>Ga0209415_10001182_pt1 | contig 49719 bp, 50 predicted proteins | sample PeaSoiSIISIP2007_FD_187696 | JGI IMG/M metagenome (GOLD analysis project Ga0209415, IMG submission 187696) | Peat soil microbial communities from Weissenstadt, Germany - SII-SIP-2007 (SPAdes) (version 2) | ecosystem: Environmental > Terrestrial > Soil > Wetlands > Peat | place: Germany... | reverse complement strand
TACTGCTGGAAGGCAACGTCATCGTAGGGCGTCACCTGAATCTCTGCGGTTTCATTCGTCTTCATGGGTCCTTTCTTGGTTGACTGCTGCGTGCGGCGCTCGCTCCTCGTGGCACAAGCGCCGTGTCGCAATGTTCAACTTTAACCGACAGTCAGGGCGAACGGATGCGCCGCGCTTTCGGTCCCCTTGGATTTCGGCCTTAGCTGCACCGGCCTAACGATGTCCAGCGCCCCGGGGCCGTTGCCCTCGTCATCGCACATGACGAAAGCCGCAGTCCCGTCCGTGAACACGATGACCGGCTGGTATTCGTTCGAGTCTTCGGCCCGCGCGAGTTCGATGTAACGCACGGTCTTTCCCGCGAGTTGCCCGTATCCCTTGGCGTAGTCCGAATTGATGAGGCTCGGGTCTCCGTAGGCCCCGACCGCGATTTGGCTTAGGAACGTGTCTGTCTTGCGTGGCATGTGTGTCCTTTCGCTGATGGTTGTAGTTGCCGAAAAATTACGACCGGCCCTCGGCCTTGGCAATGGCTGCGCGGAGCACGTTTTCGACTCCGCTCGGGCAAGAGCCATTACGCACGTCGCGAGTCACGACCGGCCATGCTAGAGTCAGCGCCGCCAAAAGCTCCGGCGCGGCGGCGATCAGTCGGGCGTTGGCTTCGTTGTTAATTGCGCCATCCCAACTGTCCATTGTGGCGAGCCAGTAATTGCTAGGAACTGCGCGAATTGTCTTTGTTCCGGCTTCGTATCTCCACGGCCCAGGCGTGTGCTGCGCTTGCTGTGCTGTGCTAACTTGTGTTGTGTTCATTTTCGTTGGGTTTGGTTTCGTAACTTCGCCGGCCAGCGTAAGAGCATTATCCAGCATTGCAAGAACTATTTTAGGGAATCCCGTAGCGCTCCATAAGAGAACAGATACAGCGTCATAATTCCCGCAAGGATGGATAAAAACACGCTCCATCGCTTACGTTCCAGAAAAGACATACCAACGTGCCGGGCCGCTTGACTTAGGGGCTTCCAGGGCCCTAGGAATCGAAGGCTATTGAGAATACCTAGCTCTTATTGACACTGAGCAGGTTTTCAGCGTTTTCGGTAACTTGACAAAGGGGTTAGACTTCGCAGGCGTGCAAAGCCCAATTTCCACCCTTCGAACGCTCCGCTTGGACCTTCGCATGTTCCGCCTTAATCTTCGCCGTTTCTATCTCGATTTGTGCTTGCTGCGCCTTAATCTTCGCCGTTTCCGCATTCGCTTTTTAATCCTCTTTTTCAAAGCGAGAAATCGGCTCGCCGCCTGCCTACCTTGCTTGACAAAGGTAGCTTTTTATTCGCAACTCGTCGGGCGCGCGTGCGCGCAACTAAAATGAGTGACCTCGGCATTGATGAATCGGCGGCGCTGACGGTCCCCGCGGACATCGTGCCCGGCACTAGCCTGCGCCAAATTCTCGATTCGATGCCGGAAGCCCGCCGCCTGATTCTTAACACGGCGTTTCGTTGCCTTGGAGCTCGCAAGTTTTATTTCGACAAGGCCGAAGGCGGAATGGTTTTCGAACCCGACTACAAGACCCAACTCGACGCGGTAAAATTTCTGGCAAGCTACCAAGAGGGCTTGCCTGTTCAGACATCGCTTGCTGTTACGGTCGGCGATCGGCCGGACGATGATTTGCCGCTTGACCAGGCGTTGCAGCGATCCCCGGCATTGCGGGAGCGCGTGGCAAAGTTGCTGAGCTTACCAACGACTTAGAAAAGCTCCCGAGTACTGGGTTTTGTAAAGCCTTGCAAATCAGCAAAAGCTACGTGCCACAATCTTCATTCTGTTAAGTTGGGCCATTCCGACACTATGGCCGTTTCTAGGGCCGATCTCGGGCCGGGTGGTATCTGGGTATGGGTTAGGGGGAGATCGGGCCGGCTAGGGCCATAGGTCCAGCCAAAGAACGCCAACCAGGGGATCGACCGAACACCGATCGGGGAGGGGGTATGCCCACTTTTGACCGTGCTACGGGGGCCGAAAAAGATGACCAAATGTGTTTCTCCCCTGCGATTGGGTCCCATCCGGCGGGGCTCGAGACACCCCTATGGCCAGTATTTGGGTCCCATGTGCTCTGGTCTGTAGGAGTCCCATACATCCGTTCCGGTGATTTTCTGGCTAAAGAGCAGATTTGGGCCAAAAGGTTGTGTGGGGGGGGTGGCTGTTCCGGTTCATGGGGGGATATACCAGAGGTATACCCCCATTGAACGGAACACCCCACTTTTGCCCTTGCTCCGGTGATAATGAACGGAACGCCTGAACGGAACGGAAATAATCATCGGAACGATCTTGACATTTATGGTTCACCTGAAACCCTGAAAGGCACCATGAGCAAGATCAAGGAAAGGATGTCGGCGAGGAAGATGCCCGCATGTTACCACACAATGCCCGGTCAGGAATTCGCGCATGATAGAAGCCAGGTATTGGCGTGGTTGTCTCGCCAGCCTGAAATTCAGAACCGCATGTTCGAGGAACTTGCGGCGTGCGGGGCGATCGTGTTTGATCCCGCGACCCGCATGTGGCGGGGTGCCGACGTGCCGGCTACTTAGTAGACACCCAGTATTTTGGGCGTTGGGGATCTGTCGTGTCGACCTTGATGATGCCGGTCTCCAGGCCCTCGTCTATGATGCGGACAAATGCGCCTGTGCCGATGGGGCGTAACTCCTTGGCGCGTCCGTGTAGTCGGCGAAGTCCCTCGGCGTGGTCTGGGGACGTCGGGAATATGGCTCGGTACGTGGAGAAGACGTGCTTTGGCGCCGATCCACCGGGGCCTCGTCTGGACCCGTCTGAAGCGTCCGTGGAGGCCTTGCGCCGCTCCCAGAATATGGCGGCCATGGGTTTTTCATGGCCCTCGACTGGTATGGTGGCGGACGTGTGCTTTACCGGGATCGTGGTGCCAACCACCTCGTACTGATCGGCTTCGCCTGTGGTGTACGTGGCACCAGCCCGCCGGCCGCGCTTGGCGAACACCAAGTTGAATTCGCCCTCATTGTCCATGGGCCTGAGAGAGATGACCGCCCGGGGCCAGTTGGTGAGCTCGGCCGAGCCGGTCATGTCGTACATCACCTCGGACCACTTTCGGTCGCGCGACTCCTTGGCGGTAGGGGGCTTGGCCGTGTGGTGGACCGCCATGTATGCGAACTTGGGCGGCTCGTTGAGCCCGTTCAGGCCTCCACGGAGAAAGCGCCCGGCGTCCCCCGCGTCGTTTATGTCGCCGTCAAAGTATGCCAGAAGCGGGTTGATCCAGACGAGATCCGGCCTGTGCCGCCCGACCAGGAGCCGCGCGGAGTCGATGAAGTTCTGCCCGCGGTGGATGCGGTCGGTCACGATGAGGACGCGGGAGTTGATGGCCTCTATTGAGGCGGGCCCAAGGTTCATGAGGGTCCGAATGGACAGCCACACCTCGGCTATGTCCCCGTCGGAGTCCTCGGACTGGATGATCAGGGACTTGAGCGGCCCGTTCGGCTTGATGCCGAAGAAGTCCTTGCCCAAGGCCCATGTGCACGCGGCCTGGAGCACCATCGAGCTCTTGCCCATTCCAGAGGGCCCCGTCAGTATGCAGCCGTCGCCGCGGGACAGGTAGCGGTTTCCGAGCAGAATCTCCGGGGAGTCGGGTTTGGGTATCATGAAATCGCAGAAGGGGTGCGGATTAAGCGGGTCAACCTTGCGCGGGGAGAGGGCCTCGAGCCGGCGCAATACCGTCGGCAGGTGCACCTCGGGGGCCTGTAATGACAGGGCGATCGCCTGGTACTCGCGGCCCCGCCAAGTTGATTCAACCGCCCTGAGATAGTCGCCAAAGCCCGCGCCGGTCGCCGCCGCCACCTCGATGCGCAACAGTTCGTTGACCGACAAGCCCGACTGTTTGGAGTACTCGGCCTCGTTGTCCCTGTTCCATGGCAGCCCGCTCTGGATGACGCCCCAGAGCTTTTGCAGCCGCGGCGAGAACGCTGTCGACGGGATGTGCGCCGCGGCGGGCCGGTGGATCCCCTCCATGTCCCACATGCAGCACGACACGAGACAGGCCTCGTGTTCCGGCTGCGACGGGATCGCTATGGCTATCAGGCGCTCGTGTTCCGGCGACAGTTTGTCATCGCCCCGCAGCCCCGGCCCAAAAAAGGGCTTTGTGGATTCCGGCGCCTCCCCCGGCTCGTCAATTCCAAGGTCGACGCTCACAAGGATAACTCCCGCCCCCGCGACAACCGCACGAGCCGGAGGCATTCAGCGCACAGGACGTCCTCGTTGGCAAGCGGATGCTCGTCAGGGAGCACGTCGGTCACATGGCTATGGATAAGGGGCTCTTTCACGGCTTGAATCTTGGCATGAACGGCCCCGTGATCGAGGCCGCGTCGTGGAAAAGCTCCGGCTTGAGGGGCTCGCCTATCTTCATTGCGTAGGCGCTGCCGGGCCGGGGCACCGCGACCACCATCGCCTCAAACGGGGTTTTGGTTGAGTCCGTGACCAAGTAGAACCCCTCCTGGGCGAACATGGCGTCGACCGCAGCCCTGAGCTCGTCGGTCATGGGAAATTTGATCTGGCCATTTGAGGGGGATAGGGCCGCGCCCCCGCGAAGGACTGTGCGAGTCACCCCTGCCGATACCCCTAACGGCGAAAGGCTCCCGCGCGGGGACGCAGCCAACAAGGGCGCAGTAAAGACCGGCCCCGCGCCCGAAGGCAATCTTTTTCGAAAACTAAAATCTTGCTTGACTGAATCCCAAAGACGCCCACGGTGTCCGGCATGGCAAGAACCGAAGGCTGCAGGGAATGGACGCACGGGCACGCGAAGGAACTTGCGGGCCTGCGGGCCGGACTCGGCGCGGCCGTCCGTGGGCGCCGGCTCAAGCTCCGCATGAGCCAGATGCAGCTTGCCGGGAGGTGCGGCGTCTCGAACAAGACGATCAACATGGTCGAGTACGCGCACAACTTTCCTTCCCTCGCGCTCTACATTGCGCTCTGCCGGGCCCTCAAGGCAGGCAAGATCCCGCTGGTCTCATGAGCGACCAAACCGCAAATACGCCGCTGGATTCGACGAACGAACACGTTCCTCGCAAGACGACCTTCAACCCCGCGTACCCGCCGTGGTCGATCCCGAACGGCGGCACGCGCCAGGCCCCGCTCGGCGACACGCGCACCTATAAGCCCGACGACACGGAGTCTCCCTCGGAGATCCCCGACGTCTCCGTGTACCGTGAGGGGGCGTTCGGCAAGACGTTGCGCACCGTGTGCGAGGTCCATCTCCACGAGGGCGACGGCGCCTACCGCTCCTACGTGGCGGCCTCGAGCTACGAGGGCTGCCCGACGTGCTGGAGCTACGATGGAAAGCACGGACCTGTAACCATCAGCATCACCCCCCTTCCACCCAAAACCGATGAAACAATTCAGCCTCCAAAAGTATAGCTTCGGCGACTTCCTGGGAATCGTCGGCGACACCGCGCACCCGGTCCTTGCGGAGCAGCGCAGGCGGATCGACGTCGACGAGGACATGCCGCGCCTCATGGATGCCTGCGCCGTCGGGATCGGCGACGTGTGCATAGACGTCGGGGCCTTCATAGGGGACACGGCCGTCCCCATGCTGGACCGAGGGGCCCATGTCGTGGCGTTCGAACCGTTCCTGGACGCCTATACGGCCATGCTCTATAACACCCGCGGGCGCCTGATCCAGGCGTTCAACCAGCCGGTGGGCAACGGAGAGGCGGTCAAGCTGGTGTACGAGTGCCCGGGCCCGAACTACGGGATGCGCCGCGTGGCGGCCTGCAACCCCGAGGCCGCGGACGTGATCTACACGTTCAAGCTCGATGCGCTGCTGCGGACGGGCATCCCCAAGGTGAAGCTCATCAAGATCGACTGCGAGGGCTTCGAGATTCCAACGCTGAATGGCGCCACGGGACTCATCGGGCGCGACCATCCCGTTCTCTACGTCGAGCACTTCGTGGGCGGCTTGGAACAGGCCGGCTTCACGGCCAAGCAACTCACGGACACGATCAAGGATCTCGGCTACGGCCTCGAGATGTGGGGCGAGCCGCCGCGCTGGGACTGGCTGTGCCGGCCGCTATGACGCCGCCCCAGGAGATCATCCGCACGCCCGGCGGAGTGTACGTGCTCAAGAACGACACGCACCTGAGCCGCTGGATCGAACTGCACGGGACCCTCGAGGTCGGTATCCAAGCGATTTCGCTATACGCTAAGTACATCCCCAAGGGCGGGACCGTGGTCGACGCGGGAGCCTGTCTGGGCGATCACGCGGCCACGTATGCGCAGATGGTGGGGCCGGAGGGAGCAGTGTGGGCCTTCGAACCATACCCGGAAGCGTACTATGCCCTGACTAGGAACACCCGTATGTGGCCTCAAGTTGAGACTAGGCCATTTGGCTTATCGGACTTCCAAGAGCCTGCATTCTTCGTGGTCGAAGACAACGCCGGGGCATCGCACATATCCGTGCCCGGTGACCGGTCGATAATGGTGTGGGTGACGCGACTCGACAACTTCTTGGAGGACCTCACCCGCCTCGACTTGATCCATTTGGACTGCGAGGGCTTCGAACCGCGGGCGATCATGGGCGCCACGGAGACGATCAAGAAATTTAAGCCCGCCATGGTCATCGAGATCAACCACGCCTGCCTTGGGCGCTACGGCATGACCCAAGGCGACGTCTACTCGCTCTTGGACTCCATCGGGTACGGCTACACCGAGCTCGAGCCGGGGCGCGGGCCCGCTGACGCCCAAAGGGACATTCTCTGCCTGCCGAAATGAAGCCCTGCAACCCCATCCTGCGAGAAATAGACTACCGCACCGAGATCGGGGCGTTTCTCGATCGGCACGGACTGACGAACGTGGGCGTCGAGGTCGGGGTGTTTCTGGGCGAGGGCGCCAAGCTGATCTTGGAAGGCACCTCCGTCCGCAGGCTCGTGCTGGTGGATCCGTACCGGAAATTCACCCAGGCCGAGTATTTCGACAGCACGCAGGACCGCGACCAAGACCAGGTGTTCGCCGAGGCGCAGGCAAATCTCTACGCCTACAATAAGCGGTCTACGTTCTGGCGCATGGACAGCCTGGATGCGGCCCCGCGTTTCCGCGACGGCGAACTGGACTTCGTTTGGCTCGACGGGAATCACAGCTACGAGGCGTCGAGCGCCGACATAGCCGCGTGGTATCCCAAGGTCCGAAGCGGAGGCCTGTTCTCGGGCCACGATTTCTACACGCGCCTCAAGGACACCAACTCGGACGCGCTAAACGCCGTGCTCGACTTTGCCGAGAGAATCGACACAAGACCCCATGTGACTTGGTGCTCATCTTGGTGGTTCATCAAGTCCTGATACCATGAGCAACTTCTGCACCGACTGCTTCTACTGCCAAAAAACGGGGCATCTCGTGATCTCGCTTCCCAAGAAGCCCTCAGATAGCTGGCTCTGCACGCAGAACGCGACCGCCCGGGATCCGGTCTCCGGGATCGCCGTGGGGCCCGACATGATCGCCTGCATCTACGCGCGGCAAGAGGGCCGCCCGTGTGGGCCGGACGGCAAGCTGTTCAAGAAGAAAGCGTGACCGACAAGCCCATAGTTGTCGTGCTGCCGGTCTCTATGGCCGACTTCCACCTGGCCGTAAAGTGGCTAAAGTGGGCCGCGATACTCGGCGGCACTCGAAAGATAGCGGCGCTGGTGTCCCCTAGGCTGACGGCCAAGGAATGCACGACGCTCCTAGACGCCGCGCGCCCGATGGACTTCACGCTGAACTTGGCCGAGATCAACGACACAGGATATTGGGGCGCCCCCAACCAGATGTTCAAGGCCGCGCTGGAACTCATGGCCAAGGAGTTCCCCGGAAGCCCGATGCTCTGGGCCGAGGCCGACACGGTGCCCATGCACGCGGGATGGCTTCAGGAGATCGAGGCCGAGTACGCCGCCTGCGGGAAGCCATTCCTCGGTCAGAAAATCACCGACGCAATCGGCTTCGAATACCTTACGGGCACGGCGGTCTACCCGCCGGACTGCCTAAAATATCCGACGTTTGCCGCGCTGCCTGGGCCCGATACCCTGAAGGGATGGGACTCCCAATGTGCGGCGGACACGGTGCCCAATGCGGCCGAATCCGTGACCATCCGCCAAGTCTGGAGGCCACCCGTGTTCACCTCGGCCAACATCGACGACATCGTGCCCAAGGGCTGCGCGCTCTTCCATCAATGCAAGGACGCCACCCTTATAGATGCTCTGTGCGCGCGCGGTAAAATCCCGCAGTGGCCTACTGGGCCCCAGCTTGAGAAGTCCACCTATGGGGATCCGGCTCCGTATGCCGGCGGCGTCACCAGCGGCGGCCGGGTGTTCGCACGCGAACTGAATGTGGAACTGCTGTTCGTGACGTTCAAGCGCGACATGGAGTTCCTGAAGTACACGCTGCCGGCCGCCTACAAGTACGCCAAGGGCTTCCGGGGTATAACGCTCGCCGTGCCGCGCACCGAGAAGGGGCTGTATGACTGGACAAGCGGATCCTGCAAGATCGTGTACTTTGACGAGGCGCCCGGCAAGGGTATGCTGAGTCACGAGGTCGCGGTCTGCCGCGCCGACGAGCTATGCCCGACCGCCGATGCCATCCTGCACATCGACGCGGATTTCTGCTGTTGGAGAAAGTTCACGCCCGAGGACGTGGCGCCCAAGGGCAAACCGCTCTTAGTGGCGGAATACTATGAGAACTGCGGCAAGAGGAATCCCAACCGGCTCCATTGGCAAACTGCGGTCGAGAACGCCGTTGGATTTCGTCCCGAACGAGAAGGGATGACACGACATCCGGCAATTCACTTGCGCGAGGTCTACAAGATGGCCCGGACGCTCGTCCAGGACCACACAGGTAAGAAGTTCGACGAGTACGTGCTCGGTTGCCGCAATGAATTTCCCCAAGGGTTCGCCGAGTTACCACTACTTGCGGCTGTGGCTATCAAGCACTACCCCGCATTATATACGGTCCAAGATTACGACCATTCCAAGGACCGGGACGAATGCTGCATCGGCCACGACGCCTTTCAGTACATCTACAAGCGCGACCGCGATATAGGATGTGAGGTATGGTCGCATGGCGGCATCCAAAGGTATCGCGCGGACCTGACGAATTGGCTTCAGGGCCAAGTGCCAGCCTATTACGTCAAATGAAGACCACCTATTTCGAGATGCCCGAGGGCTGGCGCCCGCTCGTCGAGGGCGAGCCGCTGAAGACGGGCGACACCTATGGGGTGGGCTTCGAATTCAAGGTTGGGGGTCCCTTCACCGATCTGCGCGAGGGCGACAAGTGCCCCGGATTCATAATGACGTTCCATCCTCGCAGGAAGATATGCGCCGACTCCTGATAGCGTTTCCGTACTACGAAAAGGACCGCGCCCAAGCAATGCGCTTGGCGAAGTTCATCTGCGACTTGGAACCCAAGTTTCGGGACGACGTGACGCTTTTTTTCTACGCGCGGCATGACGCGCTGCCTATCACGCCGCACGAGATGATGCGGTACATCACTACGTTCCCGGTACAATGGGGCATCTCCTCAACCAAGGCCGAGGGGCATCCGGCCGGCTGCAACGCGATGGCCGCGGATCTGTTCCGGCACGCCCAAGCCCGGGTAGACTCCGGCCACTGGGCCGACGTGGACTCGATCTTGCTATGCGAGCCTGACTGCGTGCCGTGCGCGCGGGACTGGATAGACCAGTTGCGCGCCGAGTGGGACCGCGCAAGGGAACTGTCTCCGGTCTTGGTCGTGGGCTGCTTCAGGAACCGCGGAGTCGATGTGCCCCATGTGAACGGAAACGCCCTCTGGTCGCCGCGCCTAGCCACGTCCATCGCTGTCGGAATGGACTGCCGCGGATTAGGGTGGGATAGCGCATGGTCCGAACAACTTACGGGACGCTCCTATCCGACGTCCATGATAGTCAACCTTTGGAGGGAAACCAATGTGCCAGAGGACCGCATGGCGACCAGCCCGTTCCTGCCAATGCTCCCGTACAAGCCCGTGCTGATACACGGCGTCAAGGACCGCAGCGCGGAGTTGTGGGCCGAGAAACAGACAGGAGTGAAATTCGAAGGCGACTATCCCCTGACACCAAGTAAATGAAACCCTACTACCAAGATGACGCGGTGACGATCTATCACGGGGACTGCCGCGAGATTGTGCCGACGTTGGGCCGGTTCGACCTTTTGCTGACCGATCCGCCGTATGGTATTGGCGAGGGAAACGCTAAACGAATCGCGAGCAGGTCAAAGCTGGCGGCTGCGATAGACTACGGCCACGCAGAGTGGGACAATCTCCCGCCGTCAGCAGAGACCATTGCGTGCCTTCGTTGTGCGGCAGATTTTCAAATAATCTGGGGCGCAAATTACTTTGAGGCATTGCCGCCCCGTCGCGGGTGGCTGGTCTGGGACAAGGACAATGGCAAAAATGATTTTGCGGATTGTGAACTTGCGTGGACAAACCTTGAAACAGCCGTTCGCAAATTCAAATGGCGCAGGGCGGGAATGCTGCAGGAAAACATGGCAGAAAAGGACGTGCGTGAACACCCAACACAGAAGCCTTTGGCTTTAATGGCTTGGTGTCTTGGTTTGTCGAAAGAATCACAAACAGTCCTCGACCCATTCGCCGGCTCCGGCACCACTGGCCGCGCCTGTAAGGATCTAGGCCGCAAATGCGTCCTGATCGAGCGCGAGGAACGGTACTGCGAGATCGCCGCCAGGCGGATGCAGCAGGAAGTTTTACAGTTAACCACAACCAAAGCCCCATTACTTGTCGTGAAGGGATAATCACCAATTCGAATGACGACCATCTGGCACCGCCTGTCGTTCTACATCGCCGTCGGCCTGATCTTGGAGGCCGCCTACCTGATGCTGTGGCTTCCCGCCCAAGCTGAGTCCATCGTAACCGGCTTATGCTTGCTCGCCGTGGCCGGATGGCTCGGATTCATCTATTTTAGGAAATGACTCATAGATGATACAAAAACGAAGATAACTTATAATATATGAAACACAAAATCGACAACCGCCCGCGCTTCGGCTGGGCGCACACGTTGGATAATGACCCACAAATCATTTATGAGAATCCGGACAAGTGGATCGCCGACGATCAGGAATCATTCCCAGTGGCCATCGTCCCATTGCCATATATGAGCGGTAAACTGCGCCAGAAGGTGCGCAATTTCATCAAGAAGCAGTTGCCGCCGCTGTGAACGCCATTATCTCGGTTATTCACGCCACGCTCGGACGGCCCAAGAAGGCGGTCGAGACCATGCGGCGTTGGTTCGATGAGGCCGAGGACGGAAAGCGCGTGGAATATCTGTTCGTGCTCAACATCGGAGATCCCACACACGGAGAGCTCATGGACGAGTTGGAGAAGAATGAGATTCCTTCGCACGGCCCCATCACCGTCATTGGTGCGGATGTCGAGTATTCTGCTCCAGCATGGAACGTAGGGGCCATCGCCTCACACGGTAAGCTCATCATTCAGGCACAAGACGACGTCGAGCCGCCGGAGAACTGGGACGAGAAACTCGACCTATTGGTGCGCCTCCACGGGGGCTACGACGAGCCCTTGGTGATCGCTGTAGGCGACGGATACCGAAAGGGCCACGCGGCGTTGCTCATGTGCACTGCCATCTGTAACCGAGCGCGAATCAACCAAGAGGGCTTTTTCCTTTATCCCGGCTACCAGAGCGTGTTCTCGGATGATGATTTCTCCTATCGGGCCTACCGTGACGAACGCGACGGCCGCGTGAAGGTCATCCGTGCGCCCCGCCTTGTCTTTCTGCACAGGCACCATTACCACGCGAAAGAAGTGCCATGGGACTCGACATATGCCCACGAAAACGACCCGGCTGCCTACGCGCTCGGCCAGCGCCTTTTCAACGAGAGGAACCCAAGGGCGCTTACGGACGGGCTGAAGAGGTGGTGACATGGTCGACGACCAGCAAAGTGCAGCGAAAGCGTGGGGCAACAATCCTGCGTCCGAGTCCAACGAGGACCTATACCCGCAGGCCAAGGAGCCGCCCGTGGAGACCGCCACGAAGGCTGCCCCTGCCTCCTACGCAGCCCGCATCATGGTCATCATCCCGTTCCGGGACCGGAAGCGGGTGGCGGAGCTCTGCGTTCCCACGATAGCCGAGACGCTCACGGCGGCCGATTATTTTGTCGCCTGCAATGATGGCTCGACCGAGTATGGCGCCGAGTTCCTCACGAAGCTCGGGGCGGATAGGGTGTTCACGGCCCAGACGCCGCACGGCATAGAGGCGCAGCGCCGAACCCACCTCGCATACTACTGGAGCTATCAGCACGCATATTCCCATCTGTACTTTACCGACCCGGACGCCTTGCACGATCCAGAATGGCGCTCGTATGCGCTCGATCTGCAGGCGAAGGCCGGAGGCGCCCCAGTCTGCCTTTACAACACGGCAACGCACGTGCGTATGGTCGGCAACACGATCGAGGAGGACATCCCGAAGGGCATCGTCTGGCGCAGGGTCGCGCCCGGGATCTCCTACCTGCTCACCCGCGAGCATGTCGGACGCATAATGACGGCGCTCCATGCGCTTAACAACTTCGACTGGATGATACCCGCTCTCTTGGGAGGCCGGTTCGCCGTGTCGCGCAAGAGCTACGTAGACCACATCGGCTGGGGCGGGATGCATCATCCCCTTACCGAGGGGCCCGAGGGGGGAGATGTCGGTCTGAACTGCACGGATTGGCTGGTAAAGAAGCGGTCCGAAGTGGTTGAATGCCTGAGATGACTCCCTTCGTCTCCACCGACAAGAGCCTGATCGACATGGCATGGCTCTGCCAGCGCCTCCGCGCCGAGCATTGGGGCTGGGCGCTCACGGACGAGAAGATCAGGGAGATCGTGGACCACCAGCTTTGCTTCGGGGTGTACGGATGGTCGGAGCCGGAGAAATTCCTGATGGCGCTCCCCGACGCTGAAAAAGAGGAATTACCAGCGCACCAGTTCGGCTTTGCCGCCGTCCTCACGGACGAGGTGTCCGTCTCCCTCCTCGGTAACGTCGTGATCGACCCGGCGCACCGCAGGCAGGGCCTCGGGACGCTCCTCATGCGGTGCATCCTCGCGCACCCGACCGTCAAGAAGACCGTCTGCATTTTGGCCAGCCGTGATGCCATCGGCTTCTACGAAAAGCTCGGCTTTGGACCGATGCCTTACCACGGGATGCAGCACGATCCGCTGTGAGCGAGCCAATCATCAACGAGGCCGTGAGGGCCGACGCAGGCGCGTGGTTCGAGCACCACGGGAAGATCTGGCCCAAGAACCGCAAGCTCGGCCTTATCCGGCCAAAGCAGAACTGCCTGCAACGCCGGATTCAGGCCACGGTTAATCGCTTCGAGGACTTGGATCTGCCCATCAGGATAATCGGCCTCAAGCCGCGCCAGAAGGGGTCGACCACCTACTTCGGCGCGCTCGACTACCACTTCCTTCGTCGCCACCCGGTCTCGGCCTGCGTGATCGGCGGCCAGTATGACCAGACAAGCTCGCTCTGGGATATGTTTCAGACCTACCAGAACAACGACCGATTCGCCTGGGGCAACACCGGCACGATCAACGAGGCATCCGGCAAGTGGACGAACGGAAGCCAGCTCCGCAAGGAGACCGCGAACGACAAGCTGGCCGGCGTCTCGGACACGTTCCAGGTCCTTCACTGCACGGAGGTCGCGCGCTGGTCGAAGTATGGCGTGCGGGACGCGGCCACGGTCCTGACGAACATCATGAAATGCGTGCCGCTCCTTCCGGGCACGGCGATCTTCGAGGAGAGTACGGCCGAGGGAAACTCCGGCTCGTTCTACGAGACCTTCGTCGGGGCCGCCGATGCCGAGGATTTTATTTCCGGCGCTGTCAAGGTGAGGCCGGGAGACATGGTGCGCGTATTCGCGGCGTGGTTTGAATTCGACGATTCGGCCATCCCGCTCACGCCGGGCGACAAGGAGGAGGTCGAGCGCACGCTGGATGCGGACCCTGAATACGAGGGTGAAAAGATGCTGGTCGAGACCTACGGATTCAAGGGGCCGGACGGGGCGCTGAGGCTCGGAAAGGCCGTCAAGGATTTCGACGTGTGGGAGCAGCTTGCCTGGCGGCGTTACGCCATTCGCTCCGAGTGCAACAAGGACAAGGAGATATTCGACCGGGACTTCCCGCACTCATGGGAGACGGCATTCCTGAAATCCGGAAATCTGCGCTTCAACAAGGCGGGCGTGGCCAATCTGCGCAAGCGGCAGGGAAACCGCGCGGCCCTGTACGGCGTGCTCGAGGAAGCCGCAGGGCGCCCTGCGTTCCGTCCAACCGACACGAACGAGGCAAACGTCATCATCTACGAGAAGCCCACTCCAGGCAAACGTTACCTATGCTCTATCGACCCAATGACGGGGGCAAGCCAGGTGGGCGGAGAGGACCCGGACGAACATGGGGTTGGCATCCTTCGGGACGGATTCTGGGACGGTGAGGGCAAGTGGAACCGCATAGGCGTGGTCGCCCGGCTCATTCCGAACCGCTGGGACATAGATGTCGTCGGCTACAACGCATGGATGCTGGCACGGTACTACGGGGATTCGTCCGGCTGTAAGATGGCGATAGAGATGAACAAGGACGCCGGCATCACCGAGTACCTAAAGGGCAAGGGGGCCGACCTGTACCAGCGCGAGATGTTCAACCAGCGCGAGTTCAAGATGACCAAGGCCTACGGCTGGCTGACGACGCCGACAAACCGAGAGACTTGGGTCGAGGCCGTCGCCAAGGGGATTCGCGAATGGAACACGCCAGGGGAGGGCGTGGACATCTGGGATGAGCACGCGATCGTCCAATGCGAGAACTTTACGCGCAAGGAGAATGGATCGTCCGCCGCCGCCGAGGGCTTCCACGACGACGACATTTCCTTCATCGGCATCGGCCTGGTTCTCATCGACCACGCGACGACCTACTTTCCGAACCGCGGCGGCGAGGGGCTTCCACCGGACCTTGCGGCGCTCCACCATCCTCAGGGCCCGGCGCCGTCGCAATACTCGTAACTTGACAGTTTGGGCGTCCCGGCTTGGCTGGCCGTCGCAGGGTGGCGCAGTGGTAGCGCGCCGGTTTCATACACCGGAGGACGCCGTTTCGATTACGGCCCCTGCATCCAACTCAACCCAATCCACCTATGGCCAAACTACTCTTCGACGTTCCGTATCCTCAGGGCGGCAATCCGCTGGTGAACCCATACCCCACGGTCGACCGCTTCGCGCTCGCCACGCTCCCTGCCATCGCGTCCGCGGGCCGCGGCAAGTGCGTCATCGTGACGGACGGCACGTTCCAGCACCCGGCGACGAGCGGAGTCGGTCAAGCCTACGTCGGAGGGGGCACCTACGAGAACGTGATTTGGAACAACGGGCAGGCCTGGATCACGGTTTAGCAATTTGACAGCAGGACACTTGGCGGTATGGACGACTAAATGCCGTCTTCCAACGATCCCGCCGACCGCGAGGTTGATCCGGGCGAGGAACTGACGCCGCAGCCCGAGAAGGCGCCGGCGCAGCCCGCGCCAGAAAAGCCAGAGACCCAAGCGGAGCCAGCCGAGGCCCCGGCGCAACCAGCCCCGGTGATGCCCACGGGTACGCAGACGCCGGCTGATATTACCCGTCAGTTTGCGGCACAGGGATTTGGGACTCCGTCGGCAGGCTACAAGCCGCCGGCACCGGCCGCGGCCCCCGCCCCGGTAGCGCCCGAGCCGTATGAAGAGCCGTCGCAGGAGGAGCGTTATGCGGCCGCCCACAAGCAGGCGGATGAGGCATTCGCAAAAGACTGGTCCGAACAGAACCCGTTCAAGACGTCGTTCGAGATGCCGGCGACGCCGGCCGAGCACTACCAGCGGGCCGAGCGCCAGTCGGATCAAGAGACATTGCAGGCGCGCCGGGATGCGATAGGCGCCCAACAGGAATACCAGCGCGACGTGCAGGCCCAGCGTGAGGCGCAGTTGCGTGGCAACGGCCAGCAGATGTATAAGAACGAGGCGACCGGGACATGGGAGCCGCTGATGGACACGGCGAGCGGGCGGCCGCTGTACCACGAGGTTCCGTGGCGGGATGCGGTGGACGCCAAGGGGACGCCTGTGCAGGAGATGTACGACAGGTTCCACCAGAAGCAGACGAAGGCGCTTCCGCTTGAGGCGAGCCCGGACATCACTGACGAGCAGATGTATTGGCGAAAGAAGGATGGATCGACCGTCCCGGCCGGCAGGGCCGAAGACTTGGCCAATAGCCCGAACATCCAGACGGCGCGTGCCGCGATCCGCGCGGTCGGCGCACGCAATTCGGCCCAATGGAAGGAGGCGATCATCCCGATCCAGATGCACGCCGATCAGGCCAAGGACGATTTCGAGACCGCGCAGGCGAAGTTCGACCGCAACGGCGTGCCGCAACCCGGCAGCGAATTCGATACCACTCCGCTACAGGCGCGGATCGACGCGCTGTCGGCCGACCCGAAGTTCAACGAGGAAGCCGGCGGATTCTTGTCCATCGGTGCGAAGCCCACGCCGGCCAATCAGGGCCTTCATGCGCAGGTCGCCGCGTTACAGGCGCAGAAGCAGGCGATCGACGATCAGGCTGGCAAGGCATGGGACTCGGTGCAGCCAGGCGGCCAACTCTATTGGGCGAACCGGCAGGCCAACATGGAGGTGAGCCTTCACCGGGCGACGGCCGAATACCATGCGACAACCTTCCTCGAGGCAGAACGCCGGGCTATCATCAAGGCACAGGCCTTGAACCCGGATACCGATGCGACCCTCCAGAGCATTCTGGCCAAGAAGCAACAGTTGTTCGACGCCATCGGATTTCATGGCAAGGTGGCTCAAAACCTTGCCCAGAATCGACCACTGCCGGCGGCCCCGGGACCGATCACAGCGCCCGGCGCGGTGCCTGCGGGGAACGAGGACACGACGCCCAAGCCGCCCCCTCCCCGACCAGCGCAGCCGACAGGGCCGGTCGCGCCGATCCCGGTGAGTGCCCCGGCCGGGAACCAGCCGCCGCCCCGTCCGGGCCAGACAACCCTTGGCCGGGATTGGGAGAAGGCGTCGCCGATCGAGCGCCTCAAGATGATCTTTGGCACGCACGGGTACGGCCCGACCGAGCCAGAGAAGGCCCCTCCCGCGATCGGCAGCGAAGCCGCCGGGACCAAGGGCAGCCTGTTCACGATCCCCAAGGCTCAGGGCACGGGCACGGCAGCCGGGATCATCGACGCGGCCAATGAGTTCGCCTCCTCGCTTTCGACCCCCGAGAATGTGCTCCTTTTGGCAGCCACCGCAGGCGGCGGGGCAGTCGAGGACGCACTCGTTCAGGGCACGCGGATGGCGCTCGCCGCAAGGGGCGCTCAGGCGGCGACGCTGGGCACCTTCACCGCCCAAGGGGCCATGGGCACGGTCCATGCCTATCAGGAGGCGAAGAAGGTGCTGGCCGACCCGAAATCCACCCGGGCGGATCGCGCACGAGCCGTCGCTGGCGTTGTCCTACAGGCCGCGATGACCGCCGGCGCGGGTGCCGGGACCGTCGGGCTCGCCAAGGGCCTCAAGGGCCCCAAGGGCGGTCCTCCCAAGGGACCGGAGACGGCCCCAAAGACGCCCGAGACGCCCCCAGCGAAACCGGCAGCGGAAGCAGAGCCGGAGACCCGCGAGGCGCCTGGACTGAGAGAGCAGATTCTCGGGGCGAAACCGGCAGCGGAACCGGCAAAGCCTGCCGACGTCGCCAAGCCCGGAACGCCCGGGGCGAACGCCGCCGTGCCGCTTGAACTGCCGCACAACGAACCCATTCCACGCACAGAGGCCGAGAAACAAACCCATGCCGGTCAGGCGGCCGAAGCTGCGGAAGCAGCGGGCCAGGTAACGCCGCCGGCAGAGACACCGAAATCCAATGCCAATACTACCGGGAAAGAGCAAAGAGGTCCAAGCCCAGAACTTCCGCGAGTTCGGGAAGGGGCCAACGTACCAGCACACGGAAGCGAAGTTCGGGAAGGCCCGAGCGGACAAGCAGAGAATCGCGGTAGTGCTGTCGAACGCCCGCAAGAGCGGGTCGAAGCACCAAACGCGCCGGCTGTTCCAAAGCCCGAGGGGGCGGTAAGAAAGGAGTTTCCCTCCAATGAGCACGCCGCATTCATCGGCCACCAAGAGGGCGTCGAGCCGGGGGATCCGGGCATCGACCTATACAACCTGAAGCACGACATCCCAGACCATCCCAAGGGCAGCACGGTGAGCGCCGAGACACTGCGGAAGCAGGGTATTCCCGTACCGGGTGAAGGAATTTCAACCACAACGCCTCCTGAGACGGAGGCACCAGCCACAGGAGAGAAATCAAATGAGCGCATACGGAAACGAAGCGGTAGCGAGAAGCCTGCACCGGGGGCCGTCGGTCCCCAACGAGAAGGAGGAGCACCACCTGCACATGGCGGCCCACGAGAGCCACATGAGGCACCACGAGGCGGCAATGAGGGACCACGAGAGCCACATGCGGGCGCACGAGGCGCACCTGAGCAGGTACAGGGAGGACCACCCCGAGGAGAACGAGCCGGCGGTAATGCCGAAGCCGTAGGGCCGGAGGCGGTACATCGCGCCAAGCTGGAGGCGGTGGCGGACAAGCTGCGGGCGCAACTCGATCAGGCGCACGAGCAGGCCGGGAGCGGCGATGCGGCGACGGAGGCCAAGGGCCGCGCCCGTGTCGCTGGCGTCCGCGAACGGCTGGCCGCGGTCGAGAAGATGATTTCACCGGAGAAGGCAGTTTCACTCGCCAGTGAAAAGGCGCCTACTGGTGAAACTGCGGCTACTGCCAAGCCGCCCGAACAGATGGAACTCGGCTTACCCAAGGATGTCTCGGCTCAGGTCAAGACCGGCGTCGTCTCGGGTACGACGGCCGAGAAGTGGGCGGACGCGGTGCTCGCCAAACGCGCCGCGCGAAAGGGCGGCCGGACGGACCTGAAGGGCGAGGCTGGCGCGGTCGAGCCGGGAGCCGCAGGCGAAGCCGCGCAGATCCTTGCGGCTGCGTTCGTCAAGGGCACCGCGCATTTCGAGCGGGGCCTGCGGGAATTTGGCGCATGGTCAACCCAGATGATAAAGGATTTCGGGGAGGCGGTTAAGCCCCACTTGCAAGCCATATGGGATCGCGTGAGCAAGTCCGCCGAGGGGCGCGGCGCTCCACCCGTGCCGAACAAGCCGCAGCCCGTGCCCGGCCAGAAGGGACGCTTCTTCCGCAGCCTGCCGGACACGGAGCGTGAGAGGAATGCGGCCATCGTGAGGCAGACCTTTGAGAGACGCCCGCAGGAGCCCGATCTAGAGGCGGCCGATGCGATCATCAAGGAACACGGGCCGGAGAAGGCGATGGACATTTCGATGTCCAAGGCCGACGACGGTGTTCCGCTGCCGGTCAAGAGCGCGATCCATGTCCGCTCGATCGAGGCTGCTGACGAGAAATTCTTCAATGCCAAGTCTGGCCCAGAGAAGGCCAAGGCCCTCCGCGAGCGTCAGGCCATCTCAAGCCGCATAGCGCCAGGCGGGACAGAGGTCGGCCAGCAGATCGCCATGTATGCCCAACTCAAGCGCAACGTGAAGACCGCGGCTGTCGACGAGCATATTTCGGACGTCCAGGCCGCCCAGGAGAAGAAGCTCGGGGGTGACGGGCAGAAGGCCCTAGATGACGCCCAGAAGGCCATGGACGAAGCGAAGCAGAAGGCGATAGACCGTGCGACGCGCGATCTCAACAAGGCGCTCGGGCGCGAGGTGCCTGTCGACAAGACGATCTGGGACCAGTACCGCGAGAGCGCGACGGATCGCATGGTCGCTTTGGTTGAATCAACCGCCGAGCCGCCGAAAGAACAGGCCCCGCTCAAGGAGTTCACGAACAGGATCGTTGCGGAGATGCGCGCCCGCATTAAGCCGCTCCTGCCCGAAAAGCCCGGCGCCGAGACACCGCCGCCCACGGCCGCCGACATGCTCAAGGAAGCCGTGGACAACAAGGAAAAGTATGCGGATGTCCTGACGACGGTGCGCGCCGAGTTTGAGAAGCGCTACGGCGAGGGCAGCCCAGCGCTCGATCTCATTGACACGGAACTGGCGAATATGGGGCTTCGTCCGTATTCTGACAGGCTGCTCACAAAGGCCATCAAGGAGGCCCACAAGGCGATGGGGGTGCGCGCCGTGCAAATTGCACGAGAGCACCTGTCGAAGAGCGATTCCACGGCAGGCGACATTGCCGATGCGCTCGTCAAAGACGCAGGCATCACGGGCGCCGACGCCACTCGACTTGCCAGCGATCTCACGGACAGGGCCAAGGCGATGTACGCCGAGGAGCGCGAGAAGGCGCTGACGGCGCTCAAGAACCGCTTCACCAATTCGCTGCGTGCCAAGAAGGTGTTCAACGCGGTCGACAAGGCCGTTTCGCTGAACAACCTTGGGGCGCTCTCGCGTGCCGACGTCCATGACGCGGTTGTCCGTGAGTTGCATCTACCCGAGGCCAAGCCCGAGACGCTGGAAAAGATCGGCAAGCTGGCGGACGCTGTTTCGACAGCCGCAGATCCGGCTGGCAAGGCCCGTGCCACGCTCGATCTGGCGACGGCAATCCACCGCGCCAAGGAGCCGAGCCGTTGGCAGAGGGCAATCGACGTCGGGAGCAGCCTGTGGTACGCCCACATGCTGTCGACAGCGGTGCCCGTTAAGACGCTTGGTGACATAGCCAACGGGAGTGCACAGATGGCCACGGCCATTGCGGCAAATCCGGCGCACGTCGGGGACATCGTGAGCGGCTGGCTGTCCGGCCTCGGCGAGGGTCTTACCCGGGCCAAGGGCGTCATGTCCGAGGGCAAGGGCGCCGTGGGCTACAACCCACTCAAGGGCGGTCAGACCAAGGGCGAAGGCGCCCCGTACCAGATCAGCACGCTCGAGTCTGTCAAGGCCCCTTACCCGGCCGTCATGAAGTACGTGCCACGGGCCTTCAGGGCCCTCGAGGCGTTCTTTTACGCGCCCGCCCGCGAAGCCTACGCCAAGCTCGCGGCCACGAAGCTTCTGGAGGGCCAGTACAAGGGCGCGGAATTGGCCTCCAAGGTCAAGGAAACGCTTGGGGTGAGCGCCAACCAGTTTGCCATGTTCAAGGCCCGTGCCGAGGCCGAGGGCTTCAAGGGATCGGATGCGGGTCTCAGGATTGCCCAGCTTGTCCAGGAACACCGCGCCGCCACGATGCCTGAGGGACAGGCCGCAGCGCACGCATTCGGCGAGCAGGCGGTCTACAAGCAGGAGCCGACCGGCGTTCTCGGGATCGTGTACCGCGTCCTGCAAGACGCCATCAACAACAAGGTCAAGGTGGCGGGAATCCCCATACTGAAGCCGTTCCTGCCGTTCATCCGCATCCCTACCAATCTCCTGAACGAGTCGCTCAACTATACGCCCGTCGGGTTGAAGCGGGCTGCCATAGGCACGCGCGGTGCAACCGGAGAGTCTGTGGCGATGACCGCCGACGATCGCACGCGGCTTGCGATCAAGAGCGTGGCCGGCAGTCTTCTCATGGGAGGCTTGGTTCAGCAGGCCGTTTCGCGCCACGCCGACCGCTCCAAGGAGGCCAAGCACTACTTCGATGTGTCCGGTGAGGGCCCCAAGGACTACGCCCGCAAGATGCAGCTCCAGCAGACCGGCTGGAGGCCGCACTCCGTCAAGATAGGCGACAAGTGGTACAACTACATGTACACGCCGCTTGCCGTGCCGCTGTCTGTGGCGGGCAACGTGGCCGATGCCTTGCGATTTGAGAGACGCCCCGACGAGATGCTGCTGGGGAGCCGCGTGGCGGATGCCGTAGGTGCCTCGATGCGCGGCATCATGGATACGCCGATGCTAGAGGGGTTGTCGAATCTCGCGGATTTCGCGGGGGGCAAGACCTCCGCGGGCAAGGTTGGTCGCTTCCTCATGGCTACAACGGCGAGCACCGTTGTCCCGGGAATCGTGCGCCAGATAGACCAGGCGCTCGACCCGCGCCAACGGGAGGCCTCAACTCCCGGCGAGCTTGCGAAACAGCAGATCCCGTTCGTCCGGCGCGGCGGCGAAGTGCGCACGGATGCCCTCGGAGATCCAATCACGTACACGCCGACGCAGCGTTTCTTCAGCCCCGAGAAAGCCGATCCTCTACGCCAGGAGCTAAACCGCAGGAACATCGCCATTTCCGAGCCCCCCAGGGACACGAAGATAGGCAACCGGCAGATGACGGACAAGGAATACGCCACCTACCGGCAGGTCTCCGGCCAGCGCATCAAGTCTCAGCTCCAATCACTCTTGCCGCGTTTCCACGGCATGAAGGATGCCGACGTCCAGAAGGAAGTGCGGCGCATCGAGGAACAGTCCCACGCTGCCGTGCGGGAGACAATTACCCGAATGGCCTCCCACAATGCCCCGCAGCGATAACTCGCTTTCCGGTAACGCAGCCGTATAACGACCAAATCCAATGGACTCGCCGACAGCAGAATTCATCCATGAGACGGCAGCCGCGGTGGGTCCGCCAGACCCAGCCACCCCGCAGGTCCCGTTCCAGACGCCGCTCAAGCTGACGCGCGAGCAGGAGGACCGGATGATCGAGCACGCCTTCAACCGCGAACGCGGCATCTCCAACGAACTCGGGCGCGACCAGACGTTGCAGCCGACGTGGTGGGCCAATCTGGCGCCATCCCCGAACATGCAGTCGGCCGCCCAGGGCTTCCTCCAAGCCAGCACGTTCCTTGGCAAGAGGAGTCGCTTCGAGGCGTCCTTCATGAACGACGTTTCGTGGCGCCCGTGGACGATGGGGGTCGACAACATCTTCATGCAGTCGAACATCGTGGTCCCTCTGTCGCGCCGGATAACGCGCCAGATGATCGCGCGGGCAAAGAAGAACTTCTTCGGGTCCGAGCCGTGGCTTTCGGTGGACCCCACTCCGGGCACCGGCGACCAGCTCGAGGCGGATCAGGCCGAGAGGATCGAGCGGTACTGCCGCTTCAAGGCCCGCGAGGCGAACACAAAGGGCAACCTTGGCCGCGGCATCTCCCAAGCCCTTATCTTGGGCGAAGTGGCCATGAAGACGGCCTACGTCGTCCGCGACCAGATATTCGACACAGAGGCTCAGGTCTTGGTGGACGTCGAGGGCAAGGCCGTGCTGGGGGATGACGGCAACACGATCAGCCAAGAGGACCAGTGGCAGCGCAACGAGGACGAGGGCACCGATCAGGAGTACTTGGCGCGCGACATGATTACGCCTAGGCCCGCGGCGCCGGTTTTCCAGAAGATGCCGCTCAACAAGCGCCAGGTCCTATTTGAAGGCGCCAAGACGGAGCCGATATTCTACAAGGACTTCCTGTGCCCGCTGACGGCACCGAACGTCCAGGAGGCCGACTGCATCTGCCACATCTACGACAAGCAGGTCATGGAGTTCGTCGACCTGATCGTGAAGCGCGGGATGGTCGACAACAACCAAGCGGGGCGCGACGAGGCGGGCAAGAAGATGATCGCGCTCGTTCAGGCCCTAGACAACAACACGGCGGCGTCCAAGGCCGCGGTCAACATGGCCATCCGTCCCAACGAGAACTTCACGCCGATGCCGTCCCAAGCCGGCGAGTCGTCCGGGCCGGTCGCCGAGTTCATTGAGTTCTACATGTGGTACGACGCCAACGGGGACGGCGTGGCCGAGAACATCATGCTGATCTGCGACCGCAACAGCCGGAAGCCCATCTTCTATGACCACGTTGCGAATATCACGACGGATGGCCTAAGGCCCATCGAGATAGTGCGCGTGAACGGGATCGAGGGCCGCTGGTACGGCCTCGGCATCATGGAACTCTTCGAGTCCTACCAGACGATAACCGACCTGATGGTCAACCGCTGGAACTTCGAGAACAGCCGCTCGGGCAAGGTTATACTCTGGTCGCCCAAGAACACGCTCGAGGGCGATCGTGACGGGAACCTGAAGATGGGCTTCGGACAGACGTACACCAAGAAGCCGGGCATGAAGGCCGAGGATATTGTCGAGGTCGTCCGCATGGAGGACATGAAGTTCGACCAGTTCCAGACGCTTGTGCAGTTCTTCATGCAGCTCGCCATGAATGAGTCCGGCGTCACCAACGCCAACGACAACCAGGCGGCGGGCCTCCAGTCTGCGAAGCTGGCCACGGGGATCATGCAGATAGAGCAGTCGGGCGACGAACTCTTCGCCCCGATCATCGAGGACCTCGCCGAGCCGTTGGGGAACATCGTGACCCGCGAGGTCGACGTGACACTGGCCAACCTGGATGCCGAGGAAGCCTTCGACTATTTGGAGGGCAACACGGCCGGGATAGACCACATAAGCGGAGAGGACGTGCGCGGGCTAAAGTTCCGCTGCCAGATCGAACTCACGACGCACAAGAACCAGCAGATTCTTCAGCTCTCGGCCCAGGCCATTGCGCTCGTCAAGGACTACTACCTGAACACGCCGCCTCAGGTTCAGGCCTTCGTGGCGCCTCTGTACCGCGCCCAGTTGCGCATCTTGGCTCCGGCCGTCAATCCCGACGACGTTATCAAGATCATGCCGGCGCCGCTGGGTCTGCCGGCACCGATGGGGGCAACTCCGGGCGGAACTGGCCAGGCGCCAGAGCCCGTCGGGGGGGCCACGGCCGCCGCGTCGTCACCCTTTGGGGCCCAGATGACCCAGGTCAATACGCCAAAGAAGGCGGCCTGATTACTAATTCGTCACGAATCAGTAATTTGTTAGTAGTTGCAAATTGACGCAGCGGTCAGGTCGTGGTGCGCTCGTTGCGCCATGAGTAAACCAATGCGTGCGAAGATGCAGATTCAGTCGGTAGCCAAGCAGATTGGCGGCTGGTCTGAGATCGTCGAGATGTCAGCGGTCTACGGGGGCAGTACGAACGACGAGGACAACTCGTTTGCGAAGACCACGCCCTCCGGTACGATCCGACTGCAGATCGCGAACAAGGAACTGCATGGGGTCTACCAGCCTGGAGACACGTTCTACGTGGACTTCACGCCGGTCCCGAAGACCTAGCTAGTTCCCCGTAATCACCTCCGCAAGGAGCGAGCCCCGGTGTCGCCGCAAGGCAATCGGGGCCTTTTATTTCCCGCTGAAGAGCTTCCTCGTCTTGTGGCCGAGTCCCTTCACGTTCTTGGCGAACCGCGCCATGTGCTGCATGTGCGGGTTGCTAGAATGGAGCGCGCCTGAGAGCTTTGCCGCTGGTATGGGCTTACCCTCGGGGACGTGGAGGGCGCGATGGAGTGCGCCCTTGTGACCGGGCTTGTCCACTCCTGTTTTCTGGATCCACTTTTCGGCCATGACCGCGTTTTGACCGCGTTGTGACCGCAAGTCAAGATGCCAGTAATTCTTGCTTGACCGGATAGCCGAGTGGCCTAAGCCTGCCGCCGTGCATATCGTTACCCTGCCCGTAACCATCGAGACAAATCCGGGCGAATTCATCAAAGCTGGCCGATACGTGGCCGACAACCTGCTCTGCGCCCAGCTCATAAATCTCTGCGGCGACGGAGAGATGGAGCCGATGCAGGAATATCGGCCGTTCGACGAGTCCCAAGACTGGAACGGCAAGAAGATACTCCTGCTGCGCGCGGGTGGCTTCGGAGACATCATCAACCTGACGCCATCCTGCCGGGAGATCAAATGTCGCTGGCCGAATTGCGAGGTCCACGTCGCCTCGATGAAGCTCTACTCGTGCGTCCTGGAGAACCTGCCCTACATCTCGGGCCGGGTCGAGTACCCGGTGTCCCTAGACGCGCTGCACGCCTATGATGCATGGGTGTTCTTCGAGAACGCGGTCGAGAAGAACCCGCGGGCCGAAAAGCTGCATCTGGTGGACCTGTTTGCGGAGATAATCGGATTGACTAAGCAACCGTGGATCGGAGTGTCCGGCATGGGTTGGCTCGGGACGGATTGGACCGACCACAAGAAACCCGAGTATGTCGTGACCAAGGAGGAGATCGGATGGGCCAACGTACAATACCCGCGCAAGCCGGGTTTGCGCCGCCTCTGCATCCAGCCCATAGCGTCTGGACAATGCCGGGTCTACGATTTTGCGAAGATGGGGCACGTGATAGACGCATTCGCGGCAAAAAAGACGTGGGAAATCTATCTGCTGGGCGCCCACGAATCCATTAGGATGCAGGAGACGCCGCTGGTTCACAACATGACGGTGAACCCGATGACGTTCCGCCAAAGCGTCGCAATCCTCAATGGTTCCGATTGCCTGCTCGCCAATGACTCGTCCTTGATACACGTGGCCGGGGCGCTCGACATTCCGGCTGTCGGCCTGTACGGGCCGTTCCCATGGAAATTGCGCACGGCGTATTATACGTCCGTGTTGTCAATCTCGGGCAAAGGGCGCTGCAGTCCGTGCTTCTACCACGAGTCGCTCGGGAAGCTCACGCGCGATCCGTTCCCTAAGAACTGCCCGAGCCGGGCCAAGAATCACTGCGAGGTGCTGGCGTCGATCCCAGAGAAGACGATCATCGCGAAGATCGAGAAGCACGCCCGTCCCCTCAAGTTACAGGCTCTATGAGGGTCCTGACTGCCTTTCTCCTGCTCGCGGTCGTGGGGCCTTTCTGGCTGATAGGCTTTGCCTGCGGGATAGCGGCAAGCGGCTGGATGCAGGGATACGAAAGCTGGTGCGCGGTGACGGAGGCGATCTGCAAATGGGATGAGTAGCACGATTCCAACCCAGGAGGAGCTGGCCGAGGCCGCGCGGTTCGAAACCCAAGCCCGCCAGGACTTGCAGGACATCCGGCAACTCCGCGACGACGTGCCGTTCAATCGCTATTTCTTGCGGCGGCTTGTGCAGCGCAGGGATTACATAGCCAACCGCTTTAGGAACGAGCCAGCGACCGAGTGCGACAAAGAGGAGAGGGAAATCCTGCGTCGCGTGCTGATCGAACTCGAGACGTTCATCAACCTTGCGAGCGCCGATGAGGCTGAAGCAAAGCTCTCGCTGGGCCGGCTGGCCTAGGCAGCCGCCTCGTAGTCGAAGTCCTGCTCTCCCGTGTCCCGGGGGCCCGTCCGCGTCAGGTTGGTCTTGGCCTTTGGGGTCGCTGCGCCTCCGAAGAGCCGCTTTGTGTAGTCGTGGTAGATCGAGGCCGACGTGGGATTCGAGAACTTTCGTGCATATTGCCCGATTCCCCCCATGTGGCCTCCGCCTTGGAGATCGCTCTGGACGCCCTCCCTGGCCGCGGCGAGATCGCCCTGCGGGCCCGGTGGCGCTGTGGCGGCGTCGTAGGTCTCTTCCGTGCCCGGCCCGGCGGCGGGGGTGGCCGCGGCCTGCCCTTGGTTGAGATCGTCGCCTGGCGGGGTCCTGTTGCCCCTCTGGCTGTATCCCATGGCCTTGCCGGGCTGGAGCGTGGGCGCCGGCACGGCACGGGATGTGCCCTCTACTTGGGGCGGGCCCCCGCCGTTGGCTAGGGGATTGGCCCTTTCGGTCTGGGGCGGCCTGTTGGCCGGGGCCATCTCCTGCCCGGGATCCAGACCGGGGGCCGCGGTCGGCCTTACCGCGCCGCGCCACGCCTGAGGCGTATTTGGGGCTTGGGCGCCAAAGCCGGTGGCCAGCGGTCCCCGGTAGTTGGGATCGGTCGGCAGAATGCGGCGTCCGCGGGCGCCCGCGTCTATGATCCCTCCCGAGTTCGGGGTCGGGGGGCTTCGTTTCAAGCCCGTCGTGACGCCTGGGACAGCGGGGGAGGGATTGGCGGCCGTGCCGACTGGTCCCGGCCCCTTGGGCATCCCCGATGCGCTCGTCTGGCGCCCCGAGTAAAGAGGGCGGGTTCTCATGCCGCTGCGTTGTCCGGGCAGGTTGGTATGCATCAGATTTCGCGCCAAGGCTGTTTCATGGTTCGCAGATGCCCAATACACTCGCCCTGTGTCTCGTGTAAAGATAGAATGAGGGTGTACTCGTCGGGCGATCCGCCCTTCTTCTTGGCCCACATCACATGGTCGCAGGGGCAATGGGGGATGCAGTTGATGCGAAGTCCCGCCGGCCACCAGCGCCTCCACACGACGTAGAGATCCTCCGTGCCCTGCCCGTCGTAGCCCTCGAAGTTGGCGAGCGAAAGGGCCTGCGGGTTCATCAGCGTGCAGCCGAATCCGCACCAGTCGGACGGGACGACGGACCCCTTTCCTATGCCCGGATAAGCCGTCTCGAACCAGCCCCGGCGCCTCCAGCCGTGCTTGGCGATCACTTGAAAAACATTGCCGTCGGGGGGGCATTTATTAACCGCCTCGTCATACTTCTTCCTGCGATCCTTGAATTCCTGCGGCAGATCCTTCACCTTTTCGTCGTTGAGGCGCTTGATCTCGGCCTCGAGGGCAATGCGCTCGGCCTTGAGTTCGTCCGTCAGTATCCTCTCGTCCTCGATGTAGTCTTGGGCGATCGTGTTGAACTGCGTCCCGCGCCCCCCAAGGAACGCCTCGTTGGGATACGGGCACGAGGATACGGAATAATATCCGCCATCAAAGCAAAGCATGTCCATGCTGCATCCCAGAGCGTTTGGGGGCGGCAGGGTATCGCTGTCCAGCGACCAGCAGAACTCGGGGTTGAGCCTGCGGGCCTCGGTGAAGGCTGCTCCCCTCAAGGTGGCAATCAACATCTGGGCCGCTATCTTGTAGTTCGGCTCGTCCGGCTTTTCCTCCCCGGCGTTAAGATGGGTGATCGTCCAGTTGGCGGGCAGCGATTCCTTCCACGATTTCACGGCGTCCTTTACCTGGCGGGAGTTGTCGCCGGCAATGATGGCGACACCCGGCTCGGTGATTCCCGCGGCGAACACGTTCGCGGCCACCCTGCGCCCGAGCGTCTTCATCGCGTAGCAATAGCTCTCGGTCGCGGCGACGGTTACGACAAGGCTCAATTGGGTATCTCCTGAAAAGTGTAGTAGTAGGACACGGCGCCGGTCGTCGCCGGGATTGTAGCCGTTCCGGTCGTGTTGGTGCAACTCGTGTACGTAGCCTGTGGAGAATTTGCGTTCATGGGGAACACTGAAAAAAGGAATGTCACGCTGGTTGTGGACTGAACGGAACTGCCGAGGGGATTGGCTATCGTGAAACTCGTTGAATTGGAGCCTAGGGACTGGTTGTTGAGCTGGCTTATGTAGCCCGCGAGTCCGACTCCCCTGCCGACATAAATCCCGCTGATTGTCTGTCCCTCGTTCTTGAGGGATTGATGGCTGCCGGCGACGATGTTGTCCTCCCAAACGAGGGCCGAACCGCCGTACTCGATGTCCAAGACATTAAGCGCCGAGTTGTTAAAGATGTCGTTGCCGGTGAAGGAAACATTAGCCCACACTGTCGTCCCCGTACTGAGCAGCGTGAAGTCAGAATACACATACCATGTTCCGGTGGCCGGATTCACACGCCCGTAGACATAGTTCGCCACGCTCCCATTGTTATTGTCGTAGAATTTGCAGTTCTTTATTTGAAGACCGCTGGGACTATCAAGGACCGCCCCCCTTCGTCCCCCGTTGAACACCACTCCGCTTATGATGGTATCGGTCGATCCGTATTCAACGGTCAAGTCCCGAGACCCCCCATAAACGAGGTCGGCGTTGTAGCATCCGCCGGAGACGTTCGTCCGGAGACAGCCCGAGATCCAAAGCATTCCCATTTCCGCGTTCGTTATTCTCAGGCCGGTTACGCTGGTATCCTCGCACGCGCCAAGGAACATCGCATCGCCCGGCGATGTGATTTCTCCGCCGACTATGTTGTTATTCTCACAGTTTTGAAGATTGATCGCACCGTCACCAGACAGGCTTCCTTGATACGGCAGGAACATGTTGCTATAGGCATTCGTTAGGTTGGAGAGCATCTCCACTCCCGATCCGGCTCCTGTCACTTGAATCGCGCCTCCGCCGGAGGTCGCAGACACCTGGAAGGTCGAACCCGAGGCGTTTACGACGAAATATTGCTGACCAGGGCTTATGCCCGTCGGCAACGTTCCTCCCTTCGACACGAAAAAGGAAACGGTGGTGTTATTTGAGGGTAGCGTGGACGACCCGAAAGTTATGTTTGCGTTCCCCGTATTAAAAACTACCGTGGGAAAAAGAGAGCTTGGAATCATGTACGCTTGGGCCATGGCGAACTGATTATCCGTATAATTCCCAGTGTTCGCCCCCCCCACGCTGTATTGGTAAAACGAGTCGATCATCCAAAGGAAGCCGTAGTCCCAAAGGAACTGCCCGCAGTTTATGAAGTGCGGGTTGACGATCGTGATTCCCGCGCAGGCGAGTGTTATGTTGTTGAAATTATAGGTGTAGCTGGATGCCGTGCCGCTGTTGGTGCCGGCTACCTTTATGACGCTGCCTCCGGTATTCAAGCCGTCCACATCATCCCACTCGCAATTCGAGCATCCGATGGACGACACCCCGAAGTTGAACGTGATGACGCCCTCCTTCGGCAGCCAGGGGTTGTTCGTGTACGTGGTAAGGTTCTGATTGAATACGTTCCCCACGAAGCTGCCGCCCTTCCAGTGGAAGTTCTGGACGTCGGTTCCGACTATGAATGAGGGCGTGGGATAACTCGGCGCCCCGACGATCGAGTTTGGATATGTCACCGTCACCCCATAGGCCAGCACCGTGCAATTGTTGGGCGCCGTTGCGGCACCCGCGCTGACGATCGACGGACACGTATATGAACCGGGCGGAAGGATGAGGGTCGTTTTCACGCCCGACGCGGTTATCGCGGAGAACGCTGCAGTTAGCGGAACCAAAATGTCGGACCCTGATGCAATGGGCGCGACATAGACCGTGTTGTTCGTGGAGGCTGGCGCCGCAGCTCCCCCGTCGGCCAGTATGGTTCCGACCGCGTTTGCGAACGTGGCCAAGTGTCCTATCGTCGCCGATGCTGGCGCATAAACGTTTCCGACCGACCCGCCAGAAAGGGCGCCCCCGAGCTGCGCAATGGTGAAAGGCCCCATCGCCCCGAAGGTGTTGCCCCCGAAGCCCTGCCGATAAACGTACACATAGTCATAGGATTGGGGCGTGTACGGCGAGGGAATTGGCCCGAGATAGGGTTGCTGGGCGAGCCCGGCGATCGGCCAAAAGAGAAGTGCAAGCGCGCGAAGAAGGCGTTTCATGGGAATTCGATGTTAGCTGGAAACCGGGTAGGCTGGATAGTTAATAAAGTTGATCGGCGTGTCCATGCTCGAATTGGTGGCCACCATGGGCACGCTCTCGGCGGCCATCCCATCACCCGGCAGTACGCTGGAAGTGGTGCCCGGGCCGGACCATGTGATCTGCGTGGTGCCCGTGTTCGAGAAGCTGTCGCATGTCGTTATCCGCTCGATTCCCCCGGTGTTGGAAATGACCGTGGAGGCGGTCGAGTTCCAGTCGAATCCGCCCATGACGGAAGTCTGAATGGTGTTCTGAAGAGTGGAGTTTACCGCACCGACGATGGCAGCGGCGTAGCTTGTGGATGTGGTCGATGGAACGCCAACCCGCGTCGTCGTCGTGCTCGAGGGCACGACGGCCACGCTGACGCTGGCCGGGAAGCCCGTTGCCCCGAAGGTGACGTTGGGAGGCCCCGAGATATTGGTGCCTATGGGTTCGGAGCTTCCGAAGGTGGTTGGCGTGGGTTGCCAGCCCTGTCCTATCGTGGTATCCGCATACGTAGGAGGCAGCGCCGAGGTCTGCAAATGCTGCAGATAGGTGAGGGAGGTGGTCGCGCTCGTGAGAGTGGCGCCGGCCGCCTGCGTGGCCACGTTCGTAGCCGACGACGAATACGACAGGTTGACGAAAGTCGCCGTGCCCTTGAAGCTGGATGCGGTGAAGGTGACGGTGATCGTTCCGGCGGCCGTCGAGGTGCCCGTGTGGGTCGGGCTGAGGAATGACGGATAGGTGAAGCTGATCGAACTCGTGGTCGTCCCGGTGGCGCAGGTCGTCGTAAGCGTGTATGTCACGCTGGCCGAACTCGTGAAGCTGGGTCCGGACTGGGCGCTGCTGGTCGAGCTCACGGTGGTCGACGAACTGTAAAGGAGCTGCGTCGTGAGGGAACTCGTGTAGCTGATCGTCGCCGTGGAAAAAAGGGTGAGAGGAACGGTCTCCCCGAGCGTCACGGTGTGGCTCGCGGTGGTCTTCGTGCCCGTGGTCGCATAGGAGGCCGTGGCCGTTGGCAGGACGGCGACCTGGTAGGTGGAGGTGCTCGACGTGTAGGTGGTCGAAGCCGTCGTCGCAAAGGCGAAGCTGGTTGGAAACCACGTCACCGTGACAGCCGGCGCCGAGAAGTCCACGAGGTTGAACGGGGCGGATCCCGCGTTCATGTCCGCGGTGAACGTGGCCGCCGAGAATGATGCCCCTATGCTGGTCATGGCATCGGTCCCGGTCGTCGATACGGACCATGGCCAGTCCGTGGATGTGGCCAAGACAAGCGTCCCAATGTTGTCCGTCAGCGCGGCGGTCGTCGTAGCGTAGGTCGTTGCCGTGATCGTCCATGAGGAGGACGAACTAGACGTGAATGTGTCGGCGCTCGAGGCCGTGGTCGAGGAGTTCTCCGTGGTCGTGGTGGTGGTCGATGTCGGGGGCCCGACCTGCGTGGTCGTTGATGTTGCCGTAACGGTCGTCGAATCCGGATAGGAGCTCTCCCGTGTTGACGTCGTGCTGACGCTGGCGACGTAGGTCTCGGTCGACGACAGGGTGGTAGAGTTGTAGGCGAATGTTGATCCCAAATAGAAGGGCTGCGATGCGGTCGAGGAATGCGTGACCCCGTTCACGGTCGAGAGCGTGGTCGCGTTCAGCGTGGCGATCGTGTTGCCCGGAGTTTGCGTGAACACGTTCTGGAAGGATTGGGACGTGGAACTCGTGGACAGGCCGGCCGAGCCGGAGGAGGTCACGAATGTCACTCCGGTCGTCGTCCCGGACGTGAATCCCTGAGTGACGCCCAGGGATTTCTGAGACGTAAGAGTGTACGTGGGCGTCGTGAGGAGGCTCGATAGCACATTTCCGACCGCGCCCGCCACGGTCGTAGAGCTGCCCCCCGCCGTGGATACTGAGTATCCGAAGTTGAACGTAGGGCAGAAGGCTGAATCGGTCTGCGTGGAATTGGTGGGGTCGATGTAGGTCGTCGACTCCGGGCATGAGTAGAAGGCAACCGAGTTGGACGATTGCGCGGACTGGGAGCCGGAGCCAGTCTGTGTGCCGCTGGAGGAGGTCGAGTTGGCGCCCGTGTTGGAGGCGGTATAGCTTGTCACGCTCGTCCCGTATTGCGCCGACTCGGACGAGGTGAAGCTGGAACTCGACGTCGTTGTGATCGCCGAAGAGGTTGTCTCCCATGTCCACATGGCTAGGTGACTCCAGGGACCCAGGTGAACCAGATGTCGTAGGGAAGGGTTCCGGGCGCGGGGCTTGATTTGTCTGTCCTGAAGACCTCGGATCCGATCATGATTACGCTCCCGTCTCCGATCGTGCGGAACCATACCTGATCTATCACGACGCCAAGCAGGAAATCGAACGACGTCGGGGGCTGCCCCATGTTGGTTGGTATCCCGGCGGGCGCGGACCCCGCAAAGGACAGGGTGGCCCCGGTGATCTGCCCGTTGCTCGCGGTGCAGGAGAGCGTCAGGAAATAGGTGGAGCTTGGGCCGAGGGCCTGCGTGATCGTGTAATTGCTAGGCAGCAGCCCGTTCACGGTGCCCGGCTGCACCGCATAGCCGGCCGTACCGGCAGAGATGACATCGAAGGGAAAGACCTGCGTGAGTCCTCCTCCGCCTCCGGACGCGGGGGGCGTCTCGATGATGTCCAGCGACCTCTGGAACTGGGTGGGGAGCACGTCGTCCCGCGCGAGCAGGCGCGACTTTCCGAACCGGCCGTCCACGACGTCGGCGAAATCGGCCTCAATCTGAAGCCTGGACATCTCCATCGGCGATTGCATGGCTAGAAGGAATATGTCGTCACGCGCCTGCGATAGACGACGACCCCTGTCACGTCTATAAGGTAGATGTCATTCTGGACCTCGATCGTGGTCGCTCCAGACGGGGGAGCCGTGGGGGTTGAGGCGGCTATGGTGTAGGAGTATGCTGACACCATGATACCATTGAACGTAGCCGCGCCGCCGGATCCGCCTGTCGAGGCCGAAAGGTACTTGTTTGCGCCTATCTCCCCCGCGACAGCCTGAGCGGCGGCTGCCGGTGGCGACGCCGTGACGTAGGAATAGTTGAGGGAGGCCCATGCGGACACCGTGAACGGCGTCGTTGTGATCTGTGCCGTGTTGTAGTCGATTGTCTCCGTGGCAAGGATGTCCATTTCCACTGGCGGGACGAGCGTCCAGCCGGGATTGGGCGAGGTGAGCTCGATCTGGCCCGGCATGGGGAACTTCCTCTGGCGCCGGAGCGCCGCGCTTGCCGGCGGCTTCTTGTACGTCGCCCGGTTGATGACGTATCCGGCCTTCTGGATCGTCTGTGTGTCTATCAGGTACGCCGTGCCGCTGCCGGGATACGAAGGGGTGACTGCCGTGTGGGTATTCGTGACAACCTCGTAGAGGAGCGCCCCGTCCGGCTCCCCGCGGGTCGTGATCGACTCCTGCCCATTGCCCTCGGACCAGCGGTAGTCGTAAACATTGTAGCCATTCTCGACGCGGGTTGGCGATGAGGCCAGCGTGGGCGAACCTCCCTCGAACTGTACCACGGTGCCCCCGATGGTCGCAGACGGCGCCGAAGGGGCCGAGCCCAGGCCAACGATCCGGTAGGTGACAAGTGCCCCGGACTCGCTGACTGTCTGCTCCGAGAGGACGATGCCTTGACCAACGGCCCAGACAGTCGTCCATATCCGGTATCCCTCGCCGTCGGTGAACTCGTTGCGCACCGCGATCGCCGCTCCGAAACTCGTGGGCTGGATGCTCGCACCCGGCGACGTGATGTACTTGAGTGTCGTCCTCGTGACGCCGTTCGTGCCAGTATCGACGGACTGCAGATATTCGATTTCCTTGGAAATCTCCTGTCCGTTCGTGCCGCCCGCCGCCTCGGCGAACGTGTACGTGTAGATGATCGTTCCGTCTTCGAAGCGTGTGCCGTTTCTCTTCTCGCTCTTGACCAGGACGACCGTGCCGCTAACGACGGGTGCCGGGGGAGACGGGGCGGCGTTGATCGACGTGATCGTTGTCTCGACCAGGCCCGCGTCGTTAGGAGCGCCACCAGTGGAACTGAGGAAGCGGTACTGGATCTCCGTCGAGATGACGCCCTGGCCGAACGCATAGACGCCCGTCCATATCCGGTATCCGTCCTGCTCCTCGTCGGTGATTGCGATTTCCTCGTAGCCACCGGGAGGTGTGATGGGGTTCGATGCGCCAGGAACCGAGAGATATTTTATCGTGACAACGGTCACGCCCGTCGTCCCTTGGTCTGGCGACAGGCGGTATTCCGTCTGGTAGGAAATCTGGCCGGTGCCCTTGGCAAAGGTATATGTGTAGACCGGAAGGCCCGCAACGTGGTCAATCTTCTTGTCGATCAGCGTGTAGCCGCTTGGAGTCGGTGGCACCTCGTTGACGTAGACGTCCGTCTCGATGAGGAGGGCTCCGTCATACTTCGTCTGGACGTCCGTCGAGATTTGGCCGGCCGTGATATACGTGCGCTTGATCCGCTGCAGCGTTCCGTCGTCCGTGCGCTCCTCGAGCTTCAGGACAGCCGAGAATGATCCTAGGGTTATCGAGGCGCTTCCAACGACCAGGTAGGTTGGTGTGACCCCCGCTACGGATGTCGAGAACTGCAGGAAATTCTCTATGATCGTGTAGAGGCCGTCTTGGTCCGCGTCGATCTCCGGGTCGCCCACCATGATCTCGGCCGTCGCCGGGATCGTCTCGTAGACCCGCGTGAGGGTGGGCATCTTGACGTTCGGATCCGCGGGTTCATTCCCGTTCTCTTGGAATTGTCCGGAAAAGTCCTGGTGAACCAACCTGCAGTTGGGATAGGCAACGTCGGCCGTCCCCCACGCGAGCAAGTCCACATTAACGCCGGGCTGCGAGCCGTTCGCTGTCGGCCGCTTCGTCACCTCGTTAAGGATGTCGAACGTGCGCGTCACACGCTGGCGCAGATCCGGTAGTATCTCAACCTTCGGCGACCTGTTGCGCTCGTCAGGCGCTTTGTAGTTCACGGCAGGCATGATTCACGATGTGCCACTTTGCCGTGCAGAATGCAAGTCGTGCGTATCGCAACGCCATTTTGGCGCTTGACAGTAAATCACGCATAATGCACGAATGCGGTCCTATGAGCAACGAACCGCGGGGGAACCCCGGCTCGCCGACTCCGGCAGAGCCCAGTTCTTTACCAACGCCAGAGACAGCACTAGCGAAGAAAGTATCCGAAGCCCGTGACCCGCGCGCCCTCAAGGAGGCGCTGGCCGGACTCAGCATGGTAGCCGCAAAGCCGCCGCCGGACAAGGGACCAGCAGACGATGGGAGTGCGCAGCAGGCCGGGGATCCCCCCGCCGCTCCGGCAGCCCCCGCAACTCCGGCCCCTGAACCCGACCCGGCCGCGCCGCCGGCAACGCCAGCAGAACCAGCCGCGGAACCCGCAGCCGAGCCTGCAGCGGAGCCCGCCGCAGCCGATCCCGCAGCCCCGGCAGAGCCAGCCGCCGACCCGGCCGCACCAGCGCCAGGGACGGACCCAGAGCTTGATGAGGAGGTTACGCCACTCACAGCCGACAGGGCCCGCCTTAGGTTCGCCAAGGACGACGAGGTGGGCAGGCTCGCAGCATCCTTCAAGTCCCGAAATCGGGACTGGACACTCCGGCAATGCATGGAGGCAGCCGAGAAGCAGTTGGGCGTGACGCCCGCTACTCCGGCCGGCACCCCGGCAGCGCCAGAGGCCATAGGAAACCCTAAACTCCCTCAGACGGTCGCAGCAGTCGACAGCGCGATCGAGCAACTTGAGGCAGAGGCAGTCGCAGCCGGAAGGGATCTGGACCTGCGCAAGGTTGCCGAGATCCAGAACCAGATCCGCAAGCTGGACCGCCAAAGGGCGGACCTCGCAGAAGCACGCAGGGATGCAGCCGTGGAACAAGCCGCGCAGTACGACGAGGCATTCACCTCCTCCGAACAGCGCGCCGCCGAATTTTACCCGGATGCAGCCAAGCCTGACAGCGAGTTTGGCAAGCGCATGGTGGAGATCGAGGACTCCCTTAGGGTCCTCGGAGATCCCCTCTATGACAGCCCGGACAAGCCTCTTCGCATAGCGCAGATGGTGGCGACGGAGCGCAGCATCGCGCCCCGCAAGCCAGGAGCCAAGCCCGCCGCAGCGGCCAAGCCCGCGGCGCCCGCAACTCCGGCAGCCGCCGCACCCAAGAAGGGGGTAATCCCCACTGGCGCAAGCAGGACAGCACCCGCGTCCGCAGTCAATCCTGTGGAAGCGAAGATAGCGGGAGTACGCACTTTGCACGATCTCAGAGCGATCCATAAGGAATTAGGAATGCGAGAGTTCTGATCAGGGCAGGGAGAGTAGTCCGGCGACCTTCGTGACCGCAGCCCCCAGCCGGGGGGCCCCCGGCATTTCAGTCGCAATTCTCTCTCACCATGTCCTTTTCAATCGGCACACCGAATACCGGCCTGGCGCTCTCTACGCTCAGTCCGGCGTCGGTTCGAATCATCTGGCAGAAGACGGTAGACATCTTCGAGCAGGAGGAAGACTTCTGGATGCAGTTCGAAGGCACCAGCAAGCACTCCCCGATCTGGGTCATTAACGACACATCCGTCGGTAAGGGCCTCACTTTCAACGTAACGTCCCGCGCCGGTTACTATGGCCCGGGCAAGCTGGGTGACAATCTGTTCATCCTGCAGTCCGACTTCGAGGCGGACGTCATCAACAACAACCAGTTGGTCGCGGACTTCATTCGTAACGCGACATCCATCACCCAGCGCACCGACGAGTACCTCGGTATGCAGGGCGAACTGGCGAACGGGCAGGCCGAGGAACTCGGCAAGTGGATGGGCCGCGCGAAGAGCAAGCGCGTGTTCGCCACGATCAAGCTGCTCGGCAATGCCGACAACTACTTCATCTCGAACGGCAAGAGCACGGCCGACAAGCTGAAGACGGCGGACGGCTTCCTCTACAACGACCTGCTCATGATGGGGCAGGCCCTCAAGCCGAAGGGCGGATCTCCCTGCACAGTCGCCACGGTGCGCGGCACGCCCGTCAGGAAGTACTGCGTCGTCGGGACAACCCCCGGGCTCTTCAGCCTGAAGCAGGACCCGAACTACCAGCTCATCCTGCAGCAGGCGGCTCCCCGCGAAAAGTGGGACGAGAATCCGCTGTTCCAAGGCGGCTACGCCGAGTTGGACGGACACTCGATCCGCGAGTACAACCCGATCGACGCGGACGGCCGCTCGATCGTGGGCAGCATGTTCAACCCGAAGGCCTTCCTAGGAACGGCGATCACGGCCGGCACCGCGGCCTTCGCGGTGACGGGCGGCGGCAGCGCCTATCCTGCGGGCGGCGACACGACCACTCAGTACTTTGAGTGCTTCGACAACTACGCCTTCCCCTTCACCTCGCTCTTCAGCTACACGCCGGGCTCGACGCAGAAGTACTTCCTCGTCGTCAACGCCCCGAACGACCCGCTAGGGGCGGGCGTAGGCATGTATGGCTACACGACAGGAAACAACGGCAACGCCATCACCATCAACCAGCGCCTTGCGGCCGTCCAGAACGGCCCGACCGCGCTGGTCACGGTCGGCAACGTTACGTGGAACACCGGCGCTTGGTCGACCGCGAATGGCGGACCCGGCCACAACGAGAACCACTCGATCGGCTCCACGATCGTCCAATGCAACGCGAACGGCGTTCCCGTCGGCGGGACCGTCATGTTCGGCGCAGGCTTCATGCTGCGTGGCTACGGCTCGATGCGCAACCAGCGCAGCCAGTGGCTCGTTGACGGTGGATTCGAGACCCGCAAGTACATCACGTCCGTCTTTGGACAGCAACTCAGGCAGAACGTGAACAGCAAGTACCCGGGCTTCGTCTACATGACGCACTCGATCTCCTACCCGGAGCTCGGCCTGCCCGTCATCACCTAAGCAACGCCCTGAAGGTTTCCCGGGCCATCCCGCTTTTGGGATGGCCCTTTGAAGCCTTTTGGCTACCGCTTATGGCAATGAGACTCATCATATTCGTCAAGGGAGCGCCGATCGTAAACGGCTACCGGAGGATGGAATTCGAGTGGAGCGTGCCCCATAAGCTCTATCTCTTCAAGGGTCGGGAACTAGAGGCATCGGAATTCAACGTGGCGGCCGAGCGGGTGTTCAACTCGCCCATCTACCGCAACATGTTCCCGTCCGTCATGATTGCCCCGGGCTCCGTTCAGGCCCCCGCGCCCGCGCCGGAGGAGATCACCCTGGACAAGGCCCTGGGGGTCGTCGAGCGTTACGCGCCACATCGCCTCAAGAAGAAACCCGGTCCGAAGGAAGAGCTAGTGCCCGCATGAAACGATGTCGCTCACGATCCAAGCCGCCGCCAATGACCTCCTGAGCAAGCTCGGGATCGAGGGGACAGACCCCACTCTGGCACCCGCCTTGGCGCAGCAGGACGTCATCATCGCCCTCAATTCGGCCGGCCAGATGCTCCAGCGTGCGGGCGAGGATTACTTCACCAGAACCCCCCTTCAGGTCTACATCAACGCCGGGACCGCCGCCTATGCTATCACGCAGAACGTGCAGGGCGTTCTCGGCCCCGTGAGACTTAATGGCACGGTGCCATTGGCGGCGCTCGAGAGCCGGGGAGAGCTGGACCTGTTCGATCAGATATTCCTTGGGCTTTCGGACGTGGGGGCCGGGCCCGGAACGCCCATCGCCTACTGGATCGAGAGCCTCTACAACGGCCAGACGGCCGGAGACATCGAGCAGTACAACCTGTGGCTGGCGCCTGTTCCGAATGTGAATGGTTATGTCATCCTAGAGGTGGTTGATCTCTTTCCTACGATCGTGTCCGGGAACATCGGATCCGCGAGCCTGCTGCCGGTCGCCCACAACTACGCCGAGAGCATCTTTCTCCCGATCGCGCGACGCTTCATCACCCGGTCGAGCCAATTCAGCCGGCCGGACCTTCTCAAGCAGATCGAGGCCGACGCCGACGTGGCCATGCAGCAGCTCGGGAGCGCCGGGGGCTTCCCGGACGTCGTTCCGGACACCCAACCCCGAAGGACCAAGGGCTAGGCCATGACGACCATCCAGATACTCCACAGGATAGCCCGCCACGCCCGAACGGGCGACTTTACGAGGCTTTCTCTCCCCGAGCGCATGGATTGCCTGGAGGCGCTCAATTCGGCCTTGATGAAGGGCTACAACGCGCTGCCCGTGGTCTACAGGGAGCAGACGCAGGGATTCACCCTCCCGGCACCGGTAACGCTTTCCATCAACGCCACGGTCGGATCAAACTTGGTTCCGGCAAGCACATTCACGCAGAGCCAGATCGGCGCAACGGTGGTGATCCCGGGCGACGCCAACTGGAACCAAGTGATCGGCACGGCCGAGCTCCTGAATCCGTACCTCGGCACCGTCAGCGGCGTGCAGGCGGGTTGCACCGTCTACGGCGACTCGCTGTTCACGACGACCTACCCGTTCGACCGGGTGATAGGCAATCCCACCTTCTCCAACCCTTCGACGTCGACTCTCATCATCCCCGGCGAGCTCGCGCGCTCCGAGGGCGGCTGGAATTGGCTGTTCCAGAACACGATTGGCCGCCCGCAGAGCTGGTGGCCGCAGTACATGGGCAACTCGCAGGGCTTCTCCCCGTTCATCGTCCTGAAGTTCGCGCCGCTGCCGGACACGGCCTACGCGATCAACATCCGGTTCTCCTTCTGGCCGATCCGGCTGCTCTTGTCCGACATCGCCGCTGCGACGCCGCTCACAGTGCCCGACCAGTTCCTCGAGAAGAATCTGATCCCAATGGCCCGGCGGGCGCTCCTCGGGCTGCCGGCATGGCAGACCGTCAGCCCGGACGACGACAGGCGGGTTATCTCGGACGGTGACGCCGCTTTGGTCGATCTCGTGAACCAAGTCGCGGACTTGGCGAGCCCGTTCAACCGCGCCTATTGCCCACTCGGATACTAATTTGACTCCCGGCCTCAAAATGCAAGATGCGACCCAAAAGCTCAACCCGCCATTCCCATGATTAGAATTCCCTCGACCGGCAACTTTGCCAAGGCGCCCCTCAACGTGGACAACATCTCGCAGCCCGGCGGAGGCGCCCTCTCCGATTGGCTGACCTCCGCCGGCGGCGCCGTCCAGGGCGCGTGGTATGCGCTCTTCGCTATCGCTGCGACCACCGTGACCGTCGTCACGACCTCGATCAAGACGCTCAACGGCACGCCGCAGGTCGTGGGCGCCGCCAATCTTGTCCTTGGCGAAACGTACACGATCATCTCCCTTGGCACAACCGTCTGGTCGAGTTTCGGCGCCCCGGCCAATTACACGGTCGGGACCCAGTTCACGGCCACGGGTCCTGGCACCGGCACGGGGACCGCGGCGCCGGACCACCAGACATATGTCGGCATCGTGATTCCCGTAGGATCTGTCCTCTACGGCAACTTTCAAAGCGTCACCATCACCTCGGGCGGCGGTCTGATCGCCTACCGCGACCAAGGATAACCAATCCTGCCATGAAAAGAATTCTTCTGTTCCTCGCCCTCATCGCGGGACTGGCGGCCCCGGCCCGAGCCCAGAAGACCTATGTGGGGCCCATCCCGTCGCCGTACACCCTGTTGAGTTCAGACTCGATCTACGCCTACCGGGCCGATCCTAGTTCACCGAATCAGTTCATAGCAATGGGGCCATTCACGATGACCCAGCTCTCGGCCATCGTGGGCGGGGGTGCCGGGACGGTCACGCAATCCGGGGGCGCTGTTGGCGAGGTGTGCTACTTCTCGGGCACGGGCGTCATCACCGGAAGCGCCGGGCTGCAATATTCTGCGGGCACCCTTAGTTCGCCGGGCCTTATCTCAAACACCCTTAGTGTTTTAAATAGCGCCGCCATAAACTATCCGACGCTATACGGACCCGTTACCTACGTGGCCGGCGCGGTGGGATTCGGTACGGCACCCGTGTTCCAACCGTACAACATGCCCGCGCTGGCGATCGACACAACACAATCATGGAACTACGTCGTCCTCACCGATTCGGACACGGGGCATCCCAACGAGGCGCTTACGTTCACTGCCGATCCTTCGGCACCTGTTGCGCAGTTCTCCGTGCTGGTTAAGAATACCGGTTCGGTCCTTCATACGCCGACTTATCGGAGTTCCTGGTCATTCAACGGAGGTGGCCTGACGACCAGCGTGCGTATCCAGCCGAATTCCTTCGTTCTCCTGACATGGAGATACGACGCGACAAGCACATACTACGTGGCTGGCGACCCAAGGACCATCAGCGACCTTGGGGCTACGGGAGGGCCGCTTCCGACCGACGTGGTAGGCGTCGAGCAATCGGCCGCACCGGGCGTCTTGGTCAGGGATACGATCCCGCAGGTCAACGTCAAGTCGATCACCTTTAACTTCAACGGGAGCGGCGGCGTGCTTACCACCGGGGCAAAGGCGGGTACGTTCGTTAAGGCCCCCTATGGAGGCACGCTGATCGGATGGACGGCAACGTGCTATCCGAGCGGCAGCGTGACTGTCGATATATTAAGGTCCTCCAGCGGCTCGGGCTATGCGGGGCTTTCCTCAATAACTGGGTCCGGGACCAAGCCTAATACCTCCAGCAGCACAGAGGGAAGCGGGACGAGTTTCACGAGTTGGGGCTCCACAACAATCACCGCTGGTGACATGTTCGAGGCCAGCCTAACTGCGGACGGTGTGGCCCAATACGCAACCGTTGACCTATACTGGGAATGACCATGAAAAAGCTATTCTGTCTTTTCCTTTGTCTGGTTTCATCCGCGTTCGCCGCGATCACCGACCATTACGTTTCGTCGGTGGGTGGTTCAACCTACGCCGTTGCCATCTCGACCGTGGCGACCTCGATGACGAGCAACGGCGTGCTGGCGATAATCCTTACCGATGGGTCGACGACATGGACGAATTTTGGAGCCGGCAGCAACGCGCCGGGAACCATTTTCACGATGGCTAACCAGCCCGGGACGGGGACTGGCACTTGCGCCCCGCTTTGCACTTGGGCCCTTGCGTTGGCCGGCGCGGCGGCGGGCGACCGCGTGAACGTCGTGAACGACGCCACATATACGCGGACAACAACCAACGACGCGCTCACAAATAGCGGCACCTCGACTTCACCCATTTGGATCAGGGGGTTTCACGCCGTCCCCGGAGACGGCTATCTTGGTAGAGTGAACAGCAGCGGCCTCCTCGTGACGACCAACATGCCAGCGTTCAGCTACACGACGGGACACCTTACCCTGGTTTCGGAGACCTTTGCCATCGTCGATTCGCTCAACGTGACCGGGGCCGCGACCGGTGGCGCTGATATTGCGTCGGCGGCAAACGGAATTGTCCAGAACTGCGTTGTCACCGACTCATACAATAACTCAGGAGCCATAGGTATTGCAGGACAGACCAATGTTTTTATTTATAACAACGACGTGTTTATGACGGGCTCCAGCGCGGCAACGACGGCGATCACTGCCACCACATCGGGGACTCGCGCCATAAGGAATCACATTTTGCAGTCAAGTTCCAGCGCAACGTGTGTGGGGATTAGTATGCAGGGAGTCACGTTAGCCTCCGAGAACCAGATCGTCGGTTCGGGAAACGGGTACGGAATCTACGTATCCCTGAGCACCTCTGTGTCCACGATGGTAGGAAATACGATAACCGATTGGACTGATGGCATCACCGTAATTACGGGTTCCACCACCTTGAATCTGGCTATGGACAACGTGATTACCGACTACACCAGCTATGCGATTGAGGGAACGATCGGAACAAATGCGATTGCCGCACCCTACAACCGCTATCGGGAGAACACCAGCGGGGGGACAAATACCACTGATCTCGCGACCGACTGGCTCGCTTCCACGAGCCAAGGCGTTGTGAACACCGTGCTGTCGGCAACGGACTACACGACGGCGTTTACCGATCTTCGGTTGCTCTCGACCTCGCCTGCGGTCGGTGTGGCATCTCCGTACTATTCAAGCGCCCAAGGCAAGCTCGGCTCGTTCGGTGCCGTCCAGCAGGTGCCAGGCTCGGCGGGCGAGATTGACAGCGCATATGTCAAATGAGGAAGCTCCTGATCGCCATCTTCCTGCTTGCGGGCTCGGCCTCTCAAGCCGCCAGCACATGGTACGTGAATCAGGCCGGGTCCGGCTCGCAGAACGGCACGAGCATAGGCAACGCCTGGTCGGCCGCAGCCTTTAACACACTGGGTAATTGGAGCGCCACCGCCGGATCCGGTACGCAGATAAGTCCCGGAGACACGGTGATGCTGGAGGGCAACATTACGACCGCGCTCACTTTCCAGCGCGGCGGGACGGACACCAGCCATTACATCACGCTCCTGTTCGACACGGGCGCCTCGATGACGACGGCGGTGTGGGCATCGACCGGGGCGATCATAGCCCACAGCAAGAACTACATCGTGATCGACGGAGGCGGGGCCCCCGGCATGGGCGGCAACGGAACCGGGGGTGTCAAGCCCGACATCACGAAGGCGAACGGCGTGATTTCGAATACGAACAACGGATCCGCGCTCGGCAACCAGCTTAACTCGGTGGGCGTCTCGATCAGTGATTCCAGCTACATAACTGTCCAAAACCTTCTAGTCGCCAACCTCTACGTCCACACACGTTTCTCAATCGACGACGAATCACTTAGCTACGGCACGGATGACTGCGTGCAGGCGAACAACAACACGGGAAACACCTCGAATGTCACCGTCACCAATTGCATATTTCACGATGCTCCCACCGCGTTTTACGTCGCCTATCGCGGGACCTGCCACACGCACGTTTACTCAAACTGTTGGACCTACAACTGCAACTGGGGCGCGGGCGTCGGGGACCCGAACGTGAATTGCAGCTTGGACAGCTTCGACATGCACGGGAACACCTACGGGAACCCGTCCAACTGGGACGATAGCGGCGTCTCATCTGCTACAGTCGGCAGCAGCGGCGGCGGAACACTCTATCTGGTTGGCGACCAGATTTATCCCACGGTCCCGAGTCCGGGACAAACATCTGACACCAATGGCTCGGGCTGTATCCTCACAGTGACTAGCATCGGAGCGGGTGGAGTCGTCACCGGCCTCTCGTCGATCTTATATGGGAGCGCGCCGACTTGGGGCGCGGGTGGTGGATATGGGTCGCCCGTCACGAATCTCGCAACAACGACCAATTCCGTCGCCGGATCTGGCTGTTATGTGAATCTGACCGTAACCAATGCATTCCACCACGATGGGATAATCGCCTACGCGACGCACACCGGAAGCACCCTGGGGACCTATTTCCACGAGAACATCGTGGGCGATCAATCCGGCTCGTTCTGGGGAAGCAACGCAACGGCCGGGATATACTGCCCCGATGGCTACGCCCTTCCCAGCTACATCTATAACAACCTGTTTTTCATGGGTGCCCACGACTACCCGAAGGACGGGCTCGTGTATCAGGATGCCTATGGTTCTTCGGTCGCGATTTACATCTACAACAACGACTTCATCGGGTCCGGCTATGGAATTGCCGTCAGCTTGGCTAACGCTGGCCCCGGCTACACGACCGCTACGGCGGCCACCGCCTATAACAACGTTTTTCAGGGTGTGACGGGCATAGGCGTATTCGAAAACGCCCAGCAAACCCTCACGTCGGATTACAACTTTGCGTACAGCCTCATCGCCAGCACGCAGATGTCTTGGTCGGCAAGCAGTTCGTCGTCATCAAAAACATTCGGCACTTCTCCGGCCCCGACCGGGAGTTGGCAGTCTCTTGTTGTCGCAGGGGACACATTCGATCCACACAGCTTCAGCGGTTCGGCGCTAGGCGGAAATCAGGCGCCCGGATTGGATGCGACGACTTGGATTCCTACGTCGGGCGCGGCTCCGGTCGTTGGGGTAGGAACGGCATCTACTCTGTCAGTGGCACCTTATGACGGCGCCGGCCTCGCGCGACCGAACCCGCCGTCCATAGGCGTCTATGAGTACGCCGCGGGCCCTACCCCTACTCCGTCACCGACCCCAACGCCATCACCAACGCCTACGGCCACGCCTACTCCGTCGCCTACGCCGACACCAAGCCCCACGCCGACGCCGACTCCTACTCCGAGCCCGACGCCCACGCCCACGCCTACTCCCACTCCGAGCCCGACGCCGACCCCCTCTCCCACGCCCACGCCCACGGCCACGCCAACGCCAACGCCGACACCGAGTCCTACTCCGACGCTTAATGGCGTCACTGTTCACCCAGGACCGTCTCCCTATCAGCCGGTGGGAGGTCCTGGTTGATAATTCTTGCTTGACCAGTACCGGCGGCGTCCCTTAGCTGCGTGCCTCTGAGACCACCTATGAAAACAAATCGCTCGTTCTTCGCTGCCTTCGTCGTCGCCCTCGGCGTCCTTTCCCTAACCTGCGCTTGCAATGGTCCCCAAGCTGCCGCATCGGGCGCGTATATCGCCGCCGAGGCCGCAACGGCGCAGCTCATCACGAAGAACCCGGCGCTCGTGCCAGTGGCCCAAGCCCTCGTGGTCGACTGGAACAAGTTCCAAGGCGGCAAGCTGACGGCCCAAGACGAAGCGGCCCTCCTGCAACAGATCGTAGCAGCCACCAAGGGCAAACTCAGTCCGGCCCAGGCCGCAGCCCTAGACGGCGCCGTGCAGCAAATCTTGGCGAACCAGAACGCCACCGCACCGACTCCCCTACAGGGCGCCGCGGGCGCCATCATAACGACCGTAATGAACGGCGTGGCGCGAGAACTGGTGATTAACGGCACGCCCGCACCCTCGGCTTGAGGAAGGACCTGAAACTGTTTCTTGCGACAGGGGCCGCATTCTTGGCGCTCCTGTCGCTTATTTCGTGCTTGTCCGGCTGCTCCTTGGGGCACACGACCGATGTGGTTGTCATCGGGCCGTCCGGCGAGGTGGAGACCGTGTTTCGTGATGTCGAGCACATCGACCAACACTTGATCGGCGGCATCGACTTCGACTGCGATCATACGCACGTCCATATGGCCGGCAGCTACGCGATCATCAAGGACTCTCCGTACCGAACGCCGTGAAACGGCTCGCCCTAGCGATCATCTGTCTAGCACTTGGGGGCTGCGTCACGCTCCACAAGGGCGAGGTCATCGACCATACCGCCCCCTACTGGCAGGAGACCCGCTGGCACGAATGAGCGCCATTTACGCCGATCGGTCGCCGTACAATGTATCCGCGAACCTCGGCGACAATTCGGCAGGTCTGACGGCGGCGCTGGCCGCGGCGGCTTCCGGCGATCGAGTGCTGTTCCTGCCGGCGGGCGACCTGAAGCATTCCAAGGACCTGCTGCTGCCGGCTGGCTTCCAAGGGCCCATGGTAATTGCCGGGCTGGGCGACACCATCTCCCGGCTGGTGCCCGTGGCGGGCAACAACGGCCTCGTGCTGGACCTGTCGGCAGGCGACCCACAGCAAAACAGCGTGGAGATTTCCGAGCTTGGCTTCTTCTCGAGCGCGTCAGCCGGCATACCGCTGAAGATCAGCTACGGCTCCAAGGGCCTCGGGTCGGTGGGCAGCTATCCAGGGTCCAAGCTGCGGGACCTGTGCATCTCCGGGGGAGGTTGGACAATGGGCATCATCCTGCAAGAGTGCTGGAACCTCTCTGCACGAACCATCAGGGCCTACGGGACCTTCGAGAATTACCTGAAGACGGGCCCGGCGCTGACGCTCCTGAGTGGCGTCAACAACCGCTTCACCGACCTGCAATTCAACTTCTGGAACCAGGGTGTTATCATGGGCAACGACGGCCGCGGCGCCGCCGGGGACTGCCAGGGAATCTACTTTGACGTGCTGCAAATGATGGAGTGCATCGAGGGCGTCCACGCCTACGGGACGCCAGGGGGCACCCTCAGTACGCTCGTCTTCAAGGGCTGGATGGCCGACAACGGCAACGTGCTGCACAAGGGCCACCGCTCAATGGTCTTCGACAACGCAAGGGCCGCGCTTATCGGAGTGGGTGCAGGGCTTCAGGACGGTGGCGACAGCCAGATCATATTCAACAACTGCCATAGTTGTGCAATAGATCCCTTGGTGAATCTGGAATACCGGGCGAACGTTACCGGGCCCGCGGTCCAAGACAACAACGGCGCCAACAACGATCTGGGGGGCCAGTCGACCAAGCTGGTAAACATCTCTACCCGCGGATTCGTGGGCACGGGCGCCAACATCCTGATAGCGGGCTTCGTGATTACAGGATCTACCCGCAAAACCGTGCTAATCCGGGCTTCTGGGCCCGCCCTGAGCCAGTTTGGCGTCCCGGGGGTACTGGGGGACCCAAAGTTGACGATCCTGTCAGGAAGCACCGTTATTGGGGCAAATACGGGGTGGGGGGCGTATCCCACGATCGCGGCCGTGGCCGCCGAGGTTGGAGCCTTCCCGTGGCCGGCCGCCGGCAGCGCGGACTCGGCCGTGGTTCTAAGCCTGGCGCCCGGGGCGTACACCGCCAAGGTAGAAGGGGCCTCGGGCGACACCGGAGACGCCCTCGTCGAGGTCTACGAGGTAAGTTGAATACCCCACACCAGAGCAACTTGACCCAAGGGGACGGCACGATTGAATTCCCCCATGAGCATTCTCCAATTCGTTGTTGTGATTTCATTGCTCGGCGGACTCGCATGGCTGGTCAACCGCTTCGTGACCGGCGTCTTCAAGACCATCATCAACGTCGGCCTCATCATCGTCGCGGTCTGGATAACCTTGGACGCATTCGGAATCCTCGACCTTCTAAAGCACAGGCTCCCAAACTTGGGCTAGGGCGATACGTTAAAAGCCGCTACGCCTTTTTACGTATTTTTGCTTACGTGATAGTAGGTAGAGGCATCTTGACCGTGGCATTCCACGGCCTTATTTCATCTCAGGATGCCAATGCGACTTATTAAGATCCCGCACATCTTCTCGAACACGATGGCAGGCATATCGGTTGCCTCGGCCTCGGTGTCCTTCTTGGACAGCCTTGAGCAATGGATGCGCATAATGGCCCTAGCCGTCGCCATAACCTCGGGACTCATTGCCATCTGGCACCAGTCCAAGCGCATCCAAGAGAAGAAGGACAAGGAGTATGAACTGAAGAGGCTCGGCAAATGATTTGTGAAAAGATGCCCAAACTACTCGGCTAACGCTGCTGCCACGGCGCTCGCCGACAAGTACGTTTCGAAGTGGCCAAACATGCCGACCCACGGGTTGGCATCAAAGATGCACCGGGAGAATCCGGGTGTCTTCAAAGACGTCGAGGGAGCCCGGTATGCCGTGCGCTACAGGCGCGGTCAGGCCGGCAAGAGAATGCGCGCCAAGAGGGATGACCACGACTCAAGAACGATGGTGTCCAAGGAGTCGAATCCGCTCGGCCTTCCTGAGTCGGACGAGATCCCGTACAAGCCGCATTTGGTGGACGTGGAGGTGCCGAGTAGGGCACTGATCCTGAGCGATCTCCATTTTCCGTACTACAATTTGGCGTCGACCACCGCCGCTTTGGAGGACGGGAAAAAGCACGATTGCTCAATCGTAATTTTCAACGGGGATTCCTTGGATTGTTACCAGATTTCAAAATTTACGCGGGATGCTCGGTTTCGTGATCTTTATGGCGAGGTTTTGGGATTCAAGAAGCTGCT
>Ga0209415_10001181_pt1 | contig 49729 bp, 43 predicted proteins | sample PeaSoiSIISIP2007_FD_187696 | JGI IMG/M metagenome (GOLD analysis project Ga0209415, IMG submission 187696) | Peat soil microbial communities from Weissenstadt, Germany - SII-SIP-2007 (SPAdes) (version 2) | ecosystem: Environmental > Terrestrial > Soil > Wetlands > Peat | place: Germany... | reverse complement strand
AACCGGGCAGCGCCGCCGATTGGCGTCGCTATCTCGACCTGATGTTGCGCGGCATACGTGTCTCCTGACGAGTCGCTCGAGCAAGGACCGCCAACCCCCCCGGCGCTGCCGAGGCTGAGCATGACGCCAGTGCAGCATCCCAGGTCGCGCCGGCTGGGCGCCCGGGCGCTGCCTACCCGGTGTGCTCGCCGCTCGCCATCGCTCCCAAAGCCGCGGCCGGTACACCGCTCAGTCCGAGCACGCCGGCCGCCGCGCGTGCCGCCAGCACCTCGTCATAGGGCGCCTGTCCGGCGAGTTGGATGACGGTGCCCTCCAGGGCACCGATGAAAGCGAGCGCGACGGCTCTCGCGGGCGGGCCGTCCGGGAGCTTCCCCGCCCTGCGCCCCGCGTTGATGAGACGGGTGCAGCGCTTCACCAGGCCGTCGAAGATCTGCTCGAGACGACGCCCGATAGGGTGGTCGCGACCGCTGAACTCGAGCCGTAGTGCCGTCTCGACCCGGGCCACGTCCCGCCGGCAGTAGACCGCGTGGCCGCGCGCCAGGGCGATCAGCGCGAGGACCGGATCGGGCTCCTGCTCGACGAGCCGGCCGACCTCCTGCCTCCAGGTCTCATCGACCCAGTCGATCACAGCGAAGGCGAGGTCCTCCTTGTCCTTGAACTGGTGATAGACCGCGCCGCGGGTGTAGCCGGCGTCGCTGGCCACCCGCTCCAGGATCAGGTTGCCGTAGCCGTAGCGGGACAGCCCGCGCGCGGCACTCTCGAGCAAGGCGCTGCGCGTACGCGCGCTTCGCTCGGCCTGCGTTGAGCGGCGAGCACCCGGTGACCCCGCCGCGGTCGATCGATGGCGGCCTTGCGAGGAACGTACATGCATGTATGTATGTTATCGTCTCGGGACACGGAAGTCGAGCGCACGGCTTCGAGCCTGGCCGTGTGCAACCGACCTGAAGGAGACCAACAATGCTTATGTCCGACCCCGCCCCCGGCGTGACCCGCGCGCGTGCATGGAGGCTTCCGAACTCGGCACACGAATCTCGCCCGTGGCGTATCCGCGAAATCGCGCCGGACTTCACCGTGGAGGATGTGTGGGCGCTCCCGGTGGACGGCGGAGCCGGAGACTTTCAAGCGCTGCTCGAGATCATGGCCTCCGGAGATCGGGCCGACGACGGATCCCTCGCGGCCCGCGCGCTGTGGCGGATCCGCTTGCGCCTCGGCAGCTGGCTTGGTTGGGATGATGCGGCAAGCGCACTACCCGTTCCCGGGACAGACGAAGCCTCGCTGAGCGGCCGGCTGCCGGACGACCTGCGCAACACGGCCCCGGAACGGAGCTTCGGCCCGCTGCCTTTCGCGCCCCTCTATCGCACCGACGTCGAGTATGCCGCGGAGCTGTCGAACCGGACCGTGCACGGCGTCATCCACCTTGCCTGGGTCGATCAGGGCGAAGGCCGCTACCAAGGACAGATGGCCGTCTACGTCAAGCCACGCGGTCGGCTCGGCCGGAGCTACATGGCGCTCATCAGGCCGTTCCGCTACTGGGTCGTCTACCCAGCACTCATGCGCCGGATCGAACGAGCTTGGCGGACCCGCGCTCGACCGTGACTGCGGGGCCCGGTCGATCACGCGCAGGCGTAGCACCGCGCACGGGCGATCTAGGAGGCGAAGGGAGGGCTGAAGGCGGGCGGGCCGCGCTCACGCCGCCAGCGGCGGCACTTTTTGTCCGGCGGCGTCGGTGCTTTCCTTCACGACCCAGCGCCGCTCCATGACGTCCCTTCGGTACTCCCCATCGGGACCGACCCAGCGCCTGACGCACTCCTCTTCGCCCGGGTTCGTCACCGCGTAGGCGCCCTCGCCGGCCTCCACGCGGACGCCGGTTTGGAGTGCCAGGCTCAACATCCGGACGAGGCCGTTCGCCACCTGCGTGGGGTCGGTCTCCTCGAACTCGATATTCATCTTCATTTGTCCCGTGTCGGCGCGCTTCGATCGCGACTTTAGGGTCAGGGGGATGCACTCGTCCGGTAGGCAGCCCGCGCTGCCTACCCCTGGTGGCGGGCGATCGGTCCTCTGGCGCTCGGCGCGGCGCCGTGTGTCAGGCGACGCGCTCGCTTGCGGGCCCGCTGCCGACGGCCTCACGCACGAACGCCACAAAGGCCTCCACCGACGGGTTGCGCCGATTTCGCCGTCCTGCCAACACGAATCTCGTGGGCGCGGCATCGGTGAGAGGGATCGCCGCGATACCGGTCCGGGCGCTAACCAGCAGCGCAGCTGAGGATGCGGGCACGGTGGTGATCGCGCTGCGCACCGCCAGCGCCGCGAGCACTTCCTGGGGAGCCGCCACCTGATCGGCGGTGACGCTCAAAGGCGGCCCGCCGCGATGGTCATCCAGACTCCAGAAGCCGGCCCAGCCCGGCTCGACGCCAGGGTGGTAGCCGATGAACGTCTCATCGACCACCTCAGCGACCGTGAGCTCGCTCCGCTCCGCGAGCGGGTGGCCGCTCGGTGCCAGCACCGCCCGCGGCTCGACGCGCACCAACTGCGTCCAGACGTTCTCATCGGCCGGCGGCAGATGGCTCACGGCGACGTCGACCTCGGACAGCCACAGGGTCGAGGAGGGACCCGGGAACGGCAGTTCTCGATACCGGATGTCGATCTCGGGGTGCTCCCGCGCGAACCGCGACATGGGGCCCGGACTGTCGAGGCCTGGCGGCGCACCCACGAACCCGAACTCGATCGTGTCCCGGGCGGCGCGCGCCAGCGACCGGCCTGCGATTGCGGCGTCTTCATAAGCGCGAACGGCCACGCGCGCCTTCTGAAGGAACACCTCTCCCGCCGGCGTGAGCGTCACGCCGCGGGCGTGGCGCTCCAGAAGCGGGAAGCCGATATCGGACTCGAGCTGCGAGATGGCGTTGGAGAGCGCGGGCTGGGCGATGTGCAGCCTCGCAGCTGCGCGGGTCATCTGACCCTCCTCCGCGACCACCACGAAGTACCTGAGATGCCCCCGCCTAAAGGGCACGGCCGCCTCCCGTGGTCGCTCCGACCGCGCTTCTCGGCGTGCGCTGTGCGCTCATGAAGGGTCGGGGAATCTGGTCACGGCCGTCATGGAATCAGAAGCAGGCCCCGGTGCCGAGCATCTGCGGTAAGGAAAACCTATACCGGGAGCGCAAAGCCATATTGGATTTGTACGCCCGAACGGAGGAAGCTGACGACAGCTCCGCGGGGGCGCCTGCGGGGAAGTACGGACAACGGGGGTTTGCGTGCTGGTTCTCGTCATTACGGCCTGCTGGACGGCCGCGGTGACGTTGTGCGTGGCCTTGTGCCGCGCGGCGGCCTGGGGCGATGAGATCCCTACCGGCCTCCCGCTTGCGCCCGGCGACCCGCTCCCGAAAGCGCCGGAGCAAACCGGGCGCGCCACTCCCACTGGAGTCGGTCCGATGAACGTCTTGACGAGCTTGGGCGGGCGCACGGCTGCCGGACCCGCCCAGGGCTGCGCGGAGGCTTAACCCTCTCCTCATAGCGCGCGTAGCGCGGCGCGGGGACACTTTCCCTCGGTGTCCCCGCGCTGCAGCCTTGCTGTCCACGAAGCAGGTTCTAGTATTCGACGTAGTAGTAATCGACAACCTGGAACCAGTCGGCTAGCCCGTTGACGTCTTCGTTGACTCCCAGCGCTTCGCTCGCCCCCTGGGCGATGTCGGCGGCGAGCGTCGCAGCGGCTTCCTGTGCATTTATCTGCGACGGCGTGGTGTAGGTCTCCAGGCACGAGAGAATGCTGTGTTCCGCGGCTTGCGTGAGGTCGAGACTCTGATTGTTGGCAATCGCGGACGCCAGTTCTGCGACCAGACTCGCCAAGCCTTCCTTCGCGCAATCCCTGACGAGTTTTGCCACCTCTGAGTCTCCGGTCTCAGTCGCCGTCTCATCGACCTTGCTCTGGACCTGGCTGGCCTCGCCATCGAAGCTCGTTACCGATTGCGTGGCGCTGTCACCCCAGTTCGGATGTGCCAGGGTATAGGTCGGATCCGTGTGGCCGATAGCGGCCGGATCGACCTCGAAGGCCGCATAAGCGGTTCCCGCGGAGACCGACGAGGCAAGCACTACGCCAACCAGTGCGCCGAGCGCATACCGCCCGCGCGGCCACCGTCCCTCCGAAGCTATGCATCTGAAAAGCATGGTCCCCCTTTCACGTCCGCCGATCTCCGGCGGAGCCCGAGCGCCAAGCTGAGTCGCAACCAACCTATGCCTGGCGGCCGCGTGGTGGTACCCACCCTCGGGTGTGTGCTCCACACCTCGCTAGCCGGCTTGGAGCTCAGGTCGCGGCTGGGCTTGCACCGGATCAGGCCCCGTGTTAGGTTACGCGCGTGGGTGCAATCCGCCGACGGTTGGTTGGATCGGGGGGCCTTGATCGAGGGGCACAGCGAGCGCCCCGCGGGTCTGGCCTGCTCGTCGTCTTTCTGTCAGCGCTGGCGGTGATCCTCGCCGGTTGTGGCAGCTCCAGCAGCAGCACGAGCACGGCGACCACGACTCCGGCCGTTGCCGCTCCGGCGAGTACCACTCCGGCGACCGCCGCCACCGCGACGACGAGTGCCACGCCGGCACCAAGCGGCGAACTGTCGGGGGCCTGGTCGGGGCAGTACAGCGGCACCTACAGCGGCACGTTCAACCTTTTCTGGCAACAGTCGGGCTCGAGCCTTAGAGGAACCATCAAACTCTCGGCGCCCGCTACGACCCTCCCGATCAGCGGGAACGTGACGGGTAGCTCCATCCGCTTCGGCGCCGTCGGCGGGGTCGTCTACTCGGGGTCGGTCTCCGGCACCAGCATGTCCGGCAGCTACACGACCCCCACCGGGGGCGGCGGCTCCTGGAGTGCGACCAAGACCTCCTGAAGGATCGACGGAGCTAGGCGCCGTCAAATCGGCGGCTCAAGCGATGAGCCCGTCGGCGATGAGCCGCCGAGCACGAGCCTGACCCCGCGCCGCCCAACGTAGCCGCGCGCGGTGTCCTAAGACGCCGCTCCCGGGCGGCGGTGAGCCGCCCGCGCACGCAGGCCCACCGCGAAGCAGTGATCCGGTCGCGCAGCCTGATCGTAGAGATCTCTACATCAACTAGCGGTGCTACGTGCAAAGGAGCCTCGTATGAACTTCAACAGCGGCCGCGGCATCAGCCGCGGGCAGTTTCTTCGCAACGCCGGCAAGGGCGGGATCGTTCTGGCAACGAGCGGCGGAGTCCTTGCGAGCGTCGCCAGCTCGGCGTTCGCGTCGGGCCCGACCTCGAGCGATGTCGAAACACTGCAGGCGGCGTACACGGCGGAGAGCTTGGCGGTTGTGGTGTACTCGGCGATCCTCAAGAACTTCCACACCTTCAAGCATCCCAAGCTGGAAAACATCGACTACTTCGAAGCGGCGCTGAGAAACGAGAAGGCGCACAAGGCGTTTCTCGCCGAAGCGCTCGGCGCGAAGACACCGACTGGTCTGAAGTTCAAGATTCCCGCAAGCGTCACCAGCAGCGGCCAATCGCTGCTGAACACCGGCGTCGCGCTGGAGACCGCCTTCGTGGAGGCCTACCTGGGCGCCTCGGAAACCTTCAGCTCGCAGGAACTGAGGACAGTCGCCGCCAAAGTGGCCGCCAACGAGGCCACCCACTTCAGCTTCTTCGACGCGGCTGCGGGCGGGCACGGGGTGCTGCCGGCGCTTCCCGCCAGCGACACGATTCCCAACACGGTCAAGAAGCTCAAGCCGTTCCTCGCCTGAGGGCCGCACACCGACACGAAGCTCAGGACAACCCTTTTTCCGCTAGGAGGACCCACGATGGGACTAGACAACCCGCTGCACATAGCATTCCTTCTGATCATGGTGCTGCTCGTGTTCGGCGCCAAGCGCCTGCCCGAGATGGGCCGGTCACTGGGGAGCGGGATGCGCGGCTTCAAGGACGCGCTCAGCGGCGAGCAGACACCAGCCGAGCTCGCCGCCGCCGCCGCGCGCCCCGAGACCGCTGTGCCGTCTGCTCTACCGACCCAGGCACGGGAGCACACCGCGGCCTGATCGCAGGGCTGCGCCGGCGCCTGCGCGGAGACCTAGCAGGAGCGTCGAGGTCGTGCGACGCGTGGAGGCCGCTCGACGCCGGCTGTGGCATCGCGCAATCATCTGCTCGCTATGGGGGAGGGTTCAAGCTGTGGCGGGTGTGGCGCCGCGAACCCGGTCGACGCGGCGTTCTGCATGGCCTGCGGCGCACCTCTCGTGCGCTCCTGCCCCGCTTGCGGAGCGAGCGCTCCTTCCGCGGCGAGCTTCTGCATGTCGTGTGGGACCGCGCTCGACGGCGCCGCCACAGGCCCGGTGCCGTCGACGCTACAAGACGAGGAGCGGCGCACGGTCACGGTGGTGTTCGCGGACATCTCGGGCTACACCGCCGTGGCCGAGCAGCTGGACCACGAGACGGTCAAGGCGCTGCTGGAGCCGTGCCTGAATCGGCTGGCAGGCGAGGTCGAGCGTTTCGGAGGGCGTGTCGACAAGTTCATCGGCGACGCGGTGATGGCGGTGTTCGGCGCGCCGATCGCCCACGAGGACGACGCTGAGCGGGCGGTGCGAGCGGCCTTCGGTATGCAGGCGGCGATGCCGGAGCTGAACCGCCGGGTCGAGCCCGAGTTCGGCGTGGAGCTCGCGCTGCGGGTGGGGGTGAACACCGGTGAGGTGCTGGCCGGCCGGGTCGGCGAGGCATACACGGTCCTGGGCGACGCCGTGAACGTAGCCGCTCGCCTGCAGACGGCGGCGAAGGTCGGCGGCATCCTCGTCGGTGACCGGACGCGACGCTTGACCGCGGCGAAGGTGGACTACCTCGGGCTCACGCCGCTGGAGCTCAAGGGCAAGGCCGAGCCCGTCGCGGCGTGGGAGGCCGTGGAGATGGGCGCGGCCGCCGAGGACGCAACGAGCTCGCGTGGTCCCGACTCCCCGCTGGTGGGGCGCGAGGAGGAGCTCTCCCGTTTGGAGGGTCTGTTCGAGCGGGCGGCCCGTGAGCGCGCTTCGCAGCTGGTCACGATCGTGGGGCAGCCGGGGGTGGGCAAGACGCGCCTGCTCAACGAGCTCGAGCGGCGGCTGCGGCTGCGCCAGGGAGCGGTGCGGCTGCTGCGCGGGCGTTGTCTGGCGTTCGGGCAGGGTGTGGTCTACTGGCCGCTGGCGGAGATGCTTCGTGCCGGATGCGGCATCGCCGAAGGCGACGCTCCCGCCGAGGTGCGCTCCAAGCTCGCCGATCGGCTCGGTCCGCTGTTGGCCGTGGCCGGCGAGGAGGATCTGCTCGAGCGGCGCATCGCGCCGCTGGCACGCCTGCTCGGCGCAAGCTCGCACGACAGCGCCTCGCGCAGCGAGCCCGACAGCGACAGCGATGCGCGGGAGAGCTTCTTCGGAACGGTGCGGACCGTGCTCGAGGCGCTAGCCGGCGAGGCGCCGCTCGTGCTCGCATGGGAGGACATCCACTGGGCCGACGAGGGAACGCTCGACCTGATCGACTACCTGTCGCGTTGGCTGCGGGCTCCCGTGCTGCAGGTGTGCCTGGCACGCGAGGAGCTGCTCGAGCGACGCCCCGCCTGGAGCTCGGCGCGGCGCAGGGCGAGCGTCGCGTTTCTCGAGCCGCTCGCGCGCGAGGACGCGCAGCGGCTGATCGAGAGCCTCTTGCACGCATCGGGCGCGGTGGGGGACAAGGCGCGCTCGCTGGCCGAGCGCTCCGGGGGCAACCCGCTGTTCGCCGAGGCGATGGTCGCACGCATCGCAGAGGACGATGGCGGAGCGGCTGGCGAGCTGCCGGACACGGTGCAAGGGGTGCTGGCGGCGCGGCTGGACGCGCTGAAGCCGTTGGAGCGACAGCTCGTCGCGCACGCAGCGGTGCTCGGGCGCACCTTCTGGGAAAGCGCGCTGGTGCCGATCGCCGACGCGGCTGGGTCGGCCCTCGGCCCGGCGCTCGCGGCGCTCCAGGAGAAGGACATCGTGCTGCCCGGAGACGGGCGTGTGCCAGCCGGCGAGCGCGAGCTCGCGTTCAAGCACGTGCTGATCAGGGACGTCGCCTACGAGATGCTGCCAAAGGCGGTGCGGGCGCGAAAGCACGCGGAGGTCGGGGCCTTCATCGAGCAGCGGGTGGGGGGCGGCGAGGGCACGGTGGCGCTCGTGGCCGAGCACTACTCGCGCGCGGCGGCCCTCGCGGCCGAAGCGCATCTGCCGCAGGACGAGGTCGCCGGGCTACGTCGCGTGGCGCTCGAGTTCGAGGAGGCGGCCGGTGACGCAGCCGCGTCCATGTACGCCAACGGCGAGGCGCTAGCCCACTACGAGGCCGCCGCTGCGCTTGCGGATCCGGCTGGCGAGCTCGCCCAGCGGATCGCCGAGAAGAGCGGAGATGTCTCGCTGCGGCTCGGCCGCGCCGATCGCGCGATCGAGCTGTGGCAGGCATGTCTGGCCAACCCGAGCGCACAGGAAGACCGCCATCGGGTCGCGGAGCTGCATCGCAGGATCGGTGCCGCGCTCGCGCACAAGGGCGAGCGCAAGAGCGCGATCGAGCACCACCAGCAGGGCATCAACCTGATCAAGGACGACCCCCCCTCGCTCACGCTCGTGCGACTCTACGAGGAGGCCGCCTGGCTGTACATGCAGGTCGGCGACAACATGCTCGCGATCTACGCCTCCGAGAAGGCGCTCCGGCTGGCGGAGAGCCTCGGCGAGGCGAGGGCGGCCAGCCGCGCGCACGGGATCTTCGGGCGGGTCTTCGGCCGCATCGGCGACGCGGCCAAGGCGCACGAGAACCTCGAGCGCGCCGTCGAGCTCGCCCGCCAATCGGACGAGGCCGAGACGGTGCTCGCGCTGCTCGCGCTCGGCCACAACCTCGAGCACTGCGACGGGGACTACGAGGCAGCGCATGCGCGCTACCTCGAAGCGCTGGAGCTCGCCGAACGCATCGGCGAGGTGCCCGCGCAGATCGAGCTGCAGTCGGCGCTCGCACAGCTTGCCTTCTACCGCTGTGACTGGGAGCAGGTCCGCCGCGCCACCGACATCAGCGCCGAGCTTGCCGAACGCGAGGGCCTGGTGGGAAAGCTTTGCCTGCCGAACGTGATGCGCGGGCGGCTGTGCTGGCGCGACGGCGACTGGGAGACATCTGCGAGGCTGCTCGGCTCAGCCCACGCGGTCGCCGAGCGGGTAGGGCTCTCAGAGGTCGCGTTCAGCGCGCTGCTCGCGCTGGCTGGAACCCTGCGCGACCAGGGCGCGCTGGACCAGGCCGAGGCGGCGCTTGGAGAGGCGGTTGCGCTGTGCGACCGCGCGGGGCTGGTCCCGCAATCCGTCCACGCCTTCGCGGCGCTCGCCCTCGTTGAGGCGCTCGCCGGCCGGCCGGAGCTGGCGCTGGACGCGGCCGCGCGCGCCGAGAGCGCCTCGGCGAGAATCCACGAGCCCGCGGGCGCGGCAGCCGCGCTCGAGGCCAAGGCGATCGTCGCCGAGCTTCCCGAAGGCCTGGAGGGACTGCGAGCGGCGCACGCGGAGTGGGAGCGGCTCGGCCGTCCGCTCGACGTGGCGCGCTGCGAGATGCTGCGTGGCCGTCGCATGCTCGAGCTGGGAGACAGCGGCGGCGCAGAGGCCCTGATCGGCGCGGCCGCCCTGTTCGAGCAGATCGGTATCGGCCACCTGGCCGCCAGGGCGCGTGAGCTCGCCGGCGGATGAACGGGTTAGTGCGACCTCTGCGAGCGCCTCAAGCCGACTGGGCTGGTTGTCATGCGCTTGTGCCTCCGTCGACGACGAGCTCGGAGCCCGTCACGTAGACGCTCTCCTCGGAGGCGAGGTAGACGGCGGCATGGGCTACCTCGTCAGGCGTGCCGATGCGTCGCATCGGGATGCCCCTGATCAGCCTGTCGATCAGCTCGGGGGTCCGCTCACGCTGGCGGGCGTTCATCTCGGTGTCGATCTGGCCGGGATGTAGCGAGTTGACCCGCACGCCGTGTGGCGCGAGCTCCTTGGCGACCACCTTGGTCATGCCGCGAACCGCCCACTTGCTGGCCGCGTAGGCGGTCAGGTAGGGACTGCCGCCGAGGCCTGCAACCGAGGACACGTTGATGATCGAGCCCGCCTGCTGTTCGGTCATCGGCGTGGCGACCGTGCGCATGCCGAGGAACACGCCGGCGGCGTTGATGTCCAGCACGCGGCGGAATTGCTCCGGGGAGGTCTCCGCCAGCGGCGCTGCGAGGAACACGCCGGCGTTGTTGAACAGCACGTCGATGCGCCCGTGGCGCTCCAACGTCGCCGCCGCCACCGCGAGCCAGTCCTCCTCGCTGGTGACGTCGTGCGCGCACGAGATCGCGCTGCTGCCCAGCTCCTCTGCGACCCGGCGCGCTCCGGCTCCGTCGGCGTCGCTCAGCACCAGCAGGGCGCCCTCCGCGGCGAACCGCCTGGCCGTGGCGGCGCCGATGCCGCCCGCCGCGCCCGTGATCAGCGCGACCTTCCCGCCGAGTCGCGGTGTCCCGACGAGCGCTGCGGAGCTGGGCTCCTCGCTGGCCATCAGCGCGACGTCGCCCGCGTTGACGGTCGCGCTCGCTTGGACGGCCTGGCCGGCGCAGCGGCGAAGCCGGGGCCGCGTTCGGGTCGGACGTTGCGCGTGTTGATCTCCTCGCCGCACACGTCGCAGGTGACGTGTGGATGGGTGCGCTGCCCGCACGCCACGTGGTGCAGCACGATCGGCGGCCCCGCGGGCCCGGCGAGATAGGTGTCGCCCCAGCGCATCAGGGCGATCACAGCCGGGAAGAGGTCGCGCCCGGCCTGGGTCAGGCGGTACTCGTGGCGCTCCGGCTCGGTCGAATAGGGAACGCGATCGAGCAGGCCGGCGTCCACCAGCTTGCGAAGTCGCAGCGACAGCGTGGGCCGGGGGATGTTGAGGTTGCGCGCCAGCTGCCCGTAGCGCCGGACGCCGAAGAACGCTTCGCGCAGGATCATGATCGTCCAGCGGTCGCCGACGAGCGCGAGGGTTCGCCCCACCGAGTCTGCGCGCAGACGATGGCTTAGGTCAAGCGCCTCATCGACGCGCTCCGAGCGCTCTGTCATGCCGCACGAACTCCTGCGGCGTGGGTAGCGAGGGCGGACAGCACGCGCCCTCCGGCCGGATCCTCGGCGGTGGCCGGGACGACGCCGATGTGGGCCGCGCCCGCCTCCACGTAGTCGGCGAGACGTGCGCGGATCGCGCTTGCCGAGCCGACGGCGCACACCTGGCCGAGCAACTCCACGGTTATCTCCTTGGCGAGCTCGCTGCGCTTCGCGCCCGCCCGAGCGCGGGCGACGAGCGAGTCGAAGCCCAGCTCGGCGAACATCTCGCCATACCCCGGTGGTCGCAGGTAGACGGCGGTCTGTGCGGCCATCTGCGCGAGCGCCGCCGGGCCGGGATCCAGAGCGGCGGTCACCCACACGGCGATCTCCGGTGGGGTCCTGCCGCGAGCTCGGGCCTCGGCGTCCACGATCTCGCGAACCCTTGCCACACGCTCGGGCGTGACGAGGTTGAGCACGATCTCATCGGCCGTGGCCGCGGCCATAAGCGTCATGCTCGGGCCGAAGGCCGCGAGCGTGATCTTCGCGTCCGCTTGAGGCTGCCTGAGCCGGAAGCCGTGCGAGCGCACGTACTCGCCCGAGTACGCTGCCCGCTCGCCGGCGAGAATCAAGCGAACGGCCTCGACCGTCTCCCGCGCGCGGGCGGGGAGGGCATCCCACGGCCGGTCGTGCCAGCCGCTGACGATGTCCGGGCTCGAGGCCCCGAGGGCTAGGTCCACGCGCGCGCCGCTCAGCGTCGCGACCGAGGCCAGGCCCATGGCCAGCGCGACCGGGCTGCGCACACCCACGGCCAGGGGGCCGATCTTCAGGGCCAACCCCGGGGCGCGTATCCCGACCGCCGTGGCCAGCGCGAACGCGTCGAACGTCGCCATCTCGCCGAGCCACATGGTGTCGAACCCGTTTCGCCGCGCCTCGATCGCGATCTCCACTGCCTCGTCGTCCGCGCGGTCCAGCCAGAACGGCGCGGCGACCTGGAGGCTTCTCGCGAGCTCGGCGGCCCGGCCGCTCACAGCTGCGCGGTCTTCGTCGGCAGGCCCAGCAGCAGGCGCCCGGCGAGCTCCCACGTCGCCGGATTGACCTGGAAGTGCGCGGTCGCGGCATGCGCGTCGCGGAACCGTCGCTGAAGCGGCGAATCCTCGTAGATCGCCGTGCCTCCGCCCAGGTCGTACATCGCGCGCGCGACATCGGCAGACGTCCTCACGGCGTGGGTCGCTGCGAGCCTCAGGCCGAGGCGCAGCTCCTCGGACACGGGACCGTCGTGCTGAGCCGCCGCCCACGCCTGCTCGATCGCTCCGTAGTAGAGCGCGCGGGCGGCCCTCAGCGCAGCCTCGGCCTCGCCGACGGCGGCCTGCGTGGCGGGACGCTCGGCCAGGACGCGGCTGGATCCCTGGGCGGTCTTCCCGGCCGCCAGCTCGCTCAGGTCCTCGATCGCCCCACGCGCGTTGCCCAGCGCGGCCGCCGCGATCGACAGGGCGAAGAAGCCGAAGATCGGGAACCGGTACAGCGGGGCGTCGATACGCGGGGCGGCGCCGAGCAGCGTGAGCACGTGGTGATCGGGGACGAACAGATCCTTCGCCAGCGCATCGTGACTTCCGGTCCCGCGCAGGCCGCTCGTGTGCCACGTGTCGAGGATCTCCAGCTCGGTCGTTGGCAGCGCGACCACGCGCAGCGCCGGGCCCTCGGCGCCGGCCTGGCCTTGCTCGATCACACAGCCGGCGAACAGCCACTCCGAATGGGAGATGCCGCTGCAGAACGACCAGCGCCCGGAGACCCGCAGCCCGTCGTCGAGCACCACGGCTCTGCCGCGAGGCGCCCACACGCCGGCGGCCACCGTGCTCGGGTCGCCGAAGATCTCGGACGCGCCCTGCCTGCTCAGATAGGCCGAAAGCAGGCTGCTGGTGGCCGCGATCGATACGCACCAACCGGCGGACGCGTCGCCGCATGCGATCCTCTCAGCCCCCTGCAACGTCGTCATCGGCGAGGCTTGCAGCGCACCGAGCTCCGACGGCGCCCCGGCGCGCATCAGCCCCGTCGCGCATAGCTCGTCGACCAGCGCTGCGGGCAGAGCGCGCTCGCGCTCGGTCCTCGCCGCGGCCTCTCGAGCGTGGGCCGCCGCGCGCTCGACCAGCGCATCGAGCTCGCCGTGCACCGATACGGCGGATGTGGGAGCGGCGGGAGTGGGCATGGACGGATGGTTCAGAAAACTTACCGGTGGGCATTCCTACCAGATGCCGGCCACACGGTCAACGCATCGCGAGGGACGTGGCCGCGCGTGTCAGAGTGGGGACTCGGCGAGGACCTTCGGCCAGATCGCGCGAAGCGGCCGCGCCAGCGTGCAGCGCGCGATCGGCTGGCCTCGCTCCTGGTTGTCGACGGGCATCTGTATCCGCTCGAGCACGCGATAGCCGCCGCAGAAGGTCGCTTCGCCGGCGGAGAACCCCACCAGCAGGGCTTCACGACCCTGTGGAAGATCAGCAACGAGCTGTGCGCCCACACGGCCGGAGAGCTGCAGCCGGCGCGCAGCGCCTGAGCTCCGACTGTCGAAACGCACGCGGCGAGACGCCGTAGCGCGCGCTGAAGGTCCTCGTGAAGTGGGCGGGGCTGCGAAAGCCCCAGCGTGCCGCGATCGAACGGATCGGCTCGTGTGCAAGGCGGGCGTCGGCCAGGTCCTCGCGACAGCGGCGCAGACGTTCCTCGCGCAGGAACGTGCTGAACGTGGTTGCCTCGGCCGCGAACAGACGGTGCAGCGCTCTCACCGAGATAAAGCTCGCTGCGGCCACGCTCGCCGGGCCGAGATCGGGGTCGCCGATTCGCGCGAGCGCGCGCTGCTTGACGTGCCCGAGCAGCGGGCGGGCGCCGCGGGCGCTCGCTGCGTCGCCCGCACGGATCGAGATGGCCGTCGCGATCAGGTCGATGGCGGCCGCCGACAGCCGCTCGCCGGAACCGCTCGCGATCCGATCGCCGAGCGTGGCGAGCCTGCTCAGGTACGGCGCCACCAGCTTCCCCGCGTCGCTGGCCAGTCCGACCGGCAGGGCCGTCGCGCTCTCGGCTCGGGCCCAGCGGGCGTCGAGAGCCGAGCGCGGCAGCCGGTAGATGAGGTGCTCGAAGGTATCGCGGCTGCGGAACTCGATCGCGTAGGGCCTGGCGCTGTCGAGCAGCGCGAAATCGCCGGCCCGGAGCGTCGCTCGTCGACCGCCCTGCACCGCGTCGGCGACGCCGCGAACGTGCAGCGCGAGGAAGTAGTCGTTGTCGCCGCAGGCGTTGACGTGTCGCCTGGCGTGAACCGCGGTCATCGGCTCGGCGCTCACGTGGGCGATGCGGAGCTCGCCCAGCTCGCGCATCGCGACGGATCCGCTGAACCGCCGATCCCCTCCACCACGCGTCAGTGGGGCGACGTCCAGCGGCACGAAGGTCTCGTTGATCATTTCGCGCCAGTAGGAGAACCGTCGCGCCGGCGCCACTTCGGACGTAGAGAAGAGCTGGTTCATCGCGCGGACCCTGCAGGGAGTCTAAGCCCGCCGGGGTAGATCCCGAACGCGGAGTTGACTGAGCGTGCCAGATCCGTTGCCTGCCGGCGCCGGAGGGCCTGCCGGCGAACCTGAGAAGCGCCGCCGGCGCCTACGGTCGCCCCTCGGACTGCAACCGAAAAGGAGGCCGAGTGCTCCTAGGAACGGAGGAACAGCAATGAGCTCAGCAGCGCAGCAGCGCCTCGCCGTCCGCGAGGCGTCGACCGCGGAGGTGCTCGCCGAGCACCGCGGCTGCGGTCGCACGTTCGATGTCGGCGGAGTGCGCAGCTTCCTTCGCGAGCAGGGCGAGGGGCCCGCGGTGGTCTGCGTCCACGGCATGTGGGGCTCCTCGTTCCTGTGGCGCAAGGTGCTCGCCGAGCTTGCGGCGCGCGACCTGCGCGGCCTCGTGTTCGACCTGCCGGGCTTCGGCCTTGCCGAGCGACGCCCCGACTACGACTACAGCTGGAGCGGCCTCGGGCGATTTGCGGTTGCCGCCGTGGAAGCGCTCGAGCTCGAGCGCTTCCATCTCGTCGTCCACGACATCGGAGGACCCGTCGGCTTCGAGCTCGCGGCCGCGCTCCCGGACCGGGTCGCCTCGCTGACGATCCTCAACACGATGATCGACGTCGCCGACTTCACACCGCCCTGGACGATGCGGCCCTTCAGGCGCCCGCTCCTGGGAAGGCTGTGGATGGCAGGCATGACCGCGCCGCTGTTCCGCGCGCTGATGAGGCTGCAGGGCATCGGCGACGCGACCAAGATCACGAAGGCCGAGCTGGACGCCTACCTCGAGCTCGTGAAGCGGCCGGATGGGGGCCGGTCGTTCCTGAAGATCATGCGCAGCACGGAGACGACCGCCGAGAAGCAGGCCCTCTACCGCAGCACCGTGCGCGAGGTCCCCTATCCCGTCCAGGTTGTCTGGGCAGCTCAGGACCCGGCTCTGAAGCTCGTGCAGTACGGCGAGAAGGCGCGCGCCGCGGCACAGCTCGACGCGGTCGATCGCCTCCCCGGCAAGCACTTCTTCCAGGAGGACCAGGCCCCGGCGATAGCCGATCGGGTGGCTTCGATCGTTGCGCGATCGGCATACCCGACAGCTGTGCGCTGAACTGCGCGGACCGGCGGCCGCCGAGCATCCACGCCCCCTGGCCTGCTTCTTCGAGGCCGTGCCCGGCGGGCATGGACCTGGTGGGAGTCGAACCCACTCCGCTGGGGCTTGAAAACCCGCTCGGCGCCAACCCGGCCAGGTCCCGTCTGCATTGAACACGACAGGCAGGGCCTATGCGGTCGACGCTGCTGGCAGTGGGAGAATGCGAGGATGCCAGCCGCAAGCGCCGAGTGGCAGAAGATCCTCACGGAGGGCCATCGCGGGATGGTCATCAGCCGCCACTTCTGGCGGCACGTCCCGTCAGCGCCCCGCTGCAAGGTCTGCGCGAACCCGTTCGGAGGCATCGGCGGTCGCGCGGCGCGGCTCGGCGGCTGGGCTCCCTCGCGCAAGAACCCGAACCTCTGCGCCCGCTGCTGCGACTCGCTGCCGCCGGGCGGCGCCGAGGTGGACATCGCGGTGCTCTTCGCCGACGTCCGCGGATCGACCGGGCTCGGCGAGCGGAGCTCCCCGAGCGAGTACGCCGAGCTGCTCAACCGCTTCTACGCGACCGCCACCGAGGTGCTCCTGCGTCACGACGGGCTGATCGACAAGCTGATCGGCGACGAGGCGATGGCGCTCTTCATTCCCGGCGTGGCCGGGCCGGAATACCGCCGGCGGGCGCTCGCGGCCGCCGTGGAGCTGCTGCGAGCGATCGGCTACGGATCGCCGTCGGGCGCGTGGCTGCCGCTCGGCGTCGGGCTCAACGCTGGTCGTGCGTACGTGGGCAACGTGGGTTCGGCGGTCGTCGACTTCACCGCGCTCGGGGACGCGGTGAACGTCGCCGCCCGGCTTCAGGCCGAGGCGGCCGCGGGCGAGCTGCTCGTCGCCGAGGACCTGCTCGAGGATCTCGACGCGCAGCTGCCCGGCGCGCGGCGCCGCGCGATCGACGCGCGCGGCCGTGGCGAGCCGGTGCCGGCGCTCGCGATGGATCTCGCCTGAGCTCCCGCTATTTCGCTCTTACGTTCTGGTACTTCACGGGCGCGAGGAACTCGGTGCCCTTGAGGGAGAAGTGCATGCCCGATTTGGGTTCTTCGAATTCTCCCGATTCAGCGCCCAGGAACCTGAGCTTGCCGATCAACATCTGGGGCTTCATCGATCCGAGGTAGATAGCGTGTTCCTTGGTCCGCGGGCAGAAGACTTCGAGGCTGACCGCGCCGAAGTTCTCGAAGGACTTGCTTGCACTCGAGCCGGGTTCCAGCTTGGCCGGCCAGGTGAACCCGACGCCCCTAACTTCGAACTGTTCGCCGACGGTCGTACACGGGTAGGGCGCCGCCGCGTTCAGGCTGCCGGTTTCTTTTTCGCAGAGGAGTTCGAATTCTTCCATCGCTCCGGTGCCGGGGAGCGAGAGTTCCGGCGGATCTTCGATCGACTGGCGCTCTTTGGTCTCGCAGTCGGAGATCGGCTTCAGGTGCAGAGGTGTGGCGTTGGAGATCACCTCCAGAACGCCCAGGCCCTGCAGGGTTTCCGACGACATGAATTCGGCCAGGCCGGTGAGGCCGCCGATCTGCACGAAGGCCCCGGCTTCCTTGACGAACCAGCGCGGTGCTGAGGCCTGGGCGGCCGCGGGGGAGCCGAGTACGCACAGCGCGCTGGCGCAGAGCAGCGCCAAAAGCGACCTTCGAAGCATCGTCCGATCCCTCTCCTCTCGGGCGGTGGCCGATCCCGCTCGCAGCATCCATGTGCTCGGCCGTTGTGCGAACGGTAGGGGCGAGGATCGTGGATGTCAACCGGCAACCGGCAGCCCGGCGGGTGAGCCGGGCCGCGCAGGCGATCGAGCTTACCCTTGCTCAGCTCGCCAGCGCGCGGGCCTGCGAGCGCCCGATGAGTCCGCCCTCGCGGCGGATCGAGACCTGCTTACCGAGGCGCCCTTCGACCAGCTCGACGACCTCGCCCCAGGTCTTCGTGAGCTGGTCGAGGGGCACGCTCAGCGTCTGCTCGCGGCCGACCGTCAGGATCAGGTCGTGACAACGGTCGAAGCGCTTGTGGCGCTCCGACACGTGAGCAGCTTCGACTTCGCACCAGCGGATGACGCTTCCGCGGCGACCGTCGGTGAGGCCCTCAGAATCGAGGACCAGAACGGGGTCGCGGTGCAGGACCAGAGCCACATAGGCCGCGGCCGTCCCGCCGAAGGCGAGGACGACGACCAGGAGGCGCAGCGGATCGCCCGAGGAGAGGGCCTGCCATGCCGCGCGTACGGCCACGGCGGCGAACACGACGGCGAATGCGAACGCGAGCCGCCGCTTGAAGCCGATGCGCACCTGCTGATCCATGGCCACCTGATCGGCAGGGTGGGGCAGGGGCTTCAGCTTAATCCCGAAAAGGGCAACCAAATGTCCACTCGACCTGCCCGAAAAGGGCAATATGGCCCTGTTTTCGGGGCTAAACGCGTGTCCAACGGCCGTCCACCGTGCCCCAAACGGGCAGCCCGGCGCCCCCTCGGCCCCTCGCTCGCCCACGCTGAGCCGCGATCTGTGGCTCGCGTCGGGCGGCCGCATCGCAACGTTAGGATCCGGGGCATGAGCTCCGTCGGCTACGCAGCAGACGTCCCTGCGGGCCGCACGCAGGCGCTGTTCGGCCGCGTGATGGCGCTCGTCGCGCTCACCGTCGGTTTCGCCACGCTCGGCGCCTACCTCGGGCGCAATACCGGCGGAGCGGGGTGGTTCCTCGCGTGGCTGATTGCGATCGGCTGCCTCGTCGGTCTCAACGTGGCCAACGCGCGCGGCAACCGAGACCTCGCACTCGTCCTGCTGCTTGCGTTCGGGCTGCTGATGGGCGCGAGCGTGGCCACCACGATCAACTACTACTCCGCGACCGACCCCACGGCGGTGCGGCAGGCGTTCGGGGCCACCGCGCTGTTCGTTGGAGGCCTCGGCGCCGGCGGCTACGCGATCCGCCGCGACCTGTCGTTCCTGTATCGCGCGCTCTTCTGGCTGCTGCTGGCGCTGATCGCCGCTGGCATCGTGCTGATCTTCGTTCGCATCCCTGCCGCCTACACGATCTACGCGATCGTCGGCCTTGGCATCTTCGGCCTGTACACGGTCGTCGACTTCAACCGGCTGCGCCGAGCCAACGTGGACGAGGCGATCCCGCTGGCCGCCGGGATCTTCCTCGACATCCTCAACGTGTTCCTTCTGTTCCTGCGCCTGTTCGCGCGTTCCTCCTGAGCGCTCTGGAGCGCCCGGCACGCGCCGCTCCCGGACGCGCCGGATCGGAGCGGCCCTAACGCCGCCAGGCCCGTCCGAGTACCCTCGCCCGGGATGAGCGGCGGGCTTAGCAGATCGGGACTGCCCCGCATGACCCGGGCTCGCAAGGCGACCCTGCAGTCGGGAGAGTCCAGCGAGCGCGGACGGGCGGCGCGCGCGAGCGCGCCGCGATCCGCCCACGGCGACTGGAAGGTCGCGAGCGATCGCCCCGATCCGGTCACGCTGCTGCGCGCCCAGGCGGCCTCGCGCGTGCAGGAGCTCGTCCCGATCCGCTACGGGCGGATGCTCACCTCACCGTTCACGTTCTACCGCGGCGCGGCGGCCGTGATGGCCGCCGACCTCGCGGGGACGCCGAGCTGCGGGATCGCCGTGCAGGCATGCGGCGACGCCCACATCTCGAACTTCGGTGGCTTCGCCGCGCCGGACCGCAGGGTCGTGTTCGGCCCGAACGACTTCGACGAGACGCTGCCCGGGCCGTGGGAGTGGGACGTCAAGCGCATGGCCGCGAGCGCCGAGATCGCCGGTCGCGACGTTGGCTTGCCGGCGGGACAACGGCGAAGGATCGTGACGGACTGCGTGTGCGAGTACCGCGAGGCGATGCGCGGCTTCGCGCGCGCCAGCCACCTGGAGGTCTGGTACGAGCGGCTCGCAGCGAGCGAGCTGGTGGATCGCTTCGGCGGCCGGCTTGGCGCCAAGGGGCGGATCGTGTTCGCCGAACCGTTCGCGAGAGCGCGCCGGAAGACGAGCCTGCGCGCGGTGCGCAAGCTCACCGAGCGCGTTGGCGGTGAGCTGCGCTTCCGCAGCGTGCCGCCGCTGCTGGTTCCCCTGCGAGAGCTGTTCTCCCCGGAGGACACGCGTGAGGAGTCGCTTTACATCCGCGGGGTGCTGGAGCAGTACGCCGAGGGCCTGGACCCAGACCGCCGCTACCTGTTCGAGACCTACCGCTTCCTCGACATGGCCCGCAAGGTCGTGGGCGTGGGCAGCGTGGGCACGCGTGCGTGGGTGTTCCTGCTCGTCGGCCGTGACGGCAAGGACCCGCTCGTACTGCAGGCGAAGGAGGCGCAGGCCTCGGTGCTGGAGCCGTATCTCGGTGCGAGCGAGTACGACAACCACGGCAGGCGCGTGGTGGAGGGTCAGCGGATCTCGCACGCGGCCAGCGACATCTTTCTCAGCTGGCACCGCAGCGAAGGACTCGACGGCCTGGAGCACGACTTCTACGTCCGCCAGCTGTGGGACTGGAAGGCCTCGGCCGACCTCTCGGTGCTGAGCGAGTCCGGCCTCCACGCCTACACGCGCGCCTGTGGGTGGTCGCTGGCGCGTGCGCACGCGCGGTCCGGCGACCGGCTCGCGATCGCGGCCTACCTCGGTGGCGGGCCCGGTTTCGAGAAGGCGATCGCCCGCTTCTCCGCTGCCTACGCCGACCAGAACGAGCTCGACCACGCACGGCTCGCCGCCGCCGTGGCCGCGGGCGAGGTCGCCGCCGAGTTCGGTCTCTGAGCGGGCCGGACTGCTCGCCGCGTCAGTCGAGGTTCTCGACGATCTCATTCGCGCGCGACCACTGCTCCGGCGGTACCACCAGGAAGATGTCGCCGCGACCGAAGCGGTCGAGCGGGTGGTCGGCGGCACACTCCGCGTCCAGCCCCATGGAGCGCAGCTGGTCGCGCCACGACACAGCGGTGGCCCGATCCTCGAACATGCTCACGGTCTCCCAGCGATCGAACCGCGGATCGGCGATCGACACCGCCGGCTCGTTCGCGGGGCGGCGCCTACCTGGCCACGGGAACCGCACCCCTACAGCGTACGCCCCGCCGGCCGGCCGCGGGCTTGATAGCGTCGCCCGTGAAGTCGCCGATCGGGAGGGAGGAGCAGGCTGATGGAGCTGCGGGTCATCGGCGCGGGGCTCGGCCGCACCGGGACCGCCTCGTTGAAGCAGGCGCTCGAGCAGCTGTTGGAAGGCCCCTGCTACCACATGTTCGAGGTCTTCGAGCATCCCGAGCACGACGAGGTGTGGGAGGCCGCCGTTCGCGGCGAGCAGGCCGACTGGAGCTCGCTGCTGGCGCGCTACCGGGCGAGCGTCGACTGGCCCGCATGCGCGTTCTGGCGCGAGCTCGCCGCCGCGAACCCCGACGCCCTGATCCTGCTCTCGACGCGCGACTCGCCGCAGACGTGGTGGGCGAGCATGGAGAGGACGATCGTCCCCACGCTCAAGCGCGCGGTGCCCCCGGGCGAGCCCGTGGTGGCGAGGCACCGCGCGATGGTGCGCGAGCTGCTTTGCCGGCGCTTCACGCCCGAGTGGGATCGCCCGGCCGCCGCGATGGCGGCATACGAGCGCCACAACGAGGACGTTCGCCGCACCGCCACGCCCGCGCGGCTGCTGCAATGGCGTCCCGGCGACGGCTGGGAGCCGATCTGCGCCGCGCTCGGCTTGGCGGTGCCCGACGAGCCCTTCCCGCGCGAGAACAGCACGAGCGACTTCCGCGCCCGGCAGGGCCTGGACGACGCCCAGGCGATCCTGGACTAGGCCGTCGAGGCCTGGCCCGCCGCGCAGCCGACGCGGCGCTTGCCGCTGTCCTTGGCGTACATCAGGGCCGAGTCGGCGGACTCCAGGAGCGTGTCGAGCGTCGTGCCGTGGTGGGGGTAGAGCGCGTAGCCGACGGTCGCCGACACCCCGCACTCGCCGTACCCCACATCGGTGACGGCTGCCTCGACGGCCCGCACGCAGCGGATGCCCAACGCGCGCCCCGCGGCCATGTCCACGCCGTAGGCGACCAGCGCGAACTCGTCTCCGCCGATGCGCGCGACGCAGTCACCCGGCCGCGTGACCGCGCTCAGCGCCTCGGAGATCGCCCGCAGCACACGATCCCCGGCGGCGTGGCCGAAGAGGTCGTTCACGCGCTTGAAGTTGTCGAGGTCGATCATCGCGATCGAAAGCGGCATATCTGACTCGCCGTCGGCGCGCTCCAGGCCGTCGCTCACGTTCTCGTGGAAGGCGCGCCGGTTGGGCAGGCCGGTCAGCGGATCGTGCGAGGCGAGCTCGCGCGAGGCCGCTTCGGCCTGGGCCAGCTCGCGCTTGTTGTAGAGCACGATCCCGGCGAGCACCACGGCCGTGCTCACCACCGCGACGAAGCGCAGGACGAACAGCAGCCGTGCGTCGGCCGCGGCGTACGCGAACGGGCTCGCGCATACCGCCACCGCACCGGCCACGCGGAGCATCGCGCCACGGGGCGTGGAGAAGTAGGCGGCGAACGTCACAGCCAGCAGCACGAGCGGCAGCAGCGGGCTCGTCGTGCCGCCCGTGAGGTACACGCCCGCGGCCACGCCGAGGACGGCGAGAGCGTCGGAGAGCATGTAGACGGTCTCGCCGATCGCGGGACCGAGCGTGAGGATCGACAACCCGATCGCGGCCGCGCAGCCGATCAGCGCGGCCACCAGCGACGGGTGCGATGTTTCGGCGCCCGGTAGGAGCACGACCAGCAGCGTCATGGCGGACGCGCTCAGCCACGCCGTGCCCGCCGCGAGCGCCTTGGCCGGGCGGTTGCGCCACCAGCGCGACATTGGCGCGTGCGCTTCGTCCCGGGCACGATGCTCAGCGGCGATCGCCACGAGCCGCGGTCGCGGACCCGACACGGCGGGAGCGTCGAGCTGCCCGACGGGGGAGGTCACCCTCCCGGCCGGCGAGGTCGCCTCGGCTTCAGGCCGGTCGAGCTCGCGCCGCTGCGCCTTCGCGCTGAACATCCGCTCGTCGGCGGTCGCGAGCAGCTCGGGGAGCGCCCCGCCATCCTGGGGCCATAGCGCGTAGCCGACGCTGCTCGAGAGGTCGCTGCCCTGCAGGCCAACTCTCGCGCGGGCGCGCCCGATCGCCTTGACGCAGTTCTCCTGCAGAGCCTCGATCTCCGACCTGGTCCTGCCGTGCACGAGCACCGCGAACTCGTCGCCGCCGACGCGCGCCACGCAGTCGCCCGGCGAGGTCAGGTCGAGCAGCTCGAGGCCGGCGCCGCGCAGCAGCGCGTCCGCTCCGGTGTGGCCGTACTCGCTGTTGACGGCCTTGAAGTCGTCGATGTCGATCACCAGCACCCCGCTGCCCTCCGCGAGGGCGCCGGGCGCGGCGCGATCGCGCAGGCCGCGGAGGTTGTGCATGCCGGTGAGGGGGTCCGTCAGGGCCTGCCTGCGCGAGACCATCTCGGCGAGCAGCAGACGGCGCTTGCGATACCCCACGACCGCCGCCATCCCCCACAGCACGGCCACCAGCACGGCGAGATGACCGGGGAATTGGGAGGCCGTCGGCGTGCGGTCGTACAGGAGCGGCGAGCTCAGCAGGATCGTGATCAGCACGAGGTGAAGGAGCGCGTGCGCACGGCGGAAGAAGTAGGCCACGTAGAGGACCGGGAAGAAGTACAGCTCGATGAATCCGCTGCTGGCGCCGCCCGACCAGAGGCACGCTGCCCAGACCGTGAGCGTGCCCAGCGCGGAGAAGACGTTGGTAAGCAAGTACAGCGCCCGGTTGGACGCTGGACGGAACACCAGGAACGTGAAGCTCGCCGCGAGCAGGCCGAAGCCGACCAGCCATCGCAGCTGCGTCGTGTGCAGCGCGGCCTGGCCCGGCAGCACGGTTCCCACCGCGATCGCGCAGGCCCCCGCCAGCCACATCGCGATCGGCGTCCAAACGCGAAGTTCGTGCTCGTCGCGCGGCTCGATTCCGGACATCGCCAATGGCGGCTGGTCGATCTCTCGCCCCATGTGGCTGTTCTTCGGTAGCGCCGGTTGGCGGGGTGATAGGCCGTGGGGAGAGTGGACGCATCGTCACCGCTCTGCAACCCCTCTCTCAGCCCTCGCCGGGTAATGCTTGGCGCCGCCTGCTGATCCCCACAACGCCCTCCGTCCACGCCGCGGAATGAGCGGCATGCGTGCGCGGAACGGAGGACGCAGGGGGGGACTTGTTGCAACCAGGCCCGACCGGGGAGAGGCCGACACCCGTAGCGGCAAGCTATGTGCACCGCTCGCTGGCGCAATCCGCCGATCGCCGCAGAGCGGCGTGCGAAACTACGCAGCCCGCTCGCAACTGGCAGAGTCCGCCACGTGGCGAGCGCCAAGCCCCTCCCGCGGAAGCCGCCCCGGTGAGCGACCGTCCCGATCGCGCCGGCAGCGGTCGCGTGCAGGAGATCTCGGGGCGGCTTGGCGAGCTGCTCGGCGAGCCGCTCACGGCGCCCGTGCGCAGGCTGAGCAGCGGCGCGTCGCGTGAGACGTTCGCGTTCTCCACCGCCACCGGCGGTGAGCTCGTCGTGCAGATCGAGCGCCGCGGGAAGCTGCTGGCAGACACCCCCGAGCAAGCTCCGCTGCTGGAGGCGGCGGCGCGCGCAGGAGTGCCGGTTCCCCCCGTCGTGGCCCACGGCGGCGAGGACGACGTGCTCGGTCGCAGCTGGATCGTGATGGGGGCGATTGCGGGCACGACCGACCCGAAGCAGATCCTCGCGGGCGAGCGGGTGCCCGCCGCCGCGGAGCTGATCAGGAGCATCGCGACCGCGCTCGCAGCCGTCCACCGCATGCCGGCAGACCCGGCGCTCGCGGCGCCGGTCGAGGACCCGCTCGCGCAGCTGCTCGCCCTGCACGATCGTCTCGGCGAGCCGCACCCAACGTTCGAGCTCGCGTTCCGCGCCCTGCAGGACGGCCCACCGCCCGCAGCGCGGCGAGCCCTCGTGCACGGCGACTTCCGGATGGGCAACCTGATGGTCGGAGAGCGCGGCGTGACCGGCGTGCTCGACTGGGAGCTCGCGCACCTCGGCGACCCGGTCGAGGACCTCGGCTGGCTGTGCGTTCCCGCCTGGCGCTTCGGCCGGCGCGAGCGCCCCGTGGCCGGCCTCGGCACGCGCGAGGCGCTGCTCGACGCCTACGAGCGGGCAGCCGGTCTGCGGGTCGACCCCGCCGCGCTGGCCTGGTGGGAGCTGGCCGGGACGCTGCGCTGGGGCGTGATCTGCGTGATGCAGGCGTTCGTGCACCTCTCCGGCGCCACGCGCTCGATCGAGCACGCGGTGATCGGGCGTCGGGCGTGCGAGGTCGAGTGGGACCTGCTCGAGCTGCTCGATCCCCGGCCCGGGCCGCGATCCGCCGTGGCGGCACCCGCGCCCGGCGTGTCGGATGACCCGCCGCTACACGATCGCCCGACCGCGCTCGAGCTGATCGAGGCTGCCCGTGGTGCGCTCGGCGATGACGTGCTGCCCCAGTTGGGTGGGCGCTCCGCGTTCCAGCTTCGCGTGAGCCTGCGCGCCCTCGGGATGGTCGGGCGCGAGCTCAACCATGCCCGCGAGCATGCCGCGCTGCACGCGCGCGTGCTCGCGGAGCTCGGCGTGGCTGACGAGGTCGAGCTCGCCGCGCGGATCCGCGACGGCACGCTCGCCGCGCGCGAGGAGGATCTGCTCGCGGGGCTGCGCGCGATCGTCCGCGCCAAGCTCGAGGTCGCCAACCCCGCCTATCCGCAGGAGCCGAGGAACCCGTCCCGACAGGAGGAGACATGAGCGAGGACCTGCCCGCCGACCTGGTCGCGCTGATCGAGGAGATAGACGCGTTCATCGCGGCGGAGATCCGGCCGCTGGAACAGGAGGGCGACAACGCCCGCTTCTTCGACCATCGCCGCGAGCACGCGCGCACCGACTTCGCGCGCGACGGGCTGCCCAGCGCAGAGTGGGAGAGCCTGCTCGAGGAGATGGTGCGGCGCGCCGATCGCGCGGGCCTGTGGCGGTTCGCCCTGCCGCCGGAGCTCGGCGGGCGGGGCGGGTCGAACTTCGCGCTGGCGGTCGTGCGCGAGCACCTCAACCGCCTGGGCATCGGGCTGCACAACGATCCGCAGAGCGAGATCTCGATGATCGGCAACTTCCCCACGGTGATCCTCGCGCACGAGTTCGGCACCTCGGCACAGAGGGAGCTGTTCGTCGACCGCGCGCTGCGCCGGGAAGCAGGCCTCGCGTTCGGCCTGACCGAGCCCAACCACGGCTCCGACGCCACCTACCTGGAGACGACCGCCCGCCGCGACGGGGAGGAATGGGTGATCGACGGGGTCAAGCGCTTCAACTCAGGGATGCATCGCGCCAGCCACGATCTCGTGTTCGCGCGCACCTCCGGCGCTCCCGGCGAGGCGCGTGGCATCACAGCGTTCATCGTCGCGCGCGACGCGCCGGGCCTCGAGGTCGAGTTCTACTGGTGGACCTTCAACATGCCCACCGATCACGCCGAGGTCAGCCTGGACGGGGTGCGGGTCGGCACGGACGCGATCCTCGGTGAGCTCGACGGCGGGTTGCTGCTGGCGCAGCGCTTCGTGCACGAGAACCGGATCCGCCAAGCCGCGTCGAGCCTCGGGGCTGCAGCGTTCTGCATCCAGGAGGCGGTCAGGTGGGCGCGCGAGCGCGTCGTGTGGGGCAAGCCGCTGTGGCGCAACCAGGCGATCCAGTTCCCGCTGGCCGAGCTGTGGACGGACTGCGAGCTGGTGCGCGGTCTGGTCCGCAGGACGGCCGCCGAGCTGGATCGCCACCACCACATGGAGGTCACGCACCTGGTCGCGATGGCCAACTACCGCGCCAACCGCCTGGCCTGCGAGGCGGCCGACCGGGCGATGCAGACCTGCGGCGGGATCGGCTACACGCGCCACATGCCCTTCGAGCACATCTACCGCCACCACCGCCGCTATCGCATCACCGAGGGCAGCGAGGAGGTGCAGATCCGCAAGGTCGGCTACGAGCTGTTCAAGCGTTGACGCCGGCGCGGCGCGCTAGAGCTCGAGCGCGCGCTGCACGATCGCCGTGGCGTCCACACCGCGCGGCAGGTCGCCGAAGGCCAGTCCGCGGCCGTCGAGCCGCCCGGCGCAGAAGGCGTCGCCGACCGCCGCGGGCGCGTAGCGCAGGAGCAGGCTCGCCTGCAGCGCGAGCGCCATGTCCTCGACCACGCGGCGGGCGCTCCAGGCGGCGCTCGCCGGGTCGCAGGCCAGCGCGGCGAGGGCGTCGCGCACACGAGCCATGTGCGCGTCGAAGCGGGGATCGGCGCCGGCGGCGAGCTCGCACTCGGCGAGGAACGCCGGCGCGCCCTCGGGCTCGCGCGTGAGCGCGCGCAGCACGTCGAGCGCGATCACGTTGCCGGAGCCCTCCCACACCGTGCCGATCTGGATGTCGCGGTAGAACTGCGCCATCGGCGCCTCCTCCACGTAGCCGTTGCCGCCGAGGCACTCCAGCGCCTCCGCGGCGAGCGGCGCTCCCCGCTTGCACACCCAGTACTTCATCACCGCCAGCGCGAGCCGGCGGAAGGCCGCTTCGGCGGGCTCGTCGGAGTCGAACGCGCGTGCCAGGCGCATCGCGGACGCGGTCGCGGCCTCGGACTCCAGCGCGAGGTCCGCGAGAACGTTGGCCATCGCCGGCTGCTCGGCCAGCGGTGCGCCGAAGGCCGCACGGTGGCGTGCGTGCCACACGGCCTCGGCCACCACACGGCGCATCATGCCGGCCACCGCCGTCATCGTGTCCAGGCGGGTCCAGATCAGCTGCTCGACCACGAATGCCGTACCGCGGCCCTCCTCGCCGAGGATGCGCGCCGGCAGGTGGTCGTACTCGACCTCCGCGGAGGCCAGGCAGCGTCCGCCCAGCTTGTCCTTCAGGCGCTGGATGCGGAAGCCGGGGTGCGGGCGCTGCGCGACGAAGCAGGTGATCCCCGCGTCGGTCTGGGCGAGCGTGAAGAAGACCTCGAACACGGGATGGGTGCAGAACCACTTGTGCCCCGTCAGCTCGAACCAGCCGTCGCCGATCGGTTCGGCGACGGTGCTGTTGGCACGCAGGTCCGAGCCGCCCTGCTTCTCGGTGAACACCATCCCGGCCTGGGCGAAGGTCTCGTAGTCGGGCAGCGTCAGGCGCCGTTCCCACTCCGCCGCCAGCGCTGCGTCCTGACGCATCGTGGGCACGGCCGCGTAGTTGATCGACATCGGGCAGCAGGGACCGGTGTCGAGCTGGTTGAGCAGGTGGAACAGCCCCGCACGCACCACGTGCGCGCCGCCTCGGCGCTCGCGCCAGGGCAGCGAGTTGACCTCGCGTTCGACGCCGAGCCGCAGCATCCAGTGCATCGAGGGGTCGTACTCGACCTGGTCGATGCGGTTGCCGTAGCGATCGTGGGAGCGCAGCAGCGGGATGTTGCGCTGGGCGCGGCGGGCGTGATCCTGTGCCTCGGCGCCGGCGACCACCGCGCCGAAGTCGCGCACGCGATCCAGCCCCCACTCGCCGCCTTCGCGAGCGAGCGCCTCGCACAGCGCCGGGTCGGCGTCCAGCGCGTTGTAGTCGACCAGCGGCGGCGGCTGGTTGGAGACCTCGTGCGTGGCTGCGGTGCGGGCGGGCCTCGTGGCCGACATCCTCGCCTCCATCGGTGTCGTTGGCGGCGCTCTGACCATACCGCGCGGGGCCGCCTTCAGCTCGCGTGCGCGTCGGCCACGGTCTCCAGGAAGGCCTCGAGGAGGTGCGCGCCGGCAGGCGTCAGCGCGCCCGGCGGATGCAGCACGCAGAAGCGGCGCGTGAAGCGCAGCCCCTCGACCGGGACGGCCTCCAGGCGGTCGCCCGGCGAGAGCGCCAGGCGCGACATCGCGGTGGGCAGCCCGAGCTCGTGCGCCTCGTCCTTGGCGGCCTGCGTGGAGCCCACTTCGCACGCGGCCTGCGGCGCCCCCAGGCCGGCCGCGGTCAGCGCCTCGTCGATCACCTGCCGGGTGTGGGCATAGGGGTCGCGCAGGACGAGTGGCGTCGAGAGCATCTCGGCGGGCGTGATCGCGCGCCTGCGCGCCCACGGGTGACCGAGCGGGACCGCGATCACGATCTCGTCGTCGATCAGCGACACCGTGGTCGTCTCCGCGACGGTCTCATCGCTCAGGCAGGCCGCCACGCCAATGTCGGCCCTGCCGCTGCGGATCATCTGCTTGACCACCCGCGAGTTGGCGATCAGCACCTCGACCGCCGCGTTACTGTGACGGTGCATCAGCACGAGCGCCCGCGGCATCACGAACTCGGCCGCCGTGTGGCTGATCGCAAGGTGCACCGTCTCGCTGGCGCCGCGTATCTCCGCGAGCAGCCCGTCGAGGTCGTCGAGGTCGGCGATCACGCGCCGTGCGTGGGCGTAGAGCCGCTCGCCTGCGGCGGTCATCGTGACCCCGCTGGGCGAGCGCACCAGCAGCGGCACTCCCGCCAGCTCCTCGAGTGCCTTCAGCCGCTTGGAGGCCGCGGGCTGGCTGAGGTGCAGGCGCACGGCCGCGCGACCGATCCCCCCGAGGTCAACGGCGGCGCAAAAGGTGCGCAGCTCCTCGAGCTGCGGGCGGCGCGCTGGCCCCGCGGCGCTCACCGTGGGGCCTCCGGCTTCTCTTCAGCCATGCCCACAGGTTATGACGTCGCAGGCAAGCTCGCATGACCTGCCGGATCACCGCGGATGTACGTGACGCGCTGCGCTGTAACGGTCGAGCCGGGGATCACGAGAAGCGAATTTCTGAAAGGCGGGTATGAAGAATGAGCTACGCACCGGAGCCGGACCAGGACCAGGAGGCTCGCGACCAGCGTGAGTTCGACGAAGCGGTAGCGCACAAGGGCAAGTACGTGCTCGAGGCGATCGCCGGCCTCGGCATCCTCGCGGCGATCCTGATGTCGGCCGTGGCGCTCGTGCAGAGCGGCCAGAAGAGCACGGAAACGGCCACGCCGCGGACGGCCGTCAAACAGGCCGCCGCCGTGGCCCCGGCGCCGAGCACGAGCAAGCCGGTGGCGGACGTGGCCGAATTCAAGATCATCCCGTCCGCCAAGAAGGGTCCTGACGGCAAGATGCACGACGCCTTCATGAAGACCGAATTCGCGGTCAAGGTCGGCCAGCCGCTGACCCTCAAGGTGGACAACACCGACAACGCGCCGCACAGCATCACCTCGCCGGTGGCCGGCGTGAACGTCACGATCCAGCCGGGCGTGCACACCTACACGTTCGTGGTCAACAAAGCGGGCCGCTACCTCTGGTACTGCATGGTCCCGTGTGACAGCGACGCCAACGGGTGGGCCATGCAGCATCCTGGCTTCATGAGCGGATACATCACCGCCAGCTGAAAGCTTGCCCGCCCAAGGGCCGTGCCCTCCGACCGCAGCGGGTCGGGGGGCACGCGCTTGCCAGGTCGCCGTGGCCGGCTAGGCTGTGGCCAGCTCCCGCACCTGGGTCAGCCGGATGTGGTTGCCGGAGGGGTCGCGGAAGCCTGAGTCGATGCCGTAGGGACGGTCTTCGGGCGCTTCCACGAACTCCACTCCGCGCGCGCGGAGCTCCTCGTAGGAGGCGCGGCAGTCGTCGGTGACGAGGAAGATCGTTCCCGCGAAGCCCTTGGCCATCAGCGCGCGGACCTGCTCGGCGGTCTCGGCGTCCATTACCGGCGGCCCCGGGATCGCCATCAGCACGATCGCCACGTCGGGCTGACCGGCCGGGCCCACGGTGAGCCAGCGGAAGTCGCCCATCTCGGGCAAGGTCACATCGGTGCGTACCTCCATGCCGAGCTTCTTCGTGTAGAACGACAGCGCCTCGTCCTGGTCGTTCACCCACAGCTGCGCGTTGGCGATGGTGATCATCGGAGCTCCTCGGTCGGACAACTTGTGCGGCCATGCTAGGCCTGCGCACGCCCGTTGTCTTCTCGAAAAGTGCGGCGTTGCGGACGGGCGTACGCGCGCACCACGCAGCCCGGCACGAGCGCATTCTCGGCGGCCGGCGGGAACCGCGCGCGATAGGCCGTGGGCGAGACCCCGTATGTGCGCGTGAAGCTCGTGGTGAACGAGCCAACGCTCTGCAGCCCCACCGACAGGCATATCTCCAGCACGGAGCGGTCGGTGCTCCGCAGCAGCGCCGCGGCGCGCTCCAGGCGGCGCGTGAGCAGGTAGGAGTGTGGCGGCTCGCCGAAAGCGCGCCGGAACTCCCGGCTGAAGTGCGCGCGCGAGAGCCCGGCGACGCGCGCCAGGTCAGCCACGTCCAGCGGCTCGAAGTAGCGCGCGTCGGCGAGATCGCGGGCGCGCAGCAGATGCCGGGCAGCGGGAGCGAATGCCATCTGCGTAAGTATCGCGCGCGGCTGGGCCGCGCCGGCATGCGCGCCGGCTGGCCTTCTTGGCGCTCAGGTCCCGCAAATGACAACGGCCCGCTCGGGGAGAGGCGGGCCGTTGTGGGGAGGAGGGGTCGTGGTGCTCGTGTGCAGTATGCATGTCGCACACACATGAGCCAAAGACGGAAGTGACATGGGACTCATCATTTGGCATGATGAATCGACAATGGATCTCCAGCAGCTGCGGTCGTTCGCCGCGGTGGCGCGTGCCCGCCACTTCACGCGCGCCGCCGCCGAGCTGCACATCGGCCAGCCGGCTGTCTCCCAGCACGTCCGTCGCCTCGAGGCGGAGCTCGGCGTTCGGCTGCTCAGCCGCACCACGCGCTCGGTCGAGCTGACCGAGGCGGGGCGCCTGCTGCTGGCACGCTGCGAGCGCGCTCTCGGCGAGCTCGACGCCGGGCTCGCGGAGCTCGCCGAGCTCAAGGGCCTCGTGCGCGGGCGCCTGACCATCGGCGCGATGCAATGGCTCGAGCCCTACGATCTCGCGGCCGCGCTGGCCACCTTCCACGAGCTGCATCCGGGCATCGACATCCGCGTGGTCGAGGAGGTCGCGCAGGCGATGTTGAGCGCGGTGCTGGCCGATCAGCTGGACGTGGCGTTCGTGCCGGTCGAGGACGGCCTCCCGTCCGGTCTCGACTCGCAGCTGCTGTTCGAGGACGAGCTCGTGCTCGTGGTCGCCGAGGATCACCCGCTGGCAGGGCGCTCGCGGGTCCGCATCGCCGCCCTGCGCAACGAGCCGTTCGTGTTCCTGCGCGAGGGAACCGGACTACGGCGCGCGGTCGAGGTCGCCGCCAGCGTTGCCGGGTTCGAGCCGAACGCCCGCTTCGAGACCAACGAGCTCTCGCGCGTGCTCGCGCTCGTGGCCCGCGGCCTCGGCGTCTCGGCGGTCTCGCGCGCGGTCGCAGAGGCCGCCAGCGAGCAGGTGGTGGCCGTGCGCCTGACCCCTGCGCTGCGCAGACAGGTAGGCCTGGTGTGGCGCTCCGGCCGCCACCGCACGCCCGCCGCCAACGCGTTCATCGAGCACGTGATCGCCGACCACGGCCTGCGGACGATCACCTATGCTGACCAGGTCCAGGGTCAAGCTGTGGGAAGGAGTCTGCGGTGAGAATGGGATCTCGTCTCGGCCTGTCACTGGCGCCGCTGCTCGCCACGACGTTGCTGTGGAGCGCGGCGGCCGCCCCGGCGGCCACGCCGGCGGGAAGCGTCGATCAGAGCGTCAGCACGGGGACGATCAGTCCCGTCCCCGCGACGGTGCTGTCCGCCCAGCCGGCAATCACGCTGCGGCGTGCGCGCGGCGTGCGTCGCATCCCGCGCGGTCCCGCGGCCACCGCGCCCGCGACGTCCGTGCCGCTCGCCGCAGCCGTGCCGCTGTCCGCGGCGGCGGTCTCGCCGACGGTGAACTTCAACGGGGTGAGCAGCCGCGACAGCGCGCTGACCAACTTCGGGCTCGAGTTCGAGCCGCCCGACCAGGGCCTCTGCGCGGGCAACGGCTTCGTGCTCGAGATGGTCAACTCCGCCTACACGGTCTACGACACCAAAGGCAAAGCGCTCGCGGGACCGTTCAACATCAACGGCCCGTTCAACGAAGGACTGACGGAATTCACTAGCGACCCACGCTGCTACTACGACGCCGCGAACAACACATGGTTCGCGACGATCCTGCAGATCAACAAGGAAGAAGACGGCTCCGCGGTGGACATCGCGGTGAACAACTCCGGCGACCCGCGCACGCAGTGGACGGTCTACCGGATCAACACCACGGGGCTGGGCGGCGCGAGCGGTCCGCGGGAGCCCGGCTGCCCGTGCTTCGGCGATCAGCCGACCCTCGGCATCGACGCCCACAACCTCTACATCACGACCAACGAGTTCTCGATTCTCGGCCCTCAATTCGACGGCGCCCAGGTCTACGCGATCGCGAAGAAGCCGCTGGCGTCCCTGAGCTCGAGCGTACCGTTCGTCCACTTCGGCAAGCTCAAGATCGGCGGCGCCCGGGCCTCCTCGGTGCAGCCGGCGCTGAGCACCGGCAACCCCGCCGCCGAGTACTTCCTGAGCTCGCTCGATCCCACTGAAACCTTCGATCAGCGCGTCGGCGTGTGGGCGCTCAGCGACCCGGGCGCCGTCGCCAAAGGCGGGATTCCCACGCTGTCCAGCCTCGTGCTGCCCTCCGAGGCCTACGGCGTGCCTCCCAAAGCCGAACAGAAGGGCGCGAGCAGCCTGATCGACTCCGGCGACGACCGCATGCAGCAGACCCAGTTCATCGGCGGGAGCGTGTGGGGCGAGCTGACCACGGCGTTGACCATGCCGGGAGACTCCCAGCAGCGCGCCGCCGCCGCCTGGTTCCAGGTCAAGCCCTCGCTGTCGGGCGGCACCCTCGCCTCCGCAAAGATCCAGCACCAGGGATACGTGGCGGTGGCAGGCAGCTACGTGATCTATCCGGCGCTACAGGTCACGCCCTCGGGTGCTGCGGCCATGGTCGTTGGACTGTCCGGACGCACGCACCATCCGAGCGCCGCCTACACGGTGCTCGCGCCCGGCGGCGAATCGTTCGGGCCGGTGGCCGTGGCCGCGGCCGGCACCGGTCCCTATGACCCAGAAGCGGAACGCTGGGGCGACTACTCCTTCGCGGTCCTCGACACCTCGGGCGGGGCGGCCTGGCTGGCCACCGAGTACGTGCCGCCGAAGTCCAGCCAGACCGTCGACGGGGTGCGCAACTGGGGCACGCGCGTGCTCGAGGTCTCGCCGTGATTTCCACGCCGGGTGGGTGCGCGAACGGGAGCTAAGCGCCGAGCACGGCGGCGGCCACGCGCTCGGGCGCTTCCAGCGGCGGCCAGTGGGCGACGTCCGCCAGGGCCACGAAGGGGCGGTCCGGCAGCCGCTCGCGGATGCGCTCGGCCATGTGCGCGCCGGATACCGGGTCGAGCATGCCCCACACGAAGGACAGCGGCACGTCGGTCTGCTCCAGCGCCCCGATCCAGCGTGCTGCGTGGGCTTCGCGGTCCGGGATGTAGCCGATCAGCAGGTGCGAGATCAGCTGGCCGCGTTCGCGGCTGATCGCCTGCCACATCGACGCGCTGTCGGGGCCCGCATCGAAGGCCTTGGCGAACGTCGGAGCGAGCCCCGCGACCAGCAGCTCCTCGTTGAGGAGCGCGCTCAGCTTCGCTCCCTGCTCGGGGTCCAACAACGCGGTCTGGGTCGGCTGGGCCCGATGGAGCTCCGGGTAGAGGCCGCCGTTGAGCAGGTGCAGGTGCGTCATCTCGACGCCCAGCGCCCCCTCCGCGCGTCGCGCGAGCAGCTCCTGGGCGACCGAGACCGCGTAGTCGTGTGCGACGACCGCCGTGCGCGAGATGCCCGCGTGCGCCCAGACCGCCTCGACGAGGTCCGCCTGCTCGTGCAGCGAGTAGCGGTGGTCGGCGGGCTTGCACGACGCGCCGAAGCCGAGGAAGTCGGGCATCAGCAGCGCATGCGACGTGGCCAGCGCGGGCGCCAGCCTGGCCCAGTCGTGGGATGAGCTCGGGAAGCCGTGCAGCAGCGTGATCGCCGGGCCGCGGCCCATTCGGCGCAGGAAGACCGAGCGCCGGGAGCCGCCCAGCGCGAGCTCGATCCGCTTCCCGTCGGCCCACCACTGTTCGATGTCGCTCACCGAGCGCATTATCCCCGCGGCCGCTCGCGCGCGCGGGCAGAAGGTCTATAGCCGGGTAAGCTGGCGCCGATGCGCGCCCATCACGTCCATGTCGAGCACCGCTTCGAGAAGCCGCCCGAGCGCATCTTCGCCTACCTCGCCGAGCACGAGAACCTCGCCGAGGTGTTCGGCGCCAAGGTGCGGCGCCTGCACGACGGCGAGGACGGCGAGCGCAACGGGGTGGGCTCGGTGCGCCAGCTGCGGATCGGGCCTCTGCCGCCGTTCGAGGAGACCGTCAGCGAGTTCCTGCCGAACGAGCGGATCGTCTACCGGATCACGAAGGGCAGCCCGCTGCGCGGACACGTGGGCGTGATGACCTTCGAGCCCGCGGACGGCGGCACGCGGTTCGTCTACGACATCCGGCTCGCGTCTCCGATCCCAGGCTTGGCGGCCGTCGTGCGGGCCTCGCTGACGCGCTCGATCGAGCGCTCGCTGGCGAGCGTAGAGCGCAACGCCTGAGCGGCCCGCGCGAAACATCCCCCCGTGCGCCTATCGTGCGCAGCCCGTGCCGACCGCGACCTTTCACGCCGAGTTCGCTCGCGGCGAGGCGATGCTTCGCTTCCCCTACGACGACCGCCTGCGCCAGCTTCTTCGCGCGATCCCCGGCCGCCGCTGGGATGCGGCGGAGCGCGCGTGGTGCATCCCGCTCGAGCCCGAGCAGGCACAGGCGCTCTCCACGCTGCTGGAGAATCTCGTCGACGAGCCGCGCGTGAGCGAGGCTCTCGCCCGTGCGATCCGCCGTCGCCGGGCGCGGCGCCGGATCGCGGAGTGCGTCGTGGACCTCGCCCGGCCCGACGAGGACTGGTGGCTCAGCTTCGCCACCGACGCCCGCCACGAGGCCGTCCAGACACTGCTCGCGCACCCCGGTGCGCGCGAGCTGCACGCGATCGGGCGCGCGGTCGTTCCCGTGGACGATCACGCGGCCGCGCTGCTGGCGGAGCTCGCCCGGCGCGGCGCCTGCCCCAGCCTCAGCGAGCGGGCGCGCAGGGCGCTCGGCGCGCGCTCGGCGCAGCAGGGCCCCGCTCCGAGCACCGGCGCAAGCGCGGGGGACGGCGGCGAGCCGCCCGCGGAGGTCGGCTTCCGTCGCGATCGCGACGGCGGGCACTGGATCCTGATCGACCGCCGCTGCGCGCCGCTCGCCCGGGCGCTCGCGGGCAGGAGCGGCCTGCGCACGCGCGAGGGCCCGGCGGGCTCTCTCGGCCTCGCGGCGGTCGACACGCAGGCCGAGCAGATCCTGCTGCTGCTCGACCACCTGGAGGATGCGAGCATCGACCCCCGCGTGAGGGCATGGTTGCAGCGCGCGACGGCGTGGCGGGGCACGATCGAAGTCGACGGCCCCCGCTCGCAACCGAGGTTCCTGCTGCTCGGAGATCCCGAGCGGCTGCCGGCGGCGCTGCGCGAGACCGCGACCCGCCTCGCCGGAGGAGCCGCTGTTCCGCTGACGCTCGACTCGTGGCGCAAGATCGAGCGGCTGCACGGCTGGATGACCCCCGCCGCCCGACGCTGCGTGGAGGCCTTGCAGCACGGGCGCCCGGCGCCGCCCGCCGTGCTCGAGCGATCGGATTTCCACGAGCAGCCCACGTTCGTGCTCGCGCCCGGCCACGACCGCGCGCTCCCCAGCCGCTTCGCCGCGCTGCGCGGCGCCGAGTTGCCCAGGGCCTCACGCAGTAGCGGCCGCGAGCACGCGGAGCTCGCGGCGATCCGCGCGGACCCGTTCTGCGTGCCCGAGCTGGATCGCTTCCTCGCCGCGGGCGAGGTATGGATCGATTCGGGGGCGCTCGAGCTGCTCCAGGAGATTCGCGAGGAGCACGCCCGCGCCGCCGGGCTGGTGGCGCTGTCGGCGGCCGACCACGCGCCGCTGGAGGTTCCGGGGCTGGGCGGTGAGCTCAAGCCGTTCCAGCGGGCCGGCGTCACATACCTGCTCGCGCGCCGGCGTGCGTTCCTCGCCGACGAGCAGGGTCTGGGCAAGACGATCGAGGCGCTCGCGGCGATCGAGGCCGACGGTGCATACCCCGCCGTGGTCGTCTGCCCCGCGAGCCTCAAGCTCAACTGGCTGCGCGAGCTCGAGCGCTGGCTGCCAGCGCGCAGCGCGCAGGCGTTGAGCGGCCACGGCGCGCGCGATCGGCTGCGGGGCGCGGACATCACGGTCGTCAACTACGACATCGTGGCCGCGCGGCTGGACGAGCTCAGCGCCGTGGCGCCGAGGGCGCTGGTGCTCGACGAGTCCCACTACTGCAAGAACGCCTCCGCCAAGCGCACCCAGGCCGTTCAGCGGCTCGCCGCGACGGTGCCCGACGGCGGACTGGTGCTCGCGCTGACGGGCACGCCCGTGACGAACCGTCCCGCCGACCTCGTCTCGCAGCTGCGCATCCTCGGCCGGCTGGCGGACTTCGGCTCGGGAGCGGAGTTCGGTGCGCGCTTCCGCGGCGCCGACGCGCACCTGCGCCTGCACTGGCACCTGCGCGCGCGGTGCTTCGTGCGCCGCCTGAAGGCCGACGTGCTGCCGCAGCTCCCCGCCAAGACCCGCGCGGTCGTCCCGGTGGAGCTCGACAACGAGCCCGAGTACCGGCTCGCCGAGCGCGACGTGGTGGCGTGGCTGCGTAGCCAGCCATTGGACCTGCGCGAGCTCGACGCGAAGGTCGCGGCGGCGCTGCGCGCCGAGCGGCTGGTGCGGCTCAACGCGCTCAAGCTGCTCGCCGCACGCGGCAAGCTGCGCGCCGCGCTCACATGGCTGCACGACTTCTGCTCCTCGGGCGAGCGGCTGGTCGTGTTCGCCCGCCACCGCGAGATCCAGCATGCGCTGCTGGCGCACTTTCCCGCTGCGCTGCACATCCTCGGAGAGGACAGCGCGGCGGCGCGCGAGCGCGCGCTGGATGCCTTCCAGCAGCCGGATCGCGCCGGCAACCAGCTGATCGTCTGCTCGATCGAGGTGGCCGGCCAGGGCCTGACGCTCACGCGTGCCTCCAACGTGGCGTTCCTCGAGCTCGACTGGACGCCGGCCAAGCACGACCAGGCGGAGGACCGCTGCCACCGGATCGGCCAGCAGGACGCGGTGAACGCCTACTACCTGCTGGCCGCGGACACGGTCGACGAGTCGATCGCAGCGCTGCTGGAGCGCAAGCGTGCGGTGATCGGGGCTGTCACCGACGGCCGCGAGGAGGCGGAGGAGGGCGTGCTCGACGCGCTCGTTCGTGAGCTGCGAGGCGCGCCCTACCGGCACCTGCGTGCGGTCGCCTGATCGCGGCAGCCCGCGACTGGCCTCCGCCGGACGGCTGGCGACTCTCGCGCGGCGCCCGACCGGCGGCGGGGGCGGCGGGCGTTCGCTACGGGCTCAGTTCGAGCGCGTTCATGATGTGGCCCCACGTTTCGACCTCGCGCGCTTCGAATTCGGTGAGTTCGCCTTCGGGCTGGCTGCAGCGGCGGGCCAGCGAGCGGCCTTCGCCGCTCTCGTAGCGCCCCAGCGAGCCGGGCAGTTCTCCGAGCGCGACCCAGGCGGGCATGAAGCGCTGGTCGAAGGCCACGGTGCTGGCGGGCAGCGTCTTGAAGCCGCTCGCCTCCCAGCTCCTGACGTCGGCGCAAATGTCGGGCACGGCGAGCGAGGACATCGTCCTGAGCTTGCTCACGTAGCCCTGCACCGCGCTCGTGAGCCCGCGGCTGCTCCAGCGCAGGCGGCCGGCGACGCGCAGGTATTCGCGGATCGACGGCAGGTCGGTGTGCACCGCGGAAGTCACCATCGTGCCGATCAGCTCGTTGCTCAGCTGCGTCGATTCGGGGTCCTGGGGGGAGCCGGCCGCGGCCAGCGGACATTCGCTGCGAACGTGGCGCAGGACGTTGTTTATCGCGGCTTCGCCGACCGAGATCCGGCTGGCAGCCGTCTGCACCAGTCGGTAGTTGGCCTGGACGTAGCTCTGGGTGCTCGCGGCGTCGCTCGCAAAGGCCTGCGCGGCTTGTGGACCGAGGGTCGCGGCGAACATCGCTAGCAGCGTCAGCGCCGGCCGTCGGGACATGCGTAGAGCCTACGCGATGGCGCCGCGGCTGCCGCCGGTTGGCGGGGAGCCCGGGCGAGCGCGGCACGCACCGGGCTGCGGCGCGCCTTGCATGCGGCGGAGATGCGGCCGCTCCCCGGTATTGTCTGCTCGCGACGGTCTCCCTCCCCGGCCGCGAATGGTCAAGGGCGAAGGTCAGCGAGCCGCTGCAGGAAGCGGCGGCCACCTCGCCCGGCGCCGTCGCTGCCGCTTGTCGAGGCCGCGGCCCGAATGAGAAGGTACGGATACATCGTCCTGTCGCTAGCCGTCGTCGCGTGGGTCGTCGTGGCGATCGTGCTCGGGACGGGCAACCCCTCGGGTGCGCGCGCGTCGGTCCCCCCGAGCGGCCCCTCGCCGGCCTGCCTGCCCCAGTCGCTGAACCGCAGCGCGGCGCTCCCGGGCACCCCCGTTGACGTCTCACCCGCGCCGGAAACCGACACGGCCAACCCGCAGACGCAGATCAGCTTCCGCGGCACGCCCGTCGCCGACATCCGCGATGTGGCCGTCGAAGGCTCGCGCACGGGCTACCACCACGGGCACCTCTACGGCTACTACCAGGGCGACGGCGGGAGCTTCGTCGCCGAAAAGCCGTTCGACGCCGGCGAGCAGGTGAGCGTGCGCGCGGTGGTCGCACTGCCGGGAAGCGAACGCCGCGTCTCATATGCGTTCCGGGTGGCCACGCCCTACCCCACCGACGGCATCCCCTCGTTCCCGAACCCCGCCGCACCTGCGTCGGCGTACCAGAGCTTCGCGTCCGCGCCCGAACTGCACCCGCCGGTGCTGCAGGTCACCTCGCCCGACCTCGATCCCGGGGCCGGTGAGCTGATGCTCACGACCGGCCCCGGCCCCGGGCAGTACGGACCGCTCATCTACACGCCCCAGGGTCGCCTCGTGTGGTTCGACCCGCTGCCCGCGGGCGAGGGCGCGCTGAACCTCAGCGTCCAGCGCTATGAAGGGCAGAACGACCTGACCTGGTGGCAGGGCCGGGTGCTGTCGCTGGGGTTCGGCGAGGGCGAAGACGTCGTGATGGACCACAACTACCAGACGGTCGCCACCATCAGAGCGGGCAACGGATACCAGGCCGACCTGCACGACTTCCAGATCGCACCGGGGAACGTCGCCTACCTCACCGCCTACAACGCGATGCGCTGCGACCTCTCGTCCGTGGGCGGGGTGCGCAACGGCGTGATGCTCGACACCGTGGTCCAGCAGGTGGATATCAAGACCGGCCTCGTGCGCTGGGAGTGGCACAGCCTCGACCACGTGGCGGTCGGCGGGTCCCACGCGCCCGTTCCCACCACGGCGGTTCCCTGGGACAGCTTCCACCTGAACTCGATCGACGTGGAGCCCGGCGGGGACCTGCTGATCTCCGCGCGCAGCACCTGGGCGGCCTACCAGCTGCAGGGCGGCACGGGCGTGATCGCGTGGGCGCTGGGCGGAACCAGCAGCAGCTTCGCGATGGCGCCGGGAACGGAAACGGCGTGGCAGCACGACGTGCGCGTGCAGCCCGACGGGACGATCACGATGTTCGACGACGGCTCCGCCCCGCGCATCCACTTCCAGTCGCGCGGGCTGCACGTGGCGATCGACGCGGCCCACCGTACGGCGCGCCTGCTGGCGGCCTATCCGCATCCCGGCAGCCCGATCCTCGCCGACAGCCAGGGCAACATGCAGACGCTGCCCGACGGCAACCTCGTGATCGGATGGGGCGCCATCCCCTCGGTGTCGGAGCTCGCGCCCGATGGGCGGCTGCTCCTCGACGCCCACCTTCCCGCGCACTACTCCTCCTATCGTGCGTTCCGCTTTCCCTGGACCGGGCACCCGCTGTTGCCACCCGCGGTGAGCGCCAGCGTGCTCGCCACAGGCGACTCGACCGCCGTCTCGGCCAGCTGGAACGGCGCCACCGACGTGGTGTCCTGGCGCGTGCTGGCGGGCCCCGCGCCGGGCTCCCTGACCGCGCGCGCGACGATGCCCGACAGCGGCTTCGAGAGCTCCGTTACGTTCCCCGATGAAGGCTCGACAACGACCGCCGACGTCGACGAATACGTCGCCGTACAGGCGCTCGGCCCGTCCGGAGCGCTGCTCGGCACCTCGCCCGTGGTGAAGGTGGCGGGCAGATGAGCGCCGCACCCGCACCCGCAGCCGGGGGAGCGCCCCTGCAGGCTGTGACGAGCACCGAGGAGGGGGCCGCGCCCCGGCACGCGCTGCTGCTGACCGTCTGCTGCCTGGCGCAGTTCATGGTGATCCTGGACGTCTCGATCGTCAACGTCGCGCTGCCATCGATCCAGCGGAGCCTCGGCTTCTCCCAGGCCGACCTGCAATGGATCGTCAACGCGTACACGATCACGTTCGCGGGCTTCCTGATGCTGAGCGGGCGCGCCGCAGACCTCTTCGGCGGACGGCGCACGTTTGTCACCGGGCTGCTCGTGTTCGCGCTGGCGTCGTTGATCGGCGGCACCGCGGCGGACCGCGGGGTCCTGATCGGCGCACGCGCGCTGCAGGGCCTCGGCGGCGCGTTCATGGCGGCCGCGTCGCTGGCGATCATCACCTACTCCTTCCGCGCCGGGCCAGAGCGCCACCGCGCGATCGGCCTTTGGGGGGCAATGAATGGCGCGGGAGGCGCCGCCGGCACGCTGCTCGGCGGGATCATCACGCAGGAGCTCACGTGGCGATGGGTGCTGCTGATCAACCTTCCGATCGGGATCGCCGGGGCGCTCGTAGCGCGGGCGGTGATCGTCGATCGCCGTCGCGAGAGCGGCGCCGTCGACTTCGACCTCGCCGGCGCGCTCTCGGTGACCGTGGGGCTGCTGGCGTTGGTCTACGGGATCGTCAACGCGGGCCCGCACGGCTGGGGCGCGCCGGCCTCTTTCGGCCCGATCGCGCTCGGCCTGACGCTGCTCGGCGCGTTCGTCCTGATCGAGGGGCGCGCAACGGCGCCGCTCGTGCCGCTGCGCGTCTTCTCCAACCGCCTGCTGCGGGTCTCCAACATCGTCGTGGTGGTGCTCAGCGCCGCGCTCTTCCCGATGTGGTACTTCTGCTCGCTCTACCTGCAGGACGTTCTGCACTTCGGCCCGCTGGACGCTGGGCTCGCGTTCCTGCCGATGTCGCTGACGATCATGGCCTGCGCGACGCAGGCCAGCGGTCTGGTGGCGCGCTTCGGCGCCGGCCCGGTCCTCGCCAGCGGGCTCGGCCTGATGGCTCTCGGGCTTGCCCTGTTCGCGCGCATCTCCGTGGACGGCAGCTACGTCTCGGACTTCATGCTCCCTAGCTTGCTCACCTCCGTCGGGATCGGGCTCTCGATCGTCCCCTCGACGATCGCCGCGACCGCCACCGCAGCGCCGAGCGAGGCCGGCCTCGCATCCGGCCTGATCAACACCTCACGGCAGATGGGCGGCGCGCTCGGCCTGGCGATCCTCGCGTCGATCGCGGTCCTCTACACGCGTCACCTGATCGGCACCGACTACCGCGCGCCGATCGTCGCGCTCACCGATGGCTTCCGTCTCGCCTTCCTGATCGGCGCCGGCTTCGCCACGATCGGAGCGCTGATCACGTTGCGGTTCATCCCGCGCAGCGTCAAGCCACCGGCGCCGCCGCTTACGCCCGTGCCGGGCGGGACCGCGCCAAAGAGCTCGCTCGCGGCGGCGAGCGCGTCCGCCGCGGCGAGCCCGCCTGGCGCGAACGCGGCGGCGACCGCGAGCGCGTCGCGCGGCAGCGAGGACCCGCCGGGCCACGAGCTCGCCACGCCGGGCCGATCCGGCGGACCCGCCGCGGCAGGTGCGCACGGACCGACAACCGGCGCTGGGGCTTCACCCCTCGCCACGCGCCCGGTGGGGTACGTCCGCCTCACGCCCGCCGGCGGCGGGCGCTGGCCGCTGGCTGCGGGCACGATGACGGTGCGCCTCGTCGGTGGCGCGGCCGCGGAGCGGCCCTCCTAGCGCCCGTATGCGGCGGCTGTGCCACGCCATGATCGCGCTCACAGCGGGCGCGGGAGCGCTCGCGCTCGGAGGGTGCGGCGGGAGCTCGGCCGCGGGCCCCACGGTGCTGCTCGACAGCGCCGCGCTGTCGGCCGCGGCCGCCAACCCGGTGACCGTCTCACCCCTGCCCGGGACGCCCGACGCCTCGCCGCAGACCCAGATCAGCTTCCTCGGCGGTCCCGGCACGAGGGTCGCCGACGTTCGCGTGGTGGGCTCGCGCAGCGGCGTGCACGCGGGGGTCCTGCGCGCGTACTCGACGGGCACGGGCGAGAGCTTCGTGCCGACGACGCCATTCGTGCCGGGCGAGCAGGTCACGGTGACCGCCCGGGCCAGCCCCGGCGCGGGATCGCCGCGGAACGCCCGCAGCACGTTCACTATCGCCCAGCTCGCGCCCGTCGCCCAGAAACAGTGGCCGTCCGACGGCGGCGACGCGGCCGCCGTCCAGCGCTACAGCTCCGCTCCTTCGCTCACGCCGTCGACGGTCAAGATCATCACCGCCGCCGGGCTCGGCGCGAGCCCCGGGGAGCTGTTCCTGGCCCCCTACCAGGGCCAGGGGACGCCCGGGCCGATGATCGTGGCGCAGAACGGACGCCTGGTGTGGTTCCATCCGCTGCCGAGCGGCGAGCAGGCCGCCAACTTCGGCGTCCAGCAGTACCGCGGCGCGCCGGCGCTCGTGTGGTGGCAGGGGCGCATCCTCGAACTCGGATTCGGGCAGGGCGAAGACGTGATCTACGACGCCTCCTACCGACCGCTGACCACGATTCGTGCCGGCAACGGCTTGCAGGCAGACCTGCACACGATTCGCATCACTCCCCAGGGCACGGCTTGGATCGACGCCTACGAGCCGATCCACCTGAACCTCGCGGCGGCCGGGGGCGAGCGGGATGGCGTGCTCAGCGACTCGCTGATCCAGGAGATCGACATCAGGACGGGGCTCGTGATGTGGGAGTGGCACGCGCTCGGCCACGTTCCCTTCGGCGACTCGAGGAACCCCGCGCCCGCTTCGAGCTATCCGTGGGACTACGCGCACGTCAACTCGGTCGACCCGGGGCCGGCAGCGGATGTGCTGCTGTCGTTCCGCAACACCTGGTCGGCCGACGACGTGGACATCCACACCGGCGGATTTCGCTGGATGATCGGCGGGACGCACAGCACCTTCAAGATGGGCAGCGGTGCCACGTTCTACTGGCAGCACGACGCGCTGTTCCAACCCGGCGGGCAGGTCTCGCTGTTCGACAACGGCTCCAACCCGCCGCTGGAGAAGCAGTCGCGCGGGCTGCTGCTCGCGCCCAGCACGAGCACGGGCGAAGTCTCGCTGGTAAGGCAGTTCGTCAACCCCGCGCGCACGCTGCTGGCCTCCAGCCAGGGCAGCACCCGCCGCCTGCCGGGCGGCAACTGGCTCGTGGGCTACGGCGGGCTGCCCGACTTCACCGAGTTCGACCCCACCGGCACGCGCGTGCTGCTCGACGGCACGCTCGGGCCGGGCGTGGAGAGCTTCACCACCACGCTCTCGCCGTGGAGCGGCACGCCGACCGCGGCGCCCTCGGTGGTCGCGGCTGCAGACGCGGCCGGAGGCCTGACGGTCGCGATGAGCTGGAACGGCGCCACGCGAGTCGCCTCCTGGCGTGTTCTGGCGGGTCCGTCGCCCGCAGCGCTCGCTCCGGTAGCCACCGTGGCGAGCGCGGGATTCCAGACGGAAGCAGCCGTGGCCGCCGCCGGCCCCTATCTGGCCGTGCAGGCGCTCGACGCGCGCGGGGCGGTGATCGGCGTCACGGCCACCACCCAGGCGTAGCTCATCAGTTGTGCCGGCCTTCGCCGGTGTCTCCCGGCCGCAGCGTGCCGACCACGCGTTCGCTGTGGCGCTTGCGCGCCGCCGCGGCGCCCTTGGCGGAGCGCTTGGCGGTCGAGAAGTAGTCGGCGAAGCCGCGGTCGCGCGCAGGCTGCAGGTAGGACGGGAGCGGCTCGCGCAGCTCGTGCGCGACCGCGTGCTCGAGCTCCTTCCTGAGCGGTTCCTCCAGCGGGCTCTGCCCGGCGCTGTTCTGCAGCTCCAGGCGCCCCTCGTGGTCGCGGTAGTCGTAGAGCTCCGCTTCCTGCCCGGTCAGCTGCGGCTCGACGCTCCCGTGCGGCCAGTGGGAGTAGGTCGCGTACTTCGCCGCAGGCGTGCGGATCGCGGTCACGTGCAGCGGCGCGTCCCGCGCGTAGGGTTCGATCGCGAACTCCGTGACGACCTCGTCGGTGGCGTGCACCACGTAGGGGCGACCGGGCGCGGCCGCGTCGGCGAGGATGCTCGCGAGGTCGAGCCGGCGAGCGATGTGGGCGTAGTGCGGATCGCTGCGCCAGTCGTCTGAGCCGTTGGCGATCGTGAGCAGCAGCGGCGGGATGTCCACGCTGGTGCTCAGCTGGCTGCGGACGCGTTCGGGAGCCGCGGTCAGGCGCCCGCGCGGGTCCTTGACGATCAGCGGTACGCGTGTGCCCTCCTCGTAGGCGCCTGCGCCCTTGCCCCTGAGCCCGTGGGAGGCCCCGTACTCGCCGTGGTCTGAGGTGAACACGATCACCGTGTTGGCGGCCACCTCGGGCTGGCTGGCGAGCGCGTCGAGCACGCTGCCGACGTGCGCGTCGACCTCGAGTTGCAGCTTGGCGTACAGGCTCATGAACGTCAGCCACATGCGCTCGGCGTCGGCCCCGTGGAACGGGACCGGGCCGAACGACGTGGCCGCGGTCGCTTGCAGCGCTCGCTGCAGGCGCGGCTTGCGGCGCGCGAGCAGCATCTCCGGCGTCTCGAAGTTGGGCGGCAGTCGACGCGCGATCGGGGCGCTCGCGGCCTCGGCGGCCACGCGGTCGCTCCACACGTACCACCAGGCGATGTCGTGCGGGTTGACGAACGACACGGTCGTGCACCACGGCCCCGAGGCGCCCTCCTGGGCGAACCAGTCGGCGAACTGCCTGGCGATGCGCGGGTCAACGCGCCAGCCCTGCCCGGGCGCGCCGTCGGGCGAAGGGAACGTGCCCCCGGCGAACCCGTAGCGCTCGAGCGCGCGTTCGCCGCCGAGCCCGTACCAGAGGTTGTCGTGGTGGGTGAGATGCCACTTGCCGTACCAGCGGGTGTGGTAGCCGTGCTCGCGCAGCATCGTGCCCCACGTCGGGAACCCGGCATCGAGCGTGCTGCCCCCGGTGATCATGCAGCCCGTCTGGTGGGTGTAGAGGCCGGTCAGCAACGCCGCCCGCGACGGGGTGCAGTCGTTGGAGACCGTGTAGTGGCGCGCGAAGGTGACCGCGCCGTTGCGCAGGCGCGCGAGGTTCGGCGGCAGCCCCGGGCCCAGCGCGGTGGGCGAGAGCCACTGTGGGAAGCGCAACTGGTCTACGAGGATCACGAGGATGTTCGGCTTGGCCTGCTTGGGCGCGGATGCGCTGGACGCGCTCGAGACCACCCTGCCCGGCACGGTCGCCGACCGCTCGCCGGCGCCGCCCGCGGCGCGGATAGCCAGGCCGGCTCCCGCGAGCGCGCCGCCGGCGATCAGCCCGCCCTTGACGAGTGTCCGGCGCGTGACTCTCCTATCGTGGTCTCTGTCGATGTGCTCCATGAGCGCTCTCATCCTAAGGGCGGCGTGCTCGGTGTCCCTGCTCACGCTTCTGCTTCCCGCCGCGGCGGCGGCTCAGACCGGCCCCCCGTGCGTGCCCGCGACCGTCGACAACTCCGCGATCCTCGCCGGCGCGGTGACCGTCTCCCCGCTGCCGGGCAGCCGCGACGCCACGCCCCAGACGCAGATCAGCTTCCTCGGCGTGCCCGCGCGGGAGCTTTCGGGGGTACGCGTGGAAGGCTCGCTGAGCGGGGTGCACAGCGGAAGCCTGCAGCCCTACTCCCAGGGCGACGGGGCAAGCTTCGTGCCGTCGCGGCCGTTCGCCGAAGGCGAGCGGGTAACTGCGCGCGCGCAGTTGCGCGCGGGCGGCCGCACGCACGCCCTCGTGGACACCTTCGCGATCGCCCACGAGGACCTGATCAGCTCCGAACCGGAGAGGATCCACCCTGGCACCGCGGCGGAAGTGCAGAGCTTCCGCTCGCGTCCGGACCTGCATCCTCCGTTGGTCACGGTCACGGCCAACTCGCCCGCGGCTTCCTCCGGAGAGGAGTTCGTCGCGCCTTATTCCGGACCCGGCCAGGCCGGCCCGATGATCCTCGATAAGGGCGGCGGGGTCGTGTGGGTCAACCCGTTGCCCAGCGGCGTGTCGGCGACCAACTTCAGGGTGCAGGAATACGCGGGCAGCCCGGTGCTCACGTGGTGGCAGGGGGACATCACCGTGCACGGGTTCGGGCTCGGCACCGACGTGGTCCTGGACGGCAGCTACCGCAGGGTCGCCGAGGTCAAGGCCGGCAACGGCCTGCAGGCGGACCTCCATGACTTCCAGCTCACGCCGCGGGGGACCGCGTTGATCACGGCCTTCGACCCCGTGCTCTGCGATCTGGCGTCCGTCGGCGGTCCCTCCTACGGAGCGGTGACCGACGGCGTGTTTCAGGAAATCGACGTCAGGACCGGCCTCGTGAGGATGCAATGGACGAGCCTCGACCACGTCGCGCTCGCCGAATCCTACGAACGCCCCAGCAGCTCGCTGTCGTGGCCGTATGACTTCTTCCACATCAACTCGCTCGCGCCGGACCCGGACGGAGGCGTGCTGGTGTCGGCGAGAAACACCTGGACGGTCTACGACGTCGACGGCCGCAGCGGGAAGATCCTCTGGCGCCTGGGGGGCAAGAAGAGCACCTTCACGGAGGAAGCCGGCGCGCGGACGGCCTGGCAGCACGATCCCCGCGAGCTGTCCAACGGCTCGATCAGCATCTTCGACAACGGCTCCTCCCCGACCGTCCACAGCCAGTCACGCGGCCTCGTGCTGAGGCTCGAACCGCAGACCGGCAAGGCGACGCTCGTCAGCCAGTTCACCCACGGCCCGGGGCTGGTCGCCGAAAGCCAGGGCAACCTGCAAGCGCTCGCCGACGGCGACTGGTTCGTCGGCTGGGGCCAGGTGCCCGACTTCTCGGAATTCGGGCCCGAAGGCCAGCTGCTCTTCGACGCCCACTTCCCCGCCCACGAGCAGTCCTACCGGAGCTTCCGCTTCAACTGGACGGGCACGCCGGTGCACCGTCCGACGTTTGCCTTCCAGGCCGGCGGCGCCGGCGCGGGCACGGTGTATGCGAGCTGGAACGGAGCCTCCCTGCTGGCCGCCTGGCGCGTCCTCGCCGGGCCCGTGCCGACCGCGCTCGCGGCCGTCGCCACAGCGCCGCGCAGCGGCTTCGAGACGGCGATCACGCTGCCCGCGGGAATCTCGGCCCGCTACCTCGCGGTCGAAGCGCTCGACGCCTCGGGTCGCTCGCTCGGCGTCTCGACGCCCGTGGCCGAGCCCAGCCTGGGCGCGTCCGGCTGATCGGCGCCGGGGATGTCCGGCGCGATCACGCTGCACCTCGGCGACATCACCGGCGACACGCTGGCGGAGGCGATCGTCAACGCGGCCAACACGGGCCTGCTCGGCGGCGGCGGGGTGGATGGGGCGATCCACCGTGCCGCCGGTCCGAGCGTTCTGTCCGAATGCGCCCTGCTCGGGGGCTGCGAGACAGGCGATGCCAAGCTGACCGGCGCGGGCCGCCTCTCGGCCCGGGCCATCATCCACGCGGTCGGCCCGGTATGGCACGGAGGCGGGGGTGGGGAAGCCGCGCAGCTGGCCCGCTGCTACCGGCGATCGATCGAGCTCGCGGCCGCGCACGGCTGCCGGCGCGTGGCCTTCCCGGCGATCTCCACCGGGATCTACCGCTACCCCCTGGCGCAGGCCGCCACGGTGGCCGTGGCCGCCGTGCGCACGGCGCTGGAGGTCAACGAGGAGGTCCGCGAGGCGCGCTTCTGGCTGTTCGACGACGCCGCCTACGAGGCTTTCTCGCGCGCGCTCGCGGCGCGCGACTGAGCCGCGCGGCCGCCGTGCTGCGCGGCGCGAGCGCGCGCCGGGCGCACATCTGGCGGGTACGCCGCAAGCGCAGCGTCCTTCGACTCCGCGCCCGGGCTCTCCTAGTCCGCCGGGCGGGGCGCCGACGCAGCAGGGCGCTCGCTGAGGGCGGGGTATTCGATCCGGCGGGGCAGCTTCCCGGTCACTGCGAGCGCCGCGCGGATGCATCGATGTCCAGGATCGGAGGTGGCGCCGAACATGTTGGGACAGCCTCCCGGGATCACGCTGATGTGCTGCTCGCGGCAGTAGGCCACCGCGGGCTCTGAGGTGCTGCCCGGGCCGATCCCACGATGGATCCAGACGCGTGGCACGCCGGCGGCCGCGCATTCCTCCACGACACCCGCGGTCGCCTCGGGCGGGGTCACGACGACCACCCCGTCGAGCTTGGCGGGGACCGTGCCGACCGATGCGAAGCAGCGATCCCCTCCCTCGACCTCGCCGGCGGCAGGGTTGACCGCGTAGACCTCGTGGCCGCGCTCGCGCAGGCGGCGATAGATCAGGTTCGCAGGCTGGCGCGTGTCGCGCGAAACCCCTGCGACCGCGATCCGCTGCTGGGCCAAGAACTCCTCGGCGGCCTCGCCGAGCGTGTGCATGTCATCGCCCGTGTTCATACTGGGATCCTCGCGGCGCCGCCGTGTTCGGCGTATCCGTCCTGGGCCGTCGCGTCCGGGGGAGGAAACTACGGATCGGCGAACGGCGGTTCTAGTCTGGTGGCATGGGCAAGGTATGGGTTCTGGACAGCGAGACGAAGGGCACCGGCGCGCACATGGCGCCGCTGCCGCGGGCTCGCCCGGCGCGTGAGGGTGATCTGAGCATCACGCGCTTCGCCGCGCCGCCGCGCGCAAAGGCCACGCCACCGCGGCGGCTGCCAAGGCGCTTCAGGGTGCTCGACGTGCTCGGCAACCGCGTGCTCGCCGACGACGTGCAGGCGCCGCAGGCGCTCGCGGCGCTGAGCCAGCTGCACAAGGCGCTCGACGCGCGCGTGTACGTGCGCGAGCCGCCCAGCGACCGCTGGCGGCTGCTCACGCTCGCCGAGACCAGGACACTGTGGGGCTACGGTCG
>Ga0209415_10001180_pt1 | contig 49731 bp, 44 predicted proteins | sample PeaSoiSIISIP2007_FD_187696 | JGI IMG/M metagenome (GOLD analysis project Ga0209415, IMG submission 187696) | Peat soil microbial communities from Weissenstadt, Germany - SII-SIP-2007 (SPAdes) (version 2) | ecosystem: Environmental > Terrestrial > Soil > Wetlands > Peat | place: Germany... | reverse complement strand
TCATCAACCCGGCTTCCCGATACACCCGATGCACCCGCTTGTGATTCACATGCTCCCCCGAGCGACCCAACAACACACGCAGCCGCCGGGTGCCCCGCCCTTCGCGGTTTTCGAAAGGCGGGAATCGGCAAAGCTGCGAACTTCCATCCCGCGCCAGCCGGCTCCCCGACGCCCAGCCACTTTGCACCAACCTCGGTGCAGTCACGCAAATCTTGTCAAGACCCCTGACTTGAAGTTTTTCCCCTAAACCAATGACTCCATTGCCAAAATAAAGTGATGAAGTATGTCTCATTTACCCTATCCAATTTGCTATGCTGGAAGTGTAGAGATCAATAAGGCGCGAACCCTTTCTAACCGGGTCGCGCCTTTTTTGTTTCTCCGGAATGAGCCATGGAAAAGCAGACGTCTTCGCGGAGGCCAGCCTCCGAGGAGATCCCTGCTCAGAAGCGCGACACCAAACGCCGGGGAGAGATCGGCGAGGCCGCCTTTCTCGCCAAAGCCGCCTCCATGGGCTTCGGAGTCGCCAAGCCTTGGGGAGACAGCGACCGCTATGATCTGATCGTCGATGTAGCCGGGCGATTGTTGAAGGTTCAGGTGAAATCCGCGCACCGCGTCTGCGCCCAGGCCGGCGGCGGATATCATATCCGCGCCCATCCCCACCAACGCATTTCGTACCGCGACGACGAAATTGACTTCCTGGTCGCCTACATCGTCCCGGAAGACATCTGGTATGTCTTCCCGCCCAGCGCCTTCCGCACCATGAAGTCGATGCGCCTGTTTCCTTACAAAGGCAAGAAGATGTCCAAGTTCGAGCAGTACCGCGAAGCCTGGGGAGCGTTCTATGAAGAGAAATGAAACCCGTGTAGGGCGGACACTCCTGTCCGCCGCCTTTGATTTAGATTTTTGGGACGGCCCGGAGACTCTGCCAGAGGTTGGTTTGGGGCAGAAAACTCTACCTCAAAAGCGGCGGACAAGAGTGTCCGCCCCACAGATGCAGACATTCCCCGCCCGCCAAGATAGAATTTCCAAGGCAAAAATCACTACGAGGGACCGCATGGCTTCCACCAACATTGATTCCATCCTGCAGGAGCAGCGCACGTTTGAACCTCCCGCGCAATTCAGCCAGAACGCCCACATCAAGAGTCTGGCCGAGTACGAGCGCATTTACCGCGAGTCGGTCGAAGATCCGGAAGGCTTTTGGGGTGGCATAGCGAAAGACCTGCACTGGTTCAAGCCGTGGGACAAGGTGCTCGAATGGAATAATCCCTGGGCGAAGTGGTTTGTCGGCGGGCAGATCAATCTTTCCTACAACTGCCTCGACCGGCACGTGCAAACCTGGCGCAAGAACAAAGCCGCCATTATCTGGGAGAGCGAGCCCGGCGAAGTGCGCACGCTGACCTATCAGCAACTGCTGCGCGAAGTGCAGAAATTCGCCAACGTGCTAAAGGGGCTTGGGGTTAAGAAAGGAGATCGCGTCGCCATCTACATGGGCATGACGCCGGAGCTGCCCATCGCCATGCTGGCTTGCGCCCGAATCGGCGCGCCGCACACCGTCGTCTTCGGCGGATTTTCGTCGAACGCGCTGATCGACCGCATCCACGATTCGCAAGCCACGGCGGTCATCACGCAGGATGGATCGTACCGCCGCGGCGCGGAGGTGAAATTGTTTCCCGCGGTCGAAGAAGCGCTGAAATCATGCCCGTCGGTGAAAAACGTAGTCGTCTATCAGCGCACCGGCACGCCCATCAACATGCAACCGGGCAGAGATCACTGGTGGCACGATCTGATGGCGAAAGCCTCGGACGACTGCCCCGCCGAGCCGCTCGACGCCGAGCACCCGCTCTATATTTTGTACACGTCGGGCACAACCGGCAAACCGAAAGGCGTAGTCCACACCACTGGTGGCTACTCGGTCGGAACCTACATCACCACCAAATGGGTTTTCGATCTGAAAGACACGGACACGTACTGGTGCACGGCGGATATTGGCTGGGTGACAGGACACAGCTACATCGTGTACGGCCCGCTGCAAAACGGCGCCACCAGCCTGATGTACGAAGGTGCGCCGAATTTCCCCGAGCCGGATCGCTTCTGGAGCATCATCGACCGCCATCAAGTGAATGTGTTCTACACCGCGCCGACGGCGATCCGCACCTTCTTGAAATGGGGTGACGAGTGGCCAAAGAAACACAAGCTCGACAGCCTGCGCCTGCTCGGCACCGTCGGTGAACCCATCAACCCCGAAGCTTGGATGTGGTATCGCGAAGTAATCGGCCACAACCGCTGCCCCATCACCGATACTTGGTGGCAAACAGAGACGGGACACATCATGATTTGCCCGATTCCGGGAGCTGTGGCGGCGAAGCCGGGGTCGGCTACTCGGCCATTTCCGGGCGTAGTGGCGGAAGTTGTGGACATCGAAGGGAAGCCGGTGCCGCTGGGGTCGGGGGGATTCCTGGTGATAACGAAGCCTTGGCCGGGGATGTTGCGGACGATTTACGGGGATCCGGATCGGTACGTCAAGCAGTATTGGTCACAGATCCCTGGGGTTTATTTTACTGGCGATGGGGCGCGCAAAGATAAAGACGGATATTTTTGGATCATGGGGCGGGTCGATGATGTGATCAACGTTTCGGGACATCGGCTGAGCACCATGGAGGTGGAGTCGGCGCTGGTGGCGCATCCGGCGGTGGCGGAGGCGGCGGTGGTGGGGCGGCCGGACGACCTTAAGGGGCAGGCGATTTCGGCGTTTGTGACTTTGGAGCAGGGCAGCCGTCCTTCTCCCGAGTTGAAAGATGAATTGCGTAAATGGGTCGCGAAGGAAATCGGAGCGATGGCGAAGCCGGACGATATTCGCTTTACCGATTCGCTGCCGAAGACGCGCAGCGGGAAGATTATGCGGCGATTGCTGCGCGAGTTGGCTGGCGGCGGGGAAGTGAAGGGCGATACCACTACGCTGGAGGATTTTGGCGTGCTGGCGAAGTTGAAGGAGCAGGAAGAGGCATGACAGTCGGTTTGATTACGACTTAGACGATGGCGACAACTGCGACCACCTCCGCTGAATCCGTCGCCGGGGATGCTGTTTCCCGTCTCGCATTCTTCGTTAAAGTCTCACGCCCGGGCCTATGGGCTACCTCGGCGTGGTTTTATTTGCTCCCGGTGGGTCGCCACAACGTTTTTCACTCGGCTGGTTTCTGGCTGGGCCTGGTCTACGTAACCCTTCCACTGGGGTTCATCATTTACGGCTGGAACGATGTGGTGGATCGGGAAGCCGATCGACTTAATCCTCGCAAGGGCACATTTTTGTTCGGAGCCCGCGGCACTCGCGAACAACTCGCCGCCCTGCCGGCACGAATTGCAGTCATGCAGGCACTTTTTCTTGCGGTTTTCTATTGGCTCGATGGCCCAAGGATGCTGTTGTGGTTCGCCGGCCTGGCCGGCTTCAGCGCGCTCTACAACTGGCCGCGCTACGGATTGAAAAGCTGGCCTCCGTTCGAGATCCTGAACCAGGCGGGATATCTGCTCGTCTTTGTCTTGAGCAGTTGGCTCAACCATGTTCCCCAGTTGGGCTGGCGGGCCATGCTTTTCGGCGCGTTGTTTGCCATGCATTCGCATGTTTTCGGAGAGATCATGGACTTTGAACCCGACCGCGCCAGCGGCCGGTCTACAACCGCCACGATGATCGGCGTGGTTCCAGCCAAGTTCCTGATCGCAGCCTTGCTGCTGATCGAGAGTTCGCTGGTGTACACGCACTTCCAGGATGCGTGGATCGCCGGCTTCCTGGCGTGCGGTATGGTTTGGTTCTTGCTGGACGCTACCCTACTGTGGAAGGCCCGCGCTTATTCCATAGGGGAAATGCGGTTCTTCCTGCTGGCATGGAACGCGATCGCTTTGGCTAGTATGCCTTGGGTGTGGTTGTCAGCGAGCCTGACGAAGTAGGAATAGAAGGGAGGAATAGGAAAACTCGGCGGGCGGCCCATCTTTACGGGGCTTGCAAGTGTGGGAGGCGCGGGTGCAGATGCCAACTTATTCCTTGCCCTGAGACGTTAGACTCCGCACCGTTAGGTCTTCCCGCTCGCCACCACGGAAGCATCAGGGAATTAGTCGCGGTATGCTACGCAGAATCCCACCTTTGCAACAGACGCAAAGGTGGGCCACCCGCCAGCCGTGAGGGAAAAGAGGTAAACCGATGTCAAAGACACCAACCGGTAAGAGAAAGATGGGCTTAGCCCGAAACTCTGAGGAGAGTATTTCGGGAGCGTTGTGGACGATTGTGTTGTCCGGTCTGGGTGCTGTGTTTGTCGAAGCCGTACTCGTAGGCGGTTTCTACCTCTTCGAACCGCTTACGAGAACCGTTATCGAGGATCACGGTCTGTATCTTCTGATTGGTATTCCGGTCATCTTCGTTGCAGGTTTCGGTGTATCGCTAGCGCTGACTCTTGAAAGCCAACTCCGGCGTGGGAAGTGGAACTGACCGGCGCTCTGAACTGTTCGGGTGTCGCGGTGGCCGGCGGGCGGGTGGTCCCCACCTTTCGCGGGTTTCGAAAGGTGGGGGCCGCTGCTCTTGACCTCATAGGGTTTTGATCTTGCTCTCTGGTCCTAAGACTCTGCGGTACGAGTTAATCACTGTCCGGGCGTGGCTTTCGCAGCGGGCGAGTCCATCCATTCATCGTAATAACTCGCACCATCAAAAGCCCCGCCCGCGCACCGATTCTTTTAGGAATTGTAGCCGGGTCGGAGGCGCGCTCCGCACTCTTTCCACAGCTTCTCCCAGTTCCACATCCCGGACATCACCTTGATCGGCAACGGGAATCCGAGCTGGTGCGCGAGCATGCACACCTGCCCGCGATGGTGGGCTTCGTGAGCAAGCATGTAGCAGAGCATTTCCGGGCCGGCCGGCCACGGACGAGCCCAGCCGTCTCTGCGGAACTCTTTTACGCGGCCCCCGTCAGCGGCGAGCGCTTGGGCGAGCATCTGAGCGCAGCGAGCGGCGCTTTCGGCCAATGCCGCGCGGGCCTGCCGCGGCGTGCAGTGCGCGCGGTTGAGCTGTTGCGGAACCTTGAGGTGCGGAGCGGTAAGCCTGACCCACTTGCAGCGGACATTGTGCATGTGAGAGAAAATCGCCGCGATGGTGCGGACATTGCTCTTGGCGGGGTTTTTGGCACGCGGTTGGGCGGTCGTTTTTGCGGTCCAGACGGCGGGGTCAAGATGTTCGATGAGAATCTGGTTGATGCGGTCGTTGGCGTCAAAGATCTGGACCGCGGCGCGGCCGAGTTGGGTGTGAAGTTTGAGTTGACGGGAGGACACGGGGCGGTGCTCCGTAACCTATGATAATTCCGGGGCGGCGACTATGCGACGGCACCAGATTTGTCCCGGTGGCGAATTGGATGCCCGGGAGATCACGTCCAGGCGGCATCCGAGACCCAGGTCTCGAAAACCGCGAGACCTTCTGCTCTGCTCAGGCTATGGGATACCTGGCTAAGTCGGAACAGCGGATTCCTAATGCGATAAACCCGCGCTTCGTAATGACAACTCGGGAAAATCCCCGTCCTGTCTCTCCAAAGAACGGAGAGACAAGGGCGGGGCACTCTCGGGGTTAATCCGCGTTGGATTGGGCTTCGGTGCCTAGGATTTTGGCCACATTGGTCAGGTCGCGGGCGAGCGAGGCTCGCCACCGGACGACGGTTTGTCCTGCCTGTTCGTCCAGCGAGTGCTCGAACGTTTGCATAGTGCGCGCGGCTTGCGCGTTCAGCAACTCGGACACCGAGGTTTCGATTCCTTTCTGGATCATCTTCAGGCGGCCACAGGCTACGTCGAGCTGGCTGCTGAGCTCCTTGGCGGCGCGGGTTTGCAGGTCGGTAAGAACGCTGTCGACGTGGCCCTCGAGTTGGGTTCGCCCGGCGGAGACGATTTCAGCGGAGAGCTGCGACAGGTGCTGATCCAATCCTGATTCGAGATGGCGAGCCGATTCGTTGAGAGCCTGGATGCGGGCGCCGAGATCGGCGATTAGCGTCTGCATTTGTGCCGATTCCGCGTCGATAGCGGCTTGCACCTGCTCGACTTCGCGCAAACGGCGGTCGTTTTCGTCGTTGAGGCGTTGCTGCATGGAGCGAACGAATTCGTCGCCGCGCTCCTGCATGCGGGCCGCGGCCTGCGCGCCTTGCTCGTGAAAGGCTTCCAGGCCGGCATGCAATTGCTCGCGCACGCCGTCGTCGATTTCGTCAGATAGGCGCTGGGCGCGGACTACGACCAATTGCAGCTCTTCCTGGAGATGCTCGCGAAATTCATGTTTGGCGGTGCTGATGTTTTTTCCGATGGTGTCTTTCGCGGTTTCCAGCACGCGTTCGGTCTGCTCGGTGGCTTGCTTGAGCACCAGGGCTCCGAGTTCCTGGCGAAGACGCTGCCAGAGTTGTTCTTCGAGTTCGGGAGGGATCTGGCCGAGGGATACTTCGAAGCTGCTGCGCTTGGGTTCGGGGCGCGAGACTCTTTCCCGGAGTTGGATGACTTCTTCATGTAAAGGACGAACAATGTCACCTAACAGAGTGCGCACACGGTCCTCGGTCAGCAGCTCTTGTCCTTTGGGAGGCACGACGCGCAGGCCGGGGTCGGTGTTTTTGCGGGCTCCGCGAGCACCCTGCGCCCCGTTGGAGGGCGCGATCTGCGGCAGGCGCATCCAGTCTTCGGGGCAGGGCTTCACTCCCCAGAAGTTGTCGGGCTGGTCGAGGCGCGCGCCTACCAACCAGCTGCGATGATCCGCGCCGAGAGGCCGGCAATCGACCACGTAAGCGGTGGTTTCGCGGCCTTCGCGATTATGGAAGTGCACCGGAACGCCGACCGCGAGCTTCACGGGCGAACGGACTGCGCAGCCGTGCGCGTTGACCACCAAGGTTTCGCAGTCCTCGTCGAACTTGATGGTGGGTTCCAGGCTGGTGACATGAATGGGGAGGGCGAACGGCACCCGCGAGCTGCGCCGCATGGTCTCGGGTACGGTCGAAGTGTTCATTAGGGTTAGCCTTTTCGCGGCCTCAGCGCGCCGCTATGCCCGAAATGGGCGGAATCTGCGCCCGGCCCAAAAAGGGCCAGTTGCTACGCATAGGGTAACCCCAGATGGCGGATTTCCGTTGACCCAGGAGTGTGGTTGTGGAACGAGCGAATGGGCAGAGTTCGAAGCCTTCCCCGGAAGCCTGCGCAGCGGCCATGTGGCCAGTGCGGGAGTGCGCCAAAAGCCCTGCCCGGTGCGGCTTTTGCCAGCCTGCGACGGGTAATGATACCCGTGACTGGCCATTCGCCCGCAGCCCATGAACTAGTTATTCGCGCGCAGGAGGGCGGGTTGCGGTAAGCTGAGGCCGCATCCCTCTACTCTTTTTGACTGCAAGGAGCAGCGACGTGGCCATGGGATCCTCCGCCCCGAAGGACAACTTGAAGACAAGCGTAGCCCCACCGCTATTCGAGCGGTTTTTACGATGGTGTTGCCGGCACGAATTTTCTTGGCCGCACACCGGCGCGCACGGGCAGGATTATCAAACTTGCCTGATTTGCGGGGCGATCTATGAGTTCGACACCGTGACCATGACGCGCACCGGGCGGCAATTGACGCCACCCGCGCCGTAAGGTCGCTGAGTCGCCTCGCTCCGAGACCATCCCCGGTGGTTGCCAGTTTCGAATCAGCCGGGGATGAAGGTCAACGACCCCACCCTAGGCGCACAAGACGCGACTGGGATAGGGCACCCACTTTCCTGCGTTTCATCACAAGATGGCCCCGCCTTTCCAGGTAGGGCCTCAGTTTGCCGAAGCTCAGCAAGCGCGGCCCTTACCAGAAAAGAATTGCATAATCCTTTGCCGCGTCCTACGATGAAAGCTGTAATGAAATCATCATGGCAAACGGAGACAGGGCATCTTACATGCCGCTGGTCTGAGATGGGGCCGCGTGTTCGCTACGATGCACCTTGGATGCAAGAGGCTTCAGAGAGTGATTACGTCCCCCCTGTTGTGGATTTTGCCAGCCACAGCCCATTTGCAGGAGCCTCTTGGTTCCTACCCCATACCACTAGCCGCGACTCGGAATAAATTTCAAACTGAGGCACTACCTTTCCACCACCTTTTGACTTTCATACCACAGCGACCTAACATACGGAACCCGGCGTCCTGCCTGGGAAAACATGATTGGGCGGACCATTTCGCACTACCGCATTGTGGAGAAACTCGGCTCCGGCGGAATGGGTGTGGTTTATAAGGCGGAAGATACCCGCCTGCACCGCTTCGTTACGTTGAAGTTTCTGCCCGAGGAGTTAGCTCGCGATGAGCAGGCGCTGGCCCGGTTTCAGCGGGAGGCGCAGGCGGCTTCGGCACTGAGTCACCCCAATATCTGCACGGTTTATGACGTCGGGGAAGAGAATGGCGTGGCGTTTATTGCCATGGAGTTTCTCGACGGCTCGACCCTCAAGCACTACATCGCGGGGCGTCCTTTGGAGTTGGAGATGGTGTTGTCGCTGGGCGTGGAGATTGCCGACGCGCTGGACGCGGCACATGCCGAGGGCATTCTGCATCGCGACATCAAGCCAGCGAATGTTTTTGTCACCAAGCGCGAACACGCGAAGATTCTGGATTTTGGCTTAGCTAAAGTGACGTCGGATTTGGATGACCGCACCTCCACCCTGAACCGCGAACAGCTCACCAGCCCTGGCAGCGCCTTGGGCACGGTGGCTTATATGTCGCCGGAGCAGGCGCGAGGGAAAGCGCTCGACGCACGTACCGATTTGTTTTCGTTCGGAGTGGTGCTCTACGAAATGTCGACCGGAGTTTTGCCGTTTCGCGGCGATACCACCGCGACCATGTTCGAGGCGATTTTGCACAAGGCTCCGATCGCGCCGATTCGCTTGAATCCCGACCTGCCGGCGAAGCTGGAAGACATCATTAACAAGGCGCTGGAGAAAGACCGCAATCTGCGCTATCAGCACGCTTCTGAGATGCGCACCGATTTGCAGCGCCTGAAGCGGGATACGGAGTCGGTGAAGGTGGCGATTGCGGACGAGGAGGATGTGGAGGGTGGAGGGTCGATGGCCCAGCCGGCCGCAACTTCGGCGGGAACTTTGGCCGCAACCAGGTCCGTGTCTCGGGTTCAGGCAGCGCAGCCGGCGCAACCGGCGGCGCCGGCAGCTCGACCTGCGAATTGGAAGGCGTGGCTGTTGGGAGGATTGTCGGTGGTATTGGCGGTGGCGCTGGGGTGGAATGTGGCGCGCACTCATTTTTGGCCCGCGCAGCGCGAAGCGGGGCCTGAGTTGCAGTCGTCTTCGAATGTGACGGTGCCAACGGCTGCGGTTGCCAATGCAGCGCCGACGCCAGTGGTGTCGCCATCGGCACCTCCGGCAACGGGTGGAGCTGCCGCGAAGCGGTCAGAAGCTGGCCACGAAGCGAACCGATCAATGAAGCAGCCCGCGGAAGCGCCGGCTTCCGGGGCCAGCGCGCGCAGCAAAGCGGGGTCCGGGGCGGATTCGGCCGAGGTCAGGGATTTAGTGCAGCGAGCCGATGCCGCGCGCGACGCCGAGGAGTCTTCGGTGGCGGAGCAGCTGTATGAAAAGGCCGCGGAGCGCGGAAACGCTTACGCGCAAGATCAGTTAGGCCGTTTGTATTGGCACGGCGTGGGAGTTGCGAAGGATGACGCGAAGGCCATTGAGTGGTTTCGCAAAGCGGCGGACCAGGGGCTGGCTGCGGCACAGGCTAATTTAGGCTGGATGTATGAGCATGGCACGGGATTGGAAAAGGACGATGCTCAGGCGGTCGCGTGGTATCGGAAAGCCGCGATGCAGGGAAACAGTCTAGCGGAGACCCGGCTGGGTTTCATGTATGAGAGTGGATTGGGAGTGGAGAAGGACGATACTCAGGCGGCGCTGTGGTATCGCAAGGCGGCGGATCAAGGGAATCCGCGGGCGCAGACGAGGTTGGGGTTCCTTTATCAGAATGCCTTGGGGGTGGACCGCGACTATGCCCAGGCGCTGCAGTGGTACCAGAAGGCGGCGGATCAAAACTTCGCGCCGGCGGAGCAGCGGCTGGGCGCGATGTACAAGAATGGCTGGGGCGTGCCGAAAAATGGCGCGCAGGCCAAGTTCTGGTTTCAGAAAGCGAAAGCGAATGGCCGGGCGGGGGAGCAGGATAGTTTGGATTGAGGGGCTGGTGGGGACTTCAAAAAAACACTTCGGGGGAAACGTGAAAACGGCGGCTGAGCTTTCGAATGTGTTCAATGGTGAGACCCCGCTTCTCACGCAAAACCTCGGAGACAATGCTGGGAGTGCCAAAGACGTCGAGCAGATCTTTCTGTTTGAGTTGATTCGCCTGCATGAGCTCGCGCAGGACCTCGACCGGTCGGGCGGGCTTAAGGGCGTAAGTCTTTTCCTCGAAATCCTCGATGAGGACGGTGAGCAATTCGGCCAGGCGCCGTTCGGCGGTCGTGAGTTTGTCTGCCTTGCCATCCAAGGCTTCGAGCATCGAGATGCAGCGTTCGTTCTCCTTCTCGTTGTGGATGACCGAGGGAAGAGCCCTTACCAGCAAGGCGGCGTAGTCGGGCTGCGCAGTGGCGGTGCTCATTGTTTCCATCTCCCCCGATCATATTCCGCATGGGTGAGAACGTGGCGAATGTACACCCGGCGGAATCGGTAATTGATCTCAGTGACCAATCGGTATTTGTTTCCCTTGATATTGAATACGATCCATTGCTCGACGGCGTCCGCGGTGGCAAAGGTCTTTCTGACGTCGATCAGGTCTCCCCACAAAGCTCTTTTCGCGATACGAAACCAAGCGTCCAGAGCGCTTTCGAGGTCGGCATGGTGCATGGCCGCTTCCTTCAGCTTCTTGCGGCTGATCACGTGCACGGGACGTCCATGCTTCGCATTCTGCGAACATTGTAGTTCGCAGAATGCGAAGGTGTCAAGGACTGCTTCGAAGCCACGCAATAGCAGCACTTCTTGACGCTACATGCCTCGCCTCCAACCCGGCGTCTCAGACCTGTTGCCCGATTAGTGTCCAGAAGTAATCTGACCCGGTATTCGATTTTGGTTAGAATAGTAACGAGGAAGTAAACAGTCATGGCATATGACAGATCCAGCCAAGAGCACCATTTGACGAGGGCGGGTTGGGTTATGGGAACAATCAACGGTGAGCTGAAGACCCGTCCTAGCGATGCTGTGGAGACCTGGGTACAAAAGGCCGTGCAATCATCCGCTTACGAGGAAGAGGTAAGCGATTGGCGACAAGTCTGGGTGTCCGAAGCGTGCAGTCCTGAGGAGCTAGCAGAGTTGCGTGCTAAGTTTCCACACCCGAGGATTGCCGACGACGAGCGTAACGCCGGACTAAGGAAGCTCAACTCTGAGTTGCGTACGTGGAAAAAAAAAGGAAAAGGCGCTAATTTAGATCGCCAAGGACAGCCGCCACGGGCCGCCCAACTATGCCCCGAGAGACTGAATATCTCCCTCGTAGTCTAACTGTCCGATTATAGACATCTATTAGTAGGAGACTACAAAGATGTCCAAGGGAGTGGCTGTGAAGAAATACGTGTTGAAAACCGACGAACGTATGCCATCTAAGAATAATCTTTGGGGGATAGTAGCGGCTAGTGGTCCGGAGGAAGCAAGAAATCTCTACAAAGAGAAAATCGAGATGTGGCACTCTTCTTCGAGCCTTTACCACCTCCGCTCAATGGAAGAAGATCGAAACCGGAGATTGCAAGAGGATGATTTTGACGTTGAGCTTCTGTAAACACCGCCCAGGAATCCACATTCTCCTGGTGGCATGGGTAGTAGGTTATCGCCCATAGACCTCTTCCAACTTAAGGGCGGGAAAGACTGGACAATGCCTTCGGGCGCCGCACCGAGTAGCATCGGACACGCCGCAACCTAAATCTCCAAGATGACCGGCATAATCAGAGGCCGCTTCTGCGTTTGCTTGGAGATGTAGCGCTTCAAATCGGCGCGAATTTTTTCTTTGATCACGCCGTAGTCGGTTTTCTCCTCGTCGCTCGAGAGCTCCAGAGTTTCCATCACGATTTGTTTTGCGCCGTCCATGAAGCCGTCTTCGCCGGGGGCGAAGCCGCGGGTTACGATTTCGGGGGAAGTTTCGACGCGGCCGGTGAGTTTGTTGATGGCGATGATGGGCAGCACGATGCCGTCTTCGCTCAGGTGGCGGCGGTCCTTAATAATTAGATCTTCCACCACGTCGGTGCGAGAGCCGGAATCGATGCAGACGCGGCCTACGTTTACGCGGCCAGCTTTGCGCGCGCCCAGTTCGTCGAATTCTAGGATGTCGCCGCTTTCGATCAGGATCACGTTACCGACGGAGCCATGCATGGAGCCGGCTAACTCGGCGTGCAGCTTCAGTTGGCGATACTCGCCGTGAATGGGGATGAAATACTTCGGCTTCACCAGGTTGATGATGAGCTTTAGCTCTTCCTGGCTGGCGTGTCCGCTCACGTGCACCGGGGGCGAGGAGCCGTCGTCGTAAATGACATGCGCTTCGCGCCGGAAAAGATGGTCGATCATGCGGTAGATCGCCTTCTCGTTTCCAGGGATGATGCGCGAGGAGAGGACGACCGTGTCTCCCTTTTCGATTTTGGCGTGCTTGTGGTTGTCGACGGCAGCGCGCGATAGCGCCGACATGGGTTCGCCCTGGGTGCCGCTGATGAGCACGCAGACTTTTTCCGGCGGATAGTTCTTCATGTCGCCGGGATGGATGAGCAGACCTTCGGGGATTTGAATGTAGCCTAAATCCTCGGCAATCTCAGTGGAACTGTTCATGGAACGGCCGGCGACGACAACTTTGCGTCCATGTTCCCAGGCTAGCTCGAAGGCCAGGTTGAGGCGATGAATGGACGAAGAAAAACATGAGATGAACAGTCGCCGCTCGGTGCGGGCGAAAATTTCCTCGAACTTGCGGCGCACGGCGCGCTCGCTGGGGGTGTACCCCTTGCGCTCGACGTTGGTCGAATCTTGAAACAACGCCAGCACGCCATCTTTGCCATATTCCGCAAACGCGTGCAAGTCAAACAAGTGGTTGTCGGTGGGGGTGGGGTCAACCTTGAAATCGCCAGTGTGGATGATTACGCCGAGCGGCGTGTGCACCGCCAGCGCCACGCATTCGACCAGGCTGTGTGTGACCTGGATGGGATGGATAGTGAAAGGGCCGATCTTGAAACGCTCGCCGGGTTTGATCTCGCGAAGATCGGCGTCGTCGAGAAGGCCGTGCTCGTCCAGCTTGTCTTCGACATAAGCCAGCGTGAACTCAGTGCCCCAGACCGGGACGTTGAGTTCGGAGAGAATCCAAGGCAGGCCGCCAATGTGGTCTTCGTGGCCGTGGGTCAGGACGATGGCGCGGACGCGCTGACGGTTCTCGATGAGATAAGAGATATCGGGAACGACAATGTCGACGCCCAGCAGTTCGGACTCGGGGAACATGAGCCCGGCGTCGATGACGATGATGTCATCGCCCCAGCGCACGGCCATACAGTTCATTCCGAACTCGCCGAGACCGCCGAGGGGCACTATGTGCAGTTTTCCAGTTGGCATGCGAATCCTTGATGCTAGCAGGAAACGCGGCGCGAGGCCATGGAGCGTTCGCAGAGAATAACCACAGAGGCCACAGGGGCATACGGAAGAAGCCACGGCAACCAAAGACGTGGAGCGTGAACTGGTTTTCCCCAGCCGCTTGCGGTAACTTCTAAAGGGGATGGCTGAGCAGATTCGCAAGTCGTGGTTTCGGCGCCGCGTCGAAGACGCCCTGGTGCGCGGGCTGACACGGGCTTACGAAACCGTCAAAGTCGATCCCGCGCATTTCTTGCTGCAATTGCGCGCGGCGTACGGGTTGCCGATCACCAGTTTCCATGGCGTTTATTCGGTGGAGACCAATGTGCTGGATGCTTTGGCGGCGCGCATTGTGCGCGGTGGGATGAAAGCCGCGGCGGCGGAGGGCGCGGGCTTGGGATTGGGTGGGCTGGCGACCATTGTTCCCGATCTGAGTATTCTCGCTGGGATTACGCTGCGCATGATTCAGAAACTGAGCCTGCTCTACGGCTTCGAATACAACACGGATGAGGAGACCGCTGAACTGTGGGTGGCCGCGGCCAGCGCCGCGGGCGTGGACATCAGCCGCGAGTTGCTGGAAAAGGAAGTGGTCAACCGCTTCGTGCCGCGGGTGATTCGGCGCATCGCTTTGCAGGCGAGCGGAGAAGTGGTGGAGAAATGGTCGGGGCGGGTGATTCCGATTGCCAGTTCGCTGATTGGCGCGGTGTTGAACTACTATTTCGTGCGCGCGTGGGGGCAGCGTGCGCAGGCACACTTCCGGCAGAAACATTTGGAGATGCGCCGCCGGATCGAGCTGGGCGGGTTGCCTATGCCGATGGCGGGAACTGCGGGGCGGCTTTCCTCTTGAGCACCGGAAATCCATCGCCACGGTCAAGAACATTCCTCTGAATCATGCATACATTCTTGTGTTCCGCCATTCTCTTTGACCTTGACGGCGTGCTGGTCGATTCCACCCCCGCGGTTGCGGGTTGGTGGCGACTTTGGGCGCAGGAAAATAATGTCGATGCCGAGGAAGTTTTGAAGGTGATGCATGGCCGCCCCACCATCGACGTGGTGCGGCTGATGACGCCGCATTTGGATGCGGAAGCCGAGGCCAAGAGAATTGAGCAGCGCGCATCGGGCAACGATGGCGTGACGGTGATGCCAGGCGCGGCGGAACTGCTGAGGTCTTTGCCGGAGGAACGGTGGGGAGTGGTGACGTCTGGGACCCGAGGCCCGGCTATAGCGCGTTTGCAGTACGCCGGCCTGCCGGTTCCGCGAGTTTTCGTGACGGCCGATGACGTATCCAAAGGCAAACCCGCGCCGGAGCCTTATCTGAAGGGCGCGCAGCTGCTGGGGACCAATCCGGCGGAGTGCCTGGTGGTGGAAGATGCTCCGCTGGGAATTCAAAGTGCGCACGCTGGCGGGATGAAGGTGATTGGGCTGGCGACCACCTTTCCGGCGGAATTGCTGGCGGCGGATGCGGTAGCGGAGGGGTTGCGGCAGATTCGGGTTAGCGTGCAGGGGGGGCAGCTAACGGTCGAGGTGTAAACATGGAAGGGATCCGCGTGCTGGGGTTTAGGAGTGCAGTTCGGTCAGCGCTTTCTTCACGTCGGCGGCGTTGCTGTAGTTGGGGTTGATTTGCAGCACGCGCTGCAATTCTTTCTTGGCCTGTTCGGGTTTCCCGGCTTTCTCGTAGGCCAAGCCCAGGTGATAGTGGAAGTTGGCATTGTCGGGACGATTGCTTTTTGCCGCCAGTTGCAGCGCTTGCTGGAACAGGTCAATCGACTGCTGATAGTAGCCTTTGTGATAGAGCGCCCAACCGAGGGTGTCGGCGAAGCCGGGCGAATTTGGCGCGCCGTGGCGGGCGGTCTGGGCCAGGGAAAGGGCTTGATCGACGTCGCCTCCGTTTTGAAGGAGAAGGTAGGCCAGGTTGTTCGAGGCCAGAGCATTATTGGAGTCGAGTTCGAGCGCTTTCTGATAGGACTGTTTGGCATTGGCGGCATCGTGCTGCTGATCGTAAAGCTCGCCGATCAGGATATAGAACGTGACTTCGCGCGGGTTGTCTTTGAGGGCGCGCTGGTAGGTAGCGATGGCATCGGGGATCGAGCCTTTGGCAACTTGCACCTGGCCCAGCTTGAGCGCCGCGCTGGCGTTATTCTTGTCGAGCTCGATGGCCTTGGTGAATGCAGCTTCCGCGCCGTCCAAGTCCTTCTTGTTGAAGAATAGCGCGGTGCCGAGAAGGTCGTAGAAATTGCTGTTTCCAGGGACTTTGGCGATCTGCGCGTTGGCGGCAGCCACGGCTTTATCCGCTTGCTGCTGGGTTAGATAGGTGGTCATCAAGCCAGCTAAGGCGTCACCCGAGGCGGGATTGTGATCCAGCGCCTGCTGATAGGCTTTTTGCGCATCGCCGTATTGCTTCTGCGCCAGCTTCAGGTTGCCCATCTGGATATAGCCGGCGGGATCCTGCGGGGCCAGACTGATCGCCTTATCAACATCCTGCGCGGCGCTGGCGAATTGTCCGCGGCGAGTGAAAGAAAGAGCGCGAATCACATAGCCGTCTGCCGAGTTGGGTTGTTGCTTGATCATCTGACTGGCGGTTTGCTCCAGCGTCGGCATGTCCCCGCGGCTGAGGGCGAGGTTCGCGAGCGAGCGCCGCGCGTCGGACAGGTCCGGTCGCAGCCGTATGGCCTCCTGCCATTCGCTCTGCGCTCGATCCGCCGATCCCAACTGCTGGAAAGCAAGGCCCATGTGGTAATGGGCCAGGGCATTGTCAGGGTCGTTTCGAATGACGGTCTGCAGGGTGGTTACGGCGTCGCCGGGATGACCGGTGCGATTCTGAATCTGAGCGCGATAAATCAACCCTTCGCTATCGTTGGGGAATGATTTCAGGATCTCGTCGTCGAGCTGGCGCGCTTCCTCCAGACGACTCTTGAGAATGAGCAGCTGTGTGTAATTCTTCTTCACCTGCCAGTCCGCGGGATGGTCATGCGCCAGCGCCGCGTATTCGTCAAGCGCTTTGTCCAGCTGGCCGGTAGCGAAATAGAAATCGCCCAGCATACGGTACGCGTCGGGGTTGTCGGCAAGATCGCCCTTCGCCTGCTTCAGGACTTCTTCCGCCTCGCTGTTCTTCTTCTGTTCCAGGTACAAGTTGGCCAGGGCCTCGCGCGGCTGCGGGTTTTTGGGTTCGACGGCCAGGGCTTGGCGGAATTGCCGCTCGGCGTCGGCGAAGCGGCTGCGGGAGGCGTCATAGGTGCCCAATGCCAGGTACGCCCCGGCCGAGTTGGGATTCATTTGGATAGCCTTGTTGAAGCTGGCCTCGGCAGTCTCGGGCTGGCGGGTCTGGGTCTGCAACAGAGCCAGGCTCAAGTAGGATTCCGAGCTTTGCGGCGCGAGAGAGATGGCTTTCTGGGTTTCCTGGATTGCGCCAGCTATTTTCTGCTGGGCGGCCAGCAGGTCCGCTGCCACCAGGTGGACTTGGGGATCGTCAGGTTGCTTGGCCAGAAGGAGATCGACTTGTTCCTGCGCCAGCTTGAACTCACGCCCCGAGATGAGCATTTTTGCCAGACCGATGTGGGCGGCATAGTTCTGCGGCTGCAGCTCGATGGTTCGGTTAAGTTCCTGTAGCGCGAGGTTCCAGGCGCGAAGCTTGAGTTCGGTTTGGGCCAGCTGGTAGTGGGCTTCGGCAAAGCCAGGGTCGAGATCGATGGCGTTGCTGAACTGGATGGCGGCTTCCGGATATTTGCCCTCGGCGAAATAGCGTTGGCCGCTGGCAAGGAACTTCTGCTTGCGCACGTTGGGATCGCGAGAGCAGCCGGTGAACACAACCGCAATCAAGGCCAGGGTCAGGATGCTAGGAAAGACTGACGAATGCTTCATCCAAAAAATTCTCCAAAAACCCGCTCGCTGTCGTTGACGGATCGCGCGATCCAAAATTGTCGATGGCCCAATTGCTGGGTCGCCCGATGATCCAAAGCCCGCGGCATTGCTTAAGAGCCCATCCTACGATACTGCAATTCCAGAGCCACAAATAGTTACGCGCGTTACCTTCGAGGGCTTTTGGGGTGCAGTTAGGACGGGTTCGGATGCGGGAAGAATCTCCTGGTCGTCCAAATGTACCAGGCCGGGCGAGATTCGACTGGAACGTAAGGGCGCAAGCAACCCACTACTATTGGACGGGCCCGGCGGAACTTTCCGCTTTGTGCTGCCGGGCTCAGACGATACGATTTGGAGAGCCGATTGCAAGTTTCACAGTCTTGGCGGTGAGGGTCGTGCGCTGTAGTGCGCCTTATGTATAAGCAATTCTTCGGACTACGAGCCAATCCGTTCAACATGAACCCGGACCCGCGCTATCTGTTCCTCACGCGGCACACTGAGGAGGCCCTGGCCTGCCTGACCTATGGCGTGCAGAGCCGCAAGGGTTTTGTCCTGCTTACTGGTGAAGTAGGAACCGGCAAAACCACGCTGATTAACAAGTTGCTGGAATGGCTGCGTCTGCAGCGGGTGGCCACGGCGTTCGTGTTCAATCCGCGCATGAATGTGGATGAATTCCTGGATTACATGCTCACCGACTTTGGGATTGCCTCCGTCGCCGGAAGCAAGAGCCAGAAGCTGCGGCAGCTCAATAACTGGCTGCTGGAGCGGCATCGCGCGGGAGAGACCTCGGTGCTGATCGTGGATGAAGCGCAGAACCTGACCGAAGAATTGCTAGAAGAAATCCGGCTGATGACGAATTTGGAGACTTTCACGGAGAAGCTGCTGCAGGTGGTGCTGGTGGGCCAGCCGGAGTTGGATCAAAACCTGCGGCAGCCGCAGCTGCGGCAGTTGCGGCAGCGTCTGGCGTTGCAGGCTAAGACGCATCCGCTTTCGACGGAAGAAACCGGAGCCTACGTGGCGGAGCGTTTGCGCATTGCCGGGGCGAATGGGCAGCCGATTTTTTCCGCGGAAGCGATTCAGGCTATTCATCGCTACGCCAACGGCATTCCGCGTGTGGTGAACCTGATTTGCGAACACTGCCTGGTGGGCGCGTTTGTGGATCAGCAGAAACCGGTGGGCGTGGGAATTGTGGAGGCGGTGGCTCGCGATTTTGAATTGAGCGGAGTTGCACCGCCTGGACCGGCGTTGCCGGAGAAGGAAAGGATCGACATGATCGATGCCTTGAAAAAGCTTTCCGACCTGGCCGATCAATTGCGCGAGGCCGAAGAGACTGACGAATCTAAAGCGGAGAAGCGCGAGCCTGGGAAACTGAAGGCGTAACCGAACTACTCGTGCCGCAATTCCAGATGTTGAGTCCCAAACCGGTCCGCAAAGGTCCCGGAGTGGGATTTCGTGCAAAGCTCTCCCAGTCTCCGCGGTTATCAACTCCCGGCATCCGCAACCGCAATTGCGAGGTTCGATCCCGACTGTTTCTTCATTGGCTGCGAGACTCACGTCAAAGTGGAGCCATGAATCTTGTTTGAGGCAGTTTGCTGGCTTGCGATTAGCCGTTAGGCTTCCCCTTCGCAATTGCGGCTGGCACTCGCGACCTAAGACTCGCACTTTAGTCCCTACGTGACCTTCTCTGGTTGACCGATTGCACCTTGTTCCCGCGGGACTTCCCTGGAGGAGCGAAGCGGGCATGGATGTTGCGTGGTGGACAGACGGTTGGAGGAATCGAATCGGCGCGGGCTGGGTAAGATTTGTCCACTGGCTGCGTCCTTTGGTGAGCACTCGCACCGATTTGCTGCGGTACCGGCTGGGGATCCGGCGCAAGCCCAAGTTGCGGGTGGTGAGCGTGGCGGAACCGCGTTTCTTTTTTGCGACGGGGACGGTTCCGGCGCTTTGCGCGATGTGGCGGCGGCTGCTGCCGCGCGAGGCCGCGGCCGCGGTCGAGCAGGCGGAGCAAATCTTCCGGCATCGCTTCGATCTGCTGGGCTACGAGAAGGTGAGCGTCGGCTCGGGCATTGACTGGCATTGCGATCCGGTGCATGGCGTTTCCGTCCCGCGCAAGGCGTGGTTCAAGCTGCGGCGTTCCGCCGGCGCGGCCCATGCCGCGCACGGAGGAGACCGGAGAATCATCTGGGCGCTGAACCGCCACCAGCATCTGGTCACCCTGGCCAAGGTGTATCGCCTGACCGGAGATGGAAGGTTTGCCACCGAAGTCTTCTGCCAGTGGCGGCACTGGCATGCGCTGAATCCCTACCCCATGGGGGTGAACTGGGTGAACAGCCGGGAAGTCGCATGGCGCAGCCTGTCTTGGTGCTGGCTGTACTTCCTGCTGGCGGATTCGCCGCAGTTGCCGCCGGGCTTCCGTGCGGACTGGCTGCGGGCCATGAATGTGCATGGGCGCCACCTCGAGCTCTACGCACTCGATGCCAGCTCCGGCGGTTCGCTGCTGGCGGAGGGAGTCGCGCTGTTTTTCATGGGCGTCTTGTGTCCGGAGCTGGAATCCGCGCAGCGCTGGAAAACACGAGGGTGGGAGACTGTGTTGCGCGAGGCCAAACAGCAAGTAGTGTCACGGAGCGATGGTGATCCAGCGGCCGAAGACATTCGCTTCGACCACTCCACCAGCGACCACGTGCATCGGCTGGACTTTTTTCTGCACGCTTGCGTCCTGGCCTCGCTCAATCAAGTGGAAGTACCGGGCGATTTTGAATGTGTGCTGGAAAAAATGCTGGAAGCGCTGAGCCTGCTGGGGCGGGCGGGCGCTCCGCCGCGGCTGGGCGCAGACGACGGCGGGCGGGTGTTCGATCCCCGGCGCAATCGGCCGGAGCATCTGCTGGATCCGCTGGCGACGGGGGCCATTCTGTTTGCGCGCGGCGATTTCAAGCAACTGGCAGGCGGGTTGCGCGAGGAAACCTTGTGGCTGCTGGGGGAGCAAGGGGCGGAGCAATTTCGACGGCTGCGCGACCAATCGCCCGATGAGGGCACGGCGGCGCTGCCGGAAGCCGGCTTGTACCTGATGACGAACCTCGAGCGGGAGCGCCAGTTGGTGATCGATGCTCGTCCGCAGAATGCAATTCTCGCCAAACAAGGAGATGCTGCCGCGCTCAGCGTGTCGCTCAACTGCGGAGGGCGAGCGCTAGTGATTGATCCAGGATCGATTAATTTAGGATCGATTGACCCATGGTCCGTGGAACCGACCTCAGCACTTGGAACTCTTGAATTGGCCAAGCCAGGGCTGGAGCGCCGGATTTTCTGCCATGCGGCGCCGCGCAACACCGTGCTCGTGCAGAACCGAGGGACGGCCAAACCGGCCGCCCTCATGGCTGGCGTGCAACCGCCTAGCGTGCAAGCCGAAGGCTGGGTCAAGGGACATTACTTCGATCTGTTTGTGGGCAGCCACGATGGATACAGCAGCCTGGAACTTCCCGTGGTTCACCGGCGCTGGGTATTTTCACTGCGAGCGGAATTTTGGCTGGTGCGCGACTTGGTGCTTGGCGAAGGCAGGCATGGGCTTGGGATTTTCTGGCATCTATGCCCGGAATTGTGCAGGTATGACGCGGCGACTGGCATGTTCGCGGAAGCCTTGCGAGGGGCTGGGATGCGAGTCCTTCCGGTCGAAGGGCATGGCTGGTCGCAGGAGGTCCGGCAAGTCTGGTGGTCGCCGGTTTATGGACACAAGGAGCCACTACATGTGCTGCATTTCAGCACCGTGGCCACGCTGCCGGCGGAGTTTGTCACCTTGCTGGCGCCGGTGCCCGATCACGCGGCTTGCGCCGGCGGTCTAACGCCGATTCGCCAGTCGCCGATACGCGGACTGGTCAGCGGATACCGCTACGAAACCGCGGGCGCGGGGCACCATATCTTCTTTGGCCAGGGCAGAGCCTGGACTCTGGGCCTATGGAGCAGCGATGCGGAGTTTCTTTACTGGAGCCCGAGCCACGATGGCGAGCGCCGCTTGCTGATCTGCTGCAATGGCAGTTACGTCGAAGCCGCCGGACAGCGAGTGATTTCCTCTGCGCGCCCGGTGCTGCGCAGCGAGGTCGCGATTGTCGGCGAACAAATGGAAGTGTTTTCCTCGGATCCGAATCTGGAGGTTTGCCGGCAGGCGCTGGATGGGGCGTTGCTGGGGTTTGCGCCGGTGTTGGAGCAGGTGCGGCCACGTGCGGCAAGACGAGCGGCCGGGGGAAGGTGAAGACGGCGGCATGGGCCACGAACGCCCCGATTCTGCAATTGGGAGTGTAATGGCGATTTTTCAACAATCATCAGTCGAGTTTGTGCCCGGTGATTAGGGTCATCAGCCACGCGACCACAGCCCACGCACCGGGTAATGCGGTGAGAACTACGGAGAAGACCACCCCCGCTTTATAAAGGCCAACTCGCGGACGGCTCTGAGACGAAAGGGTATCCGCAATCCAACCGAGCGTATAGCAAGCGTTCGCAATGAAGGCGTAGATGACTGGGCCGATGATCATGGCGAGCGGTTCTTCAAAATCCTCGCCCGGTTTCACCGCTGCTGAACCCGCAATCAGCACAAGGAACCACGTGATGACACCGACCACACCGACGTAGACATTGAAATGCAGCCGACGTGCTTCCCACCATCGCACGATGTCAGTGCGCCTGTATTCTGCCGCATCTTCTGTTGGCCAGCTAAGAAGCGATTCCATCGCCTACTCCCAAGGAAATCCTAACGCTTCGGTCAATTGCTGCAAAAAAAGGCCCTCAGCACTCATTGACCCTAGCCGCCCCTCAATGAGTGAAATGGGGATGTTTCGACAGCTACAACCTGATGTCGGTCTTATTTGCTTTGATGAATGTAAAAAGCCGCTCTGCAATTGGCTCCCCGCTCTTGTAATACGAATCGTCGCACTGATGAAATTTTGCGGTGCGCTGCCCGTTGTCTCTGGCCATGGCTGCGTCGATTGCCTCCGTGGTGAGATCATCTTCTGCTCCAAGCGCTTTTATGGCCTTTTGAGTGATGGTCGCCGTCTTTTTGCAGCCAGTCCTCTGGAGGGCATCTACTATCGTCGGAGCAAATTCCCGAGAAGAGTTGATGAAGAACTGATCGTAACCGCCGTTGTTCACCTCGCGTTCCAGTGCTTCGACCGCCAGCACGACACGTTCCTCGACTGTCAGGCTCTTTGCGCCGTTACGCTGGGACTTCCGGCCAATGGCCTCTTCAAATGCGAGGACCAGCGAATCGCAACGGCACGTACCTTCAAGCGACAGAAGTTCGTCCACGCTTTGGCCGGAATAACTATCAAGCCATTCTGGCCCCGATTGCGATTTGAGAAAAGCAGTAAGGCGTTCCTTCAACTGCTGCCTAAACTGCTGCATATGCTCGTCCCAAGTGGGCGCTGTCATCAAAACATTCTGCACTCGATATTTCTTTGGCATCCCGGCGCGCCCTTTGATCGACGCCATTAGGGAAACGACTCTCTCCCATCGCGGGTCGCCCTCGCCGATGTCGAACCCGACGGACTCACCCCGCCACGTGTGTGTGACTGTCGTGAACACCACTCCGGCGTCTAAGAAAGAAGCTTTTTCCTGTTCGCTGATGAGGAGCACTGTGATGTGACGAAATGGTTCCATGAAAGAGTTAAGTTCCTGAGTTGTCTCTACACCGAGAACGCACTCATTTTACTTGGTACGTGTTGTCAACAGGTGTTTACGCTCAAGACCGGAATCGGCCATCTTCATTTCGGGCCGAGTGACGGGCAACCCCGGGAAAAGGCCTTCAAGCTCGTCACTAAGACTAAAGTCTTGCGACCCCCAGTCCTTCACGGCTGTCTTGAACTCGCGGGGACGTGGGCGCTTAGCAATGCGCGAAGTTGGTCGCGCAGGAATGATCCTCCGGCCACTAGGCCGGAGAGTAGCGGGGAACGCTTGTTGCAGAGCAACGGCTGGTTGTCCAGCGTGCGGACGAAGCCGCCTGCGCTTTCGACCAAAGCTGCGCCGGCGGCGACGTCCCATTCATTCTTCGGCGTCAACGTGAAAGTGGCGTCGGCCAGGCCGGCGGAGACTAGCGCCAGTTTGTACGCCACCGAGCCCATGCGGCGGACTTTGAACGGAGCATTCTCGAATTGTTTCCACTCGCCGCGTTTGGTTTCGCTGCGGCTGGCTAGGATTACGGCGCCTTCCAAACTTTTCCGCTGACTCGCTTGGGCGGGTTTTCCGTTGTAGGTCAGTCCGGAATCTAGCGAACCGAGGAAGACCTCTTTGGTCGCGGGGTTGCAGATTCCACCGGCGACGGGGCGGCCGTTCTCGACCATGGCGACGGAGACGCAGAATTCGGGGATGCCGGCGACGAACTCGCGAGTCCCATCGAGCGGGTCCACTACCCACACCCGACGTTTCTCCAAGCGGGTTAGGTCGTCCACACTTTCTTCGGAAAGCCAGCCCTCATCGTCGCGCAACAATTCTTTTCGAAGAGCGGCGTCCACAGCTTTGTCGGCTTCGGTGACCGGGTCGTGGCCGGATTTGTATTCGGCTTGGATCGCTCCGGGGGTGAAGCGGGCGAAGATGACGCTTACGGCGTCGAGGGCGGCCGCGATGCGGTGCAGAGTCTCCGAATGGGATTGGGCGGGCATTGGATTGCTATCCCACAAGGGTATCAAGGATTCAACAGGGGCGCAGTTGGGCGACCGCGTCCCAACTTTTGCCATTCCGAGCCAGGTTTATCGGCGAGGAATCTGCTTCTGGTTAGCCTAAAAAGCAGATTCCTCGCGCGATAGTACCGCGCTCGGAATGACAACTTTGAACAGACAAACAAAACTGCACCACAACCCGGAATTGGAGCGTTTGTCGAGTAGGGATGTTTCGACTGCGGGTGAGATCGCTGCGCGAAGCTCACTCCTTGCTCAACATGACAAACAAAAGAAGCTCGCTCCTCGCTCGACATGACAGATATTACGCCCACAACATACGTATGCCGGTGGCAATGAGAACCGCGCAGAGAATGCGGCGCAGCCACGGTGTGGGAACGCGCGTGCTCAAATGAGAGCCAAGCAAGCCGCCGGGAATGGACCCGATGACCAGCGTGGCCACCAGGCGCGTGTCGATGTTGCCGAAGTGGAATTGCAGGAGGCTGGTGACTCCGGTGAGGGCCACTGCATGAACGATGTCGGTCCCAACCATCACTTTGGGAGAAAAGCTATAGAGCAGGAGCAGCAGCATCATGACAATGCTCCCTGAGCCAACTGAAGTCATGCCCACTAGAACGCCTGCCAAAAGGCCGATAACGGAGATTCCAGCGAAGCCTTTCATCGAAGGCGGGCGATGGGCAACGTGGTCTTCAATTTGAGTCTGGAAGAACAGCAGAATCGGAATGCAGATCAGCAGCGACCCGACAGCGTAGCGGATGAAAGTGTTCACGCCGTTTCCGTGAACGTGGCGAAGGTGCGCGAGAAAGCTCACGCCCAAGATGGACCCGGGAACGCTACCGATGGCCAAAGCGAGAACGATGCGGAGGCGGACGGTGCCTTTGCGCAGGTGCATCCAGCCGGAACCAATCTTGGTGACGAAGTTGAACAGAGCGTCGGAGCCGACAGCAAGGATGGGCGGAACTCCTAGTCCGAAGATTAAGACCGGCAGGAGTAGAACGCCGCCGCCGACTCCGGTCATTCCGATCAGAGTACCGACGACCAAGCCCACGAAAATTTTGAAAGCGATGTCCATGAAAGTGCGCGCAGGCGAAACTCAGCAGATCGGCTCTGCAGTTTGCCAAGTCTGCCCTGATACCTCGGTGGCTGGAGCCCTAATTTTATTCCCGTGCTTTCATCGCAGCGCTGAAGCGCTGCGCCACCCAAAAACGGATTTTTCAGCAACTGTCGGCCCGACAGGACGGGCGAAGCCCCGTCCCGACGGGGTTATTCGTTCAGGCGGAGGCTCCGTTGACGCCGATGAATCCTTCGCGCTCCAGGTGCAGGATGATTTCCTGCGCGGCTTCCTCGGGCGACAGATCGGCGGTGTCGATGGTGACCTCGGCATCTTTTGGCTGTTCGTAAGGATCGGAGATGCCGGTGAATTCTTTGAGGATGCCGGCGCGCGCTTTGGCATACAAGCCTTTGCGGTCGCGCTCCTCGCAAACCGCAATCGGCGTGGCTACATGCACCAGGATAAAGCCTCCCACAGGCTCGATCAGGCCGCGGACATGTTTGCGGGTGGCATCATAAGGCGCGATGGGAGCGCAGATAGCGATGCCGCCGTTCTTGGTGATCTCCGACGCCACATAGCCGATGCGGCGGATGTTGATGTCGCGATGTTCCTTGGAGAAACCAAGCTCCGACGAAAGATGCTTGCGCACCAAGTCGCCATCGAGCAGGGTTACGGGGCGCCCGCCAGTCTCCAGAAACTTGGTCATCAGCACATTGGCGATGGTGGATTTTCCCGAGCCCGAAAGGCCGGTGAAGAAAATCGTGACCCCCTGCTTGTGGCGGGGCGGGAAGCTGCGGCGCAATTCCTGCACGACTTCTGGATAAGTGAACCAGGTGGGAATCTCGCGGCCTTCGTTCAAACGGCGGCGCAATTCGGTGCCGGAAATATTCAGGACGCGCGAGCCCGCGGGTACTTCGTTGTCGGGCACGTAGCGATCCTGGTCTTCCAGATACACCATCATCTGGAAGGGAACCATGGCGACACCCATGTCGGATTCATGTTTCTTGAACAGCTCCTGAGCATCGTAAGGACCATAGAAGGGCTTGCCATCGGAGTCATTGCCGGGGCCCGCGTGATCGCGCCCCACGATGAAATGGGTGCAGCCATGATTCTTGCGAATCAGCGCGTGCCAGATGGCTTCGCGCGGGCCGCCCATACGCATCGCCAACGGCAGCATGGAAAGTTTGGCGGTGCCTTGCGGAAACTTGGAAAGAAGTAACTGATAACAACGCGAGCGGGTGAAGTAGTCCACGTCGCCAGGCTTGGTCATACCGACGGAAGGATGGATCAGCAGATTCGCTTCGACTTGCTTGGCGGCGCGGAAAGTCAGCTCCACATGGGCGCGGTGCATAGGATTGCGAGTTTGAAACGCGACTACGCGCCGCCAGCCCAGGCGCGCGAATTCCGCGCGCAATTCCGCGGGAGTCAGGCGCAGGGCGCGGAAATCGTAGTGGGAAGGCATTTGTAAGCCCTCCACGCGTCCGCCGACGTACCAGGGGTTGGCCTGCTTCAGCAGATAACCGACGCCGGGGTGAACGGTGCTGGTGGTATTGAAAACAGATTTCGCTTCGGCTTCGCGGTCCGGCTGCCAGACTTCTTCGACATGCAAAATGGCGAGCATCACGCCTTCGGGATCGCGCAGAGCAATCTTGCTGCTTCCCGCTTGCAGCGTTTTGGCGAAAGCTTCGCTGACGTCGAGCGTGATTGGCATCGGCCAGAGAAGGCCGCTGGCCAGGCGCATGTTCTTACAGACGCCTTCATAGTCGGCGCGCGGCATGAAACCGCGCAGGGGAGAGAAGCCGCCGCTCATGAGAAGTTCCAGATCGCAGATCTGGCGGGCAGTTAGGTCCCACGAAGGCCACTCGCGGGAATGGGCTTTGATTTCTTTGGCAGTTTCGGGCCGGGCAATCAGATCGACGAGTTCGCCCCCGTGCGGGGCAATAAGATGGCTACTTGGCGCGGTCAAATCCTTGAACCTCCCAGGTTCTCTGAAGTTTTCTTGTACGTCTTGCCTGGATCACTTCCAGACGGAATGAATGCGGAAGTCCGCGTTAGCAGGGGCTGAAGGAACTACGGAACTCCAGCACTGTCCTTGCAAGAGTAACAGGTGCCAGCGTCTACGACAAAAAGGCAAGTCGCCATTCGCGCCGGGCGAATGCCACCGGCGGCCTTCCCGCGTCACGCTCGGAAATCAGGAATTCAGTTTCCCGGAGGTCGGGGCCTGCCTGGGTGGCGCCGCTGCCTGGGGCAACGGCTGGGCCGCGAAATCCGGTTGCGCGGCGCGAGCCCGTTCTCTGAACGAATATTTTAGCAGGCACCACAGGGCATGCACGCCATCCCGCCAGCGAATCTTTTTGCCTTCTTCATAGGTACGCCCCCAGTAGCTGATCCCGACTTCGAAAATGCGCAGACGTCGCTTGGCGATTTTCACCGTGATCTCGGGCTCGAATCCGAAGCGGTCCTCCTCAAGCGGAATGGATTGAATTACCTCACGGCGGAAGGCTTTGTAACAAGTTTCCATGTCGCTGAGGTTGATGTTGGTGAGGCAGTTGGAAAGCGTGGTGAGCAGGGAATTTGCTACGGAATGCCAGAAATAGAGCACACGATGCGGGCGCCCACCTTGAAACCGAGAACCATAGACCACATCGGCGTTGCCCTGGAGGAGCGGCTCTAAGAGGATCGGGTAGTCGGCGGGGTCGTATTCCAGGTCGGCATCCTGAATGATGACGAAGTCGCCGATCGCTTGCTCAATACCCCGGCGCAAAGCCGCCCCTTTGCCAAGATTGCGTGGCTGAAGAAAAACCCGTACTTGAGGATACTGGCGTTGCAACTGAGTCAGGATTTCCGTCGAGCCGTCTTGGGAGCCGTCGTCTACACAAAGCACTTCAAGCTCAAGCGCGGACGCGAGAACCCGTTCCACTGCGGTGCGCAAAGTGGGCGCTTCGTTGTACACCGGAATGATGACTGAAACCTTCATGGAGTGGAAACACTTAGAGGCTAGTCTAAAGCAAAGCTACCCTGGCAAACCCGCTGATTTTGATCGAGGGCAGTGCCTGGGCTGGCATGCGGGCTGCCCTGAGAATGTAATTAGTTCCGATAGAACCGGAATTTTGTCCTAAGGTTTTTACCTTAGGCAAGGTGGAAAACCACAACTCCCGAACGCGGAACTGCTTGCTGGGGGCGGGCTGTACTCGGTTACCCTAAGGACCCTAGCCCGCAGTGGCTGATTTGAGGGTTGCCGGTTTCGAGTGGTCACTCAAGGCGCAGAAGGGCATTGTTGCGGCACATTTCGCTTTTACGGGGGCTAAGAGCACTTTCCAAGGAATCTATGGGGCTTTTCCTGCCTGGGTAGGGCTCACGCTTTCGGCTGATTCCGCTTGACGCGTTGCTTGTGGAAATCTTTTGCGGATGGTGCGCACGTAAGGTGGCAGTGTGAATGCTCTCAAATTTGGGGAGAGGACAACCTGTAGTAGCAAGAGCGGACTGGGGCCATAGTGTCCGTTCACTTGGGTAGTCTTCATGGAGCTGGCTTACTGATCGGCGATTTGATCAGGGGAAGGGAACTCGGCATGAGGGAAAAGGCTTTTCGTCTGGGTCCACGCGAGCAGCAGATCACGGAGCTATTGTTACAAGGCTGTGACAATACGGAAATTGCGAAACAACTCAAGATGGCTCGGCGCACGGTGAAAGCGCACTTTAATCGTCTTTTTCTGAGGTTCGGAATCAATACCGGAATCAAACGGGTGAAACTCGCAACTCTCTTATATCGGAGGCAATTATGCTCGGAAGCGAACGTTACGGAAATCGGGTCCCCAGTGAACGGGAGCAACTTGTTATTGAACTCGTCGCCCAGGGACTCAAGAATCGGGAAGTCGCAGAAAGCATCGGCACCACCGAGCATGTCGTTAAAAACTACCTTCGCGTCATCTACGACAAACTCGGACTTTGGAACCGGGTCGAACTCGCGCTTTGGTACGAAGCGAGAAGGCACGAAGGAGCAGCCCATGCTTGACGTGCAAGAAAGCTGGGAGCAACACATTCTGGAGATAGATCGGGACGTGTTGCAGACCCAGCCGATGTGGCCCATTGGCAGAAACTAGACTGCCCTTATAAAAGCAAAAAAGAACCTCCGCAACGCGGAGGTTTTTTTGTCGATTCGGGAACTCGATCCGAAGAGCGGTTTCTATTGGCAGGCACCGGCGTCGAGTTCGCGCAACTTCTTGGTGGCGTCTGGGACTCCTTTATCGGCGGCAACCCCAAGCAGAATCCGGGCCTGGCCACAACTCTTAGCCACGCCGTCGCCGCGCGCGTAAAGATCCGCCAGCAGCAACGCCGCACGCGGGTTTTGCTTGCTGACGGCTTTCCACAGCCATCGAGCCGCAGTAGCCGGGTCTTGCGGTAGGCCTTTCCCGTTGAGGTAGCGCTGAGCGAGCAGCAGTTCCTGGGTTCCGTCGGCCGGTCCTTGGGGTACAGCACGCTCGGAAAGAATCCGAGTCCGCGAAGCCATGACTGCTGGAACTGGGCCAGGAGCGACGTTCAAGCTCGAATCGGCAATCTCACGATTGGGCGTCTCGGCTTGCGAAGATTGCTCTTGAAAAGGCTGAGCGGGCCCGGAAGGCAACGGCGGAGGCGCTGCGGAAGCGGACGGCGTTACCGAGGCGGCTTCCGTCGGCGATGGCGCAGGGCACTGCGCCGACGGTTCGCTGGCGGCAACAGTTGGCGTGATCGCCGTCGTTTGCACCGACGCAAGGAGATGCGTACGCAAATAAGGCCAGCCTAAAAAGGCGCCTGCGACCAGCAGAGCGGCGAACCCGGCTAGCAGGTACCAGCGCCGCGGACTTGCATCGGACCTATATTCGCCGCCAAAATCCTTCGTTCGCAGAAATTGCAGGTTGCTTTCTTCTCGCGGCGAAGACAGGCCCAGAAACGAGGGAGTTGCAGGAGCATTCGGTGGATCGCCGGAGAGCTCCGTGGATTCCGTCCGCATAGGAGGCGCAATTTCCCGGGAACGCAGCGGGGACCCGCAGAATCCACAGAATCGTTGCTGCGAGCTGTTCTCGCGGTCGCAGGCGGTGCAGAATACGCTGTCGGCCGCTGGCGTTTGGCTGGGGTTTGGCGAAGCCGACGGTTGGATGCCCGCAGACGCCTCCCTATCCAACTCCCGCAAAAGGTCCAGCACGGCTTGTTCGCGCGCTTCGGGTTGGCTCGTGAAGTAAACTTGCGCCCATCTGCCAAGGTTCTTTTCCAGCAACGGGTTTAACAGCGGGTTCAACTCCGCTTTAGCCGGACCGCCTGGATCGAAGGATTTGGACGAGGAATTCAGCAAGGTTCAGGTCTCCTAGGCGTTTCGTTGCCCGACAATATCACTCCGGAGCGGAGAGAATTGTCAAACTATTGCAGTTATTTGTCAAACTCTTGCACCTCCGAGCTCCCCTCTGCTAGAAGCTTTTGCTCAGGACACATCCAATCGGCCTAAATCGGCTTTACGGATAGCTCGCCGCAGCCAAAGCGCACTCTTGATCGGCGCTATTCACAGGGCCGCCTGGCCGCCGGCTGAAACTGGTCCTGCTCCGCGTCCTGCTGCGTCGTGAGCCTTCCGCCGGGCGTCTTTCCATAAAGGTCAGCGCCGGGACAGTAATAAAGGGCGGTGTGCACGTCGATCCACACCTGGGTGTTCGGATTGCCAGGATCAACTGGGGTGGCGGGGGCTTCGGCCAGGCCGAGATCGATCAGCATCTTGTCGAGAAGACTGAGCTCGGGCTGAGGTGGAACGCGTTTGTGAGCGTGTCCCGCAGCGGTCGTGCTGCCGTTTTGAGCGGGCGGAGCTTCCGGCGTCCACCAACCGAGAAGAGCGGATAGCAGTAGAAGAGCCGCGAGTCCCACATAGATACTTGCCCGGTAGGCCCGCCACCGCTCCGCCAGCCAGGGCACGCTCCCGAACCGAGCTGGGATCCGTTCTTGGGGGTTGGCGGCTGTCGCGGTTGGTTCGACGGTAGTTTCGTCCGCGTAGTCGAAGTCCACATCGCCAGAGGCCGGCGAATTTGCTTGCACTCGAAGAGACTGAAGTTCGCGTTCCGCTTCCAGCGCGGAAGCCGCCGGCCGGGGAAAGGTCCAAGTCAGAGGCGCATGGACAGGCTGGGTCGAAGCGAGCTTAGGCTGCTCAGTTTCGGGTTGCCCGATAGGCGTAACTTTGGATGGCGGCGACGGCGCCTCGGAAAAGCTCGCGACGATATCCTCGACCTCGGAAGGAAGCACGTCAAATGCCTCCGAGCTCGGGGCTTTCCCATTGGCCGCTGGAGCGGGGGTTCCGCTCGTCGATTTCTCTGCCGCACGCTGCATTTCCCAAAGCGAAGCCCATGGGTTTGGGCCGCGGCGGGCGACGCCGCAACTTCCACAGAACAGCTCATCCTCCGCCAATTCGTGCCCACAGGACTCGCAAAGGGTACCGCTGGAAGGCGCGTTTGGCGGTTGAGCTGGCGCAGGCGTCAGCGGCGCGGGTGGTTGGTTGGTGAGCGACGGCGCGTCGGCTCCCGACCCAGTGGCCAAGCGCCCCAGCGACGGCTTGATCTTCTCCAAGGCTGCGAGCAATTGAGCGCGCTCGTCGGTAGCTCGCGACTCCGTCGACGAAACGGGAGAAATGTTTGTGGAATGCGCATCACTCGCAATCGATTCCGCCAGCAGCGCCGCCATTAGTTGGCAAGTGCGGAGATCATGATCGGTGAACGAATCAGGCTGGGCGAAATGCAGTTCCAGAACTCCAGCAACCTTGCCTTGGTAGCTTACCGGGACCACGATGAGAGCTTTCACGCTGAGCTGGCGGCAAAGTTCGGGGGAAAGTCGCGCATCGCTTTCGGCCCGTGGGCATTGGACAACCAGGCCGGTGCGTAGGCACTCCGCCGCCAAGGTGGAATCAACCGGGGCACGCGCTCCCGCCTCGCCCGCGGCGTTCCCAGAAGCCGCGTAGTAGTCAAGCTGATCGTGATCCAACATGCCAACCGCTGCGCCGCTGGCTTGCGTGAGTTCCCGAATCCGCCGTGCAATCAAGGACGCGGTTGCCTGCAAGTCCAACCGTTCGTTCCGAACCTGTTCCTGGATTTCGAGGATGCCAGCGAGCGTTCGGCCATAACCGTATTCCGGTATTCCGGACTGCGCGCGTTCGTTGTGTTGCTGCAGCACATAAGCCGCCTGCAGGAGCCGCTGGAACGCGCCCTCGTTCATGGTCGGCTTGTCTTGCGCGCTGGTGGTTGGTGGCTTCACTGAGAGTCGGTCCCTAGCTCCGGGAGGGACACACTACTTCCCTTATTGTAAAGCAATTTGCCCTCCAAATTACCATGACAATTTCCCGCAAGCCCTTGATTCCAGCCGCTTTGAGTTGGAGTGGTTGGGCGCGGCCCGGGAAAGCCCAAGTGCTTGCCGATGCAAGGGATGATCACGCGCCGAACCGGTCGTGTCGCGGGTGTGCAAATGTCTTTACAGTGGCCCGCACCCGCAAACATTTGCGGACTGACCTACGAGGATTGCAGATATTTGCCACTGAGGGCATTTGGCTTCCGGCGTCTGAATGCTGCAGCGGAAGCCTGCCAAGATGCTTCCCGTGGACCCATTGTGGGAGGGGCGTTCCCACAACAGACCCCGCTGCCGAGTGTTATCCGAAAGGACGTTGCTGCAAGCCGCAGCATTCAAAGGTCTTTTCCTCCCGAGTGGAGGGCGGAGATTTGGCGAAAGAGTTGCACTTGGGATGGCTGAGCAAGGCAAGGCTATGCCACGCAGTCGAGGTGCGAAGAGAAGACATGACAAATCTCAGTGAGATCAAGATCACGCCCCGCGATCAACAAGTGCTCCAGCTGTTGGTTCAGGGGTGCAGCAACAAGGAAATCGCAATCCAGTTAAGAATCAGTCCGCGCACCGTCAAACAGCACTTGCGCACCTTATTCCTGCGGGCAGGCATCCGGGATGGTCGCAAGCGGGTGAAACTTGCGACTGCAGTGTTTCTAAAAGAGGAGATGAAATCATGCAACCACGAGATCGACTGACGGGTAAGGAAATTCAGGTGGCGATTCTGGTTTGGGAAGGCATGACCAACCGTGACATCGCCAGCCGCATCGGCACCACCGAGCAGGTAGTGAAGAATTGCTTGCGTAACACCTTCGACAAACTGGGGGTCTGGAGCCGATTAGAACTGGCGCTGTACGTTGCCGGTCACGGCGGCGCGAGATGGAAAGACCCGCTAGAATCGCACCCCGCGCCGGGGGATGACGGGATGGATCTGGCCCGCGTCAGCCTGGCTTCGCGGGTAGAAACGCCAGCCTAGCTCCTGGCTTAGTCGCGCAGCCGGGTGATGCTCTTCAGAAAAATTTGCAGTTGCTCGGCGTCCTCGGCTGTAACTTTGAGGAATTGAACTCCGATTCCAAAACCAGGACGGCTGTTGACCACCTTCCCGCTTAACAACAATTTCTTTTCACTCAGCCAAAGACCGATCTTGAGTCTTGTGCCTGGCTCCAAGGGGATCGACATCTCGACAAAGCACCCACCCAGGCTGAGGTCGATAGCCTTTCCCCAAATAGGCGCCGCCTGACCTTCCGGGTGAAGCTGCACTGAGTTCACACATTTCAAACGAGGCTGATGCCGGCGGTCGCTGGCGGACTTCGGCTTGAAAGAATCGAGGCCGGAGGATGGCAAAGCCGTTTCCCAAATGTATTTCTCCGGGGTGATGTTAAGCACGCCGATTTGGCCGGCTTCGGGCGTACCGGGTTGGCCGACCCATTTCACGCAAAAGCGGCTTTTGTTCTTGCCGTGGGTGACGCCAATAATATCGCCGGCTGTGACCCGCGCCCGCACGCCGCTCAGCTTGGCGCCACTATGGCTGATGTCCGCAGTGGAGACACTCTCGGAAAAAACCTGTCCCGCGGCATCGGTGCCGAAGATCCTGACCGGAAGTGTGATTTCGGAGCGCGGCTCCCGGCGTTGGCCCATGTCTTTCGAACCATCTTTCTATTTGCAGTGGATTGACCTTGTAGGGATGGTAATCCAGCCGGTTGATCCATGCCAAGTACGAGGGTCCACGCCCGGGAAAAGGCTATGACCAGCTATTTTAAGCGAAACCATGCAAAACATTGCAAATGGGTCTCCCCGCACGCGGGTCTTCGCCGCGCAATCCATTGCAGGGCAGTAGTTTACCGGCTGCCCGACAGGCATTCGAATTGCAATTTCGTTCTCGGGCCGAGTACTGCGCTTTGTAGGGATGGCTAAGCGGAAGGACGGACAATGGGGCAGCAGGAAACTTTCTGGATGGCATGCGATTGCACCGAATCCCAACGCGCGGAGTACGGTCCCTTCCACACCCGCGAAGAGGCTGAACTGGAAGCGCGCAATTTGGGATTCAACTTCTTGCTACGCTACGAACACGTCTTAAGCGACAAGGGGGAAATCCAAGAGGTGCGCAGCATTTTTATCGAATTGCCGCCAGCTTCCGCCGGGCCTGCGGCGCCGGCTCGGAGGTTCTATACCCGCTGTGCCGCTTGCGGCGAAGCTGCGGTCCACGAGGAACCCTGGCAAGCTGAGGTGTGGGCCGACATTCACGAATTTGAACACTCCCGCCATCGAGTCCGCTTATTCGAGCAGACCCGCGCTGAGGGCTTGAAAGAGATTGGGAACTGGCGCGAAATCGTCTAGTTTTCTAAAATCTCAGGGCTTCTTCTTTCCAAACAACCCGCCGATTGCGTTCGCGGGGTTTGTCTTTAGCTCGTTCTTTACACCACTTACTTGTCCCAAAGCGTTTTTCGCCATTCCGCCCGCCATCCCTTTCATGTCAGGCACGAAGTGAGGACTCGACGTGGTTCCATCAATCGAGAAAGGAATGCCGCCTTTCCCGCTGCCCAGCGAGGCCACCTGTGACAGTCCGCCCACAACGCCACCCTTTAGCGCCGCCACCATCTTGAAGTCGAGCGCCCCTGCCGGACTTACGGTCCCCGCCCCAGTGATGACGCCAATCGCCGGAACGGTAAGATTAATGTCGTTCGCCTTCGTGCCTTCCGGCGCTACACGTGCACTGAGGCTGACATTCTGAATCGATGTGTCGGGATCGGAAACCGCCTTGCCGGCGAATGTTGACAACGCGCCTAGTTTCGAGCCCAGGTCGAAGCCCGCTAGCTTAGTATTCGCAAGCTTTACCGGCCCGGTGATCACAAGTTTGTCCACGGGTCCCACAATACTCAGGTTGGCGGACAGAGTGCCGCCCTTGAGTTGCGAGCCCGAAGGAAGCACGACGCCCATCGACGGCAGCATGGCTGCGAGTTCATCGACCGGCATGTCGGGCGCATCCAGCTTCATGTTCAGCACTTGAGTATCGCCTTGTATTTGGAAGGTCCCGGTCAAGTGGGCTACGGCCGTTCCGATGGCAACGTCCCCCTGGGTCAATGCTCCCGACTGCTTGGCAAGATCGAATGTCGCCGCGTGCGTGATGACAACGGTCTTCGGGCCAGGTGTGCCTTTCGGCGAGAATTTCAGCTTGGTGCCCGTGAATTTGCCGATCGCCTTGGCTTGGCTGCCATCGGAAGTCAAAGTTCCATCAAAATCCGCCAGCCCGGCAATTCCGCTGGCGGGATCGATGAATCCGGACGTTCCAATATCCAAGCCGCTTACCTTCACGTCGGCCTCGAACGGGGTTTTGGCGGCGTCGGTGGCGCTGATAGGTCCAGCCTTCCCTGAAATATCCGCGTCACCGCCGCTCAGCAAATGAACTTTGAGTTCAAACGGAAACTGCGAGGTGAAGGAAAAGTTTGTAACGTCGATGTTCACCTTGTCGTAAACCTGGGGCTTGGCGGAGGAGCGTGGTTTGCCGACGATTAGCTTTCCATCGCTTATTTTCAGCTTTGCGATAGACAAATTCGCCGGAGACGCCCCGCCGGACTGCGGCGCAGCGTTATTGCCGGAAGCTGCGGAGATGCTTGAGAAATTCCACTTTCCGTTGTCGCCTTTGAGTAAGGTGATCTCCGGTTGCTGCAGGGTGATCTCGGTTACGTTCAGCTGCTTATGAAAGATAAGCGGTATGAGTTCCACGCCAACCTTCAGCGAATTCGCGGTGATGAATGGATCCTTGCTGAATGCAGGGTCATCCCCAATGGCAATGTTGTCCACGCCAACTCCCCCGGACAAAATCGACAGCTTCAGATTGCCGATGGTAACGGGCCGCCCAAGCGCCGTACTCAGCTCAGACTCGATTGTCGGACGGAAGCTGTTCACGTCGATCAGGAAGGGAAGCGCGACCAGGATCACGAGAAGAATCGCGAATGCAATAGCGACTATTTTTAGAATGGTTTTCATGGCATTTGTCCTTTTTCTTGTGTCCGCTCGGCAACGCATAGCGTGTCGCCGGACAATCGGTCGGCGCTAGCTTAAACCCTTTGACGACTGAGGACATCTGTTATTTTCTTGGCGCAGGCATTTGCCCGTGTCCTCATTTTAGGGTAACTTTTCTAGCGACATGATACTCTTGCTTATCTCCGTGGCTTTGACGCTGCTCCCGCTATTGGGGGTGATTGGCATTGCAGCTTTCGGTTCGCTCACCACTGTGGACGGATTGTTCATGTCATTGATCCTGCTGACGATCTCGGCAACTTTCGGGATGCGCGCCTTTCTGGAATTCCGCGTCTGGAGGTCTGGTTTTTACCACCACATCCTACCCGCCAGGCAGGCATCGACAATCTCCTTCGCCGGCCGGATTCAGAAGGGCAAGGTGGAGAGTGTGGAGTTCTTCGAGTCCCATGTGGGCCAGCCCAACAAGTCGATTGTCACTTTGTCGAACGGCGGCGCGCCAGCGCAAATTCTGGTGCTCGAAGGCGACATGCGAAACGCGCTGCCCACCGGACGAAAGGTGGAAATCACATTACGCAAGATGAGCGGCTACAACGTGTTGTTGGATGTCAGCTATTCCTAAACTGCTGTCACCACGCGCAATCCTCGATTCCGGCACCCTCCCGGCGGTTACCTAGGTAATCCGCGGACCTGATTTCCCAGCCACTCTCTCACCCACATGCGATAAAAACGTTATTGGCTTGCGCCCTGAATGCGCCGTTCTTGGGCTGGAGGAATGGGATGTCGGAGACGAGGGACGAACGCACCACGCAGCCCTCGATGTTGATGCGCGCGGAGGAGATTCAGGAACAGATCCAGCAGATCTCCGGTCGCGATCTGCAGCTCTGGTCGATCGTCATTTTGATCGTTCTGGTTCTGACCGCGGGCCTGCTCGCCCTGGTTTTGCCCAACCTTGTGTGGGCGCAGAAAGTCGTCCACATTCAGCAAGTCTATTTGCCGCAGCTATTTTTTGGCCTCATCTCGCTGATCCTGCTGTTCAACATTTATCTCCTCGGGCAAAAGCTCACCCTGAACGCGACGCGGCGCGCCCTGATCAGCGAACTGGTGCTAAACGAGCGCTTGGAAAGCCTCTCGCTGATCGACCCGCTTACGCAGCTTCTGAACCGCCGCGCCGTCACCGTATTGGTCCCTCGCGAAGTGGCGCGCGCCAACCGCCTGGGAGGCAATCTGACTTTCATGACGATTGACCTCAATCGCTTCCGCTCCATCAACTTAAACTTTGGGAACGCGGAAGGCGATATCGTTTTGACGGAGTTCGCCAAAATCTTGAAGACGGTTTTTCGCGGCGGCGATCTGGTATTTCGTCAGGGAGGGGATGAGTTCCTGATCTTGATGCCCGACACCACCGAGCAGCAAGCAGAATACCCGGTGGAGCGGCTGTTGCGGGATGTGGAGCACTGGAACCTGAGCAGCAAGAAGAGCTACGAGGTCTCGTTTAGTTGGGGCGTGGCGCCCTACATCACGGGGTCCGATTTCAACGACGTGATGCGCGCCGTGGACCGCAAGATGTATCAGAAGAAGCACAACTTGGCTCCGGTATTTTAGGCGCCCCTCTCTCGCAGCGCGGCTGCTGCCGCGCGATCCGCCAGCCAGATCAGCCGGCCATCTTCGGGATGCACCCTTTGCGCCGGCAAATCTTGTCCTGGATCTTCTAGCACATCCCGGAGGATTTGCGCTTTTTCCCCGCCACTGACCAGGAACATCACGCAGGCGGCACGATTGATTAATGGAAAAGTAAACGTGATGCGGTCCGTCTTGAATTTCTCCACCCAGTTAGCGACCACCAGGCGATTCCGTTCTTCCATTGCGGGGCTGCCGGGAAAAAGAGAAGCGACGTGACCTTCTGGTCCCAAGCCGAGCAAGATGAGGTCGAAACGCGCAATTTCGCCAGGCGCTAGGCGGAAAAAGACGCGCAAGGTCTGTTCGTAGGCGGCAGCGGCTTCGTTCGCGTCTTGCTCTTCCGAATGAATGCGGAATATGTTCTTCGACGGGACGGGAACTTTTGACAGCATGGCCTCGTTCGACATGCGGTAATTGCTGTCGGGATGGTCCGGCGGCACGTGGCGTTCGTCACTCCAGAAAAAGCAAATCTTATCCCAGGGGATCGAAGCCCCGGCCGGACCGGCGAGCAGAGCGAAAAGCCCTTTCGGAGTGGAACCGCCAGACAAAGCGACGCTAAACCGGCCACGGCTGCGAACCGCTTCGGCCGCCTGCCCGGCAAATTCCGCTGCCGCGGCCTGAAACAAATCAGCCGCGGTATTCAGAATTCGAATTTCTCGCGTGGGCGGCATGCGTCCTCGTCAAGTGGCGGATTTCGCCGCGCAGCGCGCGGCGCCGATTAAGCCCGTTCTGTCATTGATGGCAACCTTCACGGGAATGGCTTCCAGCAATGATTGCATGCGGCCTTTGGATACAAAGGACTTCATGAACAGCGGGCCGGCCAGCTTGGGAAGGAGTTTGGGAGCAATCCCGCCAGCCACAAAGATCCCTCCCGTGGCTTTGGTTTTCAAAGCCAGGTTCCCCGCTTCCGCGCCGTAGATGGAGAGGAAGATGTCAAGCGCTTGTTCGGCCATGGGCGAAGTGCCCTCCAGTCCGGCGCGCGCGATGGCGGCGGCCGGATCGGTGCGCTGCATTTCGTCGGTCAGCCATTCGGGCTCGGTTCCGCGCCCGGTATCGCGGAGAAAATGAAACACATTCACCAAACCGGGGCCGGAAAGAATTCGCTCGTAACTCACGTGCCTGTAGAGCTTGTAGAGGTAGCGAAATAATTCAATTTCCAGATCGTCGCGCGGAGCAAAGTCGGCGTGGCCGCCTTCGCAAGCCAGAACGTGATGTTGAAGGCCATCCCAATACATGACGGCTTCGCCCAAGCCGGTTCCCGCGGCGATTACGGCTTGCGTGCCGACCGGATTTCCCGTGATCGGATTGAGAGGCACCAAGTCACTGGCTGCCAGCGCGGGAATGCCCCAGGCGATCGCTTCGAGATCGTTGAGGAGGGTCACCTGCGGAAGGTGCAGTTCATCCGCTAGGCGCTTGGACTCGACAATCCACGGCAGATTCGTAGTCTCGACCCGTCCATTGGAAACCGGTCCAGCGACTCCAAAGCAAGCCGCCTCCGGACGAGCCTTCGCGGTTTCGACGAACTCAACCACGATCTGGTCAAGGCCCGCATACTTTCGGCTGGGGAAGGTGGAAGTCGACGCTAAATGGATCTGAGCGCCCGAGACATCGAAGAGCGCCAGGCGGGTATTGGTTCCTCCGATGTCGCCCGCCAGAATCATTTCTCGAAATTCCTCCAGTGGCGATGGCGGCCGTCGCGTGCCAGAAGCTCGTCCGCTTCCTTGGGACCCCAGGTACCGGGCGCGTAGTTGGGGAAATTACGCGGCGGCAATGCCTTCCAAACGTCCAACACCGGGCTGACCACGCACCAACCGGCCTCGACCATGTCCGCGCGCTGGAAAAGAGTCGCGTCACCGATCATGCAGTCGTGCAGCAGACGCTCGTACCCGGTGCTGGGTTGTTGTCCAAAGTAGTCGATGTACTCAAAGTTCATATCCACCGCGCCCAGGCGCATGGCGGGCCCGGGAACTTTGGCGGCGAACTGCAGCGAGATTCCTTCCTCGGGCTGGATGTGCAACACCAGTTGGTTCGGCATCATGGCTTCGACCGGCGTGTCGCGGAATAATACAAAGGGAGCGCGGCGGAACTGGATGACAATGTGGGTGTTGTGGGCCGGCAGGCATTTTCCAGTGCGCAGATAGAACGGAACGTCGGCCCAGCGCCAGTTGTCGATCAGCAGCTTCATGGCGACGAAGGTTTCAGTCCTGGACTCCCGGGCAACCTGATCTTCGGAACGATAGGCGGGAACCCGCTTGCCGTCGACCACGCCTTCACCATACTGTCCACGGACTGTCTTACTCAATACATCTTCCGAACTCAGCGGCTGGATGGCGTGCAGAACTTTTGCCTGCTCATCGCGAACCGCGTCCGCGCGGAAAGAAATCGGCGGCTCCATGGCGGTCAGGCTGATGAGCTGCATAATGTGGTTGGGCACCATGTCGCGCAGGGCGCCGGCTTTGTCGTAGTAACTGCCGCGTTGTTCCACGCCCACGGTTTCCGCCACAGAGATTTGCACATGGTCGATGTAGCGGCGGTTCCAGACCGGCTCGAAAATTCCGTTGGCGAAGCGGAGAGCCAGAATATTCTGCACCGTTTCCTTGCCCAGGTAATGATCAATGCGGTAAATCTGCTTCTCGCTCGCCACACTCAGAAGTTGGTGGTTGAGCGCTCGCGCCGATTCCACATCGTGGCCAAACGGCTTTTCAATGATGATTCTGCGCCAATGTTGGTTTTCTTCCAACAACCCGACGGCGGCGAGCTGCTCGGCTACCAGACCGAAGTAGTCGGCTCCCGTGGCCATGTAGTAAAGGTGGTTGTTGTGGGTGGAGTGGTCGCGATCCACCTGGTCGAGAAGATCCTTCAACTTCGGATAAAGGCTCTTGTCGTCGAAGTTGCCTTGCAAATAATAAAGACGCCGGACAAACCATTCCCAAACATCGGGATCGACCGTGTCGGTGCCAAATTCCTTGATATGCTCCGAGGCTTTCTGGCGAAAATCCTCGTTGGACAGCGCGGCACGCGCCACTCCGATTACGGCAAACTCGCGGGAAAGCAATTCGCTCTTGGCCAGATTGTAGAGCGCAGGGATTAGTTTGCGCGCGGTCAGGTCGCCGGCCGCGCCGAAGATCACCATGGTGCAAGGTTCGCCGACTTTTCCGACTCGCGGCGGGGCCGTCATGGTTGCTGTTTGAGCCATCGATACCTCGTTCGCGACGAAGCGCGGAAAGTCTATGCCGTTTTCTTAGTGGCGGAGAGTTCTATGTGGCCGCCAAATTTCTGCCGCATCGCGGAGAGCATTTTCTCCGCGAACGTATGTTGCTGGCGCGAGCGGAAGCGCGTGAACAGCGCCGCCGACAGCACATCCACGGGGACGGCAGCGTCTATGGCGGCCTCGATGGTCCAGCGCCCTTCGCCGGAATCTTCGACAAATCCGGTGTATTCGGAGAGCGTGGGATTTTCCGCCAGCGCCATGGAAGTGAGGTCAAGCAGCCAGGAACTGACCACGCTGCCACGCCGCCAGACTTCGGCAATATCCGGCAGATTCAGATCGTAGCGGTAATCCTCCGGCAATTCTTTGCTGGTCGCGTTGCGGAAGATATCGAAGCCCTCGGCGTAAGCCTGCATCAGTCCGTACTCGATGCCGTTGTGCACCATTTTGACGAAATGGCCAGCCCCGGAAGGGCCGCAGTGAATGTATCCCTCTTCGGCGGTTCCCGGCATTTTCTCGCGGCCGGGAGTACGAGGAATTGTGCCCCGTCCGGGAGCGAGAGTCTTGAAGATGGGATCGAGTTGCTGTACCGCTTCCTTCGGTCCGCCGATCATCATGCAGTAGCCGCGGTCGATGCCCCAGACGCCGCCACTGGTGCCGACATCCACGTAATGAATGCCTTTTTCCTGGGCTTGCTTGGAGCGGCGGACGTCATCTTTGAAGTAGGAATTGCCGCCGTCGATCACAATGTCGCCCGGTTGCATGCGCTGAAGCAGCGCTTGCACACTCTGCTCGGTTGGGCCGCCGGCCGGCACCATCAGCCAAGCCACGCGGGGCTTGCCCAGCTTGCCGACGAAATCGTCGAGCGACGACGAGGCAATAGCGCCCTCCGCGGCAATGTGCTTCACGTTGTCGGCGCTAAGGTCGGTGGCGACGACTTCATGCCCACCACGTATCAGCCGCCGCGTCATGTTGGCGCCCATTTTGCCCAGGCCTACCATTCCCAATCGCATCGCCTTAGCTCCTTGTTGGTTTTCGACTCGCTTTCCGGGTGAACGTTAGTTGAGCGCCTCGCCAAAAGCTTTCTCCAGTCTGCTCAAGCCAGCCTCCAGGTCCTTACCGAGATGCACTCGCAAGGCGCGGCGGCCACGGTCTGCCAGCACCTGAAAATCGCCGCGCGCCTGCGCTGCTTTTACGACGCCGAAGGTATATTTTTGGCCGGGCACGGCAAGATCGGCAGCGTCATCGCAAGTGACTTGCAGAAATACTCCTGAGTTCGGGCCGCCTTTGTATGCCTGGCCGGTGGAGTGCAGGAATCGCGGGCCGAATCCCAGGCAAGTGGCAGCGTGCTTTCGGTCCCGGACCGCATGGCGTATCTCCTGCAACTGCGCTTCGTGCGCGGGATTCATCTGCACGAACGCGAGCAATGCAAAATAATCGCTCGCGTGCAGGCGATTGAGATGCGCGCGGAGATAGCCGGCTAAAGTCGTGTCTTTGCCGGCAGCTTCGGCGAGTGCATCGGCATTCTTCGAATCGGTAAAGAGCTTGATGCCGGCATCTTCCAAAACCGGCGCTTCCAGCGGCAAGGAACCAGTTTTCTCGTATGCGGAAGTCAGCTCCCGAGTCGCGATCTTGCTGGCTTCCACATCCGGTTGATTGAATGCGTTGATGCCGATGATGGATCCGGCCACAGCCGTGGCGATTTCCCAGCGGAAGAATTCCTGGCCGATGCCATAGACGTCGGCGAGCGAGATGCGGACGACCGGATGCCCGGCCTGTTCCAGCGCGGCGAGTTTCCCCTCCTGCAGCGCGTCCGGCTTGGAATCAAGCCGCAAATAGGCGAACACCCGGTCGTTGCCATAAACCGCCGGTGCCCCCAATTCTTCACGATCCACCGGAATAATGCCCTTGCCTTGCTTGCCGGTGGATTCGGCAAGCAGTTGTTCCAGCCAAGCTCCGAGATCGGAAATTCCCGGCGACGCGATGATCGTGACTTTATCGCGGCCGCTGGTTGCTGCCGAGCCCAGAATAATTCCCAAGAGCGCGCCGGGGTTTTCTTCGACCGCCACGGAGGCGGCGCACGCATCGACCATTTCTTTCGTGCGGGCGAGGAACCTCGCGACGTCCAGACCCATAAGCGCCGCCGGCACCATCCCGAAGTTCGATAGCGCCGAGTAACGCCCGCCGATGCTGGGCAGCCCAAAGAAGATGTGGCGGAAGCGGTCGGCTTCGGCAACTTGCTGCATTTTCGATCCAGGGTCGGTGATGGCAATGAAGCGGCTGCCGGCTTTATCGGCGCCAATGGTTTGCTTCACGCGCTCGAGGAAATATTGCTTGAAGATATTGGGCTCCAGCGTCGAGCCCGATTTGCTGGAAACCACGAACAGGGCCTTAGCCAAATCCACTTTGCCTTCGAACGCCTTGATCTGCGCCGGATCGGTGGAATCGAGCACGTGCAGCTGAGGAAAACCCGCAATCCGTCCGAAAGTCTTGTCGAGAACTTCCGGGCACAGGCTGGAACCGCCCATGCCCAGCAAAAGAATGTCACTGAAACCACCGCTTTTCGCGTCTTCGGCGGCGGCGCGAAGCCTGTCGAGGTGCGCGATCTGATCTTCGGTAATGCCCAACCAGCCCAGCCAATCGGCTTCATCAGTCCCCGTCCACAATGACGCATCGTGATTCCACAGGCGTTGCAGCTTGCCCGTGGTGCGCCAGTCGGCGAGGTTGGCTTTCACCAAGGACGCCAATGGCTCCGCCAGAGTGTAGGTCTGCCTATTCACGTTGGGACTCATGGGCTATTTCGCGGTCTTGCCCACGGCTGCGAGCAGTTTGTCGAATGCCTCGGAAAAAAGCCGCACGCCGTCCTCGGTCAGTTTGTCGGTAACTTCATCGATTGAAATGCCAAGCTGGGCCAGAGTTCTCATGCTTTGCTCTGCTCCCGGAATATCCTCTGTCAAGCTGGCGCGGGGATGGCCATGATCGCGGAAGGCGTCGAGCGTCACCGGCGGAATGGTATTCACGGTGTCCTTGCCGATGAGTTCCTCGACGTAAAGCACATCGCTGAATTTCGGATTCTTGGTGCTGGTGCTGGCCCAGAGCACGCGCTGCACTTGCGCGCCTTTGGCGGCCAACTTCTTCCATTCATCCGCAGCAAAAATCTTCAGGTAGCGCTGGTAGGCGAGCTTGCCGTTGGCGATGGCAATTTTTCCTTCCAAGTCCTTCAGTTGCTCCTGCTCTTTTGGATTTTTCGAAGTCTTGAGCTTGTCGGCGAGCATCGAGTCGACCAGGGAATCGATGCGGCTGATGAAGAAGCTGGCCACGCTGGCCATTTTGCTTACGTCTCCGCCATGGGCGGCAAATTGGCCCAGGCCCGCCACATAGGCCTCCGCCACTTGTTGATAGACCTCCTGCGAGAACAGCAGCGTGACGTTGACGTTGATGCCTTCGCTGATCAGCTGGCGGAACGCCGGAATGCCCTCTTTGGTGCCGGGAACTTTAATCATCAAGTTCGGCCGGTTGACGGTCTTCCAGAGGCGGCGCGCTTCCTGCAGCGTGCCTTCCGTGTCGCGCGCGAGATAGGGCGAAACCTCCAGGCTCACGTACCCGTCGTACCGCCGGGTGCTGTCGTACACGGGGCGCAGAATATCGGCCGCATCCTGAATATCGCGAATGGCAAGCGCTTCATAGCGCGCCTTGGCATCAAGATTCGCCGGCAGCGATTTCAGAAAATCCGCGTAGTCCTTGCTGGACGCGGCTTTTTCGAAGATGGCGGGATTCGAAGTCATGCCGCGCAAGCCGTCCTCGTCGATCAAGCGCTTGAGTTCGCCGCTAGTCATCAAATCGCGGCGGATGTAGTCCAGCCAAACCGACTGGCCAAATCTAAGTAGGTCGACTAAAGGGTTGGTCGCTTTGGGGGTTTCTAGAATTCCGGTTGGCTGCATGGTTTTCTCCGTATTTTTTAACTTTGTATTGCGACGCTCGGGCGAAAAACTATTTCGCCTTGGCGATAGCTTCGCGCGCGGCCGCCAGCACGTTCTCGGTCGTGAAGCCGAATTTCTTCAGCAACTCTTTGATCGGAGCGGAGGCGCCGAAACGGCGCATACCGATCACCGTGCCCGTCAGGCCCACGTACTGCGACCATCCAAACGTGGAGGCCATTTCGACCGCGACCCGCGCCCTGATCTCGGCGGGGAAGACTTCCCGCTTGTAAGCATCGCTCTGCTTCTCAAAAATATCCCACGAAGGCACGCTAACCACGCGCGCCTTCACGCCCTCGGTCTTTAGTTGCTCGTAAGCATTCACGCACAACGAAACCTCGCTGCCGGTCGCCATTAGGATGACGCTGGGCTTGCCGTCGGCTGCGTCGGCAAGAATATAAGCGCCTTTGCTTACCCCTGACGCCGGCGCATACTTGGTGCGATCGAAGGTCGGCACCGCCTGCCGGGTAAGAACCAAGGCAGCCGGCTTGTCGCGCAGTTGCATGACCAACTTCCAGGCCTCGACTACTTCATTCGCATCCGCGGGCCGCAACACCACCAAGCCTGGCATCGCGCGCAGCGATGCTAACTGCTCGACCGGTTGATGGGTGGGGCCATCCTCGCCGACCCCGATTGAGTCGTGGGTGTAAACGTAAATAACCGGCATCTCCATCAACGCAGCCAGGCGGATGCTTGGACGCATGTAGTCGCTGAAGTTGAAAAACGTCGCGCCGAACGCGCGCACCTTCGAAACCGCCATGCCATTCAACGCCGCGCCCATAGCGTGTTCCCGGATGCCGAAGTGGAAGTTGCGCCCGCCGTAGCTGCCCGCTTCGAAGTCTTTGATGCCTTCGCCCTTGAGCGTGGTCTTGTTGGAGGTCGCGAGATCGGCCGAGCCGCCAATCAGCCACGGCACGTTTTGCGCGATGGCATTCAGCACTTTGCCGCTGCTCTCGCGGGTCGCGACTCCCTTGGCGTCCGCTGGGAAGGTGGGCAGGTTCTTGTCCCATCCCGATGGAAGCTGGCGGTGCTGCATGCGGTTGATCTGGTCCGCCAGCTCCGGATACTTCTTGCCGTATTCGGCGAAGAGTTTCGTCCATTTTTCGCGCAGGCCGCGGCCGCGCGCGCCAATACCTTGCTGAAAATGCTCCAATACGCCATCCGGGACAAGGAATTTCGCGTCCTCGGGCCAGCCGTAGGATTTCTTGGCCAGCCGGACTTCTTCTTCTCCCAAGGGTTCGCCGTGGGCCGCGTTAGTGTCCTGCTTATGCGGCGCCCCATAGCCGATGTGGGTGTTCACAATAATGAGAGTGGGGCGTTCGGAGTTTTGCAGAAAGTTGTGATAGGCCTTGCCCAGCGCGTCCAAATCATTGGCATCGGTGACATGCGCCACATTCCAGCCGTAGGCCTTGAAGCGCGCGCCCACGTCCTCGCTGAATGACCATGCGGCCGGACCATCGAGCGTGACGTGATTGTTATCGTAGATCCAGCATAGGTTGGAGAGTCGCAAATGGCCGGCGAGCGAAGCCGCCTCGCTGCCCACGCCTTCCATCAAGTCGCCGTCGCTGCAAATGGCGTAGATGTTGTAATCGAAAATCTCGAAGCCTGGACGGTTGTACTGTTCCCCCAGCCACTTCGCCGCGATCGCCATGCCCACACTATTGCCGATGCCCTGACCCAATGGCCCGGTGGTCGTTTCCACTCCTGCGGTCATGCGATATTCGGGATGCCCCGGCGTGCGGCTATCCAGCTGGCGGAATTTCTTGATGTCGTCGAGCGTGACCGCGAAATCGCCTAGCTTGTCGTATTCCGGATTCACGCCACGAACCCCGGTCAAGTAAAGAATGGCGTACAGCAACATGGAGGCGTGCCCCGCCGAGAGCACAAAGCGATCACGATTCGGCCAAGTGGGATCTGCCGGATCGTAGCGAAGAAAGTCCTGCCATAACAAATACGCCACCGGCGCGAGCCCCATGGGCGCTCCCGGGTGGCCCGAATTCGCCTGCTGCACGCCATCGATGGCGAGAGTACGGATGGTGTTGATGCTGAGAGTTTTCAGTTCCTGACCTTGCAGAGTTTGTTCACCCACCACCATAAATAACATCTCCTTCGACTGGCATCGCCCGCCGTGACAAACAAAGTCACCGCTCTCACGGAAATGCTCGAGACCACCAAGGTTCCGGCCCGCAAGCAGTTTATCAATTTCCGGCGAGACGCGCTCCGCCTGGCCGAAGATTTGCGGCCAAGTACGGCCTTATCTTTCTGAGATGGAGCCGGGCAGCGAAAGATTCATAGGAGTGGATGTTAAAGCTGAGGAAATATGGGCAAAATGCCTGAACCTACCGCTTCAGGCGGGCCAAATACCCGTGATTGGCAGCGTGTCCCTTGGTTGAGCTTTCCACAAACTTGAGAAACTGGCGCAGGGTTTCCCTTTCCGCGTGGTCCATATCGGCGAACCTCACCCGGACTCCAAAATTGGGATTGGCGCGAGCGACGGTTCCACTCAACACCAAGCCTTTAACCCACATCTGCCCGCTGGCGACCCAAAGCCCCATTTCAATTTTGGCGCCGGCTGAAAAGATAGCCGGAGTTTCCACCAAGCATCCGCCCAGGCTGGTATTGGAAAGGTTGCCCCAAACCGGTGTTACGGAACCGGCCGCACGCAGCTCAACTACCGCAAAACACTTCATCCTGGGATAGCGGCGGCGATCCTGTCCCCAAGACGGTGTGAAGATGCTGGGCTCGAAAGGGGGTGTGGCTGCTGGAGTAGTGGCGACGGGCTGCAGCGGCTGGATTTCATTGGCCGCGGACTCAGGCTGGGCTGGTTTGGCCGCGCCCTTCTTGATCCTCCGCATGATTTCGAGCAGGGCAGCGTCGCGGGTTTCGGCGGGAGCGTCGCGGTAGGTCTGCAACAGCTCGCCCAAATGCATAACCAGGTCGGGATCGGCCAAAAGCCGCGTCCAGTCTGCTCCCTTGGCGGACGGTTTTGGATTACTCATAGGTTAGCAAGGTGCCGTGCGGCGCGACTTTCGTACCATCCGCCGGTTGTAGATTGAGGCATGAGCCCGGTCCCGATCAAGATCACCATGGTGACAGACAACGGTAACCTGAGCCGTGTTACTTGGTGCTTTCTCTCGTGCTCCTTGCGGAGGGCGGAAAGATGATGCCAAACCAGACCTCTAACGACGTATCCTACTCATATGGCACACATTGCAAACCCTGCGCTCCGCCGGCTTCGAGAGGCCGCGTTTCTCGCCCTCGCCCTGGCGTTTCTCGCGGGCGATTTTCTGCCTGCACATGGCCAGGCTGCCGACGCACACGCCGTTCCGGTTGTCGATGGCGGCATCGGCTCATGCTCGGTCGAATTCACGGTAAACGACGGAACCGGCGCACGGCTCTACGATGCCAAAATCCGGGTGCACATTGCCTATGGGTTCATGCGTGCCCACAAACTAGATCTGGAAGTCGGCACCAACGTAGATGGCAAAGCGCGCTTCACCGGGTTGCCGGAAAAGGTGAAAGAACCGCTGCACTTCAAAGCCACACAAGGAGATAGTGAGGGCGAAGCGGTTTACAATCCTACCGGAAACTGCACCGCGAAGCAGACTATTGCCCTGTCGAAGGGTGGAAACGCTTCCGGCAAGACTCAGTAACTAGGAAATGCGGCGGCTGGGATTTTCCAATCCCATCTGTCCGCTGGTCGGGGCGATAGCTGGCGGTGAGCTAGGCGGAAATCAGATGCTTGCTGCGGTAGACGCTGTATCCACGCGGGGTCAGCCGAATCACGCCCCGCACTTGCTCCTCGACAATGCCCTCGTTCCGCAGTTCAGACACCGCCTCGCGCGCCACGGACGAATCCACGGTTTGCTTTGGTAAGGTCACAAACTGGCTGGGATCCTGTTCATAGCATCCCACTAAAGTTTCGAGGAGCTCGTTCTGGATCGATTCTGGGTGCATAAGCATCTCTCGCTATCCAAACGTGACTTCCATGCTAAATGGGGGTGAACGGGCAGGGAATAGCCCGTGGGTGCTAGTCGGCGGCACTTCAGTCACCGTAGTCGTAAACTAAAGGTGCGAATGCGGATAGGGCACCCAGAGCCGTATTTCGGGGGTAGAGACGGGTGGAAATCCGCGGTCGGCGACACATTGGTCCGAGGATGTCTCGTGGGCAGAAAACATCGATACCGGCAGCATCCTGCGCCAGCGTTGTCCCCGATGCCCGTTGATTTCCGCGCGTTCCACAACCCGGTTTAAGCTACGAAACCCTAGCCGGATGAGATTGATCTCAAGAAATGGTTTGTTGGGGGAAGGGCACGACTTCAGTCGTGCCTCTCAGTCTGGCTCTTTAAATCTGGTGCGCCCGGAGAGATTCGAACTCCCGACCTATTGCTCCGGAGGCAATCGCTCTATCCATCTGAGCTACGGGCGC
>Ga0209415_10001179_pt1 | contig 49744 bp, 44 predicted proteins | sample PeaSoiSIISIP2007_FD_187696 | JGI IMG/M metagenome (GOLD analysis project Ga0209415, IMG submission 187696) | Peat soil microbial communities from Weissenstadt, Germany - SII-SIP-2007 (SPAdes) (version 2) | ecosystem: Environmental > Terrestrial > Soil > Wetlands > Peat | place: Germany... | reverse complement strand
GGGCTCGACTCCGGCCGGAACGCCACCTTGAGCATGAGCGGCACGACGTAGAGGATCGCGCCGATGGCGAGCGCGTCGAACAGGACGTCGAGCGAGACGTTCGTGTAGAAGTAGCCGATCGCGCCCCCGACGATGGTGGGAAGCCCACCGATCAGGAACAGGGCCGCGATCCGGCGGAGGTCGTACCGGCTCTCGCCGAGGAACGGCGAGACGATCGGGAACCCCTCGGTAACGTTCTGCAGGAAGAAGCCGAGGAAGATGACGGTCAGGAGCCCGATCTGGCCCGCCGTCCACGCCGCGCCGAATACCAGCCCCTCCGTGAGGTTCTGGAGCCCGATCCCGAAGGCGATGATGAGCGCGAGGCGGGTCGGATTCAGCTCCCGCGGCGCACGTGGGAGGCCGCCGTCCGCGGTCGGGCCTTCCTCCGGGCGCCGCTGGTCGATGAGATAGAGGGCGACGTAGGCCGACGCGATCGCCACGATGAACAGGACGTCCCGCGACGGGATCGTCAGATACGCCTGGCTCGCGGCGATCAGCGGCGCGACGTCGCCGTAGATGTCGGCCATCAGGAACACGAGGATCCCGATGGCGGCGGCGTTGAGGAAGACGATCGTGCGGCTCCGCATCCCCTTCATGAGGATGACCGGGAGCGAGAGGAAGATCGAGAGGCCCATGGCGGAGGCGAGCAGGAGGAACGTGGCGAAATCGTTCAATCGGGGAACCCCGCCGGTCCCGGGGACCCTGCCGTCGGTATATAGGTCGCCGGTGCGGGCACGGCCCGCCGGAAGCCAAGGCGACCGGGGACGGGCCACGACCAGCGCCCGCCCGGGGTCGGACCGATGGCCGGGCGGGGCCTGAGGGTCGCCACGAGGCTGGGATCACGCCGACGCGCGATGGTGGAACTCGGTCGGCGCCCGACGGAGGAGATCGTCGAGCATCGGCGCGAAGCCCTTCGTCACAGGGACACCGTGCCCCGGGAGGAGCAGGTCGACGTCGAGGGACCGGAGCCGGGCGAGCGACCGGATCGCCTCGTCGAGGTCCGACGCGAAGCCGGGGCCGGGAAGGGTCAGTCGGCCCTTCGACTCAACGACCGAGTCCCCCGAGAAGAGGATCCGCCGCTCGGGGAGATAGAAGGCGACCTCGCCGGGAGTGTGGCCGGGAAGGTGGAGCACCTGGAGGGATCCGACGAGGTCCCCGTCCTTGAGCCGGACCGCGACGGGGGCGGGACGGACGTGGACGAAGAGCCGCATGAGCAGCGGCATGGGGGCCTCTTTCCGTCCGTCCACGAACGGAGCGTCCTTCTCGTGGCACGAGAGCGGCGCATGCGTGTTCTCGAGAAGATACGCCGCGCCGCCCATGTGATCCAGGTGGTGGTGCGACAGGAGGATCTTCCCGACGCGGTCCAGGGGGACGTTCGCTCTCTCGAACGCCCGGACGATGGGCTTGGCCTTGCCGGAGAACCCGGCGTCGATGAGGAAGGTCGCCTCGCCTTCGCGGTAGATGTAGCTGTTCACGAAGCCAGGAATCCGGCCCACCCCCTCCGCCACCGGGATCCCCGGAACGATCGCCGGCTCCGTCACGGCCCGGGTCCTCCCGTCGACGGCCCGAGGGTCATGGTCGCTCGGCGCCGGGGGTCGATCGTGCTGGCCCTTCCGAGCGCTCGACGGAGGAGCGAAGCGCGTCCGTGGTCCATCCGACGACCCGCTCCGTCCGCGATCGCCCGAGGCGCGACGGGTCGATGGGGTGTTCGGAGCGGATGCGTCGGACGATCTCGGCATGGATCTCTGGAGGGAGCTGGCCGCGACCCGCCATCCGCGTTCCCCAGCGCGCGAACCACTCCTCGACCGTGAGCGGGGTGGCCGGACCCGAAACGACCCGCACGCTCGACGGCGCGGCGATGGCGGAGAGAGCCTCCAGGCTGTGCCAGTACCGCGGGGCGCGCTTGGCCAGCGGATACCCCATCTCTCCGGCGAGCTCGCGGTACCGCTCTCGAAGGCCGACCCAGGGGCCCGTCGGGGTGCGTTCGGACCATTCGGGGAGGAGGATCACGACCTCTCTTCGGGCGACCCGGCCGAGCTCGTAGAGCGCGGGGCGTGGATCGGGCAGGAGCTGGAGAACGTGGGCCATGAACGCGGCGTCGACCGTGTCGTTCGCGAACGGCAGGTGGAGCACATCGGCCCGGACCAGGCGGGTGATCCCCTTGGCCCGCGCACGCCGCATCATCTCGATCGAGAGGTCGGCTCCGAGGACGTCGAACTCGCGGGCCCGCAGCGGCGCCGCGAAGCGCCCGGTGCCGACGCCCGCATCGAGCACCGTGCGGCAGCCTGCGAGGGTCTCGACGAGGGCCCCGAGCTCCTCCTCGGAGGGCGCCCGGCGGGTCGCGTCGTAGGTCGGGGCGATGTGATCGAACTCGACGCCTTCCCCCATCGTCTCCGACCACGCCGAGCCCGCACTTAGCGCGTCGGCCCCGCCGGCCTCGCTCGATCGGAACCGGGGGTGGAGACTCGGGACGACGTCTCTCCGCGGACCGACGCGGGAGCACGAAAGCGCTCGCGGAGCCTTTTTCTACCCGAAGCCCGCCTGCCGACCGATGGCATCTTCACCGATCGCCCGTTCGCGCCGTTCGACGGCCGCGACGTTCGGCATTGCCGCGCTCCTGCTGGCCTTCGCGTTCGTCGGTGCGACCTCCGCGGCATCCCCGATCCATCGGCCGCTTCCCGGCCAGCCCGCCGCTTCGCTGACGATCTACCCGGACGGGAGCGTCAGCACCAGCGGGATCCTCTCGATCTCGGGTGACGTCTACAGCCTCTCGATGACGTACACGGGCGCGATCCTGGACGAGCGCAACAACAGCGTGCTCACCGGGGGCGGGTTCGCCATCGGCGACGCAGCGTACGCGTCCGCGGTCGTCGTCTACGACGCCGTGAACGTCAGCGTCGATCAGATAGAGATCGTGTCCGGCCACAGCGGCATCACCGTGGAGAGCTCCTCCGGGGTCCACGTGTGGGGGAACGTGATGGAGGTCGTGAGCGCGGCGATCGCCGTGAACTCCTCGACGGACGTGAACGTCTCCGGGAACGACGCGGTGCAGTCGTACATCGGGCTATGGGCCGCCGGGGACACCGGCCTCACGGTCGTGCACAACCGACTGTCGAACGCGTCGCGGGACGCGATCGACGTCTATGCTTCCCTCCAGGTCTGGATCGGCACGAACGACCTCCACAACGCCACCGAGTACCCCCTCGCGGTCTACAGCTCGACGGACGTGAGCGCCCATGCGAACAACATGAACGACTCCGGGGGAATGGGCATGGGCTACGAGGACACCACCGGCGGCAACATCTCCGGCAACTTCTTCTTCGGCGACCTGTACCCGATCACCCTGTTCGGCGCGGTCAACGCCACTGTCTGGAACAACACGGTGGTCGCCACGGACTACGCCGTATCGGTGGAGAACAGCGCCGACATCCTCGTCGGCGATACGACCGCCTTCGAAGCCGCCGACGCGGCGGTCTACGCGGTGGACAGCTATGGGGTCAGCATCGTCGGCGCGGACCTGCTAGAAGGGGTCACCGGCGTCCTGGCCAGCGCGAGCACCGGGATCTCGATCGTCGACTCCCAACTGGGGTACGGCACGAACGCCGTCGTGCTGGAGAACACGTCCGACGTCTCGATCACCGGATCCAACCTCACCTTCCCGAACAACGGCATCGTCGCCGGCAATTCGAGCCACGTGACGGTCCAGGACTCGAACCTCAGCGGGGCGAACTACCCGATCGATCTGACCGGCCAGGACTCCGACTTCCTCGTCGAGAACAGCGATCTCAGTGGCGCCCAGATCGGTGCGGTGTACGTGCTCAACTCAAGCGGGATCACCATCGATCACTCGCAGCTGCGCGGGGAAGCGGCCTTCGCCGTCCAGAGCCTGGACACCCAGGGCCTGACCATCTCCAACAGCGATCTCTCGGGCACCTCCACCGCCCCCGAGGTCAACGGGGTCCTGACGACGCACGACTCGAACGTGAACCTCCTCAACGACTCGATCACATGGACCTCGCACCCGTTCCTCGATTTCGGGTCGACCGGGATCGAGGTCGCCGGCACCGATCTCGCGAACGAGACCAACGTGTACGCCGCGATCTCGCTGACCGACGACTCCGCCATCTCGGTGACGTCGAGCAACCTCTCGGGGGCCACCGGCGATGGGCTCGACGCCAACACCGTCAGCGACCTGGTCGTCGGCAACAGCACCTTCGACCAGATCGGCTTCAACGGCATTGGGGCGAACAACGTGTTCGGGCTCACGGTCTCCGGGAGCTCCTTCAACGGGGTCGGCAACTCCGGGATCTACGCGGACCAGAGCGCCGACATGACCATCTCGAACGTGACGGCCAACGACGCCTTCTACGGCTTCTTCTTCAACATGGTGTTCTCGACCACCATCACCGGCAGCACGGCCCGGAACGACGGAAGCGAGAGCTTCGCGGCGGCCGCCGGAGCGGACATCGCGCTCGTCGCGAACGACTTCTCCAATGACGGCAACGGGTCGGCCGGGATCTACTTCGATGCGACGCCCGGGTACTCCGTCATCGGGAACAACCTCTCCGACGACAGCTACGGGGCGGCGTTCGAGGGGACCTCGAACGGCCCGATCGTCGGGAACGAGTTCGTCAACGACAACACGTCGTTCTGGATCGAAGGGAACGTGTCGTCGACGTTCTACCACAACGACTTCGTCAACGACCAGAGCTGGTTCCTCGACGTCTCGGGGGTGACCGCGTGGAACTCCACCTATCCCGTCGGCGGGAACTTCTGGAGCAACTATTCCGGCAGGGACCTCGAGCACGGCCCGTCGCAGAACCTCTCGGGAGCCGACGGGATCGGCGACACCCCGATGGTGCTCAACGCAACGACCTCCGATCACTATCCGCTGATGGCACCGTGGTCGGAGCATCAGCTCGTCTTCGTCGAGGTCGGTCTCCCCGCCGGCACCCCGTGGGGCGTCGTGTACAACGGCTCCTCGATGTCGAGCCTCGCCGGCTCGATCGTGATCGGTGAATCCGTCGGGATCGAGGTCCCGTACACGTTCACGGCCGTTCCCGTGGCCGGCTACACCGTGGCCCCGGCGTCGGGTAACGGCGTGATCGGGGCGTCGGGAGGGACCTCGGACGTCGTGAAGATCACGTACACCCCGGTCGTCGTCCCGACCTATCCGATCGTGTTCACGGAATCCGGGCTTCCCGTCGGGACCCTATGGTCGGTCACGCTGAACGGGGTGTCGGAGACGAGCACGAGCACGACCGTCCAGTTCGCCCTGGAGAACGGCAGTTACGACTTCGACGTCGGGGCCATCGCCGGCTACTCCGTCGCGCCCGGTTCGGGCGCGGTACCCGTCCGCGGCGGCCCAGCCTCTCAGGCGCTGACGTTCTCGCCGATCCTCTACCCGATCGATGTGGTCGAGTCCGGCCTGCCCAGCGGGACCTTCTGGTCGGTCACGTACGGCGGGAGCACGGCCGCCGCCACCGGGCCGAACGTCACGCGCGAGCTGGCGAACGGGTCCTACCCGATCGTGCCCTCGGTCGTGACCGGGTACACCGTGACGCCTTCCTCGACCACGCTCGTAGTGGCCGGGGGCCCGGTCACGCTCTACCTCGTCTACACCGCGAACGCTCCCTCCTCCAACTCCCCCCTGCCGGGCACGAAGCTGACCCCCGCTCAGAGCACGGCGCTCTTCTGGGGAGTGATCATCGTGCTCGCCGTCGTCGCGGCGATCGGATGGGCGATGGCGTGGCGGGGACGTCCGGCGCGCGGCGGGACCGGCCCGGTGCCGGGTCACGTGGCGGGGACCGACGAGCCGACCCCGCCCGCCCCCCCGCCCCCGGGGCCGCCTCCGCCGGGGTAGGATCCCCCCGCGCTCGGTCGGCCGGCCAACGGTCCCGATCAGGAGCACCGGAACCCGAAGAGACCAAGGCCGGACCGCCGGAGCGGGATGCCCCCTCGCGCCCGGGCCCAGCGTCGCAGGGCCGCGCACAGATCCCCCGAGGGGCCGTGGTCCGCGATGGCCACCGCGCCCGCGGACATCCGGGGATCGAGCTGGAGGAACTCCCGGTACGCTCGCGCGTCCTCGTGCGGGACGTCGTAGAGGAACAGTCCGATCCCGGGGAGTTCCTTCGCGAGCAGCGGGAGAACGAGGGCCTTGTCCCCGAGGCGGAGGTCCCAGCGCCTTCGGAGCGGGAACGGGACCGCCCAGCCCGAAGAACGGCCCATCGGAACGCTCCACGAGGACCGGACGGACGCTACCCCCGTCGCGGTGATCGACGGCCGCTTCGGCAGGTCCACCGAATGAAGGGTTCCCCGCCCGTTCTCCTCGAGCGCATCGAGGAGGTAGGCGGAGGAGACGCCGGAGGAGACCCCGACCTCAACGACGTGATGGGGTCGAAGGATCCGGACCAGGGCCCAGAGCTCGAGCGGGGCGTCGATCTCGATGTACGACTCGCGTCCTTCTTGGGCATGCTCCGCCGCCAGGTGCCGAAAGAGCCGGCGGCGGCCGGCGGCCTCGCCCACGAACCGGGCGGCCCGGGCGACCGGACATCCCGCGAGACCGGCAACCCACTCGGGGTCGGGATCCGATTCGATCTGCATGCCGCGTCGGTCCCGATGTTCCCGTCGCGCCGTCTATCCCTGCAGGACGGTCCAGTCCCCGACCCAGTCCTTCACGTGCTGGATCTTCGGTCGGACGGCGCGGACCCTCTCGAACGACTCATCCAGCGACAGCCCGTCGTGGCGGTGTAGGTACCACGCTCCCGCGAGGGAGCCTCGCCGGATCCCGTGGCCGCAGAACAGGAGGACCGGCTCGTCCTTCGACCGAGCCGCGTCCACCAGGCCCACGATGCGGTCCAGGTTCGCCCGAAGCGGTCGGTCCTTCCCGTCGTCGTAGATGGGCACGTGGGTCATCCCAGGAAGCGTCTCTTCGGGGGCCTCGTCGAGGACACAGATGCGAGCTCCGCGGAACCCTACCGCGTCGTCCCAGCCGCCGACGTAGATGCCCGGGGCGATCTCGGAGGGATTCGACGTTCTCGGCGTCGGCCGGCTCCTCGAGGTTCGCTTGGAAGGCGTCATCACCGAAGCGACGGCCGGGCGGCATATCTAGCCTCGCGTGGGTGGAACATTGGGCCTGCATCATAACGCGACGGACGGACGGCCCGCGCGCTATTATCCGACGGAACCTCAAGGGAACTTGTGCGGGTCGCCCCTCCGGTCGAGTTGAGCCCTGAGGAGCGGGCGCGCCTCCAGCGACTCCGCCAACGCACGGGTCCGCGCCGGGTCCGCGCCGAGATCGTCCTTCTCGCCTCGGACGGGCTCCAGGACCTGGAGATCGGTCGACGGGTCGGCGTCGGCCGCCAGACGGCCGCCCGGTGGCGGCGCAAGTTCCTGGCCTCTCGCCTGGGGGGCCTAGAACGGCGGGCCGGCGCCCTCCGACCGGGTCGAATACCGGAGCAGAAGCTCCGGGCGATCGTTCGCGCCACGCTGGCGCGCTCCGCCCCCGAGGGGCGGATCTGGTCGACGCGCCGGTTGGCCCGCGAGCTTGGCGTCAGCCACATGACGGTGCAGCGGGTCTGGGAATCCTACGGCTTTCGACCGGTCCGGTTCGAGGCGCACCCGCTTCGGGCGGACCCGATCGCGTCGCGCGCGCCGTGGGACGTGATCGGCCTGTACCTGACCACTTCGGTGGCCGCGTTGGTCGTGACGCTGCACCCGAACGTGGTCGTGGGAGCGGGTGCCGACGGGTCCTTCCGGCGGACGGACTGGGCCGCCCGGCGGACGCCGTTCGCCGGCGGGGAGGGCTTCGGGAATGCCGCCCCCCTCACTCGGTCGTTGTCCGCGGCGACGGACCCGAAGGCCGAGGCCCCCTCCCGGATCGAGGGGTTCCTGGGGTTTCTAGGCGATCTCGGGACGCGCAACGACCGCGGCCCGTCGGTTCGCGTCGTGGCCACCGGCCGCGTCCTGTCCGAGACGCCCGCTCTGGATCGGTGGCGAGTCCGACACCCCCGGTTCGAGTTCGAGGTCGCATCGGACTTCGCCTCCTGGAGGGCCCGGGCCACGCGCGAGCTGCTGGCCGCGGGCCGTGGACCGACCCCGCGTGGGCAGTTCCGAGGAAGGGCCGAGCTGACCCGGGCCCTCGTCCGGTCCGTCGGCGCGTACTCGGGTCAGGGCGGCGCATTCGTCTGGACCGCGCGACGGCGCGAGATCGCGGAAGGGGAGGCGGCGTACCGGTTACGGTACGACCTCGCTGTTACGGGTCACCGCGGCTTCAAGCCCCCCGGCCCCATCGTTCGCACGATGGCGCCGTCAAAGAGCCGGGACGGACTGGAACGAGCGTCGGCGCGCAGCGTCCTTCGCCAGCACCTCCACGTTCGACCCGGAGACCGCGTGACGATCGAGAGCTGGACCGCCACCCTCGACTACGCCAACGCCTTCGTCCTCGAGACGCTTCGACTGGGAGCCCGCCCGCTGCTCCTCTACCAGGATGAACCGACGTACTGGGCGGCGACGACCGAGGTCCCCGCCCGGTCCCTCGCCCAGATCGGGGAGCACCGCCGCGCCGCGCTCGAGCACACCGACGTCTTCGTGAGCTTCTTCGGACCGAGCGACCGAGAGCGGTTCCACGCCCTCCCGACGCCGACCCTGTTCCGGCTGGGCGAGTACCAGGACGCCCTCTACCAGGCCGCGGCGAAGGCGGGGGCGCGCGCGGTGGAGATGGCGATCGGGCGCGTCTCCGCGGCCTCCGCCCGGATGTACAACGTCGACGAGGCCGCGTGGCGGCAGGAGCTCCTCGAGGCGACCCTCGTCGCGCCTCGGGTGCTCCATCGGAGAGGCCGCACCGTGGCCGAGAAGCTCGAGCAGGGTCGGGAGCTCGAGATCCGGCATTCGAACGGAACCCGGCTCGCCCTGCGGCTCCGGGGAAGGAAGGCCCACGTCTCCGACGGGACCGTCGCCGGCGCCCACGCGAAGGGGAGCTGGAACCTAGTGACGCTACCGGCCGGCGTGGTCTCGGTCGCGGTCGACGAATCCTTCGCCGAGGGATCGTTCCGTTCGAACGTGGCCATATCGACCGGACTCTCCGATAGCGTCGGGGAGTTCAAGGGCGGTCGGTGGACCTTCGAGAACGGCCGTCTTGCCCGGTTCGCGTACGACGAGGGGCTCGACCTGTTCACGCAGAGCTACGACCGCGCCGGGGAGGGGCGGGACCGGCCCGGCTACATCTCGATCGGGCTCAACGAACGGACCGCCGACGCGCCGCTCCTCGAGGACCAGGGGCTGGGGACGGTCGGACTCGTCATCGGCCGGAACTCCCTCCTCGGAGGGAAGACCCGGACGCCTTGGTGGGCCTGGATGCTCCTGCGCGGCTCGACCGTCACCGTCGACGGGGAAGCGCTGGTCCGGAACGGCGCCCTCTAGCCACCCCGTCCCCTCTCGAATAAGAGCGGGTCCCGGCCGTCCAGTCCGACGCACCGCTATCCGCCCTGCGCCGGTCGGAGGTCGAGAAGGCGATGAGCTCGAACGAACCGTCCCGACCGTGTCACTTCTGCGAGAGAATCCGAAACGCCTCGCGGCTGGCCGATCGCCTCGTTTGCGAGGACGAGTTCTTCCACGTGTCGCCCCAGGCGAACGACGACGGACCGACGCTGCTCGGCGATCTGATCCTCCAGACGAAGCGGCATGTACCGGATCTCGGGGAGCTCTCCCAAGCGGAGGCCGCCGCCCTCGGACCGCTGATCGCCCGGCTCAGCCGGGCCCTCAAGGAGTGCACGGGGGCCTCGTGGACGTACTGCTTTGCCTTCCTCGAAGGCTACCGGCACGTCCACGTCTCGATCCTCTCCCGCTACCCGGGGCTGCCGAAGGAGTTCGTGCGGCTGGATCTCGGCAAATGGCCCGAGGCCCCGCGGGGAAGCCCCGAGCGGGTGGCCGAGCTCTGTCGGCGGCTCGGCGACGCGCTCTCCTGCCATCCAACGCGCGTGGGCCCGTCCGCGTAGCGGGGCCGGGGGGTAGGGGGTCCCGGCCCCCCCCGAGAAGCGCGGCTCAGGCCGGGGCGGTCGCCGACTGCTCGAGCCGGTGTACGATCCCCTGGATCCCGATGAGCACGAGCAACGGCGCGATCACGCTCAGGAACGGGATGATGTAGAGGATGGCGCCCACCTTGGTCAGGGTCGAGTCGTAGCGCTTCCCGATCCGGTAGACCCCGATGAGGAGCCCGATCCATCCGATGAAGGCGAGGAGGAGCCCGCCCAGTACCGCGTAGACGCCGGTGACGAGGTCGGCGACGCTGAGGCAGGAGGAGGCCGCCCCCGAGGCGACGCAACCGACCGCCTGCAGGATCGTGACGAGGACGAGCGCGACGCCCAGCGTGATCAGGAGCATGCCGATGACACCGATGATCGAGAGGACCATCGGACCCCCGAATCCATCGTGGACCTTCCGGAGCGTGCTGAAGGCGATGATGTAGAGCACCATCGAGATGAGGGTGAGGAGGGCGCCGACGGCCACGAGGGCCACGAGCTCCTCGAGGAGGGCGATCGTGAGCGAGCCCGACCCGCGGGTCTCCCCGACGAGCGGCAGGTGCACCGCGAGCGTGAAGAAGATGAGGATCGGCGAGATGAGGATGAGCACGAGCCCGATGAAGCTGGCCAAGGCTCCCGCGCGGGCCATGCGGACCCCGCGAAGCTCGGTCGGCCGCGTATCCTCGACCGGCGCTTCCTCGGTCGGGGCCATCGTGTCGTCCGGTGCGTCCAGCGGAGTGGGCATTCCCATGGGCCATCCCCATGCCGGTCGGCCAGATGTACCTGCCGATACGAACGGGGATGCCCGGCGAGAGCCGGCCGGGTAACCACGTGATAAGTACCGGGCCCGACGGAGCCGGTCGCGACGGCCCCGACGAATCGGGTGAGCTTGAGGAGGGAGGAGGAAGGGTCGGCCCCCCGATGAGGCGAAGGTGGGGTTGCCGGCGAAGACTGCCCTCGCGGGGGCGGCCGTGAAGATCTCGCCCGGCGGCGCGTTCGGGGCCTCCGCCTACCCTACGGGGAGCCCGGGGCCGCCGGCCCTATGTACCGGCGCGCGGTAGTGGCAGTAGCGCCGCCTCGGCCCAAGGTCGCCCGACACACCCGAGACGGCCGACGGGGCCGGAATGGCCCCGCACGAATTCAATCACCTCGAGGGGCAGCCAGCGAGAACGGGTCAAGAGAGGGGCGCCCGTCGATGGAGAAACTTCGGATCTGCATCAACACCCAGACTCCGCTCATCCAATTCACCTCAGGGACGGCGAAGGGTCGGCTCGGCGGCAATCCCCCCGACGCGACCCTCGATGGGCTCGTAGAGGGTCAGGACTACCGCTACTCCCCCGGGGGGGTGACCCGAATGGTCCTTCCCCTCGTGCGACGCCTCCAGGAGCAGGGCGTCCTCGGCGAGGTGCACTGGGTATCGCTGAACCCGGCCGGCCCCCCGACGGTCCGGCTGCCGGGACTGGTGCTCCACAACGTCAGCCTCCCGGACCCGCGGATGCGAAGCTATGGCCAGACCAAGGAGGTGATCTGGGGGACGGTCCACGGCACCGCCGAGGCCGACGGCGCCTCCGAGATGTTCTGGTCCGACGACTTCGCGGAGTACGCCTACTACAACCGTCGCACCGCCGAGCTGATCCGGCAGCTCGACCGCGAGCATGACTTCGACCTGTTCTACATCCACGACTTCCAGCAACTGCCGATCGGCGGAATGCTCGACTCTCTGAAGCCCAAGATCCTGCGTTGGCACATCCCGTTCGACGGGACCGTGATCCCCGACACGTGGCGGCCCAGGATCACCGCCTATCTCGACAGCTACGACGCGGTCGTCGTGAGCACGGACGCCTACCTACGGGCCCTGCACCAGTTCGGCTATCAGGGGCGAGGCGTCCGGATGTATCCGTATGTGGATCCCGATGACTTCGGTCGCCCCTCGGCGTCGACGGCGCAGTCGACGGTCCTCCGGTACGGTCTTACAGAGGCGGGGCCGTTCGCCCTGGTCGTCGCGCGGATGGACCCGATGAAGGGTCAGGACCGCGCGCTCCGGGCGTTCGCGAAGCTCCGGCGGCGCGCGCCCGACCTTCGGCTCGTGCTCGTCGGGAACGGAAGCTTCTCCGGCTCGGCGCAAGGCCTCTCGCTCTCGAAATCCGGCCGATGGAGGAGCGCCCTCGAGAAGCTGGCCGGCGAGCTCGGGATCTCCGACCAGGTCGTGTTCACCGGTCACGTCTCCCAGGTGGAGCTCGACGCCCTGTACGAGCGCTGCCTGTTCACCATCCTCCCGTCGGTCCAGGAGGGGTTCGGCCTCGTCGTGATCGAGAGCTGGCTCCACCAGCGGGCCGCCATCGTCACCGACCAGGCGGGCGTCGCGGAGCTCATCCGGCCCGGCGAGAACGCTCTCCTCTATGCGCCCGACGACCTGGCCGAGCTCCGACGCCACATCACCGAGCTCGCCGGCGACCCCGCCCGCCGGCAGAAGATGGGACGGGCCGGGAAGCGGGCCGCTCGGTCCTGCACGGTCGCCTACGCCGCCCGATCCGAGTCACGGCTCATGCGGGAGGTGCTCGAGGCGTAGATGCCGGTGCTCCCGTCGTTCCTGGTCCTGCCCGTGCTCATTGCCTTCACGGTGGCCCTGACCGCGATCATCGCGAGCGTGGTGGCGTACGTCGTGGGCGGGCTGATGCGCCAGAGCCCTCCGGTGGCCGCGATCGGCGCCCGCCGCCTCGCCGCGATCATCGTCTGGCTCGTCGGCGGGTCGTTCGCCCTCCAGCAGGCCGGAGTGAGCCCGGACGTCGTGTTCGTCGTGGTCGTCCTCCTCGGCGTCGCTGCGCTCATCGCGCTCCGCTACCCGCTCGAGAACTTCGGCGGGAAGTTCTTCTCCGACGTCTACATCCCGTACAAGGTCGGCGACTCGATCCGCGTCGGTTCGGCGTCGGGCAAGGTGATCGAACAGAACGCGATGGCGACCGTCCTGCTCACGCCGGACGACGAGCTGGTCTCCGTCCCGAACACCCTTCTTCTGAGGGAGCCGGTCGTCAACACCTCGCCGCAGGCGTGGAAGGAGCTGACGATCCCGATCACGGTCCGCACCTCGCTCGACCTTCCGGCCTTTGAGAGCGCCCTCCTGAAGAGCCTCTCGAAGCTCCGGTCGCGCCTGGACCCCCGGTTCCCACCGGTGCTCACGACGAAGGCGCGCGGGGCCCAGGGGACGGACCTCACTCTCACGCTGATGATCCGGCGGGCCGAGGACCGCGACGCCCTCCTGGCCGAGGCGTCGAAGCGGATCGCGGAAGTGACCGACGCGGTCCAGGGCGCCGGCCGCAAGGTCGGCTGAGCCTATGCGGTCCGCGGCGCGGCCCGGCCCGGGGGCGGAGCGCGCCCGGCCGATCGCGGCCGTGACGACGGACTTCTGGTACACGCTCTGCTTCCTCCCCTCGGCGGCCCGGCGTCGGGTCGAGGCCAGGCGCCGTCGGGCCTGGTCGACCCCCCTCCGGGCGGCGGGGCTCGACGGGACGACTACGCGCCGCCACCTGCGAGCGCTCGAGCGGTGGAACGTCGCCGAGGAGCGTCGCGGGCACGCCCCCTCGATCGCCCGCCAGGCGAGACGGCTCGCGGCGGGAAGCGGCGTCGACGTGGATGCCGCCGCCGTCACTCGCGGTCTCGAGTCGAGCCTGCGCGGGGTGCCGGTCCGTTCCGCGCCCGGGGTCCACGAGGCCCTCGCGCGCCTGGCCGATCGCGGCACGCGCCTCGGCCTCGTATCCAACCTCGTCAACGAGACCTCGGCCTCGGTCACCGGGATCCTCGAGGAGCTGGGCCTCGACCGGTATTGGTCCTCTCGGCAGTTCTCCTCGGATCTTCCGTGGTCCAAGCCGCTTCCCGGCCCGTTCCGCCGATGCCTGCGCGAGCTCGGCGTAGCTCCCGGTGCGGCGGTCCACGTCGGCGACCGCGCCCTCGATCGCGTCGGGGCGCATCGCGCCGGCATGCGCGCCATCGTCTACACCGGGCTGCACTCCGTCGAGTTCGGACGGACCGTTCCCCGCGCGGACCGCCCTCCGGCTCGTGCGATTCAGGCGGTCACCTGGAAGCAGGTCGTACAGCTGCTCGAGCCAAGCCTCGTCTGAGCCACGGCCGGGATCGACGCTACGCCGGGGGTGGCGCCCGGGTCGGGGAAAGGGTTGGGCGAGGCGTCGTGCTCGCCGGCGCAGCGAGGCACCTACGCTGTGGCGAGCGTGGCGACCATCCGCTGGGCGGGGTCGACGAGGAGGAGCACACCGCCCACGAGGACGAAGAGCGCCCCCACCAGCGAGACGACGTTCTCGCCGAGGCCCAGGAAGGCCCATCCGATGGCAGCCAGGACCACCATCATGACCCCACTCGCGACCGGTCGGTCCTTCCAATCGCGCCGCGCCAACGAGGTGAACAGCAGCGCGAGCGCACCGAGGACGAGGAGCACCGTCGCGAGGTCCACCGAGCCGATCGCCGCGTACGGACGCCCGACGGCGAGGTCGACCACGCCGACGAACAGGCTCGCAAGGCTCCCCAAGAGCACCAACGCGCCGCCGAGGAGGCCGAACGCGATCCCGAGCCGACGCTCGGTCAGATTCGACATGTTTCCGGATTCACCCCCTACCCCCCGCCCGCGCGGGGCGCGGTGAGGATCGACCGCGCCCGGGGCCGCGGGGGCGCTTGCGACTTCTCGGACGGGCTACATGAACCCTTGTCCAACCATCGGGTACATGAAGCGCTTGTCGCGCGCCGGGCGACGCTTTCCAACCGAGCTCCGACCCGGCATAACGGGCACCGGGTTCGGCCCGATTTCCATCGACAATCGAGGAACTTCCGACGGCGTCGCCTCGTCAATTGTCGTCGCCTGGGCCCGTCGTTGGACATAGCCATATGACCCGGTGACCGGGAATGTTGTTCCGCCGAAACGGCACGGAGAGAGAAGATGAGCGAACTTTGCGCAGTATGCCAACTCTCGTTCGGATCCCCGGCGGACCTCCTGGACCACCGGCGGACCGCCCACCGGGGCTCCGAGGCGACCGCCACCTTGCGGACGAACCCCGAGGCGCACCGCCCGGGCCTCGTCTGCGGGCTCTGCTCACGGCGCTTCGCCACGCCCGAACTGCTCGCCGAGCATCTGAACCGCCCGCACCGGACGGCCGAACGGCGCGCCTGGACGCGGTCGGCGCCCGGGTAGGGGGGCCCGCACCCCGGGCTCCTCAGCCCCCTTCGCGGACGAGCCCGAGGGCGAGGGCCCCGCGGAGGACGCCGATGTGCGTGAAGGCCTGGGGGTAGTTCCCGAGAGGTTCGTTCGTCGCCGGGTCGAACTCCTCGGAGAAGAGAAGGAGGGGGCTCGCGGCGTCGAGCAGCGCGCGCCACCGGGCCAGCGCCCGCTCCCGCTGCCCGCTCTTCGCCAGCGCCTCGACCAGCCAGAAGGAACAGAGGAGGAACGACCCTTCCGGCCCCCCGAGCCCGTCGTCCCTCTCGTACCGCCGGAGGAACGGTGCCCGGCCGAGCCGCTGCTCTACGGCCGAGATCGTGCTGAGGACCCGGGGGTCGTCGGCCGGAAGGAACCCGGTGATCGGGATCCGCAGCGCGCTCGCGTCCAGCTCGGGCCGCCCGAACGCCTGGACGAACGAGCCGCTCCGCCCGTCGTACCCGCGGGAGAGGATCGCGGCCCGGATCTCCTCGGCGGTCCGACGCCACTCGTCGACCTGGGCCCTCTCGCCGAACTCCTGAGCGAGCTGGAGGGCGCGGTCGAGGGCGACCCAGCACATCAGCTTTGAATGAACGAAGTGATCCGGCGGCGCGCGGGACTCCCAGATCCCGCTGTCGGGCTGCGCCCAGAGCTCCGTCGTTCGCTGGGCCAGAAGCTCGATCGTCGACCAGCGGTCCCGCACGAACGCCGGGTCGACGCGCTCGAGCAGGAGCGCCGAATCGAGGATCTCGCCGTAGATGTCCAGCTGGCGCTGGTCGGCCGCCGCGTTGCCGATCCGGACCGGCCGGGACCCCCGGTAGCCCTCCAGGTGGGGAAGCTCCGACTCCGGCGGCGGGCTCTGGCCATCGAGCGTGTAGACGGTCCGGAGCTCCTCCCCAGGGCGGAGCTCTCCGGCCCGGTCGAGGGCCCAGCCGACGTACGACCTCGCCTCGGAAAGGTGACCGAGCAGGAGGAACACCTGGGCCGTGAACGCGGCGTCGCGGATCCAGACATACCGATAGTCCCAGTTGCGCGGTCCCCCGGGCCACTCCGGGAGGGAGGTCGTCGGGGCGGCCACGAACACCCCGGAATCGGCGTACGAGAGGAGCTTCAGGACGAGCTCGGAGCGCTCGACCCACGGATGCCACCGGGCCGCGACCCGGCGGAGCGGGGCCTCCGGTGGAGAGACCCATCCGCGCCAGTACGCCTCGGTCACTCCGAGGAGCGAAGCGAGCGACGGATCCCTCGAAGGGGGATCCCCCCAACGGACCTGAGCGAACACGGGAGTCCCGGGGACCACCTCGCCGGTCGAGGTAATCCCCCGCGCGGCTCGCTGCCACGGCCAAGGCGCCACGCACGCCATCCGGTCGGAGCCGCTCGAGGCGATGGCGAGGGTGCCTTCGAGGTCCCAGGCGGGCACAGCGCGGCCGTAGTCGAACCGCGGGTCCGAGCCGATCGCGACACGGATCGGACCCCCGGTGGCTACGGCCCGACGGACGATCCGCGGGTCGCGTCCGATCGACGTCGCCGCCGTTCCCATGGGCATGAAGTCCGTCAGGGTCAGGGTGAGCCCGCGCCGGAACTCGAAGAAGGTCGTCAGTACGTTGGTGCCCGGGATGTACTGCTGGTGCGAGACGTTCGGACCGATCGGGGCGAACCGGTGGGAACCGCCCCGGGACCGGTCCAGGATGCGCGCGAACACACTTGGGCTGTCGAACCGAGGGAAGCAGGCCCAGTCGATCGACCCGTGCCGGGAGATCAGGGCCCCAGTGCCTTCGTTCCCGATCAGCCCGTAGTCGTGCAACGTAGGGAGATCCGGCTCCGGTAACGACTGTTCGGGCCCCGGCCCTTCGTGGCCCGGGTTCGAAGTGGGTTCGCGGCCGGCCATGCGGTCCTCTCCGTCACGGGGTCGGGAACGGTGCGCGGGATCGCCGATCGAGCGATCTCGACGGTCGCGCCCCGATCAGCCCCCGATCCGGTCAGGGGCCCTATGGAGAAATAGGCCGCGGTCGCGCACCACCGCCCGTCGCGCCGGCCGCCGAGCGGGGTCCTCCCTGCTCGCCGCCGGGAGGAACGGACGTTCGCGGCGAACACGCGCACAACGAGGTTGACGGGACCACGGGCCGTTGACCGAGACTCGATGAACCGAATCCGCAGGGCTCGATCGCGAGTCCCGGGATCCGGTTGGATCCCGAATCCCCAGTGACCAGGACGCTGTCGTGCCGGAGCGCCGTAGATGCGATCGCGGCGTCGGGCATCGGAAGCGACACCCCTTGACTTCTCGATCTGCACGAGGTCGCCCCGCGACGAGGCTGCATTCCTTGTCGAACGGGGCTACATTGCGTCCCGAGACCAGTTGCATCGCCTTGGTGAGATACGTGCCGCCCGCGAAATGGGCGCCGTCCACCAGCTCGGCCAGCGCGAGTGCCGGTAGAGCAACGATCTCCTGCTCGGATTCGAAGATCTCGGCCTTCGCGGCGGCACCTCGATGACCGCAGACGCTGAACGGCCAACTTGGCCCTTCATTCATCCCCGGACTTGATTTGCCGGCCTCCTGCAGGAAAACCACGAAAATGACCGGCCTCCGGTGGTCCGTCCCGTCACCGCTCACGACGTTCGAGCTTCAAGTCAGCAATTCATACACTGGCGACGACGTCGTCACTCGGACTCCTCTCCGGCGGGAAGCTCGATATTCCCCGGGACTCTGGCCGAGCGATGACCCACGGCTCCTACCTGCTGGTCCTCGGTTCTGGGCTCGCGCTGCTCGGACTCGGCGTCGTCCTATGGAGGCTTGAGCTTCGGAACCCGAGGCTGCTTCAATTCTCCCCAAAAGTCCGTCGATGGAGCCTGCCGATGTTCATCATCGCGAGCATGATCGCGGGAACCGCGAGCTTCTTCATTCCCCCACCCTGGGGGGCCAAGAATCCGAGTGGTATCTTCATCGCAATCGCCTGGGGACTCGCCCTCTCTGTGGTCTGGGGCTGGCTCAAGATGAATCCGGGGAGTTCACCTCGGAAACCGGTCGCTTCACGCTGATGAGGAGAGCCGTGGGGGTGTGGGGAACGTTCGGGGCGGTCATCGCGGTCGCAGCGTATCTGACCTACCTCGGAGGGAACCCGACGGCATTCGGCCTAGACTCGATTCGATGGGCTGCGGTCGGAATCCTGGCGCTCGGATTCTCGGTAGTGGGCTACGGTCTCATGACGAGCAAGAGCAGAAACTCGAGCGACGAACTTTAGGACCTTCCCCCGCCCCTGGGACCGGCGAATGAACGCCGTCCTTCGATTCACCCCCAGCCTCCTTCACATCTCGGTCGCGCTCCGTCTGACCGGGTGTGGGTCGTCGGATCACCCGGCCGGTCTTTGAGTGGCGGCGGTGCGCCGAACTCTGCTACGCGTTTCCCCTCGTGGCCGGGGCGCCCTCGGGTCCTCAGCCTGGCTCGCGGTTTCGCCTCGCCTTCGCGACCTCACTCAGCTGGCGCTCCACCCGAAGAAACAGAGCCAACGAGAAGACTCCGAGCGCGGCGAATACGAGGGTGGGAACATCGCCCAGGTATATGTTCCAGCCGGGCGCGGTCTTTACGAGTAGGGGGCCGAACGGCACGAATGGATTGATTCCCACCTCGTAGGCGAACGATCCGATCATTCCGGCCAAGCACCACCTCTTTCGCCGAGCGAGCTCCTTCAGGCGAGAACCGGTCGACAGCTCATTGGAAGGTCGTTGCTCTACCGTTGCCGGTGCGCTGGCGATCTGAGGGTCCCTTCCCTTATCAGGTGAATCGCTTGCCAGCTTCGTAGAGGTGCTAAACATGGGACCGGTAGATCTATGTCAGCTGGGGCTGGTACTCGAACCGCGTCTCCTCGCCTCGAGTCGGGCCAAGTAGGACCCCACGAGTGCCAGCGTCGCCCCCACACTAAGGAACGCTCCGACGATAAACCAGTACTGGTCCGCAGGAATCGGCTGGCACGAGTTGAAATCAGCGCAATCCCGGGTCGGGTGCGGCGACTGCAGCGCCAGACTGATCGATGCCGCGATGAAGCATCCACCGAGGATCGCGACGCCCATGAAGACAACCAATGGAAATCGCGATTTAGGCTGATGAGAGTCTGCCTCGCCCACTCAACCACCGACCCATGTGCCGCAGGAAGAGCACCGAGATTAGGACGATGACCTTCGTCAGCAACCGACGGGCTCATCACCTCAGCTCAGGATAAGCTCGGGACTCCGTACGCGGCGGGTGCGGCAACGAGACACGTTTCTAAGGGACGACGAGTCCCGAGCCCATGGCACGAGGCGACGACCAAGGTCGCCTGCTCGATCTCGCATGCAAGAAGTGCGGACACGCGTTCCAGTGGAAGTGGGTCTGGGGATTCTCTTTGACCTCTCGGTCGGTTGGAAGTTCCCCGGTCCGGCTGATCCTGTGTCCCTTCTGCCGCCGCCGCTCCCTTTACAGGGTCAGTCGCTGAACGAATCGGGGGGTTGGAAAAGGACAGGGATCAACAAGTTTCGGGTCTACTCCGCATCACGACTCGCGCTGACCATTGGTCTCGAGTTGAAACGGCCCTCACACCGATCCCGAAGCTCCGCGCAACCTCCGTCGCGTTCCCCCGGAACGGGTCCGGGACGGCGTACCCTCGGTCCGGCCCCTGACAGCCTGAAGGCCGAGGACATTGCCTCCTCGATTCGCCTCGGTGCCGACGCAGCTACACCGTCGTCCTGATCGAAGCGACGACAAGGCCAAGGCCATAGACCCGAAGTCAGCCTTTCGGTCACACCCCCACGGATGCTGTCGAGCGCGCGGGCGACGTTCCGGGGGTGGGACATCGGTCACGGGGATCGATCCCTCAGGCCCCTGGCCTTCCCAGGGTTCCGCTGGTACGAACTCCTCAAGCGGGCGGCGGCCCTGAAGTCGATAGCGGAGGTCGTCTTTGTATCAAACCGAATCAGTCAACGCCCGGGTCCGGAGTTTCAAGGAGCACTGGCGAATTCTCTGGGCAGGCGTGGGTGTACTTGCGGCAATGTTCGCCAACCTGTTCCTCGCGATCGGGCTCTACCCGACTCGATACGTCAACGGACTTGTCTGCGCTTGCGGGCGTCCCGGCTGGGTGACGTATTGGACCTTGGCGATTTACGCCCTTGCAGCCCTGGGAGGGATCCTGGTCGTAGTCGGGTTCGCATGGATCGCGTACAAGTCGCGTCCCAGCCCGGAGGGTGTCAGATCTACGGAGAGACCACCCGAAAAGCAACCAGGGGGAGGGGGGGATGTCTGACCGCTCGGCGAGCAACAGAACCAGACGTCGGCAACCTCCGGACTTTGAACTGGCCGCCGGCCAAAGGGGGGGCCCTCCCGATGAGTGGACAATTCCCGTCACCGGTGACCTTTACAAGTCGCGCTCCCTGAGCGGGTCCATGTCCCCCAAGCGGGCGAAGACGCCCAAGGAGCCTCGCGGAGCCCAGAAGTGGATCCTTGCGGGACTCCGCTCCCTTGACCCGTCGGCCTCTCTCTCCACCTCGAAGATCGCGAAGAGGATTGCCAAATCGAGCGGAAAGAAGTTCCACAAGAACTCCGTCTACCTAGCGCTGCGTCAGCTGGCGGGCCGAGGCGACGTCAGGGCCACCCGAGTTGGGCTGGAAAAGACCTACCGAATCGGCAAGAACCCTGAGAGCACCTCAAATCAGACGGGGCCAGCGGGTGAAGCCGCCAGATCTGAAGCCTCTCCCCAGGGCGATACCCCGATGGGGCCGACTCCGCCCGACCCCGGGGCTCTCGCGGCCATGCTTCCTTACAAACTTGCGTTGGGGGAAATCCTCGTGCTCAGCATCGGTAATGGGCAGGTGCTTACCGCCGCGAACCTCCACGGACGCCTCGCCCTCGAGCGTCGTCCGCTGCCTCCGTAGATCATCGGCGGCGGTGCCGAGTTTGGTCCTCGTTTCTAATGAGCTGAGCTCAAGCGCCACCAGGGCGGGTAGTAGTATCGCGGAGGTTGTGGGCAGTATTGGCGATGTTCTCCTCGCGGGCGCCTCACATTGCCGTGATCCTGGGTGGTGGCCCCGCTGGCACCGCGGAGCCACTGTTTCTCGTCACAACTGGCTCCGGTGCCACCCCATTAGCGCTTGAGTTGAGCTCAGCTGTACCTTTCCGATCCGACGCTCGGCCACCACAACCGGGCGGACGGCCTCGCGTTAGTCGGGAAGACTCGCCTCAACCGAGTCGATCAGTCCGCGGAGGCTGGAGGATGAACCGCCCTCCGTCTAATGGCATGACGGCCGACCACCCCTGCTCCAACAGCCCCGGAACCTCCGCTAGTGATACGATCCGTTGGACGGGAGACCCCCGCCGTCGGTCAGGGAGAGGCGTCAACGCCCCGTCGCCGAAGGCCCCGTTGATCGCGTCCCCACCCGGGATTAGGCGCTTCGATAACCGATCGGCGAGTTCGGCCCGCTCCTTCTCGGACATCTGGGAAACGTCGGTCTCCTCGGGGAGCCCCAGGCTCCGAAGCAAGAGGCGGACGAACCCCTCCGTCGCCCTGCTCTCCTCCGCGCCTCGGGCGGTCAGGAGCGCACCCATCGCCCGTTCGTACTCTTCCCGCATGGCCTCGACGACATGGTCGGGAACCTGTTTCCGAAGGTTGTAGCGCCCTGCCACCCCCAGGTCGTGGCCGAGGATTGCCTCCCGCGTATCGTGATCCATGCGGCCGACCAGCAGCTGCGTCGAGCAGTAGCTCCGGAGAACGTACGGTCGCCAGCGCACGTTCTCGGGGCAAACCGACTGGATTGCCTTCCGGATCGAATACACCACAGACTTCGTGGTCACAAACGACCCGGTCTCTTTTCCTTCGGTGTTCCGCGCCCCGAGTGCCGTCAACGCCACGAGTGGGGAGGCCGGAGTCAGGATCTCTCCCGCCGCCTGCCGCTCGCCGAGGTAGGAGAGTATCGCGTCGGCTGCCTCCGGCGTCCCGAACGTCAGGTAGCCCCAGGAGTTCTTCGAAAGCCGGGAGGGCACCCGCAGGAGGAACGCCTTTCGACCCGCCGGAATCTCGAAGCGGGGATGCTTACCCTCGGTCCGGAGTTCCGGGAGATCATCGACGGTGAGTCCGTCGTTTCCCCGGTCGTTCCCGAGGGTCCCGGGGCGGAGCCCGCTATGCGCCATCAGCAGCGCGCAGACTCGTCCGCGGGGCGGTAGGGCTCCGAGGATCAGCCGGAGCTGCTCCGGGGTCGGGACTCGCTCACGCGCGAGGGATTCGGATTGGTACGCTCGCCGGAGCTTGGGAAACTGGCGGAAGTCGACGCCATTGAACAGGAGCCAGTCCCGGACCCCTTTCTGGGTCTTGGCGACGTACGAGTCGAGCTTCTTGAGAGCATGGAGGTGCGTCGCGTAACCGATTAGCAGATCGCGGAGCTCTTCGGGCCGCTCCTTGGCGAGGTCGACCAGACGCCGGGGAGTGAGGCGGGTCCGGTAGAGGAACAGGCCGAGCTTACGGAGGTTGACCTCAGCGGAGAGGGAAGAGCGCAGGGCGTGGGCCTCGAACCACTTCCGGACGGTGGGGTCCCTGAGGAGGGGCCGGTGGTCGAGGCGACCTCTGGGCTCCCGGAACTTCTCGGCGGCGCGGACCATGCTGAAGTCAACGGGCCCCAAGCTAATAAACCCACAAGTCGACGGGCCCGAGGGGATTCGAACCCCTGATCTTGCGGTTAAGAGCCGCCTGCTCTACCGGGCTGAGCTACGGGCCCAAGGACGAGGCGGGCCGAGCCGGCCCCACCCTATTAAGTTCACCGGGACGGCCCTCGTTCGCTCTCACCGGAGCCGCTCGAGGGCCGCGCCGACCATCAGCGGCAGGAGGACGGTGACGTCGCCCTCGACGGTCTGGTGCCGGGCCGTCGGCTTCACCTTGCCCCACGAAACGGCCTCGCGCGTGCGAGCCCCCGAGAGGCTCCCGTCCCACTCGACGGCCGTCGTGATGTAGAGCGCGGCGTCGAGGCCGTCCCGGAACTGGTTCCACCAGATCGTGTGGTGCTTCGAGATCCCGCCGCCGAGCATGATCGCTCCCGCGCGTTTCGCCTCGAAGACCAGGTCGGAGAGCTTCTGCTCGTCGTCGAACAGGTCGATCGCGAAGTCCTTGTGCAGCTGCCAGAAGAGCCACAGCTGCGAGCCGACGGCCCCGTCGGTGATCCCCGGGATGAAGAACGGCACCTGCTTATCGAACGCCGCGCGGGCGAGGCTGCCCTTCCCAGCGCGCGGGCCCAGGTCCTCCCCGATCGCCCACGTGAGGTCGCGCGTTGAGATCTTCCGGACGCCCTGGCGGTAGAGCCGCCCGAGGAGCTTCTGCATCCGCTGCTCGACCGGCCGACCGTAGTGCGACTGCGGGATGACGAGGTTCCCCAACCGGTAGAGCCCTTTCCGGTAGAGCTTCGCGTCGTCGAGGTCCCACTCGCCGTGGTAGTACGCCCGGGTCGACCGAGCGATGTCGTGGTCGAGCGTCCCGCAGGTCGTCACGACGGCGTCGACGTAGCCGCCGCGGACGAGCGTCTCGAGGACGCCGCGCGTCCCGGTCGCCACGATGTCGGCGGGGAACGAGAGGAACCGGGTCATCTCCTCGTCGCCCAGGATCCGCGCGAGCAGGTCGACGCCGCGCGCGACGCCCTTGGCGCTGAAGCCGCCCGCGTCGTCCATGCGTCGGACGAGCGTGTCGAGGCTCGGGGCGTCGTCGATGCGGATGTCCCGGACCGTCCTGGGCATTTTCCTCCCTTAGAAGTGGAGCGAGATCCCGAGCGTGAGATTGTGGTAGAGCGCCAGGTAGGTCAGGATGTAGCCCGCCATGGCCCCGCCGTTCAATAGAGGAAGCCCCGCCTGCGCGTTCCCACGGGCGACGAGCCGCATCAGGAAGCCGTAGCCGACGAGCGAGCCGGCCATCGCACCGAACGCCGTGATCAGGTTCGCGCCGATCCCGAGGGCGATGCTCGTGGCCGGCAGCCAGACGAACGCGGAGACGACGAGCACGCCCGGAAAGACGACGTCGCCGAGTCCCATGAACATCGCCTCGCGCTCCTCCGACGGGATGTTCCGCTGCGCCTGGAAGGAGCCCTTCTTCGTGTAGTCGTACCCGGCGGACTCCGGCATCACCATCAGGATCGGGAGCTTCATCTCGACGACGACGTCGGCGAGCGAGATCATGTGCTTCGTCCGGTAGACGGCGATCGCATCGTAGACGGCGAGGGCCCCGAGCAGGATGAAGCAGGGGAGGATCCCGAAGGAGATCCCCAGGAGCGCGATGAGCGAGCCCCCCGCAACGAACCCGGCGAGGTCGACGACGTACCACTGGGGGTCCATCAGGAGCGCGAGGAACAGGAGGACCGCGATCGAGAACGCGAGCGGGTACGACCAGTCGATGTACTGGCCGAGGGCCCCCGGAAGGATCCACGTCGGCGTGGGGGTGATCAGCGCGAGCGAGGCCTGGAGCGTGATGCTGAGGGAACCGCCGATCCCGACGAGGATCAGGATGCGCAGGGCGGAGAGGCCCCCGCCCTTGCTCGCCAGCCAGAGGATGAAGATCGGGACGAGCACGATGACCGCGATGAGGAAGAGCGGGTCCGTCGGCGAGTTCGGGTTGGAGGTCGACGCGAGCCCCGCCGATTTGAACGGGAAAGCGAGGGCGAGCGCCACGAGCTGGGCCCCGATGTACAGGGCCAGGAGACCGAGGGACCGGATCCCGCGCATCGCGGCCTACGGCTGGACGACCGCGTAGGCGTTGTTGCCGAGGACCTTGGTGATCTTCGCGTTGATCGTCGTGCCGCGCTGGTTGGCGCCCGTGACGAAGATGACGAACCCCTCCTTCTTGGCGACCCCGTCGCCGCGCCGACCGACGTCCTCGATGGTGAGCCGGTAGACCTCGCCGACGACGACCGGCGCCTTGGGCTTCTCGGGCGCGATGACGCGCCGGACGGTCACCGGGCGCTGGGCGCCGCAGGCCTCGCAGATGAGGAGGGTGAAGCGGCCCTCCTTCGAGAGGTGCGTGTCGGGACGCTTGCACTCGGAGCAGATCACGTACTTCTCGGTGTACTCGCGGATCCGCTGTCCGATGTTGTCCTTCGTGAGGCGCGATTTGAGCACGCCCCGGGGCAGGTCCAGGACCCCGGGGCAGCCGAGCTCGCGGGCGAGGTAGCCGATCAGGTGCGCCGGCTCGCGCCGGAGGACCCCCGTGATCTCCTGGAAGTTGCGGATGACGGTGTTCTTGCCGTCGCCCATCACGTCCGGGTCCGGGACCACGAACCGTTCGTGCGTGGTCTGGACGGGCGGGAGCTTCTCGCGCGCCCGCTCGAGGAGGGTCTTGTACGCTTCCATCGGGAGGTCGGTCCGAGCGGGGCTCCACTCAAAAGGCTTGCCCGGGGCGCTCGCGGCTCACTTCGGCGGGGCATCCCCCGCCAGGAGCGCGGGGAGCACCTTCGTGAGGTCCTTCTCGGTGACGATCGCCGTCGCGTGCTTCCGGACGAACTCGTCCTCGGGGAGGAAGGCGATCCCGATGCGGCTGCGTCGGAAGAGGCCCACATCGATCTCGGAGTTGCCGACGGAGGCGGTCTCGGCCTGGGTGAACCCGAGCTGCTCCTGGATCCCCTGGAGCGCGGCCTCCTTGCCCTTGATCGGGACGCGGATGATCCCCCCGCCGGTGAGCCGACCGCCGCCGTCGACGCGGAACCCGTTGGCGAGGACGTAGTCGACGCCGAGCTCGCGACCGACGCGCTTCGCGAGGATGTCGATCCCGCCGCTCACGATCGCGGTGCGGATGCGGCGCGCGTGCAGGGCGTCAAAGAGGGCCCGGGCGCCCGGCATCAGCGGGACCGGCGCGAGGATCGATTCCAGGTCCATGACCGTGATGTGGGGGTTGTGGCGCCACCAGATCTCGATGTCGCGTCGGAGGAACTCGACGTCGTCGATCTGGTCGGTCATGAAGAGCCGGACCGACTCGTCGTTCGACTCGCCGAAGTGTTCGTGGACCGCCGCCCAGGAGCTGACGACGTCGACGAGGGTCCCGTCCATGTCGAACGCGACGAACCGGATCACGACGACTCCCGAGCGATCGCGTCCGCCGCATCGAGGACCTTCTCGCTCGGTCGGTGGCTCCAGGCCTCGAGGACGGCGTCGATCTGGTCCGGGCGGCTCGCGCCGAAGACGGGCGCTGCGCCGCGCCGTCGCAGCCAGTGGAGCGCGATCGAGGCCATCGGGACCCCTGCCTCGTCGGCGAGGTCGCGGATCCGCCGGGCCTTGGCGACGACCTCCTGGAACCGGTCGACCTCGAAGAGGTCGCGCGCGAAGCGCCGGACCTCGGGCGGGGGCACCTTCCCGTCGAGATACCGACCGGCGAGGATGCCCCGCGCCAGAGGCGTGTACGCCTCGATGACGATCCCCTCCTGGCGACAGTAGTCGACGACGGCGTCGCCGTCGGCCGTCGCCAGGAGGCTGTACTTCAACTGGTTCACGACGAGGGGGGCCTCGCGGAGCGCCGACTGGGCGGCCCGGATCTCGTCGACGGAGAAGTTGCTGACGCCGACGGCGCCGATCTTCCCCTCGCTCCAGAGGCTCTCCATCGCCTCCATCGTCTCGGCGATCGGGACGTCCGCGCTCGGGGCGTGCACGAGGTAGACCTGGACCGTCGGGAGCCCGAGCCGGGAGAGGCTCCGGATGAACGCCGCCCGGACCTGCGCGCGGCGCAGGTGCTCCCAGGAGACCTTCGTGGTCACGAACGGGAGCGTGGCGGGCGGTTCGCGGGCGATCGCGTCGCCGAAGAGGCGCTCCGAGCGGCCGTCGCCGTACACCTCCGCGGTGTCGAACCAGGGGACGCCACGGCGGAGACCGTACTGGATCGTCTCCTTCGTCCGGTTCTCGTCCTCGGGCGACCAGCGTCCCATCGACCAGAGACCGAGCCCGAGCGGGGGATGCCGTCGACCGGTCCGACCGAGGGGGAGACCCTCGGCCGCCGGGGGCGGGGCCGTCGGGGCAGGCGTTCGCTTCGCGGCGGCGCGGGGTTTCGCCTTCGATTTTGCGGGGGTCATGAGAATTCCTCGGAGCGTGGAGGGGGGATGAGCGCGAGGTTGGCCGCGATCTTGCGGAGGCGCTCCTCGAGCTCGGCGGCCTTCGCCCCGGCCTCGGCGACGACGTTCGGGGGAGCGTGGTCGCGGAACCCCGGGTCGGCGAGCCGGGCGCGGGTCTTGTCAAGAAGGGCTTGCAGCTTGGTCCGCTCGCGTTCGAGGGCCTCGCCGGCGGCGCCCGCGTCGGCGAGGACGAGATAGAACTCCCCCTTCGTCGAGACCGCGCGGGCCGGAGTGGGCGGAGGGGACTCGCCGGGGGCCAGAATCTCGAGGCTCTCGACGCGCGCGAGCCGGACGATCGTCGCCCGCTCGCGCTCGAGCAGCCGCGCCTCCTCCGTGCCCGCGGGCCGCACGCCGGCGGGGGGGCGCACCGAGGCCGCGATGCGGCTTTCGGCCCGGAGGTTGCGGAGGGCGCGGATCGCCTCGAGGACCACGTCCACGGCGACCTCGGCCCCCGGATCCCTCGGCGCCTCGTCGGCGCGCGGCCACCGGCCGACGGCGAGGGAGTCGCCGTCGTGGGGGAGCGCGTGCCAGAGCTCCTCGGTCACGTGCGGCACCATCGGGTGGAGCTGGCGCAGGAGCCGGTCGAGGACGAACCCCAGGGTCTCGCGGGACTCGCGCGCGAGGGGCTCTCCTCGCGCCCCGTTGAGCCCGTCCTTCGCGAGCTCGACGTACCGGTCCGCGAGATCGTGCCAGAGGAACTGGTAGAGCACCGTGGCGGCGCGCGTCACCTCGAACGCGGCGAGCGCGCCGTCGAGCTCCTCCGACATCCGGCTCCATCGGGAGAGGATCCACCGGTTCTCGAGCGTCGACCCCGCGTGGAGGGCGGGGGCGCCGGGGGTGGGCGCGGTGCCGGGGGGAAGGTACGAGGTGGCGAACCGGGTCAGGTTCCACAGCTTCGTGAGGAAGTTCCGCCCGCCCTCCAGGGTCCCCTCGCCGAAGGTGGCGTCCTGATCGATCGGGTTCGGGAAGACGAGCGCGAAGCGCATCGCGTCGGCGCCCCACTCGCGGATGACGTCCACGGGATCCGGGGAGTTGCCGAGATGTTTGGACATCCTCCGGCCGGTGTCGTCGCGGAGCATCCCGGTGAAGAGGACGTCGGCGAACGGTGGGCGGCCCTGGAACCGGTAGCCGGCCATCATCATCCGAGCGACCCAGAAGAACATGATGTCGCGCCCGGTCACGAGGAGGCTCGCCGGGTAGTAGTGCGCCAGATCGCCCGTCGCGTCCGGCCATCCGAGCGCCAGGAACGGCCACATCCAGGAGGTGAACCATGTGTCGAGGACGTCGGGGTCCGCGGTCAGCCGGTGCTCGCCGCACTTCGGGCACGTCGTCGGCGTCTTCTCGGACGCGGTCTCGGCGCCGCACGCGTCGCAGTAGTAGACCGGGATGGGATGGCCCCACACGACCTGCCGGGAGATGCACCAGTCGTCGAGCGATTCCATCCAGCGGAAGAAGGTGAGGTCCCAGCGGGACGGGTGGATGCGGATAGTCCCCGAACGGACCGCCTCCACCGTGGGGGGCACGAGGTCGGCGATGCGCACGAACCACTGCTTCGAGAGCATCGGCTCGATGACCGCGCGCGATCGTTCCGACCGTCCCACCGCGTGGACGATCTTCTCGGTGCGGTCGACGAGACCGGCGCCCGCGAGCGCCTCGGTGACGGCGGTCCGGGCCGCGTCGCGGTCGAGGCCCCGGAACGCCTCGGGGACCCAGGCCCCTTCGAGAGCGCCCCGGTCGGAGAGGATCGAGGGGGGAAGTCCCAGCTCGGGGTGGTGCTGGAAGATCTGGAAGTCCACGGGATCGTTCCGGGGCGTGATCTTGAGCGCCCCGTTGCCGAACTCCGGGTCCACCAGGGGATCCGTCACGATGGGCACGATCCGCTCGGTGAGCGGGACCCGCACCTTCCGGCCGACGTCGGCCCGGTGGCGCGCGTCGTCGGGATGCACCGCGACGCCGACGTCCCCGAAGATCGTCTCGGGGCGGACCGTCGCCACCACGAGCCCCCCCGGGGCACCGTCGGCCCAGGCGTACCGCACGTACAGGAGATCGGCGGGCTCCTCCGAGTGGAGCACCTCCAGGTCGGAGACCGCCGTTCGGAGCTGTGGGTCCCAGTTGACGATCCGCTCGCCCCGGTAGATCGACCCGGCCCGGTACATCTCGACGAACGCCTTTCGCGTCGCGCGCTGGGCGCCTTCGTCCATCGTGTACCGGTACCGGGACCAGTCGATCGAGAAGCCGCCGGCGCGTTCCTGGACGAGGATCCGGGCCTCGTGCTCGCGCCGCCACTCCTCTACGTGCTGGAGGATCTCCGGACGCGACATCGCGTCGAGGTTGACCCCCTGCTTGGCGAGCCGCCGCCGGACCTCGACCTGCGTCGAGAGGCCCGCGTGATCGACGCCCGGGAACCAGAGCGTCGCGTCGCCGCGCATCCGGTGCCACCGCACGAACGTATCGCGGACCGTGTCGCCGAGCATGTGGCCCATCGTCAGGACCCCGGTGACGTTCGGCGGGGGGTGGGGGATGACGAACGTCGGGCCTTTGGGCCGGTCCGGCGCCCGGAAGTAGCCCTGCCGCTCCCAGTGCTCCTGCCAGCGCGCCTCGAGCTCGGCGGGGGAGAACCGAGGCGGGAGCGTCGGCTCCCTCAGGTCGCTCCCCTCCCCGCGACGCTGAGGGCGAACGGCGCGGCGATCGCCAGCTCGACGAGCGCGAGCGCTCCCATCGCCGGGGCCGCGATCGCCCCGCGGGCCCCGATCCGCAGGAGATCGTAGACGACGAGCGGGGTCCCTGCGACGAAGAGACCCGGGATGGAGACGGCGGCGGCCCACCAGGCGCCTGCGAAGAGGTTCGTGATCGGGAGGCCCTTGCGACGGGCCCGGTGGAACAGGATTCCGAACTCGAGGAAGGCGGCGGCGAGGATCGCCGGGAACTCCGCGGCGACGAACGCGAGGAAGAGGCCCGGCGAGAAGATCCGCAGGAGGGTGAGCGCGATCACGATCGCCGCCGAGAACAGGTAGATGATGGCGACGAGGGCGACCTTTCCCAGGAGGAGCGAGCGCCCGGGAAGCGGCAGCGTCCGCGTGTAAGAGTAGCCGTACACCTCGACGGCGAAGAACGCGGGGCCAAAGAAGGTTGCGAGGAGCGCGGCCGACGAGACGGCGGCCGCGGCCAGCGAGAAGACGTCGGTCGGATTCGGGTTCGCGACGTAGGTCCAGATACCGAGCGCCCCGGCATCGAGGAGCGGGAGCAGGACCAGGAAGGCGTACCCCGGGCTCCTGGAGGCGGTCCGCAGGTCCTTCCGAAGCACCGCGACCGGTATGGAGCCGTAGCGGAGCCGGATCGTCCCCGGGACCGTCGGGAGCGACGCCAGCGGGGTCTCCACGGCGAGCCGGAACGGCGCGGTGCGCAGCCACCAGCCCGTCGCCGCCAGCGCGGTGATGTACAGGAGCGCCCCGACGACGATCGGGGCGAGGTCGAGGCCGAAGGCGCCCGAGGTCGGAAGGCCGACGCCCCACGCCGGGAGGGTCGTCAACGGGAAGGGGAAGGCGAGGAAGATGAGGTCGAGCGACGACGACGGTCCGTAGATAACGAGGGCGGCGACGTACCGGAGGAAGGCGGGCGCGATCGTGATGAAGCCGTACATCGCGAACGCGGGGACCGCCCACAGCACGAGGTAGGCCCACCGGAGGGCGGTGGGACCGAGCCCTCCCCGCGCCCCCTGGATGTGGCGCACGAAGAAGCGCCCGCTGAGGAGCGCCAGCGAGATCGCGAACGTGACGGCCGCGAGGACCGCCGGGAGGAGGAGGAGGCCGGCCCAGGCCGAATCGAGCGCGATGCCGGCGGCGAGCGGGGTCAGCACGAGGCACGTGATCGCCGGCGCGTCGAACAGTCGGAGGAGCAGGATGAGCGACGCCCGACGCAACGTCACGGCATCGACCGGAAGGGTCCGGAGGAGCGGGACGATCCCCGAGGCGAGGAACGCCGGGAGGATCTGGAGCCCCGTCCACCAGAGGAGCGTGAGCTCCAGCACCACGAGCGCGCCGAGGACGGTGGCGACGTAGAGCCCCTGGGGCATCACCGAGACGAACAGCTGCTGGGCGAACGGGTTGAGGAGGAGCAGGCTCCCCATCGACAGGAACCCCAGGAGGGCGCTCACGAGGAGCTTGCTCTGGAGCACGCGGAGGCGGGCCTTCCGGGAGAGGTCCTCCGACCGGTCGGTGGGGGGGAGGTTCCCCTGCCGGACGGCGTAGATCGCCTGGAACGCGAGCTCGGTGTACGCCGGGTCCGCAAGCTGCCAGGCGCGGCGCCAGCTCGGCCTATCCTCGGGTAAGGGTTCGAACGGCATCGCGGACGCCCTCCTCCTCCTCGGTCAGCTTCAGGAAGATCGCCTCGAGCGTCGGATCGCCCTGCGTGACGTGGCGCCGGAGCTCGGGGATCGTGCCCTCGCCTTTGAGCTCGCCGCGATCGAGGATCCCGACCCGGTCGCAGAGCTGCTCCGCGACCTCCATCGTGTGGGTCGAGAACAGGACCCCGCGCTCGCCCTCCGCGACGTAGCGGGTGAGCAGCTCCTTCACGATACGGACCGAGCGTGGGTCCAGGTTGTTCAAAGGCTCGTCGAGGACGAGCAGGGGGGGTTCGTGCAGGAGCGCGGCGATGACGATGACCTTCTGCCGCGTGCCGTTGGAGAGGGTGGCGAGGGGGTGCTCGAGCTCCCGGTCGATCTGGAACGCCCTCGCGAAGTCGACCAGACGCGCCGACGCCCTCGCGACATCGAGGCGTCGGACGCTCGCCACGTACTCGAGGAACTCGCGCGGCGTGAGGGCGTCGAACAGGAGCGTCGACTCGGGAACGTAGCCCATCATGCGCTTCGCGGCGACGGGCTCGCGCTCGGGGTCGACGCCGAAGACGCGGATCGAGCCCTGAAGGGGCCGGACGAGGCCGACGACGCTCTTGATCGTGCTCGATTTGCCGGCACCGTTCGATCCCAGGAGGCCGTAGATCTCCCCGGGCCGGACGGTGAAGCTCAGCCCGCTGACCGCCGGCTTCTCTCCGTACCGGACCGTCAGGCGGTCGACGGCGAGGGGGGGCGCGCCGGCCGCCGAACCGGGGATCGAGGAGGCGGCCACGCGTTACCCAGTGCGGGGCCCGCTATAAATCGGAACGAGTCCTGCGGGCCGGCAACATGGACGTTGCGACGCTGACGACCGCCGCCTTCGCCGGGATCGCCGCCTTCGGCGCGATCCTCACGATCCTCGGCGGCCTCGCCGTCCGCCGGGCCCCCTCCCCCAGGATGGGCCTGGTGGCGGGGGGATTCTTCCTGATCACCCTCCAAGGGGTCGTCGTGGGGCTTGGCCTGTTCACCGCGGGTTGGGACGATGCGACCCTCCTCCTTATCTCCGCCTTGTTCGAAGCGTCTCTACTGGTAGTCCTTTTTGTGGCGACGCTGGTACGGTAAATGGAGGCTAGGATGGACGCATTCGCGCAACGGCCCGGGACCTGGGCCGAAGCGCTCCTCTCCTTCGTCCAGCGCTACCCGGGCGTCCACCTCCGCGAGATCCGGCGCCGCCTCAAGATCCCGATCGGAACGCTCGACTACCACCTCTACCGGCTCGGCCGCAAAGGGCTCGTCATGGTCCGCTTCCATGGCGGCTACAAGTGCTGGTATCCCGCCATCTCGCCGACGGCGAGCGGCCCGATCCCCGAGACCCAGAAGACGCTCCTCGCCTTTCTGCGCCACCCGCTCCCCCGGTCCCTCCTGCTCCATCTCTACCTCGAGGGCGCCTCCTCGCCGGGGACCCTCGGCCAGGCGATCGGAACGACCCCGTCCAACCTGTCGTACTTCCTCAAGCGGCTCGAGGCCGAGGGGGTCCTCGTCCGCGACGGCCAGGGGACCACGCGCCGCGTCCGCCTGGTCGACGCGAAGCAGGTCCACCAGGTGCTGCTCGAGTACCCGCCGCTCGCGGAATCGACCGTCGATCGGTTCCTACGGTTCTGGTCCGAGCTCCATCCCTGAGCACGATTCAACGCCCGTTCGACAAGCGATATACCCCACCGTCAGAGCTGGTAGCGCCACCATGAGTCGCCGGTCGCGCTCCCGCCTCGCATCGATCTCGGCCACGGGCGCCGCGGCGCTCGTGCTCGTGTCGGTACTGCTCCTCCCGGGCCCGGCGCTCGGCGCGAACGGGCCGCCGACCACGACGTCGCTCCAGTCAGGCCCCTCGAACGCCTCGTGGGCGACGTATCCGAGCGGTGGCATCCAGGTGGTGTTCCCCTCGACCCTCCCTCAGGTCAACCTGGTCGACGCCTCGAACGCCTCGCTCGGGGCCGTCCTCCAGGTCAACGGCATCCTCGAGCTCAAGTCGGGCGGCCTCCCGCACCCGACGATCGTCGCGGCCGCCTTCCCGACGCAGGTCGCCGCGTTCAACTCGACCCCGACCCCGAACCTGAGCGAGACCCCCGTCTCCCAGGGCGCGTCGCTGGAGGTCCATACCGTCGGCGCCTCCCTCTGGTCGTCGACGGGGATCGCCACGTACACCGGCCCCCGGATCGGGTCCGCCGCGCTGTTCCTCAACTACACGGTGCTCCCGTCGTCGTCCGGGATCGCGATCCAGTGGAACGTCGTCGGCTGGCCCTGGGTCGCCTCGACGGACCTCCTCGCACTCGAGCTCGAGCTCGCCCTGACCCCGGGGAACGGCGTGACCCCGTGCACCGGCAGCCCGTCGACCGCGAGCCCGCCCGCCCCGTGCGCCGGCGCGCCGATCCCCACCCGGGGCATCGCCTGGGACCCGACGATCACGAGCGTCCTGGCGAGCGGCCCCGACGGGGACTCGGCGTCCCTCACCTGGGACCCGTCGACGACGATGGCCGGCGGCGCGACCTCCTCGATCGTCGTCGGCACGTTCGCTCCATGGAACGCCTCGGCCGAGGTGGTCCTCGCGACCCCGGCCCTGGGCTCGCCGAGCCTCTCCGGCGCTCTCTCGTTCTCGCTGTTCCCGCCCACCCCCCCGCTCGCCACCCCGCCGCCCGCCGTACTGCACGGGACGGCCGCGCCGTACGCCGCGGTGCTGCTCGTCTCCACGGTGCTGGCCGCGATCGGCGTGGCCCTGTACCGGCGGCGCGAGCGCCGAATCCGCGACGAGCTCTAGGGGGGGTTGGCGCCCGGAGCCGGCCCCTTGGGCGGGCTCCGTTCGCGCGCCGGGACGAAGAGGACGACGTCCTTGATCGAGGTGTACCCCGTGAGCGCCATCACCATCCGGTCGATCCCGAGCCCGAACCCGGTCGCCGGCGGCATGCCGTAGCGGAGCGCCTCGACGAAGTCCGCGTCGTACGCGTACTTCTCCTCGCCCCGCGCCGAGAGCTGCTCGAGAAAGCGCGCCTCCTGTTCGTCGGGGTCGTTGAGCTCGGTGTAGGCGTTCCCGAGCTCGAACCCGCGGCAGAACAGCTCGAACCGTTCGACGCGACCGGGCTTGGAGCGGTGGCGTTTGGCGAGCGGGGTGGTCGAGACCGGATGGTCGAGGACGAACGTCGGGCGCGTGAGGGTCGGGACGACGTAGTGGTCGAACAGCTTGTCGACGAACACCCCCGGCGGGGACTCGGCCGGGACCGTCGCGCCGACGGACCTCGCGAGGCGGCGGAGCTCGTCGATCGGCCGCCCGAGGACGTCGTGGAGCCCGCTCTTGCGCTCCAGCTCCTCGACGTAGTCGACCCGGGCGAACGGCCGCGAGAAGAGCGCGGGCGCCTCCTGGGCAGTTGGCGAATCCGGAAGGAGCGACGGCAAGCGCTGGGCGAGGCCGGAGTAGAGACGCTCCGCGAGGTCGCGCATGCCCCCGTAGTCCTCGTACGCCCAGTAGAGCTCGAGCATCGTGAACTCGAAGAGGTGCGTCGTGTCCATGTCCTCGTTCCGGAACACGTGGCCGATCTCGTAGACGCGCTCCAAGCCGCCGACGAGCAGGCGCTTGAGCGGCAGCTCGAGGGCGATCCGAAGGTGAAGGTCCTGGTCCAGGAAGTTCGAGCGCGTCTCGAACGGCCGCGCCGCCGCCCCGCCGGCGACCGAGGTGAGGACGGGGGTCTCGACCTCGAGGAACCCCTCCCCATCGAGGAACCGTCGGACCTCCCGGACGAGCAGGGAACGGGCGGTGAACCGGCGCCGGCTCTCCGAGGAGCTGAGGAGGTCGACGTACCGGCGCCGGATCCGCTCTTCCGGGTCCTTGAGGCCGTGGTACTTCTCCGGCGGCGGGGCGATCGCCTTCGCGAGGAGGTGGAGGGCGCTCACGCGGAGCGACGGCTCGCCCCGTCGGGTGACGAGGGGGACGCCGTCGGCGCCGATGAGGTCGCCCGGGTCGAGGTCGGCGAGCCACTCATGATAGCGCGCCTCGCCGAGCTCGTCGGTGCGGAGGAGGAGCTGGAGGGCGCCCGCGCCGTCCTCGAGGTCGAGGAACGACGTCTTGCCGTGCGTTCGGACCGCCATCAGTCGGCCGGCGACGCGCATCGGTCGGTCGTCGGCGGAGGCGCCTGGGGCGAGGGCCCGGCAGGCCTCGGCGACGACCTCGGTCAGGACCCGCCCCGGGAACTCCCAGGGGTATGGCTCGACGCCGCGGGAGCGGAGTCGGTCGGCCTTCGCGCGGCGTTCCTTGCGAAGGTGGGATTCCTCCGGGTCGGGCATCGGCGTATCCGTCAGGGAGGGGGGGAGGGGAAAAGCTTGCGCCCCGGCGGAAGGCGGCGTGGTCTAATGGACGAGGCCTTCGAGCGAGAGACGCTCGACGCCGCCCGGTCGCAGCAGCATCAGCTGCTCCGGCTCGGGGGGGGCGTTGGGACCGTTGTGGGCCGGCTCGTGGAGCAGGAGGAACGTGCCGAAGAAGAACTCGGCGGTGGCGTCGCCGCCCCCGATCCCGTAGCTGACGTAGTCGGAGAAGTAGACGTGGACCATCCCGGAACGGTGCCGACGGAGCGCATCGAGGAACGACGGGAACGCCTCCGGCCCCTTGCGCTGGATCTCCTCGACGAGGTCGCGGAGGAGGGGGCGCTGGGAGAGGCCGCCGAGACCATCGTAGGAGAGGTAGATCGCAGGCCGCGGTTCCAGGGCGACGATGTCGAGGCGCAGAACGCCGTCGACCTGCTTGGTCCGCATGCCGGCGCGCCTAACCGCCCCGTGTTAAGAAGACTTCGGCCCGGCGCTCCGCGCTCGCCGGCCGGGGAAAGGGTTGGTCCGTGACGCGGCCTCGGGCCTAGTGGTCGTGGCCGCCCGCACCGCCCGGAGGCGACGGGGGGCTCTTCTTCGACGAGATGATGTCGTCGATCCGCAGGATCATGTTCGCGACCTCGACGGCCGACGAGAGCGCCTGGCGCTTCACTCGGAGCGGCTCGATGACGCGGAGCTTCCACATGTCCGTCGCCTTGCCGTCGGCCAGGTTGACCCCGACGTTCTTGTTCGCGTTCGGCCCCTCGTGGGCGCCGCGAAGGTCGATGAGCACGTTGATCGAGTCGAACCCGCCGTTCTCGGCGAGGGCCCACGGGATGACCTCGAGCGCCTGAGCGAACGCCTCGACGGCGAGCTGCTCGCGGCCGCCGACGGTCGGGGCGTACTTCCGGAGCTTGACCGCGAGGTCGATCTCCGTCGCGCCACCGCCGGGGCAGACGACCCCGTCCTCGATGACGCTCGAGACGACCTTGAGGGCGTCCTGGAGCGAGCGCTCCACCTCCTGCGTCACGTGCTCGGTCCCGCCGCGGATGAGGATCGAGACGGACCGGGGGTTCTGGCAGCCGGTCACGAACGTCATGTCGTCCTCGCCGACCTTCCGCTCCTCGACGGAGTGGGCGTGGCCCAGGTCGGCCGACGTGAGGTCCTTGATCCCGGTGACGATCTTCGCGCCGGTGGCCCGGGCGAGCTTCTGGAGGTCGCTCTCCTTGACCTGCTTCACGGCGAAGATGCCGTCCTTCGCGAGGTAGTGGAGCACGACGTCGTCGATCCCCTTCTGGCAGACCAGGACGTTCGCGCCGCTCGCCTTGACGGTCTCGACCATCTTGCGGAAGTTGTGGTCCTCCTCGTCGAGGAAGTTCTGGATCTGGCCCGGGTTCTTGATCGAGATCTTGCTCTCGATCTCGGTCTTCTTGATCTCGAGCGCCGAGTTCAGGAGCGCGATCTTCGCGTCCTTGACCTCGCGCGGCATGCGCGGGTGGCCGCGCTCCTTGTCGATGATGATGCCGTCGATGAGCCGCGTGTCGGCGATCGTGCCGCCGTGCCGCTTCTCGACCTTGATCTGGTCCACGTCGGCGATCGTCCGCTCGCCGCGGACCTCGACGATCTTCCGGACCGCGTCGACGGCGATCTTCGCGAGTTCGTCGCGCGAGCCGTAGACGCCCTTGGAGCCCATGGCCGTGCGGGCGCAGTCGATCAGAACGGCCTCGTCGGACGCCTTGACCGTCTGGCCGATCTCCTTCTCGAGGAGGCGCTGGGCCTCCTGGACGGCGATCTGGAAGCCGCGCGTGATGACCGTCGGGTGGACGTTCTGCTCGATGAGCGCCTCGGAGCGCTTGAGGAGCTCGCCGGCGAGGACGACGGCCGTCGTGGTCCCGTCGCCGCACTGCTGGTCCTGGGTCTTGGCGACCTCGACCAACATCTTCGCGGCCGGGTGCTCGACGTCGACCTCCTTGAGGATCGTGACTCCGTCGTTCGTGATCGTGATGTCGCCCATCGAGTCGACGAGCATCTTGTCCATGCCGCGCGGGCCGAGGGTCGATCGGACGGCGTCCGCGATGGCGCGGGCCGCGGCGATGTTGCTGGCGGAGGCGCTCTTGTCGCGGGCGCGTTCGGTTCCTTCTCGCAGTACGAGGATTGGGGTACCCTGAAGCATCGGTTACACCGGCTCTGGCCAACGAGCCCTTCTATATAAACACAACTGGTTGGGATTCCCCGTTCGGTCCGGTGGGCGGACCCCGGTCCCGAGGGAACGTCACCGGAGCCCCCGGCGGGCTACGGCGCCGGTAGGATCGCGGTGGGCGGGTACGAGCTTACGTAGTCCCCGTTCGGGACCTTCCCCATCCAGAAGGCGAACATGTCCGACGCGTCCAGCTGACCGAGCCCGTGGGGGGCCTGGGATTCGAACACGTACCGGAACAGGTACTCGCCGGGATGGACCATATGGAGGTGGGAGAACGTGTTCGTGCAGTTCGCCGGCTCCCCGTCCGCGGCGGCCACGACGCAGGTCTGGTTCACCCAGGAGTTGTTGACCTGCATGTAGTTCCAGAGGCTCGCGTTGTTCGGGACCCGCATGTCGAGCCCCCCGCCCGTCACATAGACCGCCACATGGGCGAACGCCTGGGGGTCGAACCGGGCGACCGAGATGTAGGTGAACAACGCCAGGACCGTTGCGTTCGCGGTCGGGCTCGGCAGGACCCCGCACTCGAGCGCCGCGACGCCCTCGATCGAGCTGTTCGCCCAACTACGGCCGCTCGGCTGCGTCGCCTCGTACTGCCGCCACGCGAGCCCCTCGTACATGTCGGGGCCCGATGCGATCGACGCGACGCCCCGGAACATTCCTGGGTGATGTCCCGCGAGCGTCAGGACCCCGGTCGAACCCATGCTCGAACCGACCAGGTACAGCCGGCCCAGGTTCACGTGGCGGATCGTCGCTTCGTGGGCGATCGCGTCGAGGACGTCCTGTTCTTGCGGGCCGCCGCAGAGGGAGTTCACGTAGAAGCCGGCCCCGGACCGGGAATTCACGGCAATGAGGATGGTTCGGGTGAGCGATGCGTTCTGTACGATCGCCTTCGCGGCCCGCCCCTCGGCGCCGGTCGACGACGCGTTCAGGTACTCGAGGAGGCTGCTCGGGAGTCCTCCGGGGAACCACTTGCCGGTCACGTCCTGCTGGCCGTGGAGATAGATCACGAGGGGGTACTCCGCTCCACGCGAGACGTAGCCGGCCGGCAGCCACTCCTCGTACGAGAGCGCGAACCCGTCGACCGAGCTGGTGTAGTTGACGAGCGTTCCGTTGTCGGGGATCACGACGTTCGGGCCGACGGCGGGATGGGGGGTCGTCGCGGCGGCCGCGGGGAACCCCGGCGGGAGAAGAAGGACCAACGCGACCGTACCCAGCGCGGCGACAAGTCGCAGGCTTCGATTCATGCGCGCGGACCCGGTCCCGTTCCGGATCCGGGACGCCTAAGGGAACGGTGTACAAGTAGCCTCGGGAGCGATCCCGGGGCGGGGACCGCGCCCCCATCGGAAGCCCCGGCAGCTCAACGGTTCTCTCCGGCGGGAGCTCGTCCCAGCCCGAAACGGGGGGTGAGATGCGACACGGCCGGTGGCCGAGGGGCCGATTCCGAGCGGCAACCGACCGCGGAGCTCACGATCTCAAACTCGTGAGCAGGATGCCGGACCGGACCGCCATGACGAGAGCGAACAGCGAGTACGCCCCGACGATCGCCAGAGTCGTCCACCCCGTGCTGTCGATCGCGAGCGCGACCACCACGAGGACGATCCCGACCACCAGTCCGAGGAGCCACCGCAAGGTCGCTCGCTCGCGATATCGGATCCGGATCTCGAGCTCGGTCGAGGAAAGCGTCGGGGATCGCGCGGCTTCATGGGGGCTCATCGGGAGGTGCTCCGGGCGCCCCGCGTGAGGGGAAGGGCGCCATCGCCACCGGCCGATATCAAGACGAAGGGCGCACCGGCACCCACGAGCTTGGGTCACCGAAGAGGTTACGTCGCCGCGGCCCCATGGCGAGCGAAGATGGGGCTCGACGCGCCCGTCCGTGGAGATGGGAGTGGCTGAGACCGGCTCGCTCCTCGGCTCGCTGGAGTGCCGTGCCTGCTGTTCGCAGGTCGACCCGGGCCACGCGGTCGGGATCTGTCCTACCTGCGGCCACACCCTCCTCGCGACCTATCACCTCGAGCGCCTCGATCGGAGCGCCTGGCGCGATCGCCTGAGCCACCGACCCGCCACGCTTTGGCGGTACGAGGAGCTCCTGCCCGTCCAGCGAAGGGCCTCGATCGCGACCCTCGGCGAGGGGTTCTCTCCCGTCCTCCCGCTCTCCGAGTGCCCGGCGGCCCCCGGGGTCCGGCTCGTGCTGAAGGACGACGGTCAGCTTCCGACCGGTTCGTTCAAGGCGCGCGGGATGGCGGTCGCGGTGAGCCGGGCCCGCGAGCTCGGGCTGAAGGAGCTGTTCGTGCCGAGCGCCGGGAACGCGGGGATCGCCCTCGCCGCGTACGGGGCGCGCGCGTCGATGCGCGTCCGCATCTATCTCCCCGATCGCACCGCGGCCTCCGTTCAGGAGGCCTGCCGACGCTACGGGGCGGAGGTCCACGCCGTGCCGGGGACGATCCGGGAGGCGGGCGCCGCGGCGCGGACGGCCGAGAAGGACCGAGGCTCCTTCGACATGTCGACGCTTCGGGAGCCCTACCGGGTCGAGGGCAAGAAGACGATGGGGCTCGAGATCTGGGAGCAGTTCCCCACGGGCGAGCTCCCCGACGCGATCCTCTACCCGACGGGCGGGGGCACGGGCCTCGTGGGCATGTTCAAGGCGTTCTCCGAGCTCCGAACCTTGGGTCTCCTGGAACGATTGCCGAGGCTCTACGCGATCCAGCCGACCGGATGCGCGCCGGTGGTCCGCGCGTTGAAGGCGGGCGCGCCCAAGGTGACCCCGTGGGAGGGGGCGTCCACGATCGCGCCCGGGCTCTTGGTCCCGGCCCCGTTCGCGTCCGAGCGGATCCTCGAGGCGGTCCGAGAGACCGCCGGCGGGGGCGAGACCGTCGACGACGAGATGCTGATCGACGCGATGGTCGCACTCGCGACTCGTGACGGGATCTCCGCGTCGCCCGAAGGCGCCGCTCCCTACGCCGCGCTGGGAGCTCTCTGCATGGCGGGCCAGATCCGCCCGGGAGAGACCGTCCTCCTGTACAACACCGGGACGGGTCTCTCGTTCTCGGCGGACGCGCTCCGGAGGAGCCTGGAGCCGGAGCCTCCCTCGGACCTCGCCCCATAGCCCGGCCCTCGCTTGGGGTCGAGGCGGTTCCGGGGCTCGAGACAAGATTTCTTATCTCGGGGAGGTCCGTCGGGTCTCGTGTCAGGATGACCGGCCCCGGACCGTACTACCGACCCGGTGGATGGGGACAGCCGCCTCCGCCGCCGAACCGTCATCGCTGGCTGATCGTCGGGATCGGCGTCGCCTTTGTCGCGGTGGCGGCCGGGATCCTCCTGCTCGCGGTCTACAATACTCCGAGCGCCCGCGGGCACCCCGGCTACCCGTACGGCTTCGGACTCTTCGGCGGCGTCTTCTTCCTCTTCTTCCTCCTCCTGGTCCTCTTCGTCATCGTCCGCGTGGTGTTCTGGAGCACGCGCGCGGCCCGCTACGGCGGGGGGTATGGAGGGGGCTACGGTCGGGGTCCCGGGCCGGGGTACTATGGAGCGAACCGACCAGCGATGATCGCCCGGATGCGGTATGCGCGTGGGGAGATCACGCGCGAGCAGTACGACCAGATCATGCAGGACCTCCATCGGCCACCGCCGCCGTAGCGTCGGCCCGTCGCATGGGGAAGGTTCGCCGACCCCGGTCTAACCGGAAGCTCCGGTCGCTCGCCTAGTTCGAGGCGGGGGCCATCGGCGAGGGGGGTGCCGCGCGCATCGGCATCCAGGTCATCGCCGTGAGCCCGAGGGCCCCGATGAGGGCGACGAGGAACATCGCGCCCATCAGCAGCGAAGCTCCCGAAGGGTTCGGCGAGGTCCGGACGAAGTCGCCGCCGGCGATCCCGGCTACCGCCACGCCGACCAGGACGAGCACGGCGAGGACGATGTGCGGCACGTGGCGGCTCAGGGCCGTGAAGATGACCGCAACGAGCGCCAGCAGGCCCAACAGGTAGCCGATGTCGTAGTGCCCGATCAGCGCCGGCAGTTGGGTCGAGGAGGTGAACCCGGGGGCCGGGGCGTACAGGTTGACCCAGAGTCCGAGGAAGTACTCGGCGACGAGAAGGAGGAGCAGGATCGGGGCGAGATACCGGATGGCCTGGGAGGGCCACGATGCATCGCGGGTCATGGGCGGCCGCAGAAACGCGGGCTATTTGGGAGCACCGGGGACCGGGCGTCGATTGGGGGAACATCGGCCCGCCGGCCCCGGAACCGTCCGTCGACCGGGCGAGCCCCGCCTCGCCCGTCAAGACGGCGCGGCTCGGCCGATCGCCCGGCCGGGCGACCCTTCCCTCGAGGTCGTCGAGCTCAAATCCCGCCGTACCCGTACTATCTCGAGGCTCGGGAATCGTCCCGGCCTTGCCGGATCGATGATGCCCAACCCCCCTCGGACCGACCCGCTCTTCGAGCAGCCCAGCTCGATGATCATCTGGGGGAGCAATCGCACCCTTCTCAAGTGGGTCGCCTATGCGATCGCCCTCCAGAGCCGGAGCACGTTCATCTGGACGGATCTGCGGCTCCACAACGAGGAACTGGTCCCGACCGATCCCCTCGCTAGGAACCTGGTGCCGCCCGACCGGCTGAGCGTGGCGTACCCCGAGGAGCTCCGGCGCGACGAGCGCTCGAAGCAGCTCGCCGACGCCGCGATCGGCGGCGTCATCCGCGCCGACGAATCTCCCGAGGCCGTCCGGAAGGTCGCCGGTTTCCTCGGCCTGCCCCACCACACGCAGGAGATGCTCGCCGGGATCCCTTCCGGCGGCCCGCCGCCCATCGTGGTCCTCTCGAACGGCCACCGGCTCGTCGCCCTCTACCCCCCGGGCTCCGTCGAGCCGACGATCCGCGCGATCGTCGACTACGGCGTCGTGTTCATCCTCACGTTCGCGGACGAGCCGGGACCGACGCGGCTCGCGTTCGATACGGTCCTGACCGTTCGGGGGCACGACGACCTGAGGTCCTGGCGCGACGCGGTGCTGCGCGTCGAGAAGGCCGTCCCGGCCGGCCCGTTCGTCCCGGGGTTCGAGGCTCGATTGGGCCAGATCCCCCTCATCGCGACGGTACTCGACGCCGCCCAGCTGGGATGACCCGGTCCGGCCGACGGTCCCCCGCGCGGCCGCCGGCGAAGGGGTCCGTCCTCCCTACGGGCGCTTGAGGTCGGAGTAGAGCTCGACGACGTTGCCGTCCGGGTCGAGCAGCTGGAGGTTCCGCAGCCCCATCGGCGGGCGATCGACGGGCGGCGAGAGCATCGGGAATCCTTCCCGGGTCAGCCGCTCGGCCTCGCCGTCGACGTCCGGCACCTTGATCGCGAGGACGAAGCCGGCGCGCGGCGAGGTGGACGTCGGCGGCAGCGCGTTCCCTCCCACCGAGGACCAGAAGGTCGCATCCAAGACCACGAGCTTGCTCCACTGGTCCGTCGCGAACTCCGCGTACGGGGGCTCCCCGCCGCCCTCGAGCTTCAGGACGTCGCGGTAGAATCGGACCGAGGCGGAGAAGTCGCGCGCGATCAGCATCGGTCCGAAGAACCTCGGGCCCGGAACGGTCCCCGCCATCCGCGAGGCCAGCGCGCCGGCCTATTTATTCCCGGGACGGGCCCGTGGCGACCGGGCTCCCCGGGCCCGGCTCGACCCGCGAGCGGAGGGAATCCGGGCGGTCTCGCTCGAGCCGGGCCCCGATTCCGCGGTCGGAAGGAGGGGTCGGGTCGATCGCGGGCCGACCTGCGCGCCTCAGGGTCCATCGGGGTCGGAGGACGCGTCGACTTGGCCCGGGGAGCCGGGGAACGGGGCGAACGGTGCGAGCGCCAGGCTGTCGAAGACGAGCGGAACCGACTTCCGAGCCTCGACGCGCTCGGTCTCGGTCAGCGGCGACGGGCGCAGCCCGATCCACTGGACGAGGATCAGCGCGACGACCGCGCCGATGAAGCAGATCGGCGAAAGATAGTCGGTCCCGACGGAGCCGAGAATGCCGACCTCCGAGAGCTGCTTGAACAGGCCGCTGAGGAGGAAAAGCGCCCCCTCGATCGAAAGGACCAGGAACCAGTTCCGGCGCTTGCCGGGCACGAGGACCACCCGGGCCATGGCCTCGACGAGCCCGCCCCGGTGGGGGAGCTTCCCGATCAGGTAGAACGTGTAGGGGATGTAGGCGAGAACCAGGACGAGGCCGACGATCGCCAGGTTGTCCGACGCGTCCGTACCCCACACAGGGAGAAGAGTACCGGGGGCCCCCCCGATAATCCATTCGCCCGACCGGCGCTCGGCCCGATCAGCCGACCCACGCGGGGCCGGCCGCGATGCCGGGGAACGGCGGATCCGGTTCCGCCTGGCGAGCCTTCCAGGCGAGCCAGGCCGCGGCGACGCGCTCGGCGTTCTCTGGGGTCAGGTTCAGCCAGACGATCGGCCCGGTCGGCGCCGAAGCGGTCCGGCCCTCGACCCGGAAGCCGAAGAGGCCCCGCCCCACCACGGTCCGGACCTGAGGGAACGGAAGGTCGACGACGGCGCCGCGGTCGTCGTGGCCGTGCCACGCCAGGAGCCCCTCGACGCCGATGGCGATTCGGGCCGGGGTGCTCTGGTACTGGTAGTACCCGACGAGCGAGACGAGCGCCAGCACGAGGATTGAGTAGACGAGGAGGAAGTCGTCCACCCGGGGGAGCGCCAGGGAGATGCCGTCGACCCCGAGCCTCGCGAGGACGAGGGCGAGCACGGTCCCGAAGAGCCACACCGGCAGGAACGGGGCGATCGTGCGGACGAGGATCGAGCGCAGGGCAGGGTTCGGGAACTCGGACACGGGACCCTGACCGGGTACCCGGCCCGCCCGAGTTAAGCCTGCCGAGGCACGCGCGCCGGTGGACCGCCCTTCGGGAGCGAATCGAGGACGGTGGCCATCCGGAAGAAATCGTCGGGGGCCAGCTCCTCCGGCCGTCGCCCCGCCCAGTCCTCGGGCCATCCCGCCGCGCGCGCGCACTCGGTGGGGTCGGCCCCCCGGGGAGCGCCTCTTGGCAGGAGGTTGCGCAACTGCTTGCGGCGGGCCGAGAAGAGCACGTCAAGGAGGCCCTCGAGGGACGCCACGCGGGGCACCGGGAAGGCGCCGGCCCGGGCCTCGAAGGTGAGCACCCGGCCCTCGACCGACGGCGCGGGGAAGAACGCGGACGATGGGACCGCCTGGAACGACTCGACCGTCCCGTAGAACGCCGCGACGATCGTGAGCCGGCCGTAGACCCGCGAGCCGGGCGGCGAGACGAGACGATCGACGACCTCCCGCTGGAGCATCCCGACGAACCGCGGGACCCTCTCGTTCCAGACCCGCTCCAGGATCGGCGTGGCGACGGAGAACGGGAGGTTCCCGACGAGGACGTCCATGGGCGGGAGGGGGACTCGGAGCGCATCGCCGACGATCACGCGCACCGAGTCGCCGAACGTGCGTTCGAGGAACGCCGCGAGGCGCGGGTCCCGTTCGATGACGGTGATCGGACCCAGCCCGCGCCGTAGGAGCGCTTCCGTGAGTACCCCGAGCCCGCCCCCGACCTCGACGACCCGGGGACCCGCGCGCGCGGCGACGAGGGCGGCCTCGGCGTCGGCGACGAACGAGTCCCAGAGGAACGACTGCCCCAGGCGCTTCGACGGGGAGATCCCGAGGCGTTCGAGCGTGCGCGCGACCTCGGCCGGTCGGTGGGGGACCGACGGCGCTTCGCTACGGCGCGACGAAGAGCCGGTGTATGCCTTTCGGCGCGAGACACTATCGCGCACGAGGCCCCGAAACGGCGGGCCCCGCTTTTAAGCCAAGCCCACCGCCGGGCGACTCGCCCCTGCGCGGCTCAAGTTGTGCCGGTGGCACCAAAGGTGGCCCGCGAGGTCTCGGAGCCGCCTCGAGCTGGCATTGTGCCTCATTCCAAGCGGCTCGTCAGTCGTCGGGGTTGTAGTTACTAATCCATCTCAGGCCACGTCGTCCTCTTCGTTGAGGGAGTAGGATTCCAGCGGCGCCCCCGTTGGGGAATACTTCAGGTAGAGGGCGAAGAGAACCCGAACTCGACTCGTCTCAGTCTTGAATGGTTTAGATCGATAGCAGCGATCAACCGCGGAGTCCAACTTTTGATGGGCATGTACAAGGTCTGCGGGCATTGATAGGGGGTCGTAAAGGTCTGCAAGCGAAGTTCCTGGCAGCAGCAGGGTCTTGCGCACGTCCAGAATTCGCTGGGCGGTCCGCTCGACTGCTTGGACCTGCGCAGATGACGGGTCCTTTGGCCAAGGGAAGTTGTTGTAGACGACCCCTACCGAGTACCGGTAGTCGCTCTTCATCCGACCGCAGACGCGACGGACCCAGGCCATGTGCGCGGCGGAGGTGAGAACACCGAAGTGGTACAGCCTACTTTCCGCACCGTGAGCAGCGCTTGAAATCGAATTTGGCGGGCACGCCCGGCGTGGCTACGGGAGCAGGGTTCGGCTGTCACCCGCCGTCAACATCACCCGGCGAGTAGCCACCTGAGCGCCTTCTCCCCGTAGCCACCGCTCGAGCTTGCCACGATCCGCCGGTCGGACAAGGATCACTCCCCAGTAGAGCCGCACATGGGGGATCTCATCGAGAACCCCCTTTCGGTGATACCGGTACTTCCCACCCCAGCTCGAGGTCTTGCCACCGTAGAGACGCTGGCGGAAGGACTGGTGTCTGGCGGGCGCTGACCCCTGGGGAAGATGGAACACGAGGAGTACTCCCTCGGCCATTGTGATGCATATGCGGCATAACCTTCATAACCCTTCGCCCCTTCCCCCATCCTGTGCCTTCCGGGATGCGGATCAATTCCGAACGGCTCGGCGCCCTCCCGATCATCAATCACTTCCTCGGACGCCTCCACCTTCAGCGTCACCTCGCTCGTGCCCTCCCTCCCACGGAAGCCGCCCTGGCCTTCGGCAAGGTCCTCGGGGTGCTCCTTCGGAACCTCATCCTCGACCGCGGACCGGTCTACGGTACCGAGCGCTGGGTCCTGCCGTTCTCGCCCCACCTGCTGGACCTCGCTCCCGAGCAGGTCCGTCTCCTCAACGATGACCGGGGCGGAAGAGCCCTCGACGCCCTCTTCGACGCGGACCGAGCCTCGCTCCTGAACGCCGTAGTCGTCGAGGCCATCCGGGAGTTCCGCTTGGACCTCTCCGAGCTCCACAACGATTCCACCAGCGTCACCTTCTCGGGCGAGTATCCCGACGCCAATGGGGGCCTCCTGCGGGGGAAGCTCACCGTGGCTCTCCGCCGGTCCGTCAACAACAAGGAGCATCGTCCCGACCTCAAGCAACTCGTCTGGATCCTCACGGTGACCGCCGACGGGGCGGTCCCGATCCACTACAAGGTGGCGGACGGGAACACCGAGGATTCCACCACGCACCGAGAGACGTGGGACACCCTACGGACGCTCGCCGGGACCCCGGACTTCCTGTATGTGGCGGACTGCAAGCTCGCCACCAGCGCGTCGATGACCTACATCCACCAGCAGAAGGGGAGATTCCTGACGGTGCTCCCCGAGACGCGGAAGGAGGAAGGGGCCTTCCGCGCCTGGCTCCAGGACCACCTCCCGGCTTGGCAGGACGTGCCGCTCACGAGAGAGGAGAAGGCTCAGGGAGAGGCCCTTCCCCAATGGCGAACCGTGGAGAGCCCGGAGCGCTCCCGGGAGGGGTTCCGCATCCTCTGGGTATGGAGCTATGAGAAGGAGCGGCGGGACCAGGCGACCCGAGCGGAGACACTGAACAGGGCCATTCGGAACCTGGAGGCGCTGGAGAAGCGCCTCCAGAATCCTCGGTGCAAGATCCGGACGAGGGAGGGCGTGGTACAGGCGGCGGAGAAGGCACGGGGGGAGGTCGCCGAGAGGTGGGTGGACTACGAGATCCGCGAGGAAGAGCTGCCGCGCTTCACGCAAGAGAAGCGAGGACGGCCGGGGAAGAACACAAGGTACCGCCGGCAAACGAAGGTCCGCTGGCACGTCTCCTGGCAGGAGAAGCGGGAGACCATCGCCTACGACGCCAAGAGCGACGGGATGTTCCCGCTGATCACGAACGACGAGAAGATGACCGGGGAGAAGCTCCTGGCCTCCTACAAGTATCAGCCGTACCTCGAGAAGAGGTTCGAGCAGTTCAAGACGGTCTACAAGGTCTCCCCGGTCTACCTGAAGAAGGTCTCCCGGATCGAGGGGCTGCTCTGCCTGTACTTCTTGGCGCTCCTGGTCCAGGCGCTCATCGAGCGGGAGTTACGCCGCGCGATGAAACGGGAGAGGATCGTGAGCCTTCCCGTCTACCCCGAGGAGCGAGAGTGTCGGGCCCCGACGACGGGGAAGGTCCTGAAGCTCTTCGAGGACATGCAGGTACATCGGGCGTGGGAGGAGGGGCGACTCCTGCACACCGAGCAGCCAGAGCTCGATGAGCTCCAGCGGAAGCTCGTTTGGCTCTTGGGGATGCCGGAGGGTGCCTACCGGGCCGCCGACCGCTGAGCAACCAGCTCAGTGAAATTCGCGTTCAAGCTCGACCGCAGGTGCGGAAAGTCCGGTACAGGGTGGCATCGGGTACGATTTTGACAAGATTGCTCGCGAGGTGCTCCGGGGTCAGAAACCCCATTGGAATGTACGCGCGCTTCTCGGAGGAGACCTCGGGAATCACCACGAAGGTCGACGTGGGCATGTTATGGACGTGAAATCGAGTTGGCGTCTGTGCTGTCTTCCGGGTCGACTCGCTCTTGCTCTTTAGGCGGAACTGACGCACGGCCTCGACTCGTTTCATGACCTCAGGTAAGGCGCGGAGCTCGGCCGACGGAGCGTCCCCTAGCCAGAGGCAGTACCTCTGGTATCCGTTGATGAACTCGATGGATCCGATCCAGGACCGCATGTATTTGGCCGCCCCGGGCTCAGACGCGAGGAAGGAATCTCGTTCCTCTGCAGTGAAGAGATAGTTGCCGTCGTCTATGGGCTTGTTTCCGATTCCTGCCTCAGGGACGCCATCGCATAGCGGCCTAGAGCGACCGAAAAGCAAGACGTCCGGCGCATCGACAAGGTACGGGTTAATGTGCCTCACGCTGACGCGATGCGGCTCTGACTCGGGCGTCGCGTATTCGAAGATCGCCGGCCTCTCTGCGTCAGCCAGCCCGAAACCGATTATGATGCAATGGACGGCAGCCTTGCCACTCGCCTCGTTTGTCCACTTGAAGCTGTGGTGCGCGAATTGAATCTTGAGGGCGTAGCTCTTGAGGAGCGTGCTCCAAAGCGGACCCACTTGCTCGCCTTGGGTAATCGACTTGGTCGAGACGAACGCGACCCTTACGGTGGTATCCTGGATGTACTGGGCGGCCTTGAGATACCATGCAGAAACGTAGTCGAGGAGACCGTGGCTCTCGACACCCTCGAACACACGTTCCATGTCTTCTCGTTGCTCCACGCTCAGCATCTTTGCCCCTGCGAAGGGCGGATTCCCTAGGATGTAGCTCGCTTGACCCCTGGGAAGCACTTCACCCCAATCGACCTTCAAGGCATTCCCGCGGTAGATGTGGGCCGACTT
>Ga0209415_10001178_pt1 | contig 49747 bp, 48 predicted proteins | sample PeaSoiSIISIP2007_FD_187696 | JGI IMG/M metagenome (GOLD analysis project Ga0209415, IMG submission 187696) | Peat soil microbial communities from Weissenstadt, Germany - SII-SIP-2007 (SPAdes) (version 2) | ecosystem: Environmental > Terrestrial > Soil > Wetlands > Peat | place: Germany... | reverse complement strand
GATCGCCACGACGTCAGCTCCGCGATTCACGAGCTCGCGGACCATCCAGCCGCCCAGCAAGCCGGTCGCGCCCGTGACGAGCACGCGCCGCTGGTCCCATCCGGGGTCTACTCCCAAAGACGCCACGGAGCGGCTCCCTGGTCCCAAAGCGCACGCAGCACTCTCACATCCTTCAGTGTGTCCATCGGGTGCCAGAAGTCGGTGTGCCGGGTCGCCATGACCTCACCGGCGGCGGCGAGCGGCCCAATGACGTCGAGCTCCAAGCTCTGGTCATCGGAGACGATATGGTCCAGCACTTCACGACGCAGCACCATGAAGCCGCCGTTGACCCAACCCTCACCGACGTTCGGCTTCTCGACAAATTCGACGACTTGGCTGCCTTCGAGTTCAATCCAGCCGAATCGAGCCGGCGGCCGCACCGCCATCAGTGTGACGAGGCGACCGTGCTTGCGGTGGAACTCCACCGTCTCACCCAAATCGGCGTTGCTCAGGCAGTCGCCGTAGGCGACACAGAAGCTGTCGTCCGGCAGCTGCGCGGCCAACCGCCGAACGCGCCCACCCGTGTTGGTCGCGTCGCCGGTGTCAATGAGATCGACGGTCCAGTCCTCGCCCGGCGAGCCGAGCAAGCTGGTCGTGCCGGTCGGGATATGCACGGAGAGGTCGCTCGCATGGTTCCGGTAGTTCAGGAAGTAAGACTTGATGAGGTCTCCCTTGTAACCGAGAGCTATCACGAAGTGGGAGAAGCCGAACGACCCGTACAGCTTCATGATGTGCCAGAGAATCGGCCGGCCGCCGATCTCGACCATGGGCTTGGGCCGGGTCTCGGTCTCTTCCTGCAGCCTGGTCCCCAACCCGCCGGCGAGGACTACGACGCGCATCGAAAGCTCTTCGGGACCAGTGTCACCGAACCCTCTCTCCGGAGCTTCCCCATCGCCGTCTCGCGCATCCTAGTGGGGCATCCCGGGCGCCGAGGAACGACTTTCCTCGAAGCTCGCCACTGGCCGTGGAAGATCCTGTCGCCCCATCTCGCCGACCATGCTCCGCAGGAAGCCCAGTCCCCAGGCGGCGTGCATCGTGGGGAGTGCTGCGAGGAGGGTTGGCACCGCGGCCGGGTCGCGCGTCAGCTCGACGGCGCCTCGCCCGAGCACCGTCGCGACATAGGCCGCCAGCACCTGCCGGCGCCAGGGGCTCGCGAGTCCCACGAAGAGAGCGGGCACGGCGAGTTGGCGGTACGAGAGCGAGCCGGGATGCTTCCGGATGGTTCGGGCGCGGTTACGGCCGTACCGGTAGTACTGGCGCGCGAGCGGGCCTAGTCCGGCACGCCCGAGATAGAAGGACTTGATCGCCGGGTCGAGGTAGACACCCCCGAACTGTTGAGCTCGCCAGGCGAGCTCGGCATCCTCGTTGCCACCCGACCACTCGTCGTAGCCCTCCATCTCGCGGATCGTCTTGGCCCGGAAGGCGCCCAGGTAGACGGTGTCGACGAACCTCGCCTCTCCACCCTCCCGCCGGAAGGCCGCCGGACCGGCCCCGAGGCGGGAGGTCATGGCGGCCACGATGCCGCGCTGAGGTGCATCGTGAGCCTCGTAGCGCATCTGCCCTCCCACGATGGCCGCTCCCGACCGCTCGAGAGCCTCGACGCAACGCTCGACGTAGTCCGGTGAGAGCGCGGTTCGTGCGTCGACGCGCACGATGACCTCGCCGGAAGCGGCCGCTATCGCGGCGTTCAGCCCAGCGGGGCGGATGTGCCTCGGATTGTCGACGACGCGAACCTTCGCGAACCCCGCCGCGACCGAGCGCGTCTCGTCCGAGGAGCCGCCGTCGGCCACGAGTATTTCCGTGATGGCGGGATAGGTCTGCTCGTTCACAGCGGCAAGACAGCGACGGAGCTGTGCTTCCTCGTTCAGGACGGGAAGAATGATCGAAACCGTTGGTAAGGGCGCGGAGGCCGCAGCTACGCCGGGTTTGCTGAGAACCCGTGATTCCGCCGACATCGCCAACCTCCTCCCGTGCCGCACAAGTTTGCCAGCTGGGGGAGCTGCAGCCGACGATGCCGAGACCACGACCTGCGTCGTCGCCTCGGAGCATCCACGTCGCTCGATCCCCTCGATGCTACGTTCGACTCGTCGAGCGATCAGCCCACGAGCCGAGCAACGCGACGCTCAGCGCCTCCGCGATCGAGGCGCTGGCCGAGGCATGGTGGAAAAGGTGCCGGGCCCACCGTTGTGCTTCCGGGCGTGCGGATGCCGACGAGCGCGAGCTGCTGCTCTACGCGCTTGGAGCAGTCATCGGCAGCCGCTCCCGGCTCTTCGGGACACCGAGCCCTCGAAAGGACGCGAGCGAGGCGTCGGAGACCGCCGCCGCGACCAGCGCCAGCTCGACGGACGAGACCGGCCGGACGGTGTCGATCGAGCGTCGGCGCAACCTCGTCGCTGCCGCGACGAGGTGGGGGACGCGCGTCGGATCGCCGGTTCTCGCAGTCGAGCAACTCGTGCAACTCCGGGGTTTGGTCACGGTCGAGCCGGGGCAGCGAGCGATTGCTCGCCTCATCGACCTCACGATGGTCAACGCCTGTCGCGGAGCCACCGACGAGCTCCAGCGGGCCGCTTTCAGCGATCCGCTGACGGGGTGCGCCAATCGGCGGGCCTTCGAGCGCGATCTCGACCGCGAGTTGGCCCGGTGTGCTCGTGCCGAGCTCGACCTGAGCGTCGTTGCCATCGACCTCGACGGCCTCAAAGCTGTCAACGACGCCGCTGGTCACGCGGCCGGAGACCAGCAGCTCGTATCCCTGGTCGACAACTTGCGAAGGGCCCTCCGGAGCATGGACGGCGTCTATCGTCTCGGTGGCGACGAGTTCGGCCTTGTGCTCCCCGACACGTCGCCGGAAGACGCGGCCGTCGTCATGGCCAGAGCGGCGCGCCTCGGTGCCCCACCGTTCAGCTGGGGCACCGCGAGCTACCTGTCGACCGGATGCGCAGATGTCGTGGAGCTGCTCGCCGTCGCCGACACCGACCTGTACGCGAGACGTCGCCTCACGCGGGGCTCTCCACCGCGGCACCGCTCCCGTAGCGTGCGGACGGACCCGGAGGAGGACTCGACGCCGGATACTCCGGCGCAAGCGCCGGCCGCGCCACGGCGCGGGCTTGGCCGCAAGTCGCCCCGCCCGGCGCTTCAGTCACGATAAGCGCCTCGATCAGCCGTCCTGCAATGCCTTCGAGCGCAAAGGCGGTCGCGCAGCGGCCCTGCAGGTGGAGCGTGTCGGCGCAGCCGATGGCCTCCGCAGCAAAGTTCAGCGCGACCTCCTTGCCGACAAGAACCCTTCCGTCGACAGGTGCCCGACCGAGCTCGAGGCCGAGGCAGTAGGCGAGGTCGTCGATGCTCAGCGAATCCGCCCGTCGGGCAAGCTCCGGCTCGAGCTGCCGGATCGCCTTGACGAACCAGCCAGCCTCAGCCGTGCTGAACGACGCCTCACTCGCGAACATGTCCATGGGCCCGACCTTTGCCGAGAGCTTCCTTCCTCACCTACCGGCCCAGCGCCCTTTCTCCGGGCCCGCTCTCGAGGCGGGCTCGGCTCACACGAGCGGCCAGGGATACGCGCGGTAGTCGTCGCGCGGCGAAGGGAAACAGGGCTTGCGAAGCAGGGCGACTGCCCTCCGCCGGAGCGCCTCACATTCGTCGGGCCCGAGCACGGCTGCGACTCGTTCCGGGATCGCGTCGGCAACGAGCTCGCAGCCGGAGACCATCTCGGCCGGCAGCTCCTCGCCGGCGAAGTCCCACATCACCGTTCGGAGCTTTCCCTCGACATGGAAGCAGAGGCCGTGGTCGATGCCCCAGATTCGGTCCTCCCAGTCGACGAGGAGATGACCGCCCTTGCGGTCGCCGTTGTTGGCGAGGAGGTCGAAGGCCGCGATCCGTCGAAGAGGCGCACGATGCCGGTCCTCGTTCAACAAGGTGAAGTAGTGCTCGGCGAAGTCAGCGTCGATGAACCGCTGGACCGACCCCTCGCCATGCGGCCCGTCCACGCGCAGCACGGTCTCCGGCACGATGTCGAGCGCGAGCGCAGCGGACAGCTCATAGGCGGCGACCTCACGACGGTACAAGCCTCCTGGGTAGTCCCACAGCGGGCGCTCGCCGCGTCCGGGCTTGTAGACGGCGCGCTGCTCGGACTCCTCGAAGCGAACCGTCGCGAGAAACGAGTAGTTCGAGCTCCACGGCAGCCGGCCCTCGACCTCGAGCTCTCCCGCCGCAAGAAGCTCCAGCCAAGCGGGTCCGCTCAGGTGAGCGGCGGGCGGTTGCCGTTCGTCCTCGGGCACACGTGGCCTCTCGCATCGAGCGGATACCCACAGAGCGGGCAGGGGGGCCGCCCAGCCTCGACGAGCTCCGTCCCGCGAATGGCCAGGGCGGCAGCTTGCCCGCGGGTCATCGTGAGCCGGACGCTCCCCCCGGATTCGGCTTCGGGCTCCAGGTCGTCGGTAAAGCCGAACAGCGCCTCTCGCTCCTCGTCGGCTTCGGTGCGGTCGACCTCGTCCGCGACGAGGATGATCCGATCCGAATCCTCGTCATAGGTGACACCGAGTGAGCGGACGACGAAGTCCGGCTCCTCGAAGGGCTCGAGCGCGAGCTCGTCGCCCGAGGGCAGCCCAACGGGGCGCTCGAGCTCGCCGAGCATCCGGTCGAGAAACCGCGCCAGCGCGGACACCTGGGCCTTCTCGAGCTTGAGCGTCATGAGGGTCGGCCCTTCGCGCACCTGGAGCAGGAACATGCGCTCACCCACCGGGCCGACCGTCCCCACGGTCACGCGGTCCGGGTTGGCAAGCTCGAAGGCCTCGCTCACCGCGCAGCCTCCCTGGCCGGGGGCAGGCCTGGCGGCGGGCCCGTCGAGCCCATCGCGAGCACTGCGGGCCCCTCGAAGCCGTACACGACGGTACTGATCGAACAAGGGGCCACCATGATCCGCTGGAAGAGGTCGAGCGGCAGGCCGAGCGCGCTCGCGAGGACGGCCTTGATGCAGTCCGCGTGCGACACCGCGACGACCACCTCACCGGGATGGGCCTTGCAGATCCTCCCGACGGTGTCGGCGAGGCGCGATTGGAGCTCGATGAACGACTCGCCCCCGGGGAAGCGGAAGGCCGACGGCCAGCGCTGGACGGTCCGCCATTCGGGCAGCTTGCGCAGTGCCGAGAGCGACTCGCCGGTCCAGCTCCCGAAGTCACACTCGATGAGCCCGCGCTCAGCGACGACGGGCTTGCCCACCCGTTGCGAGATGGCCACAGCCGTCTCACGGGTTCGCTCGAGCGGCGACGCGTAGACGGCCGACACGGACACACCCCCAAGCGCCTCGCCAGCCTTGGCGGCCTCCTCCCTACCTTGGTCGGACAGATGTAGGCCCCGAGCTTGACCGGGAAGCACCTTGCCCGTCGTCGCGGTCGTCCCGTGCCGGACGAAGCACACCACCGTCGGGCGAGGCGGTCTGCGGCGAGAGGTCGGCACGACGGACACCGTAGCCTTTCGGTTCATGTGATCGGCTACCTGGCGGAAGCCGAGGTGCGGCGCGGACTACGTGCTGGTCGGGCACTTGTTGGTGGGACGAAACACAATCTCACGCATGTAATCTCGATCCACTGTGACCAGGGTCCAATCAGGCGGGCCGGCGGCGGTCATTTTCAGTCGTCGCGGCGGGTCGAGGGAACCGGCAAACGTCCGGAGGCGGGACTCCCGAGCGATCCAAGCCGTTGCCGCTCTCACGCTGATCAGCCTCGCCCTCGGGCTCATCGGCTTGTCGGCAGATCGGCTTTCGGGCGACGAGGCCGCCACCGTTGTGTTCGCAAGCGTCCCGCGCTTCGCCGGTCTGACGGAAGACGGCGGCAACATGACCGCGTACTACCTGTTGATTCACGTGATCATCCATCTGTTCGGAGCGTCTCGGGTCGCGCTGCGTCTGCCGTCGGTGATCGCGGGGGCAGCGACGGTGCCACTGGTGGCGGCCCTTGGTCACCGCATTCGTGGGGCACGGGTGGGCCTTGTTGCGGCGGCCTTGTTCACGATCAGCCTTCCTCTCGTGACTTGGCAGCAGGTGGCCCGGGGCTACACCCCCGGGATGTTCCTCGCCACAGCGAGCGTGCTCGCGTGGCTGCTTCTGCTCGAGCGGCCGGACTTCACGCGGGCCGTGGGCTACGTGTTCCTCACGACACTCGCGGGCTATACCCTGCTCTTCTGCTGGTGGCTCGTCGTGGCGGAAGCCGTAGCGATGCTGATTGCTGAGCGGCTTCGCCGCCGAGTGACCCCAACCTCTCCCGTCCTCCACGCCGGAGGAGCCGCACAACGGCGGGTGCTCGCAGCCATGGGCACCGCATTGGTGTGCGGCTTGCCGCTCGCCGCGATCGCGACGAGAAAGGGCTTCGTGCAGCTGAGCTGGTTGCGACGGCCCTCGATTGGTGACCTCGGCGGGGCGTTCGTGATGCTGGCTTCTGGTCTGAACGGCGCTCGAGGGACGATCCTGGCTGTGGGCGTTGTGCTCGCGGTCGGGACCGGCGTTTGTTGGCTGGCGTCGCTCGGAGGAGTCCGGGACGCGCGCGCCGACGCGCCCCAGCGCATCGAGGTCCTGCTCTGCGCCTTTTGGATGATTCTCCCGCCGCTGGGGGCGTTTGTGGGCTCCTGGGTATCGCACCCGGTATACCAAGACCGGTACTTCGAGATGTGTCTCCCAGCCGCAGCGGTGCTCACGGCAGTAGGCCTCGACCGGATGCGCCGGCTGGGGACAAGGTTCGCGCTCGTGGCGGTCACGACACTTGTCTTGCTGCACGCGGTGGTGTTGGCGCACGGCTACCCACCATGAGCGGAACGCGAGCACCGTAGCCTTTCGTTTCGTGCGATCGGCTGCCTGGCGCCTCGAGGAGATCGGGCGCGAGGTCGCCGGCTGCTCACACTGTCCGAGGCTCGTCGCATGGCGCGAAGCAGCAGCCGCCAACCCGCCGGCTTCGCACGCGGGTGAGCACTATTGGGCTCGACCCCTTCCGGGATGGGGGGACCCAGATGCCCGGCTCGTGGTCGTCGGCCTTGCCCCGGCGGCCCACGGGGGGAACCGGACCGGGAGGATGTTCACCGGCGACCGGTCCGGCGACTTCCTCTTCGCCGCCCTGCACCGGGCCGGCTACGCCAGCCAACCCCTCAGCCAGTCGATGGACGACGGCCTCAGGCTGTCGGGAGCCTGGGTGACCGCAGCGGTGCGGTGCGCCCCGCCTGCCAACAAGCCGACGCCCAGCGAACGGGAGACCTGCTCCCGTTACCTCTCGACCGAGCTGCAGGTGCTCGCAGGCGCACGCGTGCTCCTTGCACTCGGCGCGTTCGCGTACGAGGCGTTGTGCCGGCTACCGGAGGGGGGAGGGGGATGTGGGGAGAAACGGGAACGTTTCGCTCATGGGCTCGCACTGCCACTTCCGCCCCTCGAACCGGGCGCTGCCGGGGGACGAGGCGACACCCGGGCCGGCCGTCCCCGCACGCTCCTATGCTCCTACCACCCGAGTCAGCGCAACGTCTTCACCGGGCTGCTCACTGCGGAGATGTTCGACGACGTCCTCGCCCGGGCCCGCGAGCTCGGCGCGTGAGTCGTCTCAGGCGCTGACGACCGGGAGCCTTCGCGGGGCTTGGTCGGCGTCCTCGGGCCAACGGCGCCGGCTGACTCGAGACAGCTTGCGGAGCAGCGCCACCGCGTCGGGGTCGTCGTCGACCGCGGAGCGCACCTCGATCGCACCTGCAGCGTGCATCGCCGAGATCAGCTCCCGGCCCTGATCGGTGCGAACCATCGTGAGCGTCCAGTCCGAGAATGCGCCGATGCCACCGGTCGAGATGTCGGCGTGCTCGGCGGCGAAGTCAGGGCAGCGCTTGCAGCCCTCGCGCGTCCACTCCTGCGCCTCCTTGAGCGGTATCTCGTGGAACGCTCCGTCACGAGTCCACACCTGGAAGATGCCCTTGATGTTCATCTTCACGATGTCCTCACGGAGCAAGCCGTAACGCGCCTCGAACAGCTCGGGGAAGATCGCGTCGTCGAAGGTCTTCGAGCACAACAGTCCTATCGTCAGCACGAAGCGCCTTGCGACCTTTCCCGCCCTCCTCGCCGACATGATCGCCGGCGCGGAGGCCTGGCAACCCATGCCGACGAGGGCGATCCGCTCGGCGCCCTCGGTGGTCGCTGCCGCGTAGGCGAGCGGGTTGGCAGAATAGGTGTACCTGGAGCCCGCCGCTGCAAGCACCTCGGCACGGTTGCGGGCGACGCCGGGCACCGCCTTCCAGGTCTTCCCGTCGCCCTCGAGGTACGAGACGAGCGCTGCCTCGACAATGTCATGCTCGAGCGCCCAGATCAGCAACGCCGAGACCAGCCCACCATCCTGGCCGGCGGCCAGCAGCTCCGGATCGGTTGCCCGGGCCAGGATCACGTCCTGGGCGATGCCGTAGACCTCGCTCTCGTCGCGCTCGCGACCGAACAGGAAGGCGTCGATCTCGGGCTCCCAGGACCGGAACCGCGGGCAGGCTCTCGTGCAGAGGGTGCAGCCTTTCTCGCCGTGGGTGCAATTGTCCGTCCCTCCCATCTCCGGAACGTGGAACGGTCTGTACACGCCGTTGTTGTCGTCGTAGCCGAGCACGTCATAGGGGCACACGACGATGCAAGCCGAGCACCCGGTGCAGAGACCGGAGGTCACGACCTCCCGAAAGAGATGAGACCAGTGCAGCTTCTCGGGGGGCATGGCCAGCCATCGTATCGGAGCCATGGGCGCGTTTGCGGCCCAACGAGCCTCTTCGGCTCGCCGGGCGACCCCCGATCGGGCATCGACGGTGCGAGTCATCGGGACGTCGTCCCGAGTGCGCGGAGAGCCGTAGTAGCCTCGTGATCGATCAGCCCTTTCCATCCCTTTCATCCGTCCGACAGCTGGTGGGAGCTCATGGACTACTCGACAGGGACGCTTGCGAGGAGGTCGCTGGAAGTGGTTCACCAGGCTTGGGGACGAGACGGCGGACGAGATCGTGTGCGCGTCGCGTCGCGACAGGGTTGGCCCTGGCTCGATCGCAGGAATGGTGCCTACTGATGGAAGGTGCCTACTGATGGAAATTGCGATCATCGGATTGGGCTCGTGGGGGCTCAGCTTCCTCGAACGCATCGTGACCGGCTCACGCTCGTCCTGGGGGCCGGTGCGCGTCCACGTCATCGAGCCGGACACTCCCGGCTCGGGCGTCTATGCGGTGGACCAGCCCGACTTTCTCATCCTCAACACGCCCGTCGGGCAGATTTCGCTGTATCCGTGGGAAGACGAAGGTCCGTCGCCCAGATACGCCGTCGGCATGTACGAGTGGGTCACCGCCGCCGGCTACCGCTGGGTGGGCGACACCTGCCAGGTCGGCAGCGCAGGCCGCGAGATCATCCCTGACGACTACCTCCCCCGTCGGCTCATGGGCGAGTACCTGCAGTGGTTCTACGCGACGCTCATCGCCTCGGCGCCCGCGAACGTGGAGATCATCCACCATCACACCGAGGCCATCGACATCGTGGCGCAACCAGGCGGGCGCGAGCGCGTCGTGCTGGCAGACGGGGAGTTCGTGGACGTCGACGACGTGATCCTGACTTCGGGTCACACCGACAACGTCCAACCCGACACCAACCCCGCGCACTTCCCGAGGCCGTATCCGGTCGGCCGGTACGCGGGGACGATCCCGGCCGGATCGACCGTTGCGGTCGAGGGCCTGGGTCTCGTCGCGACTGACGTCCTCATGGCGCTGACGGTCGGGAGAGGCGGATCGTTCGTCGAGACCGGCGACCGGCTGCGCTATGTCGCCTCCGGGAAGGAACCTATGGTCCGGCTGTTCTCGCGCAGTGGGTTCCCCTACTGTGCCAAGGCCGTAGCGACCGTCGACGAGAGCGACGTCTTCGAGGCCGTCGTGTGCACCGACGAGGCGATCGGGGCGATCCAGGGCGGCCGGGGCGACGGTCGCCCGCGGCGCCAGGTCGACTTCCGCACCATGGTCCTGCCGCTCATCCTCGCGGAGATGCAGGTCAGGTACTACTCCCAGTCGGCCTACCTGGCGAATGGGCAGGCGGTCGCGAACGAGGTGCGGGCGAGGCTCGGCCGCGCCTGGCACGAAGGTGACTACGACGCCGTCATCGCCGGACTGGCCAGCATCTACGGCGTGTTCGATCCGGCGCTGCATTTCTTCGGCCCGAAGTGCAACTGGGTCTCGTCCAAGGACTACGAGTCGCAGATCTACGCGATGGTGGAGACCGATCTCTGCGAGTCGCTCCGTGGAGGCGCGGCGCCCGTGAAGTCCGCGTACGAGGTGTTTCGCCACCTGAGGGACCTCATGCGCACGGTGATCGAGTTCAGGGGCCTGACGCTCGATTCGTACCTCGACTTCCGGGAGAACCTCAAGACGAAGGTCAACCGGGTCGTCGCGGGGCCGCCGGTGGTGCGGTCCAAGCAGCTCCTGGCTCTCATCGACGCTGGGCTCGTCTCTGTGCCGTTCGGGCCGTTGCCGGGAATCAAGCTCGCCGACTCCACGGGATTCGTGCTGCGCTCGAAGAACCTCGAGCGACCCCACTACGAGCGCGTGGACTGGCTCATCCACGGGCACCTCGAGAACCCGACGCTCTGCCGTTCGACATCGAGCCTGCTGACGAACCTCTGGCAGAGCGGCAGGCTGCAACCGCTCAGCTACGGCGAGACCGAGGTCGGCAGTGTCGCCCTGACCGAGGACTTCCATCCCATCAACGCCTGGGGACGACCGACCAAGAGGATCTGGCTGTTCGGCTCACTCACCGAGGGAGTGCGGTACTTCACCCACTACGTCCCCTCTCCGAAGAGCCGGTTGCGGGCATTCCTCGACGCTCAGCAGTGCGTGGAGAGGATCATGGGCTGAAGGCAAGGGAGGTCCCGGGCCGTGGCACGCCAGATGCTGCATGGCAGGCACCGGGTCCGATTACGCATAGGCGATCGAGACTTCCTCATGGAGGTACCGGTTGACTTCGAGTAGCTCGTCATAGTCGGCGGACACCCCGTACACCGAGTAGATGTAGTTGCGCGTGCCCTCGCGCCAGTCGACGAGGTCGCCCGGTGCCCGGTTCAGGAAGATCGTGTTCACGCCGGGATGCTTGGCCAATCGGTCTAGACCGTCGATGCTGACGACGCGACGGGCGAACGCCGGGGGCTGCATCAGGAAACGCCAACCGACCTTGGTACATCGGACCGGCCACTCCAGGTCCAAGGGCTCGCCGAGGGCGACGCGGATCGAGAGCTCGTACAGCCTCGCGCCACTTGCCTGGAGCAGCATCTCGGGTACTCCTCCACCTAGCCTGCCGTTCACCTCGATCACCCGCGGGCCATCCGGGGTCAGCTTGATCTCCGTATGGCAACCGCCCGTCCTGACGTTGAGAATCCGCAGGGCTTCCGTGGCGACAGCGAGCACTGCCGGCAGCTCGGTGTGGTCCAGCTCAGCAGGGATGAAGAAACCAGTCTCTCGAAACGGCTCGGCCGGCGGAAACCGTCCGGTCACTGCCAAGTGACTAATCTCGCCGCTCTCCACGAGGCTCTCCACCGACATGTAGTCGGCGAAACGCTCGCTTCGTCTCTTCTCATGACTCGGGAGGTATTCCTCGACGAACATCCCGGATCCACCGCCGGCTCGCGACGGAAGCGAGGAGATCTGGCGAACGAGATCGCCGGCATCCGCGATCAGAACCGTATCTTGACCTCCCGACCCCGTGCGCGGCTTGAGCACCGCGGGGAACTGCACCGCTGCGGCAAGGTCGTCGATCGCGGCCCGGCTTCGCTCGGCCGGGACCTCCCAGCAACGAGGCGACGGCAACCCGCCCCTTCCGAGCGCCTCGCGCTGGAGGAACTTGTCCACCAGATGCTGCGCCAGGTCCGGAGTGTGATAGTCCAGTCCCAGCTCTGCAGCGATGAACGACATCGGCAGGATGTCCTCGTCGCGGTAGGCCACGACTCCACGAGGAGCGTGCGATCGCAACAACGAGGCTGCCTCGTCCGGCGAGAGGCCGGCAAGATTCACGACGGTTCCGAGTTTCTTCAACCTTCGACCGATCAGGGCGACCTCCGGTATGCTCTCGTCGACGAGCCAGAGCAGGTCGCACAGCCCCGAGGCCGCTTCCGCGACCTGCAACGCAGGTACCGAACGAAGACCGTGCGGGACTGCAAGCAGGGGTCGTCGCGAGCCGGCCAGTAACGATGTCACCAGCAAGGCTCTACCAGGAAGCCCCCCGCAACGCAACGCCCTAGGGCTTCGAACCGCCGCGTAGAGTTACTAGGCGAGCGGCCATCCGGCCCGAGTGTTGGAGAAGATTCGATTTCATTGATCATCGCCTCGTCCGGCGGCCACACCGGTACCGCAAAAGGTGACGAGATGTCGGAGGGCCGCGGGCGGGGCGCCGGCGTATCGACGCTCGAGATCGCTTTCGTCAACAACATGCCGGACTCGGCCTTCGAGGAGACCGAGCGCCAGTTCACCGGGTTGTTGGAGCGGGCGGCCCACGAGGTCGGAGGCATCACCGTCCGTCTCAGCCGCTACGGGCTTCCGGGACTCGCCCGGTCCCCGGCAATCGAACGGTGCCTTTCGGAGGATTATCGTCCTCTCAAGGGCATCTACAGCAGCCGGCCGGACGGTCTCATCGTCACCGGAACCGAGCCGCTCACTGACGATCTCAAGAGAGAGTCCTACTGGGAACCCTTAACCGAGCTCATCGGCTGGGCCGCGCGATCCACTGCATCCGCGGTGCTCTCCTGTCTTGCGGCACACGCCGCTGCCTTGCTCTTCGACGGCATCGAACGCCAGACGTTGCCCGAGAAGTGCTCGGGCGTATTCGTTCACGAGATCCGGACCGACCATCCGCTCACCGAAGGTCTCGGCGAGCTCGTGCACATTCCCCATTCGCGCCTCAACGACCTGCCGTCGGCTCTCCTCCAATCCAGCGGCTACGCCAATCTCATCGAATCACCGGAGATGACCTGGACACTCGCCGTGAAGGAACGGGATTCATGCATCTTCCTCCTCGTCCAAGGCCATCCCGAGTACTCGACCACCAGCCTCTTGCGTGAATACCGTCGCGACTTACAACGGTTCCTCCGCGGCGAACGCGACGCCGTCCCGGCGATCCCGGCTGGCTATGTCGACCACGAGAGCCGCCGGCTTCTCGAGAGCTTCGAGGCTCAAGTGCTAGCTCAACCGACATGCCCCGAGCTCATGAGGGATTTCCCATTCGAACCAGTGGCACAACGCCTGGTCAACACCTGGCAGCTGCCGGGCACAACGCTGTACGCGAATTGGCTGAGGCAGATCCGACGCAGGAGGCAGTGCAGTGCGTGACGAGACGGTGGCGATCCACGGTGGCTACACGCCCGATACCACTCGCGCGGTCGCTGTGCCCATCTATCAGACGATCGCCCACGAGTTCGACGACGCGGCGTACGCAGGCGCAGTGTTCGACCTCGAGATTCCGGGCTTTCACTACAACCGGCTCAACAACCCGACCAATGACGTGCTGGAGCAGCGCCTCGCGGCTCTCGAGAACGGGGCGGGAGCCGTCGTCCTCAGCTCGGGGGCCGCTGCGGTCAATTACTCGATCTTGAACCTCGCGTCGGTGGCCGACAATGTCGTCACCACACCACAGCTGTACGGGTCTACCTACACGCTCTTCGCTTTCGTGCTGCCGGGCCAGGGAATCGAGGTGCGCTTTGCCGAAGACGACCGTCCCGAGTGCATCGAGCCGTTGATCGACAGCAAGACCAAAGCCGTCTTCTGCGAGTCCGTCGGCAACCCGGCGCTCAACGTCGTCGATCTCGAGGCCGTGAGCGACCTGGCTCACCGACATGGCATCCCGCTCATTGTCGATAACACGATGGCGACACCGATGTACCTGAAGCCGATCGACTACGGAGCGGACGTCGTCGTGCACTCCCTGACCAAGTTCATCGGCGGCCACGGCACCACGCTGGGCGGCGCCATCGTCGACGCCGGCCGCTTTCCGTGGGCCGAGCATCCTGACAAGTTCCCCAGGTTCAACCAACCCGAGCCGGCGTTCCACGGGGTCGTCTACGCCAAGCAATTTCCACAGACCGCGTACGCCGTGCGGTGTCGCACTGTCAACCTGCGCAACAGCGGCTCCACCCTTTCCCCACTCGGCGCCTTCCTGCTCCTCCAAGGCCTCGAGACCCTGGCCGTCCGTCTCGAACGTCACGAATCGAACACAAGGGCTATCGCGCGGTACTTGGCGTCCGACCCACGCGTGGAGTGGTTGAGCTATCTGGGTGACCCCGAATTCCCGTACTACGGCCTCGCCCAGCGTTACCTCAACGGCCATTGCCCATCGATCGTCACGTTCGGCGTCGCCGGTGGCTATGACGCGGGAATTCGCTTCTTCGATTCTGTCAAGCTCTTCAAGCGGCTCGTGAACATGGGCGATGCCAAGTCGCTCGTGGCCCATCCGGCATCCACTACCCACCGCCAGCTGTCCCCCGAGGCGCTCGCCGTCGTGGGTGTGCGACCCGAGACGATCCGACTGTCGATCGGCATCGAGCACGTGGACGATCTCATCGAGGACATCGATGAGGCACTGAGTGCCGCAACGTGAGCGACATCGATCGACCCGAGTCAGGCCAGAGGTCCTTTCTGGACCGGCCGACCATCGCCGTCGGCGTCGACATCGTCGCCGTGGACGAGGTGCAGGATGCCCTGTCGCACTTCGGCGACCGTTACCTCACCCGCGTGTTCACGGCCCACGAGCTCGCCTGCTCAACCGGTGAGGGGACGGTGCGGGCTCGTCACCTCGCTGCCCGTTTCGCTGCGAAGGAAGCGACCATGAAGGCCCTCGGGCCGACCGATTGGCTCCCGGCCTGGCGCTCGATCGAGGTCCATCAGGAAGCGAGCGGCAAGTGCACGCTTCGGCTGAGCGGCCTTGCTGCCGAGCTCGCCAGACGAGCTCGTCTGAGCGAATTCGCTGTGAGCCTCAGCCACGAGGGCAATCTCGCCGCGGCGGTCGTCTTCGCGGTCGGGCGGAGAGGTTCATGACCGCCGACTTCCGTTCCGAGTTGCTCGCCAGCGGGCTGCTCGTCGACACCGGCGTCAATGGCCTCTACCTCCGCTCGGGGAAATTCGAGAAAGTCGTTCGAGGAATCGACGATCTGGTCACCGCGGCCGGGATGGATCAGGACGCTTCGGTGCTCCACGTTCCCCCAGTCACGCCGTGTCACGTCCTCGAACGTAGTGGGTACCTGCGCTCCTTTCCCGACCTCCTTGGCTCGATCGACATCTTCCGGGGCGGTGACGAGCAACACGCCCAACTTCTGGAACGCCTCGAGCGCGGAGAGGACTGGACCGGGTCGCTCGCACCGTCCGATATGGCGCTGTGCTCCGCGGCCTGCCATCCGCTCTATCCCGTCTGTTCCGGGCGTCTTCCCGCCGCAGGTCGTCGCTTCGAGGTTTTCGGGCATTGCTTCCGCCACGAGCCGAGTCTCGATCCCGCCAGGATGCAGACGTTCCGCCAGCACGAGTTCGTGTACTTAGGTGACCCAGAAGGTGCCATGGCTCACCGCGACACATGGCTCGAGCGGTCCGGCGATCTGCTGTCAGGGCTCGGCCTCGCCGTCGACGCCGTCGTCGCCAACGATCCCTTCTTCGGGCACGCTGGACGCATGCTCGCCTCGAACCAGCGCGCCGAGACGCTCAAGTACGAGATCGTGTGCGCCATTCACGCTAACGCTCCACCCACGGCCATCTCCTCGTCCAACTATCACCTCGATCACTTCGGGATCGGGTTCGGCATCGAGTCCGCGGACGGTGAGGTGGCCCACACAGCCTGTGTCGGGTTCGGGGTCGAGCGAATCACCCTCGCCCTGCTGCGCACCTACGGGCTCGACCCGGACAGCTGGTCGCTTCGTGTGCGGTCCCGCCTCTGGCCCTGAGCCAGTGTGAGGAGGAGCGGAAGGCTGTGCGCCTTCTTGTCAGGCCACGCTCAGTGGTCCGCCGTCGTTCCTAGAAGCTCCGTAAGCGCCAGCCGGATCGAGCTGATTGATTCGAATGTGCCCTTCCGAAGCATGTACTCGGGGAATTCGACCGCGAAGGCATCCTCGAGCGCGAGCATCACGCTGACGCTGGCGTGAGACGTCATGCCAACGCGGAAGAGATCATCGTCCTCACCCAGATCCGCCACGTCGACGGCCAGGCGCCCGAACTCGCCAAGCACCCGTCGTATCTCCTCGGTGATCGGAGACCCTTTCTTACTTTCGCTGCCGTTTCCTTGTGTGAGCTTCAGTAGCTGTGGGCTCACCTGTCACTTTCTATAAGCAGAAGATAGCCGGTATCCGAGAAGGGTCATTTGCCCGGCCAATTTGCGCTCGATGATCTCGATGTCGCTGGTCGAAAGGTCGACCAGCCAGCGGCCGACCGAGGCGTCTGCCGACACCGAAGTCATATGCCGTGCCATCGTCGGGAGCGCGGCCGTCACGGCGTCGGGGTCCAGGTCGACCTGGAGAAGCTCGACAAGCTGAGCTGCCGAGCCTGCCAAGTCTGTCACGAGGTCCTCGTAGCGAACTGTCAGTCTCGGCACTGGAAGAGGCGCGGCCATCTCCTCGAGACGGAGAGCCATGCCGGCGACGAGATGGCGGAGATGGTCGCCGTCGTCGATCGCCGGTCCCCTCCCGAACAGCTTCACCTCCCGGTCGGCATTGAACGCCCGGATCGACGCAACAAGGTCGCGAGGGTCCCGGACCATGTCGATGACCACCGGAGCGAGGCCGGCTTCGAGCACCGGAGTCAAATCGCCCCAGTACTTCTCGCAGTACCAGCGCACCGGGCTCGCGGTCCGGGCCCGCACGCAGTGGGAGAAAGCGGACCACACCACGCCGAGGCTGCGCCGTGCGAGCTCGGGTCCGTCGACGATTTCCGGCTGGAACGGAAGCGGTCCGATTCGGGAATCGAATCCATAGACCACGTCGGCCATGCGCAAGGTTGGAGTGTGTCGTGCGGTCTGGCCGACAAGGCGGACGAGGTAGGTGAGGTAGCTGTTCTCGAACGGGTACACCCGATCAAAAGCGACCTCGGGTGAGGTCCCGAGCAGTTGCATCATGAGCGTGCTGCCGACTCGGCCCTCGAGGAGGCGCACGAGAACAGGCGTGAGCGCCTCAGTGTCCGAGTCCGGCGTCACGCCAACGACGCTATCCGCGCTTCCCTGCCCCAGGGTCCAGGACGGCTCGTAGAGTGTTCACGGTGCAAGCGTCCACGAGTGCGGGCAACACCTCACCGACGCGCGAGCCGACAAGCCGATCGACGAGGCTGGCTGCGGGGATGCTGGTCGTGAGCCTCCTCGTCCTCCTCGCAGTCATCGGGGCTTCGGCCGAGCACGGCGCGGGTTCCACACAGCTTCGCCGGGGTCCGGCGTCGGTCGTGCTGAGCGTGCTCATCACGCTCGCCATGCTGGCCGGTGTCGCGTCGCTTTGGTTGTTGATCTGGGGCCTCGTCACGAGGAACCGGAGGACCCTCGGCGGCCCGGCACAACGGCGGCACTCCCCGATCCTGGTCGCGGCGGTCGTGTTGATGATCTTCGCTGGCCTCTCGGCGCTGCTCGCGCTCGCAGCCCGACGAGCGCACCTCCAGTCGTTCTTGGCAGCACACGGAAGACCGCCCTCTCACGTTCATTCGAGCGGGAGCCCCTTGCCGTTCAACACAGCTGCGTCCGTCACGACCTCGAGCGTGGTCATCGGCATCATTGCCATCGTCGTTGTTGTGAAAGTCGTGCGGTCGATGGGCTGGAGCAGGGTACTGCGGGGGCTGCACTCGCTACGCGCCGACGGGGAAGCCGAGTCGAACGCGACAGGTGGCGAGCCACCGGCGTTCGATGAGCTCGGCAGAGAGCTCGGCGCCCTGAGCGTGGCGGATCCGAGCACCGAGCCGGACCCGCGCCGCGCGGTCATCGGGTGCTACCTGCAGATGCTCGAGGTCGCTGCCCGGCACGGTCCCGAGCGTCGCCGCACGGAAACGCCAAGCGAGTACCTGCGCCGGATGCTCGCCATGACCGGGGTTTCGGCTGCGCCCGCGACCTCACTCACAGGACTGTTCGAGCGGGCGCGCTACAGCGAGCGGCCCGTCGGCGAGTCGATGCGGACGGAGGCTATCGCCGCGCTGGACGCTCTGCGGGACGACCTCCTGGCTGGAGCTGTCAGTTGACGCGCCCGTTGTGGGTCACGTTCGCCACCCTGGCGTTCTTCGTAGCCGTCGCCCTTGGCATCGCGCTCGGTGTTGGTGCTCCCGATCCCGGAGCCATCGAGCGCTCCGCGGCAGGAGCCTTCGGCCTCCTCGGGCTCGGAGCCGGCTCGATAGCGCTCTCGGCAGCGGTCGAAGCCGGGAGGCCGCCGGGCACGCGACTGGCTCGCTCCGGCGAGGAGCCGAGCGACGCCGGCACCGCTGCCCTCGTCGCCCTCGAGCGCTCGCTCCGGTTCGGCGCCTCGACCGCCGGCGACTTCTATGCTCACGTCCGCCCGCGGCTGGTCCCGCTCGCGACATCGTGCCTCGCCCGTCACGGCGTGCCTCTCTCCGACAAGAAGCGTGCGGAGGAGTTGCTCGGTGTCGACGCCTACGAGCTGGTGGATCCCACTGGGTCGCCGCCGGCCGATCGTTTCGAACCGGGTGTGCCCGTCGAGCGAGTCCGCCTTCTCGTCGATCGGCTCGAGGCCCTCGGCGGTCGCCAGTGAGCGCGCGCTCGGACGCGCACGAGGCGCCGCTCACCACCTCCGACGTCGCCCGGATCGCCCGAGACGTCGTCGAGGAGGTCGAGCGCGCGGTCGTCGGCAAGCCGGAAGCGATCGTCCTGGTCCTGATCGGCGTGCTGGCAGGTGGTCACGTGCTCTTGGAGGACGTGCCCGGCCTCGCCAAGACCCTCATCGTGCGTTCGCTCGCGCGAGTCCTCGGTCTCGAAACTTCCCGTATCCAATTCACTCCCGACCTCATGCCCGCGGATGTCACCGGCTCGGGAGTCTTCGATCAGCGCCGCGGTGAGCTGACATTCAGGCCCGGACCGGTGTTCGCGAACCTCGTCCTCGGAGACGAGATCAATCGCGCGCCTCCGAAGACCCAGGCGGCGTTGCTCGAGGCGATGCAGGAGCGCCAAGTGACCGTCGACGGGATCACCCACCTGCTCCCGTCGCCGTTCGCCGTCGTCGCGACCCAGAACCCGATCGAGTACGAGGGCACGTACCCCCTGCCAGAGGCACAACTCGACCGGTTCCTTCTCCGCGTTCCTGTTGGCTATCCCGATCGGGACGCCGAGTGGGACGTGATCCGTCGCCGCGCGGCGCGCGGGCACGAGGAAGTCGACCTCAACCAGATCTCTGACGCCCGCACGGTCCTGGCGATGCGCGACGCCGTGGAGCGAGTCGAGATCAGTGAGCCCGTGGGCCGCTACCTGGTTGACATCGTCCGCGCCACACGCTCGGTCGCCGGCGTCGAGGTCGGTGCCAGCCCGCGCGGCGCCCTGGCCCTGCTGCTGTCGGCCAGGGCACGCGCCGCGCTCGCAGGCCGAGAATTCGTCCTGCCCGATGACATCAAGGCCCTCGCGGTAGCTTGCCTGGCCCACCGGCTGACACTGCTGCCCGACCTCTGGCTCCGGGGCAAGCGACCCGAGGAGCTCGTCGCCCAATGCCTCGATTCGGTGCCGGTGCCGGTGGTCGTCGATCCATGAGGAAACCGGCCACGAGGGAACCGGCCCACGAGGGAACCGGTATGAAGGAACCGGCATGAGGGAACCGGCATGAGGAAACCGGGCCATGAGGGAACCGGCATGAGGGAACCGGCAGCGACTCCGAAGGTTGTCGCCTATGCCGCGCTGACCGGCATCGGGTTACTGGCTGCCGTCGTCTTCGGAGATGTTGCGATCGTCGGGCTCGCGGCGCCGTTCGGCTTCGCCCTCGTCATCGGCCTCCTTGCTCCCGTCGCTCCACTGCCCGAGGTCCGCCTCGAGGTCGACACGCCCCAGCTCGTCGAAGGCGGCCAGGCAACGATCGTTCTCGAGCTCTCGGCGACAACACGAGTACCCTGCTGCGACGTCGCGCTCGCCGTCCCCGCAGGCCTCACGACCGGGATGCCGACCGCCTGGTCGCTCCGCCTCGACCCCGATTCACCGGTGCTGATCGAGCTGCCGATCACCGCGGCGCGCTACGGCCGGTTCGTGATCGGGCCGGCTCAGACCCGTGTCCCCGGGCTGTTCGGCTTGCTCACCAGAGCCGACGTCGGTGGCGGCAGGCTCGAGCTCGACGTGCGGCCGAGAGCCGAGGCGTTGCGCACGCTGGTGCGGGCGCGCGAGGTCCGCGCCACCGCGGGCGACCGCCTCGCGCGACGGCCTGGCGACGGCATCGAGTTCGCCGAAGTGAGGCCGTACACGCCTGGCTCGCCGGGGCGGATCAATTGGCGAGTCACGGCGCGTCGTGGCGAGCCCTACGTCAATCTCCGTCACCCAGAGCGCAGCACCGACCTGATCCTGCTCGTCGACACGTTCTCCGCCTCGGCGCTCCCCCGCCAGGTGCGCGCCGCGGCCGGGCTGGCGGCTGCCTATCTCGCGCGCCACGATCGGGTCGGTCTCGTAGCCTTCGGCGGGGTCTTGCACTGGGTGGAGCCCGCCATGGGACGGGCCCAGCTCGAGCGCCTCGTGGTGGCTCTCACAGCAACAGAATGGCATCACTCCTACGCCTGGAAGACCGCGGAGACCATCCCGTCGCGCACGTTGCCAGCGACCGGGCTCGTCCTTGCGATCAGCCCGCTGGAGGATCCTCGGATGCTGAACGCGCTCGCGACCATCCGAGGTAGAGGCGTTGACCTCGCTGTCGTCGAGACGATCGCCCGCCGTACGGCGAAGCCCGGTTCTTCGACCGGCGATCTCGCGGCTCGGATCATCGAGCTCGAACGCAGGGACATGCGCGACAATTTCGGGCGCCGCGGCATCCCCGTCCTCGGTTGGCAGGACGGGGAGTCCCTCGAGGCACCGCTCGCCGCGCTCGCGATTTGGCGGCGCCGAGCGCGGGGACGCGCTGCGAGATGAGGCGTTCCCGCCGATGGTCGCGGATCGTGGAAGCCACTCTGTCGCTCGCCGGGACTTCAGCCGTGGCGGCCTGGAGCCTTGCGCACACGACGGCGCAATTGGCTCCAGTCGTCGTGTTGGCCGGCCTCGCGGGCATCATTACGTTCGCGGCGGCGTTCGCCAGGCCGCTGGCTAGAGCGCGCAACCGCACCATTTCGACGGGTCTCGTGCTGGTCGGGGTTGCGATCGTCGCCGGCACGCTGCACGAGACCGTCACCGCCCGCTCGGGCGTCCTCGCGATCTCGGGAGCCGTGCTGTTCTGCGCTGCCGAGATCGCCGACCGGTCGCTCGATGACCCACGGCGTTCCGAGCGCCGCTCCGGTGCCGGGCGCTGGAGCCCTGCGTGGGTGCTGGGCGCTGCCGCAGGCTCCGCTGCAGTGTCGTTCGGTGCCATCGCAGCCCGAGGGCTGTTCGCCAACGGCGGGCCGGCCGCGCTCACCGCCGGAACGGTCGCCGCTGTACTGGTCGCCGTCCTTGCAGCGGCCCTGCTCCGGTCCCGGGCTGGGACAAGCCCTTAAGTCGCGCTCGGTCTCAGCTCCCGAGCGCCTCGAGCACCTTGCTGGCGTGGCCGTCCGCACGCACGTGATACCAGGCGCGCTCGATCCTCCCGTCAGGCCCCACGAGAAACGTCGACCTGATGACCCCGACGGTCTTCCGCCCGTACAGGGTCTTCTCGCCCCAGGCGCCGTAGCGCTCCATCACCTCGTGCTCGGAATCACTGAGCAAGGCGATTCGAAGGCCGTACTTCGCCCGGAATCTCTGGTGCTTGGTGCCACCATCGGGTGAGATGCCGAGCACCTCGACGCCGAGGCGCGCATACTCGTCCGCGAGATCGCTGAACTGGCAGGCCTCTTTGGTGCATCCGGGCGTGTCGTCGGCCGGGTAGAAGTACACGACCACACGCCGGTGCGCGTAATCACCGAGCGCGACGACCGTGCCGTCTTGGTCGGGCAGGGAGAACGGGGGGGCCACGTCGCCTTTTGCAAGTGTTGTCATCACGACATGATCGCGCGGTCAGTGATGACCCTGGCGTCCTGCGCCCGCCAGTAGCCTTGCAGAAGACAGCGAGGGAGTAGATGACGACGGATATGGAGACCGGGACGACCTTTGCGGGTCTCGGTGTTGCGCCCGAGCTGGTCGAGGCGCTGGGAAGCCAGGGCATCAGAAGCCCGTTTGCTGTTCAGGCACTGACGATCGCGGACGCTCTCGCCGGCCGTGACGTCTGCGGCAAAGCCAAGACCGGCTCAGGCAAGACGCTCGCGTTCGGCTTACCGATGCTCATGCGTACCCCTCGCGCCGGGTCCGGGTCTCCAACCTCGCTCGTGCTCGTCCCCACGCGCGAGCTCGCGGTACAGGTCGCCGAGGTGCTCGAAGTGCTCGGAAGGGCCGTGGACCGACGAGTTCTCGCGGTGTACGGGGGCACCGACCTCGATCGCCAGACGCGCCAGCTCGCCGACGGAGCCGACATCGTCGTCGCTACGCCCGGACGACTCATTGATCTCGCCGACCGCAAGGCTGTCCGGCTCGACAAGGTGTCGACCCTCGTCGTGGACGAAGCAGACCGAATGGCGGACATGGGCTTCCTGCCTCAGGTCGAGTGGCTGCTGCGTCGCATGCCCGTGGAGCGTCAGACCCTACTGTTCTCGGCGACGCTGGATTCGGCGGTCGACCAAGTCGTTCGCCGGCACCTGCGAGACCCCGTCCTGCACGAGGTGCAGGCGAGGCAGGTCACGGTCGACGAGATGGAGCACCGTTTCTTGAAGGTGCACCAGCTCGACAAAGCCAAGGTATGTGCAGCCGTCGTCGGAGGGGCGACCAAGGCCTTGTGCTTCTGCCGCACGAAGCGAGGCGCTGACCGTCTCGTCGAGGACCTGCGCCGGGAGGGGGTTCGCGCCGCGGCCATTCACGGCGACCTCCGCCAGTCCGCGCGCGAGAAGGCCCTCGAGGACTTCGCAGCCGGAAAGCTCCCGACTCTCGTCGCGACCGACGTCGCGGCGCGGGGCCTTGACATCGACGGGGTGGACGTTGTGGTTCACTACGACCCGCCCGAGGATCACAAGGCCTACCTGCACCGGTCAGGTCGTACGGCCCGAGCAGGCGAGGGCGGCGTCGCCGTGACGCTCGTCCTCTGGGACCAGGAGCTCGCCATCGAGCGGCTTCAGCGACGAATCGGGCTCCGGCTACCTATCGTCGAGGTCTTCTCGAACGACCCGCGACTCAAGAAGCTCGCGGACTGGGCGCCCGAACCGCTCAAGACGTGACCGACGACCGCCTCTATTTCCGTCAGCTGCTCGCCGGTCGCGACCTCGCTGCGGGCGACCCGCTCGCGCGCCAGATGGTCAACTTCGAGTATCTGATCGGTGACCGCGCAAGTGGTGAGGCGGTCGTCGTCGACCCCGCGTACGCGCCCGGCGAGATCATCGACATCCTCGAGGCCGACGGGATGCGCCTCACCGGCGTCCTGGCCACCCACTACCACTCTGACCACGTCGGAGGCGATTTCTTCGGCCACGAGATCGTAGGCATCGTCGAGCTCCTCGAGAAGACCGAAGTCCCGATTCACGTCCATCAGGACGAAGCGCCGTGGATCGAACGAACAACCGGCGTCGGGCGCGGGAGCCTCGTCGTCCACGCGAGCGACGACGTCCTCCAAGTCGGGGAGATCGGAATCCGTCTCCTGCATACCCCCGGCCACACACCAGGGAGCCAGTGCTTCCTCGTCGGTGGCCGCCTCGTGGCAGGTGACACGCTGTTCCTCCAAGGTTGCGGGCGGACGGACCTACCGGGAAGCGACCCTGACGCGATGTACGACAGCCTGGTCAACCGCCTCGCGAAGCTGCCCGACGACACGGTCGTCTACCCGGGACACCTCTACTCGGCTGAGCCCTCGGCCTCCCTCGGCGAGACGAAACGCCGCAACCCGGTGCTCGTCCCCCGCAGCGCCGAGGAATGGCTCGCGCTGTTCGGCGGGTAAAGCTCGTGCGAGTGCAATCGGGCCGGATCGAATCGATCTGCGTCTTCTGCGGGTCCAGCTCCGGACGACGTCGCGCGTACTCCGATGCGGCCAGCGCCATGGGACGGGAGCTCGCTGAACGCAACATCTCGGTCGTCTACGGCGGCGCCCGCGATGGGCTCATGGGCGCGGTCGCGGACGCGGCGCTCGCCGCCGGTGGCCGCGTGACCGGGGTCATCCCTGCGCATCTCGCTCACCAGGAGGTCCCTCATCAGCACCTGACCGAGCTGTGCGTCGTCGATTCGATGCACGAGCGCAAGACCTTGATGAGCAAGCTTTCCGACGGGTTCGTCACGATGCCCGGTGGCTTCGGGACCCTGGATGAGACATTTGAGGCGCTCACCTGGTCCCAGCTCGGCATCCAGGTCAAACCGGTCGGCCTCTTGAACGTCGAGGGTTACTTCGACCCGTTGCTGAGCTTCCTCGACCACGCGGCAGGCGAAGGACTGCTGCGCGCGCGGGACCGCTGGTTCCTCGTCGTCGCCGAGACCGCAGGCGAGCTGCTGGATCGGCTCTCTGGTTTCGAAGCGCCCCGCGGTGACGCGCCGGTCGAGCTCCCGAACCCTTAGGCCGGATACCCGAGCTCTCTCAGCGTCGCCTCCGGGTCCTCCGCGGTCACGATGAGGCGCTGGTACTCCTCGCCTTGGAGCTCGACCACCACGGCAGGCTTGTGGCGGTAGACCGCCGCGAAGTCCTTGCCGAACGACCCCCTGCAGGTTCCGAGCATGATCTCGCCGGGCAGCCCCGTTCCGGGGGCTCGGATCCCTCGCAGCTCCGGCCAGGGGTTGTCGACGGCATGCGCGCCGACGACCGCGCTCAGCGGGACACGAACCTCTCCGTGCAGCGCCCCGACCTTTTCGAGTGCGGACAGATGTACCTCGACCTCACCATCGTGCACGAGGATCTCTGCCACGTGACCAGACTAATCGTGCTCGAGCTGCGACGAACGGGCGAGGCTCCCGGGTTCGGTCGAGAGCGGTTCGCGACGACTGACCCTTCAAGCGACATCGCCTGACGCTTCAGGCAACATCGCCGGGCTCGCCGCCGTCGGTCACGACCGGGAGCGACGCGGCCTTCCAAGCTCGCATCCCGCCGGCGAGGTTGAGCGCGGGCAAGCCGATCTCAAGAAGCGCCGCTGCCGCGGCGCCCGAACGGCCACCGGAACGGCAGACCATGATCAGCCTCCGGCCGGTCGGCAGCTCGCCCAGCCGGACGCCGAGCTCGGCGAGTGGGATGTGGGCTGCTTCGGGCGCTCGTCCCACCGTCCACTCGTCCAGCTCACGGACGTCGATCAGTGCTGCACCCTCCGCCAGCAGTCGAGCGGCCTCCTCGGGCCCGATCTGCTCGACGGTCTGCGGCTCGTTCATGGGCTCCCTCGATCTCGTCGGTCCGGTCCGACGTCGTCCATGCCAGGTGCCTCCGGTGCGGGTGCTCGCGGTTGGGCGGTACAAGGTGCTCTGAAAGGGGAAACTACATCTGCGGCCAACGAGAGAGTCCGCCCCACCGGCTCCTCAGACTGTTCTAGTAATGCTATCGATTAACTGATATTATTCGTCATGCGACACAGACTCGGTTGCCCCGACTCCTGATTAGCATGGTGTCCACTGATTAGCATGGTGTTCAGGACTTCACTTCCCAACCGTCGCTCGCCGGCCGTCAGCGCGCTGAGGCTGGGCACCGGCGTCACGTCGGGAGCCGGGCGATGAGCCACGGCGGAACCGATCGAGCCGCGTCCATCAGGACCGTGACCTTCGACGCACCCGGCCTCGGCGACCGGAGCTACCTTATCAGCGATGGCGAGGTGGGCGTGGTGGTCGACCCTCAGAGGGACCCGTTTCCTTATCTGGAGGCGGCGGAGAACCTTGGTGTCCGCATCAGTGCCGTGCTCGAGACGCACATCCACAATGACTACGTCAGCGGTGGCTTGGCACTTGCGAGAGCGACCGGTGCCACGTACGCGATCCCCGCGGGCGAACCGGTGTCGTTCGCCGACGAGTGCCTCGCCCTGGACGACGGCGACTCGGTCGCAGCTGGGCGGCTCAAGGTCACGGCCCTGGCGACAGTGGGCCATACGGCCCACCACCTCGCCTACTTCGTCGAAAACTCGGGTGATGGCGACAGCGGCAAGGCGGGCGACGCCGTCGTCTGCACGGGAGGCTCGCTGCTCGCCAATGCGACTGGCCGGACCGACCTCCTCGGCCTCGACCTGGCGGAGGGGCTCGCCCGTTCGCAATGGCGCTCCGTTCGCCGGTTGTTGACGTCGCTGCCGAGAGATGCTCGGGTGCTTCCTACGCACGGCTTCGGCAGCTTCTGCTCCGCGACACCGACCTGCGGGAACGTGGCCATGACACCCACCATCGGCCAAGAGCTCGAACAGAACCCAGCCGCGCTCCTCGACGAGGAGACTTTCGTCACCGCCATGCTCGCCAGCCCACCGCCTATCCCGGCGTACTACCGCTACATGGCACCGCTGAACAGGAAGGGCCAGGAGGCTCCACGGTTCGATGCTCTAGAAGAGCTCGACGCCGGCGAGCTCGATGCTGCGATCCGGGGCGCCGAGTGGGTCGTCGACTTGCGGCAGCGGCGCGTGTTCGCCGCCAGGCATCTCCGTGGAACGCTGAATCTGGAGCTCGGCGCGAATCTGACGACGTACCTCGGCTGGATCGTGCCATGGGAAGGCAAGCTCGTCTTGCTCGCCGATGACCAAGCCGAGATCGCCGAGGCGCGCCGGCTTGTCGCGTGCATCGGTCGCGACATCATCTCGGGCGCTGCGCTCTGGGCCACCGCGGTGCCCGCCCTCGACGGCGACCCACCCAAAGACGGTCGGGTTGGCACCTATCCGGTGGCGAGCTTCTCGGACCTCGCGAAGGCCTGGACGAACCGCTCAGCGACCAGGCCACAGGTCTTCGACGTTCGGCACCCGCACGAGTGGCAAGCCGGGCACATCGCGGGAGCCCACCACCTGCCGCTCCCCGAGCTCGTCGCGCGTAAGGCAGACGTGCCCGCGAGCGCACCGGTCTGGGTGCACTGCGGAGCGGGCTTTCGAGCTGCCGTCGCCGCGTCGCTGCTGTCGGGATGGGGCGCCTCGCCCGTGTTCGTCGACGATGTCTGGACGAACGCCGTCGAGTCCGGCCTTCCGATCATGTCCGGCGACGATCCCGCTGAGCGCCGCGCGTCATGAGCTCCAGGGCGCCCCGGGTGCCCGCAACGCCGGCTCGCGCCTGAAGATGGACGCATGACTGAAGGTGAACACCTGAGAGTCGAGCGGAGCCACAAGCGCGTGCGAATGTACCTGGGAGGCGAATTGGTCGCCGACACGATCTCGCCGCTGCTCGTCTGGGAGCGGCCGCACATCCCCACGTACTACGTGCCCCAAGTCGACGTCAACATGGAACTCCTCGCGGCCTCCGACAGGTTCGAGAGGTCATCGGGCTTGGGAGAGGCCCGTTTCTGGACGGTGAGGACCGCGCGGGTGCGAGCGCAGGACTCGGCTCTGCAGTACCCGGAGTCGCCGGTCGAGGAACTCCGGCAGACGATCCGTTTCGACTGGAAGGCGATGGACTCGTGGTTCGAGGAGGACGAGGAGGTGTTCGGCCATCCGCGTGACCCCTACAAGCGCATCGATGCGCTGCGCAGCTCGCGCCACGTCGTGGTGGAGATCGACGGGATCCCGGTCGCGGACACCGTCCGACCCGTCCTGCTGTTCGAGACCGGACTGATCGTCCGCTACTACTTCCCGAAGACCGACGTGCGCATGGAGCTGCTCACTCCTAGCGACAAAGTCTCGCGCTGCCCGTACAAGGGAATCGCCGAGTACTACTCGGTGACGGTCAACGGGAAGCGTCACGACGACGTCGTCTGGTGGTATCGCCACCCCGCGCACGAATCGGCGCCGATCGCCGCTCTGGTGGCGTTCTACAACGAGAGGGTTGACCTGATCGTCGACGGCGTGCGGCAAGTCCGTCCGGTCACCAGCTTCACCTGAACGACGGCCGGGCGATCAACACCGGGTAGCACACGAGGGCGACTCCGACCTGTTCGCCCTCGCTGCGTGGGCAGGCGACAGACAACACTGCCAGTAGTCACATGACCACTCAAAGTGATATAACTCCTCAATGACCACGAGTGCTATAACTCCCCGATGACTACGAGCCCGGCTTTCACCGTGATCGGCCATCTGTACCGAAGAGCCGGGTTCGGGGCGACACCAGCGGAGATTGAAGCGGCCGAGAAGCTCGGCTTCGATGCCGTCGTCGACGATCTCTTGGCGGGGCTCACCAAGCCGGACCCGGCTGGGTCCGCGCTCAAGGTTCCGCAGTTGACGCCGATCGCGCAGGCGACCATCCCCGGCTACACCTACGACGACTACAGCGAATTCATCGCGCTGTCCACTTGGTGGCTGGACCGGATGGTCGTGACCGACACACCCCTGCGGGAGAAGCTCGTCTTGCTCCTCGCTAATCAATTCCCCACCTCATACGAGAAGGTCGGCTACGCCGATCTCATGTACAACCAGAATCAGCTCTTCCGCACGTTGGGCGCCGGCTCGTTCGATGCACTGACCCAAGCGGTAGCTCGAGACCCGGCGATGTTGATCTGGCTCGACACCGGGACCGACCACAAGGCCCACGCGAACGAGAATTTCGCCCGCGAGTTGATGGAGCGCTTCACGATGGGCGTCGGCCACTACACCGAGACCGATGTTCGCGAGGCCGCGCGTGCGTTCACCGGCTGGGAACTCGACTACACGACCGGCGATTTCTTCTTCAACGTCTACGACCACGACGACGGCGTGAAGAGCTACCTCGGCCACACGGGACGCTGGCAGGGCCAGGACATCATCGACATCGCCACGCACACCACCGCCTCGTCGAAGTGGGTCGTCGCCCGATTCTGGAGCTGGCTGGCCTACCCGGTGGCCACTACAGATCCCGTCGTCGCCGACCTCGCTCCCAGCTATGCGAAGGACCTCAACATCAAGAACCTCCTCGAGGCCATCTTGCACCACCCGGGCTTCGTCTCGAGCAAGGCCGTGAACGGTCTGATCAAGCAGCCGATCGAATACCTGGTCGGCACGCTGCGCCTTCTCGGCCTGACAACCGCTGCCTTCGACCAGGGATCCCTTGTCTGGCTGCTGGCATCCCTTGGGCAGCAGCCCTTCGTCCCTTTGAACGTCGGCGGCTGGGGTCAGAACCAGTACTGGCTTTCCACCTCGGCGAGCAACATGCAACTCCAACTCGCCTGGAGCGTCGCCCAGTACGCGGATCTCACCGAGGTCCTGGACTTGAACGGAAGTCCCGCTGCTCAGGTCGCGGCTGTCGCCAGGATGCTCGCAATCGGCGCCTGGTCCAACGAGAGCTACCGGGCGCTTTGGAAGATGGCCCAGAAGGGTAGCGCTGAGGAGCTCTTGGTCCTGGCTCTCGTCTCTCCCGAATACCTCCTCAACTGATCGGAGCCCGTCATGGCGAGGTCCTTCACCCGACGCGACTTCCTTTCCGGCAGCCTCGGCGTCGGTGCGGCAGGCGCGTTGCACACAACTCTCGGACCTGTGCGGCCCGGGGTCCGATCCACTTCGGCCACGAGGGGGAGGACACTTGCCACAGCGACGGCTGCCGCAGACTCACCGCGCACGACCGCGGTACAGCGGGCGTTGGTCCTTTGCACTCTGTTCGGAGGTAACGACGGCCTCAACACGGTGATCCCCTACGAGAGCTCCGCCTACCGGTCGCTGCGTGGGCCCATCACCATCCCCGCCGATCAGGTGCAGCCACTCGAGTCGGTGGACGGGGTCGCGCTCGGACTACACCCGTCGATGGTCGGCCTGAAGACCCTGTGGGATGCCGGCCAGGTCGCCATCATCCTCGGCGTCGGCTACCCCAACCCGAACTTCAGCCACTTCGAGTCCATGGGGATCATGCAGACCGGCGACCCCTCGGGCGACACCGCCAGTGGATGGCTCGGGCGCTGGCTGGATGTCAGCGGGTCGGACCCCATGCGCGCCCTCTCGGTCGGCCCGAACCTCCCGCAGGTCTTTGCGGGGGCTCGTCAACAGGCGTCAACGCTCGCGGACTCGACGAATCCGGGCTCCCAGCAACCGGGAGGAGACCCGAACTTCGTCTCCTCTTACTCGGCGCTCGAGCATGTCGTGAAAGGCGAGCAGACACTCGAGGCTGCGGTCGCCCAAGCGGGCACGAACCTGCTCGTCGTCGGTGCCAAGGCCAGCGCCGCGCTGACCTCGCAGCAGCCTCCCGCGCCGATCAGCCCCAATTGGGCCGGCGACATCGGCAATCAACTCGACGTCGTCGCGGAGCTCATCAAGGCAGGGTTGCCGACGAGGGCATACGGCGTCATGTTCGGCAGCTTCGACACCCACACCGCCCAGCTGAACAGCCAAGCGGGTCTGCTTTCACAGCTTGACGCTGGAATCCAGAACTTCATGGGCGCCTTCCCGACCGGTACGAAGGGCTTGAGTCCGGTCATCGTCGTCTACAGCGAATTCGGCCGCCGTCCTCAATCCAACGCGAGCCAGGGCACCGATCACGGCTCCGCGAACAACGTCATCGTTGTGGGACCGTCCGTGAAGGGCGGCTTCTACGGCACGCTACCGAGCCTCACAAAGCTCGATGACACGGGCAACTTCGTTCACACAACCGACTTCCGCCGCGTGTACGCGACGTTGCTGGCTGACATCATGGGCGTCAACCCGAAGAGCCTGCTCGGTGGCCCTTACGCGTCGATAGGGTTCCTTCCCTGACTTCCTGACTTCCTGACTGCCTGACTGCCTGCCTCTCTGGCTCTCTGGCTCTCTGGCGCTCTGGCTCTCTGGCTCTCTGGCTCTCTGGCTCTCTGGCGCTCTGGCTCTCTGGCTCTCTGGCTCTCTGGCGCTCTGGCTCTCTGGCTCTCTGGCTCCCTGGCTCTCTGGCGGCCCGCCTGGCGCCCGGGCTGCCTGGCTCCCGGGCTGCCTGGCTCCCTGGCTCTCTGGCGGTCCGCCTGGCGCCCCGGAGGTCGCTCACCTACGGAGGTCGGCCAGGCACGGTCGATCGGTGAGACCACCTGGGAGGTGGAGTCGGTGACGCACTTGTCGGCACTTCTGTGCCCATTTGCTACGAAACTGCCAACAGGTGCTTCCAGGGCGGCCCTGGCAGCCGGCACACGGAGGTCGCCGACGCACTTGTCGGCACTTCTGTGGCCATTTGCCACGAAACTGCCAACAAGTGCTTCCAGGGCGGCCGGAGTCAGAATCCCGGCACCGAGCCAGGAGCTGGGTCAGGCCAGCTTCGCGACCGCGAGTGCCGTTGCGAACAGGACCGTCGACCATGTTAAAGCCCGAAGCGCGCCCTCAAGAGGGTAAAGCAAATAGTGCCGATCGATCACGTTGGCTTCGCCAGTGGCCAACGTGACGGCGCCCTCGACGCGCTCGGTCCGGCGGCGAAGGGTCCGCGCCGGAGTGCTCAGGCGTCGTTGAGCGATCGAGAGCGCGAAGGCACCGAGAGCTGCCAGGACAGGCGCAACTGCCATGGTCTTCGTTTGTGCCACGTACGCCGTGAGAACTGGGAAGGCTCCCCATGCCGCAGCAAAACCCGCGTCATTGTGCACGACGCCGCCGAAGAGCTCAGCGTTGTAGCCGACCACGATGAGGGGACCGACAATGATGAACGGCACCAACACCCAGCCGGTCTTCGTCACCCCTAGGACGCCGAGAGCGACGCCGGATACGAGGCCGATTACGGCCGCAGTGACGAGATAACTCGAGCGCAAGTGCGTTCGGAGCGGTCGGCCGTGCAATTCGTCAAGGGCATGCGCAGCGACGCCGACCGCAAGGAAGAAGGCCAGCAGCGTGGCGAGCAAGCGAGTCGTGTTCACGAGCGGAGCCAGACAAGCACCGATAACTACGTAAGCAAGGTGCCACGCCGTATACGGCGGATGGAGGACGAGCCACCAGTCCCGCCAACCCCCCGTCCCTGCAGCGTAGAAGGCAGGCGGCACGGCGTCGGGGGCCGGGGCGACATCCGCGGCCAGCACGGCCAGGTCGGCGTCGGGGGCCGGGGCGACATCAGCGGCCAGCACGGCCAGGTCGGTGTCGGCGCCCAGCGCGACATCCGCGGCCAGCACGGCCAGGTCGGCGTCGGCGACCGGGGCGACATCGGCGGCCTCCGCGACCAGGTCGGCGTCGGCGACCGGCACGGCGTCGGCGGCCGGTGGAGTCGCGCCGGTCACGCCGGTGGCGTCGCCCCGGGGACCGGCGGCGCCCGACACGAAGGTGCCGGGGCCTTGCGGGGTCTCCGGACACGGATCGGCGCTCGGCTCGAGGTGGAGGTCACGACTCTGCTGACGCGCCCGCTTTTCAGCCACCGGCTCTCCGGCCCCACATCACGAGTCCCCCGCCCAGGCTCATGACGCGCATTCCGACGTCTTCGAAGCCCGCTTCGCGCCAGGCATCAGCGGTCCAGTCGACGGGATAGTGCTGGTACAGCTTCGAGATGCTCGGCCCCAGGAAACGTCCCACCTTGTACCATTCCGGCCCGCCTGTCAGGAGCCCGGCAAGCGGCAACACGAAACGCGTATACCCCCACCACCAAGCGCGCCAGAAGCGGCTCGGTGGCACCATGAACTCGAGGCTCGCCACGGGTGCGCCCGGCTTTACGACTCGCGCCAGCTCGTTCAGCGTCGCCTGGGGGTCGTCCACGTAACGGAACAGGTACGTGAAGGTGAGTCCATCGAAGACCGCATCCGGGAAGGGAAGCATCTCGGCTCGGCCGTTCACGAGTTGGACTCGACGAATCTGGTGAGCCTGTGCGACGTTGCGCTGCCCGATCTTCAACATGTTGAGGGTTAGGTCGAGTCCCACGACATGGGCGCTCGTTCGGTCCGCGATCTGGAGCGCGACCCCTGCAGTCCCTGACGCGACGTCAAGTACTCGCTTCGGAGATCCCGGCACGATGTGATCGACCATCGCCCGTCGCCACCTTGCGTTCTGCCCGAAGGACAGCCATTCGGCGAGGCGGTCGTATCGAGCAGGCAAGCCCGCGAACAGGTGCTGAGCGAACCTGTTGCGGTCGCCTGCCGTGCGCAGGCTCATCCGCCCTCCTCTTTGCTCACGGTCGTACGGTACGCGACAGAGCGATACGGGGGACGACAACAGGTGGGCGATAGTCGTCGATCAGCCCGAATTTTGGCAAGATCTCAGGCCGTTTCCAGTGGTGACCAGGGACGGAGGTACGATTGAGGCGGTCTCCCTCGGTAAAGAGGTCGGCCCGCTTTACCTGAGAAAGGTCGAATCCCCGGTGCGGCCCAAGGTTGACGCGAATGCCACAGGCGATGCCGACCTTCGCTCGACGTCGCCCGTCGACACAGGCACTGAGGGCTCGGAGATCCAAAGGAGCCGTCGGCGCCGTAGCTGGTCGCTCGTCGCCATCGCGATCCTTGCCATCGGAGCGGTCGGTTCACTGATCGGCGGGTGGTCGCAGTACTCCTCAGCAAAGACTTCTGAGGTCAGCGCGTTCGACGACCGGACGACCGCAGCTGCGGCGGTCCTGACGGTCCAGCTCCAGCACAACGTCGACCTGGACCGCCTGGTTCGTGCACTCATCGTGACCCAGCCGGGTCTCACGAACGCCGAATTCCGCAGGTGGTTCAGCATCGCGAACAACGGGGGGACTGCCTACCCTGCCGCTTTCGGCTTCGGCTATCTCGAGCGCGTGACGGAGGCACAACTCCCGGCATTCGCGAGCGCGGCGGCTGCTGACCCGCTGCCCGGAGCCCCAGCGCACTGGCCAGGCGTTCTGCCACCGGGGAATCGATCCTTCTACTGCCTCGCGCGTCTCGGCGTCTGGCTGCTCCCCGTGGCCTTCCCTCCCTCGCTCGACGCGTGCGAGACGCCCGAGCGCGCACCGATGTTCGAAGCCGGCGTCACCGGTTCTCTGACGTCCCTGACAAGGCCGACGACGCTCGGGCAGATCGCGACCTACGTCGCCCTCCTCGATGGGCGTCACGGCTCGAGCCTGAGCAAGGAGCCGCTCGGGCGACATGAGCTGCTCGTGCTGTTCGAACCCGTCTACCGTGGTCAGCCGCTCCCGACCACGGTCGCAGGTCGCAGGCTGCGGCTCGTCGGGTGGACCGTCGCGTTGTTCGACGGGTCCCGGCTCCTCGAGAGCGCCATGCCGAGCCACGTGCGCCTCCAACTGAAACTCCTGCGCCAAGATCTGGGACAGAAGCCGGTCCTCATCACGACCGTCGGATCCCGGCCGGCGACGGGCAACCTCTCCGACACCGTCCGCCTGAACGTCGGTGGAAGCTGGATTCTCGAGGCGATCGGACCACCGGTCGGCGCCGGATCGTCACCGCTCACCCAGGCTTTTCTCCTGTTCCTGGCCGCCCTGGCCGTGACCGTCCTCGTCGCGCTTCTCATCCTTGTGCTCAGCACATCGAGGGCACGTGCACTCGACCTCGTCGACGAGAAGACGCGGGAGATCCGCCGCCAGGCGCTGCACGACGAGCTGACCGGGCTTCCCAATCGCTGGCTGATCTTGGATCGCGCGGACCAATTGCTCGCGCGTGCGCGCCGGCGCGGCTCAATCGGCACTGCGCTCTTCGTGGACCTCGACAACTTCAAGGACGTGAACGACACGCTGGGCCATTCGGTCGGCGATGAGCTCCTCCAGGCCGTTGCGGATCGGCTGCAGGACACCGTCCGCGAGGGCGACACCGTCGGGCGTCTCGGCGGAGACGAGTTCGTGATCCTCCTCGAAGACGACGAGCTCCCCTCGCGTGGAGGTCTGGTTGCAGCGCGGATCATGGAGTCGTTGAGAGTCCCGTTCCGGCTCGGATCGCAGGCCCGCCCGCTTTCCATCACGGCCAGCATCGGCATCGCCATGGGCGATCGAAGCACTGCAGGCGATCTGTTGAAGGATTCGGACGTGGCCCTCTACCGGGCGAAATCGCTTGGCAAGGCACGCTACGTCGCCTTCGAGAGCGGCATGGGCAGTTCGGTCCATGAGCAGGTCCGGTTGAAGAACGACCTCCAGCTCGCGCTCAACGAGGAGCAGTTCTTCCTCGTCTTCCAGCCCATCATCGATCTCTCGACGTTGGAGATCGTGGGCGCTGAGGCACTCCTGCGATGGAGACACCCAACTCGGGGGGTCATCTCGCCACTGGAATTCATCCCGTCACTGGAGAGCACGGGCCTCATCGTCGAGGTCGGCCGCTGGGTGCTGAAGGAGGCTTGCCGCCAAGCGTCGATTTGGGACCGTCAGGGCCTCGAGCTCACGATGAGCTGCAATATCTCGGCACGCCAGCTCGAGTCCGACGCGCTCGTGCAGGATCTCCAGACCGCGCTCGAGTCGAGCCGACTCGAGCCCTCCTCGCTCGTCGTAGAGATCACCGAGAGCACCATCATGAAGGACGTGACCGCGACGATCCGGCGCCTCAATGCGTTCAAGGCACTCGGCGTCGGTGTCGCGATCGACGACTTCGGAACCGGCTACTCCTCCCTCTCCTACGTGCACCGCTTCCCGGTTGACGTGCTCAAGATCGACCAGTCGTTCGTTTCGGTCATCGACGACACCTCAAGCGCCTCGATGCTGGTCCACGTGATCGTGCAGCTCGGCAAGGAGCTGGGCTTGGACGTCATCGCCGAGGGCATCGAGACGAGGTCGCAGTACGAGAAACTTCACAGCATGAGCTGCAAGAGCGGCCAGGGCTTCCTGTTCGCAAAGCCGCTAGACCCAGGAGCCTTCGAGACCTTCGTGCGCGTGGGTGGGGCAAGGATGGCCTTGGAGGTCGACCGCCTCGCATCCATCACACCAGGGACCTAAGCCCCACCAGCTCAGCCGGCGTCGGGCAACGACGACTCAGGCTGCCGGCTCCGGCACGATGCCCGCGAGACGCAGGACGAAGCCGCGGACGAACCGGTCCGGCTCGGGCCAAGGAAACCCCGGCGAGGTGATCTGCAAGCTGACAGTCCCGTGCATCGCCACCCATACAGCCGTGCTGTCGGCGAGCACGTCGGTGCTAGTCGACCTGCCGGCTGAGACGCATTCGGTGAGCGCGTTCACCAGCAGCGCGAAAGTCTCGGCTCCGAACTCGAGCACGGGTCCGCCGCCGGGTCCGATGGCAACCGGCTTGCAATACTGCTTGTTCCCAAGCCGCTCTTCGGAGAACAGCACCCGGTAACGGGACGGCTGTCCGAGGCCGAACGCCACATAAGCCTCACAACCGGCCACGAGGCGCTCGACCGGATCGTCTCCTGCCGCGGCCACGCCTTTCAAGATCGCCTCGGTCAGTTCGTCGAAGAGGCGCGCGACTACTGCCACGACGATGGCGTCCCGGTCCGGGAAGTGCGCGTAGATCGACGGAGCGGCGATGCCGATCTCGCGGGCGACCGCGCGAAGCGTCACCGCCTCCTCGGTTCCCTCCCGCTCGATGAGCGCGAGCGCTCCACTGACGATGTCCTCGGTGAGGCGCGCTCCCTGCCCTCGAGCATTCCGCGCCCGCCTGGGCCGGGCGGCCCCCTGCGGGCCTTCATGCCCGACCTGGAGGTTCGTGTCGGTTGGAGAGGTTTTCACATTCTTAGTTTACATCCGTTAGCTCATATGTCTATACTTACGCTCGTAAGTCAACGGGCGTTAGCTCTAACCAGGAGGACCAAGATGAGCGTCAAGACCAGCACCGACGTCGGGCCAACAGGGTCGCAGGTGAGCGGTGGGCTCGCGAACCGGCTGTGGCCGGATGGGCACCCGCGACGCAGGCAAGTCCTGCTTGTCCTCTGCCTGAGCTTGCTCGTCGTCGTCATCGACAACACTGTTCTCAACACGGCACTCCCGACGCTTGCCAGAGTGCTGCCGGCCGGCACGAGTTCGTTGCAGTGGATGGTGGACGCGTACACGCTGTGTTTCGCTGCGCTGCTGATACCTGCCGGGGCGCTCGGAGATCGCTACGGTCGCCGGCTCTCGCTCATCGGCGGACTGCTCCTGTTCGCCCTCGGCAGCCTCGCTGCGTCCTTCGCCACGAGCGCGAGCGTGCTGGTCGCCGATCGGGTCGTGATGGGCATCGGCGCGGCCTTCGTCATGCCGGCGACGCTCTCGATCCTGAACGCCGTCTTCCCGCCCAAGGAGCGGCCGCAAGCCATCGCCGCATGGTCCGCCGTCGCCGGCGTCGGGATCGTGATCGGGCCGACCCTCGGCGGCTTTCTCCTCTCGCACTTCTTCTGGGGCAGCGTGTTCCTCGTGAATCTCCCCCTTGTCGCCGTTACGCTCGTCGGTGTGCTGCGAATCGTCCCCGAGACCGCGGAGCCGGGGCGACGCTCGTTCGACGTCCTCGGCACGCTGTTGGTTGCCGCAGCGCTCGTGGCGATCGTCGACGCCATCATCGAGGCCCCGACCCGTGGCTGGACCGGTTTGGAGACGCTCGCCGAAGCGGCAGCAGGCCTCGTGGCACTCGCGATCTTCGCCTGGTGGGAGCTCCGGGCCGAGCACCCACTCATCGACCTGCACGTCTTCTCGTCCAGATCGTTCTCGGCATCGTCGGGCGCGGTCACCATGACGTTCTTCGCCCTCTTCGGCAGCCTGTTCGTCTTCACGCAGTACCTCCAGCTCGTGCACGGTTACAGCCCGCTCTCGGCTGGCATTCGGGCCCTTCCCTTCGCCCTCTCCATGGGAGTGATCTCGCCACTTTCACCCATCCTGGCGAAGCGGTTCGGCAATCGGACAGTCATCCCGGCGGGGCTCGCCCTGATGGGGCTGGGGCTCCTCGACTTGTCGAGAGTGCAGGTCGGCACCGGCTATCCCGCCCTGGCTCTCGCGGTCGCGATCATGGGAGCCGGCATGGGCCTGGTGATGGCCCCTGCGAGCACGACCATCATGACGACGGTGCCATCCCACCAGGCCGGCGCAGGAAGCGCGGTCAACGACACGATCCGGGAGGTCGGAGGAGCTCTCGGCGTGGCGGTCGTCGGCAGCCTCACCGCCGCGGCCTATCGCACCAATCTCACGACCAAGCTCGTCGCCCACCACGCACTCGGCTCCGTCGTGCAGATCGCCACCAGCTCGATCGCCGCTGCCGATGCGGTCGGCAAGCGCGTCGGTGGCGTGCGCGGCGGTGAGATCGTGCAGACGGCACACAGCAGCTTCACCTGGGCCATGGCGCTCGGCATGCGAGTCGCGGGTCTCGTCGCCGTCGCCGCGGCTCTTGGCGCGGTCGCCGCCTTCCCACGGTCGAGCCAAGTGCGCGTCGCTGGCCTCGTCCCTGCCGATGCGGAGCTGGTCGCCACTGGCTCGGCAGCCTGAGCGCCGACTCAGCGCTCGGCGGCCGGCGGACCTCCGACTCAGCGCTCGGCGGCCGGCGGACCGCCGACTCAGCGCTCGGCGGCCGGCGGACTCGGCGCTCGTCAACGTTTCGTCAGCACCAGCAGTCGGGGCGGAGGTCCCGCCATCGCGGCGCGAAGTTAGAGAAACTGAAGCCGTGACCGATCCGAGCCCCTCCACGACCGAGCTGGCCTTCCGGTCCGTCACGGAAGCCCGACACCTCCTCGCTCGAGGCGAAACGACCTCCGTGGAGCTCACAGAGACCTTGCTGCGACGCATGGAAGAGGCTGACAGCGACGGCCCCGGGGTCCGCGCAGTGTTGGCGATCTGCCCGGATGCGATCCAGACCGCGCAGCGGATGGACGAGGAGCGCCGGCAAGGGGTGGTCCGGGGTCCTCTGCACGGCATCCCGGTGCTCGTGAAGGACAACATCGACACCCCGGGAAGCGAGGGAACAACGGCCGGCTCGCTCGCGCTCGCCATGACCCGACCCGTGAAGGATGCCGTCGTCGTGCAGCGGCTCCGGGCATCCGGCGCGATCGTGATCGGCAAGTCCAACCTCTCGGAATGGGCGAACTTCCGAGGCAAACGTTCCTCGAGTGGCTGGAGCGCCACCGGCGGCCAGTGCCGCAATCCCCACGCGCTCGAGCGCTCGCCAGGCGGTTCGAGCTCGGGGTCGGGCGCAGGTGTGGCCGCCGGCTTCGCCCCCGTGGCCGTCGGCACCGAGACCGACGGCTCCATTCTCTGCCCAGCGGCACTCAACGGGATCGTGGGGATCAAGCCGACCGTCGGGCTGACGAGCCGGACCGGAGTCGTCCCGATCTCCTCGAGCCAGGACACCGTCGGCCCGATGGCAAGGAATGTCGCGGATGCCGCGGCACTTCTCGGCGTTTTGGCAGGCAACGCAGAAGGTGCGGACCCGCTCGACCCGTACACGATGGCGCGCCCCGCAAACCTGCCCGCGGACTACGCGGCCTTCTGCGATGTCGGCGGCCTCACCGGGGCCCGAATCGGCGTTCCACGCGAGCACTACTTCGGCCACAGCGCGAAAGCCGACGTGCTCGTCGAGGCGGCTTTCGCGGTGGCTCGGGATACGGGCGCATTGATCATCGATCCCGCCGAGGTGCCGACGGCCAAAGCCATTTCCCGGAGCAACGACGAGTTCACGGTGCTGCTCCACGAGTTCCGGGCCGGCCTCGAGGGGTACCTTGCGACGCGGCCAGCCGGTGATGGCCAACCGCGGACTGTTTCGGAGATCGTCGCGTTCAACGAAGCCCACGCGAGCGACGAGCTCGCCTTCTACGGGCAGGAGATCCTCATCGCGGCGTGCGACGTCGGAGGCCTCGACAGTCCCGCCTATCTCAAGGCTCGGGCACGCAACCGGCGAAAGGCGCGCCAAGGCGGTATCGATGCCGCTCTCCGGGGCGCGAACGCCGACGTGCTCGCGCTTCCGTGCATGGGCCCGGCGTGGTGCATCGATCACGTCAACGGCGACTCACATGCTGGCGCCGGGTACCAGGCAGCGGCGGTTGCGGGCTACCCGGCGATCAGCCTGCCGGTAGGAAAGGTCTGTGGCCTTCCCGTCGGGCTTCTCCTCGTTGGCACGGCCTGGAGCGAGCCGACACTCATCCGGATCGCCTTCGCGCTCGAACAAGCCCTGGCGCTCGGCGACGACCTGCGGCCAGCTTGGCGACCGCAGGTGGAGTAGTCACAGTTGCCGGGCTCGCGACAGGACCCTGGCAGAGCCGGGGCGCCGCCCTCCTGCCGGGTCAGGTCCCTTCCGAGAAGTCGCCGGCCGGGGAGTCCCGCAGCCGGGTGACGAGCCGGTCGACAAAGCCGACCTGGCCTTTGAGGAGCTTCCGCCTGGCGGTCGCAGCCGAGATCCATGCGGCTCGGTCAATTTCAGGAAACGACGTCGTCTCGCCGGAATGCGGCGGCCACTCGAGATCGAACGTGTTGCTGACAAAGTCCTCCACGTCGACGTCCCCTGCGACCGCCCACACGCGGACCGTCTTGCCGCTGGGTTGGCGAAGCTCGCCGAGGTCGATCCGAACGCCAGCCGGCGGCTTCCGGCCGAGCTCCTCGGCGAACTCCCGACTCGCAGCCTCTTCTGGATCCTCACCCGAGGAGTACTCGCCTTTCGCAATCGACCAAGCGCCGTCGTCCTTGCCGGCCCAAAACGGGCCGCCCGGATGCACGACCAGCACTTCCAGAATGCGTCCGTCGCCGACGCGGTAAGGAAGCAGTCCTGCGCTTTGTGCCGGCATCGCCCCCTAAGCCTCGACCTCGGGCACCTCGGTCAGCTCTCCTCGGTGGCGGACGCAGGGTAGGCATCGATCTCATCGATCGCCACGACATCCAAGTCGCTTGGATCCATTCCGCGGCCCCACAGAGCGAGCGCGATACGGCCGTCCACATCCACGGCCGCTCCCCACGAACGCCCCAGGTGGTGAACCAGCGCTTCCCGGCCGGCGCCGGCGACGTTGATCGTGGACCGCTCCCAGCCAGACGAGTCAAGGTCGAGCGCCAGCTGATCCATTTCCGGAAGCTTTTCGCGTAGATACGCGGCGCGCTCTTCTCCGGGGGTTGGCATCTCGAGCTGCAGCAGTCCGAAAAGCGCCTGCGAGAGTGCCGCCTCGAAGCCGGTGACGCGTGTTCCTGTCACGAGGTCGTCAGTTCCAGCGACAAGGGGTGAGCTCTTGGCCACCGTTCCGACCGTGACCAAGACCTCCTCTCCGACGTCGCCATGGTCCAGGAACACTCCGATGAATTGCTCGCCAAGATTGCTGTCCCAGAGCCCGAGTGCCCGCCGTCCGCCGAATCTGGACGACAGCCCATAGACCGGGAGATCGAGGGGTGGGGCGGCCAGCCAAGGATCGCCTGGCGCTGCCCGATCTCCGGCATCGGTCAGAGGTGACTCGTCGGTGAGGCACCACGGGCCGGCGATCAGATTCGGAACGCCCAGGCCCCGCAGGTCCCAGGCCTCGTACCTCTCGCCGGTGAACACAGAGAATCGAGATCCGTCGTCGAAACCGATCGCGAGCTCTCGGCCGTCGAAGGAGACTGACGTCACGCAGCAGCGGAGCAGTCGCAGCATGGGTGAGAGCGAGGCCGTAACCCCCGGCCGAACCTCGTGTTCGGCGCCCTCCGAGTCTCGGAACGCGATCGCAGCCTCGATCCAGAGATTCGCGGCTACCCGCTGTTCACGGTGGGCGCTGTCAACCAGCAAGAGGCTGACCCGATCATCAAAGGCAACGCGGCGGACTTGGCTCCCGACCAGAGCGCTGAGATCATAGGCGTCCACATTCCAATCCTGACCGAAACTCGAGCCAGCCGCCGCATCGCCGCCGCTCTCGCTAGTCCCTTGGGATTGGCCGGCGCGGCTTGCGGGAAGCCCGTCCCTGGTCCGAGGCGAGCGCCGTCCGATCGTAGAGTACGAACCAGCCCGGGCTAGCCAACCTAGCCCCCGTAGCTCAGGGGACAGAGCAGCGGTTTCCTAAACCGCGTGTCGCAGGTTCGAGTCCTGCCGGGGGCGCCACGTCAGCGGCAGTATTGACCGGATCTCAAGCGTGAAAGGAACCAAGACCGAAGTAGCGCCCGGCGTCTGGCGCCTGCGCGTGTACATCGGCCGCAACGCCAAGGGCTCTCCGATGCAACGCTCCAAGACGATCCGAGCGCCGGAGCGCAGGCCCGGCGCCGGCACGCGCCGGCGGACCGCGGACTAGCGAAGATGATCGCGGAGGCGAGCAAGGGCAACACCGCGACCGGAACCGAGACGGTGGGCGATCTCCTCGACCAGTTCCTCGAACACGCGAGGTCAAGAGGTCGGTCGCCGAACACCCTTCGCGGCTACCGGCAAAACGCCGAGACCATCATGCGTCCCGAGCTCGGACAGATCAAGCTCGCCAGGCTCACGGCCCGTGACCTCGACCGCCTGTATGCGAAGTTGAGTGCGAAGGGCAACGCGCCGATGACTGTTCGCCACGTTCATGCGTTCATTGGTGCAGCGCTGCGCCAGGGCGAGCGGTGGCAACTCCTCGACCGCAACGTCTCACGGCAGGCGACACCGCCAACGGTGCACCCTGCCAAGGTTGTCGCCCCAAAACCCGATGAAGTGCAGCGCATCGTCGCAGCCGCAGAGGCAACTGAACCGGCCTTCGCGGCGTTGCTTCTTCTCGCAGCGCTCACCGGCGCTCGCCGGGGCGAACTATGCGCGCTCAGGTGGTCCGACGTCGACTGGCAGGCTAGGATCGCTCCACATTGCCCGTTCGGTCTACGAGGTGGCAGGCGGCTGATGGGCTGAGAAGCCGACGAAGACCCATGCATCTCGAAGGATCGGGCTCGACGACCTCGGGCTCGAGATCTTGCGCCGCCGACGGGGGCAGGTCGACGCTCTTGCCGACCAGCTGGGAGTGGGCGTGGCGCCAGACGCGTTCATCTTCTCGCGCTCGCCGGTCGGGCTTGAACCGATTCGTCCCGGTGTCGTTTCCAAGTTCACGAAGCGCTCCGCTGTCAAGGCTGGCGTCGACACGCACCTTCACGCACTGCGGCACTTCAGCGCCACGCAAGCGATCGCCGCCGGGTTCGACGCGGTGACCGTCGGCGCCCGGCTGGGCCACGCTGATCCCTCGATCACGCTCCGGGTCTACTCGCACGCCGTCGAGGAGCGCGATCGGGAACTCGCCGCGAGCCTCGGCAGAACGCTCTCGCTGCCTAGTAGTGATCTGCGAAACGATCGGCGAGACTCACGCGATTACATCTCTTGACCAGTCGTCGCCACACCTTCCGCGGTCCTGGCGCAGCGCTCGCCACCCAGGTCGCCAAGAATGCCGCCCTCATCACTGAGGTCCACAGGCACGTCTCCGCGCTTACGGTGCACGCCGGACTGGATGCTGGTGACTTCCCACCCGACGCGCCACCCTCAGCGACGACGTCCAGGGAGTAGACGCGACGGCCAACACTTCGGGCGACTCGTGTATCGGTGGTAGACCGCCCGGAAAGTGCCGGTACCGATCGTGCAACGATTGCAAGCACCGAGGAACCTGGCCCCGACAGCCCAGTCGGAATCGACACACGAAGGGGCGCAGAACGACGACCCAAGGGACGTCCGAGCAGAGGGTCGGGACGCGACCGAACGATGGTTCGCGCGGCGTGTCGGACGCGGGGCAACGTGCCAGCCACGATGCGGCCCTGCCGAATCCGGCACCCCCCAACCGGCTGCGGCACACGTTGGATGGCTGGGATCGACTACGAACAAGGGATCATCGACGTGTGCTCGACCGCTGCGACCGAGCTTCGCCAGGGCGCGATAGCCTGCGCCGGACTTGGTGGGCTATGGATCAGGTTGCCGTTGCCGAGAGCCAGCACGACCAACCTTCTGCGGTCCGGAAACCCAGGCGCTCGTAAACCGGATAGCCCGGTTCGCTGGATTGCAGCCACGCCCATTTCGCACCTGCAGCCAGCCCATCTGCGACAGCTCGGGCGGTCACGGCGGCACCGTATCCACGACGACGGTGCGCCGGTGGCGTCGCGATGTTGAAGATCCCAACGTAGGACCCGAGCGTGACGCCGACACCGGTGGTGACTGCTTGGCCGCCGACTTCACCCACATAGCAGCGCACGCCCGGTAAGGCGAGCAACGACGGAGTCATCAACTGAAGAAACGCCTCCAACGGCGCTTCAAAGCTGACGGCCGCCACCCGGGCATGTAGGTGTGCCTCCGCGGGCACTAGCTCACGGATCACCAGTCCGTCAGTCGCCTGAGTGGCACCGAGTTGACCCGAGTCCTCCAACACCATCAGAGGGATGAGCTGCTCATCCCGAGTCATACCGCGGGCGGCGGCGAGATCGGAGACTTGGTCCGCGCAGTCTGGTCGCACCTGCAGGCAGTGTGGCAGTCCGGTGGCGGCAACCTGATCGAGCAGATCGGCGACCATCTCCGCATCGACATCCACCGACTCGACCCAGACCCCGTTGAGTGTTGGCATGTCCACGCCGGTCACTGCGGCGAGAGCTCCGGGTTCGGCGATCGTCCAGCCATCGGAAACACCCGCGAGAAGGTGCTGCCACGTTTCAACCAGTGCCGCGGCAGGAACCGCTGGGTCGATGGGCACTAAGCCACGCTAGTTCCGCCGCGCCGGGCTTGCGCGGCCTTCCCGTCCTCGACCAGCCACGCCTGATCGTGATTTGCGCAGCAGCAGCCCGACGGTACAGAACGTCGCAGCCATCCACGAGAGCGCGTGCAGGCCTTATCGCGCCCGATCGACGGCGATGTGCGCTATGGCTAGCCCTGCCGGGCGGCCATGACGGGCGCTCCGTCCGTCCGGTCTAAAGGGCGTTGGGCAGGTGGGAGGGTCCTGGGCAAGGGTAGGCGTGTCGTGAAGAGACAATGTCGTCGCGATGTGGGGGCCCCAGCCGACAGGCGGCTGGATCGTGCCCAGCAAGCTCGAGCACGCCGGCGCGAGCCTCGAGGCGGTGGATCGGTGGGCGGACGACTGTCTGGCGATCGTGGCGTAGCCTCGGCGGCGTTCGGTTCCCGTCCCCGAAACCCGACCGAGGAGTGGCGTGAGAGTGTCGTCGCTGACGAGTCACTCGCTGAATGTTCCGGGAGCGCGCCTGTACTACGAGGTACAAGGCTCAGGCCCTGCGCTCATGCTGGTCGGGCACCCGATGGGTGTTGCGGGATTTGCCGCAATCGCGCCATTGCTCGCCGAGAACTACACCGTCGTGACATTTGACCCCCGAGGCTTCGCCCGCAGCACGATTGACGACCCCGACCAGGATGCCGAGCCGCACCTGCTGGCCGACGACGTACGCCGGGTGCTCGAGGCCGTTGGCGACGGGCCTGCGTACGTGTTCGGGAGCAGCGGTGGCGCCGTCACCGGGCTCGCCTTGGTCGCCCGCTACCCCGGCCACGTGGAAGCCCTTGTCGCCCACGAGCCTCCGCTCGCCCTGCTGCTGTCGGAAGCCGAGGAGGCGCGCGCCGCGATCGACGACATCTACGACACCTACCGCGACAGCGGCGACCGCGCCGCGTGGCAGAGGTTCGCCACCTTTACCGGCATCAACATTCCCCCCCAGGGTGAGGACGCCGCACCGCAGCCGCCGTCGGCCGAGGCGGTGGCGACGAGCGAGCGCTTCTTTCGTCACGGCCTGCTGCCCATCGCGTTCTACCAGCTGGACTTCTCCGCGCTGCAGGGTGCGCCGGTCCGGGTCGTGGTCGGCGGGGGGAACACCTCCAAGGGCCAGTTCGTGCAGCGCACGGCGGTAGCGCTTGCCGAGCGCCTCGGCACGCCGCTGATCGACTTCCCCGGAGGCCACGCCGGTTTCGCCAGCGACGCCAAGGACTTCGCCGGCGTTCTCCGCCGCACCCTGGCATAGCTCGTAGCGACGGGCGGCCCGGAACGGGGACCCCCGGGTTGACAGCCAGCACGAGCGCCAGGCCACCTGCCACACGTCGGATACGGGGGCCCGCAAAAGTGGTTCGCCGGACCAGGCCGGGCACCCTCCGCGCAGAACGACCAGATCTGCGTATGCCGCACCGGGTCGCGGTTCTCGCCGACAGGCGCGGAACGACGTTCGGGAGCGAGTGTCGCCGTCCCGGGGGTCGGAGGCATTTCTCCGACTATTCAGGCTTCCGTGCCCACGCCGACACCATGGGCGAGGTTGCAAGGTCGAGTCTCCCCGTCGCGACGTTGGACAAGTGCTGCTCGATCTCGTCCTCGGTGGCCAGATCTGCAGCGATCAGATGCTCTCGGATCTGTTCGACCGTTGCGCGCTCAAGCTCATTACAGGCCGATCCGCCCATCGGGAAGAACGAGTCGGCCTGCACGTTGACGAGACCGGCCGATCTGAGCAATCTCGGTAGCTTGCGGCCAAAGGACAGGTCCACGCCTCGGTCAGCCATCAGGGACCGAAAGGCCATTTTCAGTTTGTTGGCGAGCTCTTGTTCGGCCCCGTACTCGTCTGGACAAACAAGTGGCTGGAGTCCGGGGTCAGCCTCTTCGAGCAATACCCATCCGCCAGGCCTGAGGGCATTGATCATGGTGGTCAGCGCATCAACCCGTTCAGGGACGTGGACGAGCACCAGTCGGGCGTGGACGAGATCGAACCCGTCGTCTGGTGCAGGATCGGTCCCGATGTCGTGCGTCCTGACCTCGAACCCACCAGCTTCTCGATCCAGCCACGAGGTATCGATGTCGGTTGCCAGGACGTAACCATGGGTCTGCTCGGCGATCCATTCGGGCACATTCGCGCCACCGGCACCGACCTCCCACACTCGCCACCCTGGCGACAGTCCAACCGACTGCATGTGCCGGAACGTCGAGGCATCGAAAAGCTCGGCAAGAGCCTCGAAGCGCTGCCCCGCCCGAGTGTGTTGGTTGTCGAGGAGATAGTGCTCTTCGGCCACTCCGGGAGTCTACGAATGCATGGGTGGTCTCCCCGACGCGCCGGTTGTGGCAGTCGCGGATACAGAACGCGCGCCCCGAACCTCGAGCCTGCTCGACGAGCGCCGAGCGTCGAACGACGGCTACGGGAGCGGCAGCCGATCAGCGCCGAGCGCCGAATCCGGCGCGACCACGCGTCTGCTGAGCATTGGCGTTCTGTGCTTCCCGGAACTGGCGATCTGTGGATCCCACTGCCTGCGCGTCGGCGGTCTGCTACTGCCAAAGTATCGGGAACGCGGCGTAGTGACCAGCCAGTCCCTTCAAGGAGAGCGATCGTGCCTCGTCGAGGGGGAAGGCGCCACCAAGGCTCTCTTGGACCGCCTGCGACACCAGGATCTCGCCACCGGCGGCCGCGCTCGCCAGCCTTGCCGCGAAGACGACGGTGCGGCCGAAGAAGTCCCCACCCTCGGCCTTTGTGTTGCCGCAGTGCATCCCCATGCGCACGGGCACGCGGACGCCGCGCCAGCCAGCGCTCAAGGCGCGTTGGATCGCGGCAGCGCAGGCCGCTGCCGAGCCGGCAGCCGGGAAGGCCAACATGAAACCATCACCTTGGCCCTTGACGACGCTGCCACCGAAGACGGTCGTCTGTTGTCTGACCACGCCGTCGTGCCAGGCGAGTAGTTCCATCCAGGTCTGCTCGCCGAGGGTTTCCATGAGAGCCGTAGAGCCCTCAATGTCGGTGAACATGATCGTGACCGAGCCATCACCGGCCAGCGCCGTGACCGGCGCCGGCTCATCTTGGACCATGATCAAGATCTCGTCGAGGTCCGTCGTCATCTCGAGTCCCACGGCTTCCTCGTTCGACACCGGTATGGAGGCGTGCCACTGAACGACACGCCAATACGCCCCTTCCTCGTGCACGACGAGGGTCAATCTCCCTGGGAGGGGGTCGATCCCCTCGGTCACAACATGGACGCGGCAAGCGATCCATCCAACCGTCGCCTCCTTCCACGCGACGATTCTCTCTACCTCGAAGTGGATCTCCCTCCCCATCGACTGCAGCTCTTGGAGTTGCACTCGCCACATTGCCGACAAGGCTTCGAAGCTCTCCCACCACTCGTCTGGGTCGAAGCCGATCACCAACGAGCCCGGTTGTCGAGAGAAGGCATCGACCACGGCGTTGGCATCGAACGAGTCGAAGTTCCTGAACATCCGTTCCATCAAGGACACGAGCTCCGGGGCTGACTCCACGCTCGACGATACGTCTTGAGGCCGCGGGCCATCGGTACGTTGTGGTGGTCAGGTGCACCTCCGCAGGTGCAGAACCGCCGATCTGAGCGCGCTCGCTCTGCTGCCGAAGTCGCGGCGCCGCTCCGATCGACGGATCCGGTACACGTTGCCGCGGCTATACGAGGGCCTCCCAGTGAGTACCTCGACCGGAGGTGTGGCAGTACCGCCCTATTCGGAGCGCTCGAGGACGCGCGCAGCCTGCGTCGCCTGCCAGCGCTCGCCGCGCTTCGGTGGTAGACCCTCGTCGTTGAGCCGCTGAGCGATCGCACGGAGCGAGCAGCCCTCGGCCTTCAACTCGTGCATTCGAACGACTACGGCCTGTTCGCGCTCGTCGGCGACAAGCTCACCTCCGCTGGTCGAGTAGCCGAAGCGGGGGATGCCGCCGACGTAGCGACCCTCCGCCGCCCTGGCCGGCGGCCAGCCATCATGCGGCCACGGATCACGGCGCGCTCGTAGGCAGCGATCGAGCCGAGAATGTTGCGGATCAGGTCGCGCAGCTCGTCGGGTCCGTCGACGTCGGGCTCGGAGGTCGACAGCACGCGTGCTCCGACCTTGTCGAGCCGGTCGGTCATGGTGAGCTGCACGAGGAGCTGACACGCCAGACAGTCGAAGCCATACACGACGAGAACGCTCGCCTCGCGACGCTCGCAGCAACGGATGACCGACCGCCAGCTCCGCCGCTGAGGAGCCTCAGACCTGCCCGCGTCAGGGGCGCTGAAGCATCTACTCCTCGTCGAGGTCAGTAGGTAGGAGGTGCCAGGTTTGCGGTGCCGTCTCGGAAAGCGCCTTCGCCTGCTCCTCGTAGGCGAGGTCGGTGGCGGTCATCCGCTCCCTGTGCTGGCGCAGGTGCTCGTCCCACGACGCGACCACGAAGATCTCCTCGAATTCACCCGGTCGCTCACCGTTGCGGAACAGCCCCCACTGAGTCGCGCCCGTCCGCAGCCGCGACTCACGAACTGGGACCATCGCGCGCATGAAGTCGAGCTCACGCTCGGTCGGAATCGAGTAGGTCGTGCGTACCACCACCGGTCCAGAGTCTGCTTCCGTTTCGAGCTCGACATCCGGATCGGGCCGAACCGCAATCCGCCGGTCCATGCTCGAAGTGTCGACGAACGGCCAGATTCGGATCGAGGCCGCTCCTGCGGCCATCAGTCCGGCGGCGACGAGGAAGGTGAGAGTAAGTCCAAACGAGTCGGCGACGGCGCCCCACGCGACTGCCCCGAGGCCTTGCGCCCCAAAGAGCACCATCTGGTAGACGGACAACCCCCGCGCCCTGACCCAGCGCGGCAAGAAGAGCTGCAGCAAGGTGTTGATCGTCGCAAGCATGGCGACCCACGCCATGCCGGCGGGGAGCAGGACAATGACGACCACAACGGTCGACCGCACCAGGATCGACGCGACGAGGGCGGCGGCAAACACCCCGCCGACCAGTCCGATAAGGGCATTCGGCGACAGCCGGGCGCGCACCTTCGATAGCAGGAAGGCCCCCGCGATGGCGCCGATCCCGAGGGCGCCGAGCAGCAGCCCGTACCCGCCGGGCCCGAGTCCGAGGCGGCGGCTCGCGACGAGGGGGAGCAGCGCCCAAAGCGCGCTCGCAGGGATTAGAAAGAGCGCGGCCCGGAGCAGAATCCGGCGGACG
>Ga0209415_10001177_pt1 | contig 49748 bp, 45 predicted proteins | sample PeaSoiSIISIP2007_FD_187696 | JGI IMG/M metagenome (GOLD analysis project Ga0209415, IMG submission 187696) | Peat soil microbial communities from Weissenstadt, Germany - SII-SIP-2007 (SPAdes) (version 2) | ecosystem: Environmental > Terrestrial > Soil > Wetlands > Peat | place: Germany... | reverse complement strand
GAAGTTCCTATGACGAGCGCGCCGCACATCTGATAGGAACTTCAAATCCACCGCACTAGCTGCTTCCCTGAAACCGTAGCCCGGATGAAATGCGGGGCGCTGTGCCGCATCGCACGGTCGCTCCCGTGTTTCTGCGCTTGATGCGGGCTACGAGTGTGGTCTTTATGAAATGCGTGGAGAGCGCCGCAGCGCCAGCCGCTTCGGCATTTGGCTGCGGACGGCAGGTTGCATTCGGCGTGCGCTGACGGCGCCATTCCCCGGCCGCGCGACCGCCTTCGTCATAGGTGGAAACGCAGGTCTGGACGACGCGGCGATTGCCAGATATCCCGACTTGCCGACTGCGCACCGAAGCCCACCTCCCACCAGGAACCCCCATATGGACGAACCGACCGCCGATGCAACCGGCGCGCGCGCATTGGCGCAGATGCTGGCCCGCTATCGCGAGCCGAGCCGGTTGCGCAGCGGGCTCGAGATCCTGATCACCGCCGGCCCATTCGTCGCGCTGTGGACCCTCGTCTGGGCCACGCTCGGCGTCGGCTATTGGCTGTCGCTCCTGCTGGCGGTTCCGGCCGCGGGGTTCCTGGTGCGCCTGTTCATGATCCAGCACGACTGCGGCCACGGCTCGTTCTTCCGCCAGCCGCTGATCAACACCTGGGTCGGACGCGTCATCGGCGTTCTGACGCTGACGCCCTACGACTTCTGGAGACGGACGCACGCCATCCACCACGCGACCTCGGGCAATCTCGAGCGCCGCGGGCTCGGCGACATCGACACCCTCACGGTGCGCGAATATCTGGCCCTGCCGCGGTGGCGCCGTTTCGCCTACCAGGTCTATCGCAACCCGATCGTGCTGTTCGGCGTCGGTCCCGCCTGCGTGTTCATCCTCCAGTTCCGTCTGCCCTTCGGCCTCATGCGCGCCGGCTGGCAACCCTGGCTCAGCACCATGGCGACCAACGCCGGCATCGCGGCGCTCGCCGCCGCCGTCATGTGGCTCGTCGGCGTCGGCCCGTTCCTGCTCGTGCATCTGCCGATCACCATGCTGGCCTCGTCGATGGGGGTCTGGCTGTTCTACGTCCAGCACCAGTTCGAGCACACCTTCTGGGCCGAAGGACAGTCGTGGAACATGCACGACGCCGCCTTGCACGGCAGCTCGCACTATGATCTGCCCGGCGTGCTGCGATGGTTCACCGCCAATATCGGGATCCACCACGTCCACCATCTGTGCAGCCGGATTCCCTTCTACCGGCTGCCGCGCGTGCTCGAAGACCATCCCGAGCTGCGCGGGCTCGGCCGGCTGACGCTGTGGCAGAGCCTCGGCTGCGTGCGGCTGACGCTGTGGGACGAAAGCCGCAACCGGCTCATCTCGTTCGGCGAGCTGCGCCGCAGCCCGCCGCTCACCGCGCCAGCGGATCCGGCCTGAGCTGGAATTTCACCACCTTGGCCAGCGTCCCCTTGCCGCCCTCGAGGTGGAAGGGCGTGCGGTTGCCGAAGGTCGACCACAGCCCCTTGCCCTTCCAGCCCGCGCCGGGATCGTCGATGCGCGCATCCATGCCCTTGGCGTAGAAGCCCATCGGGTAGGGGACGCGCAGGTTGATGAAGCGTCCGTCGACGAACGCGATCAGCGACTCGTTGGCGTTGCCGGTGGCGAACGGGACGTTCTCGCCGAGCCCGAACACGCCGTGCTGGTCGACCCAGGTGTAATAGCTCGCCTCGGCGCTGCCCGGATCGGTCACGCCGCTGAGCTGGGGCCCGGGAAGCGGATACAGCATCCACCCCTCCGGACATTGCTTGCCGGTGGCATTCGGGCCGTTGAGCGGACCCTTGCACTTGCGGCGATCGAAGCTCGCCAGATGCCCGCTCGCCAGCGGCGCCCACACCACGCCCTGGCTGTCGATGTCCATTCCGCGCGGCGCGTAGCCGGGAAACGGCGGCTCGTAGATTTCGGTCAGCGCGGTGGCCGGCGGATCGTTGCCGGGGTCGAGGCGAAGGATCGCCCCCGGAAATCCGAGCAGCGAGCCCCAGATCGAACCGTCGGCCGGGTTGGGCGCCACGCCGTAGAAGGCCGCCGCGATCCGCTTGTCCTTGGCGGGGTCGATCGGCTCGTTCGGCTCGACATAGGCGTCGCGCCGGCCGTTGCCGTTGGTGTCGAGGACGAGGGCGGTCCAGCCCTGCGAGCCTGCCTCGTCGCCGGTCTCCTCGAACTTCTTTCGGTTCAACCAGCCGATGACGCCGCTGGCCGGGCCCCCGGCGCTGGTCCACAGCGTCTGGTTGGCGTCCTCCGCGAACTGCAGATGGTGGGTCGGGAAGCAGGTGCTGATCAAGGTGAGCTTGTCCGACGCCGGATCGTACATCGCGAGATGGCGATTGGACTGCGCGAGCGGAAACAGCCTGGCCGACGGATGATCGGAGCCCTGGCGGCAGAACGGCGGATTCTCCGGCGGGCGGACCCGGGCGGTGAACCACACCCGGCCCTTCTCGTCGAACATCGGGTTGTGGACGCTGGTCTGGCTGTCCCAGATCGGCTCCTCGCCCCAGTACGGTGACGGCGCCAGGATCGGGAGATCCTTGGAGGAGGGGGTCGCGGGATCCCGTACCTGCATCTTGATCTCGCTCGTCGCGTTGCGCACCGGATCGAGGATCGGAACGAGATCGGTACTCTCCTCCGGCGAGCCGTAGATCCGGCCGTTGGCATTGACGGTCGGGTGCCGCCGGTCGGTGGAGATCTGGTCGTGCAGGTAGTGCTGCGGGCCGGCCCAGTCCCACAGCGTGATCACGACGTTGCGCTCGACGCCCTGCGGACGCGACGGCTTGGTGGCCGGCAGCTCCCCGGCGGCGATCCGGTCGGTCCAGTCGCCGAACAGATCGAGTGCCCGGCGGGCGTCGATCCGGCTGATCGCGTTGACCATGTTGGCGCTGGCCTGGCCGGATTGGATGCGCCGCTCCCAGGCGTCCGCCGCGTTGTTGAAATGGCCGAGCGCCGGCGAGATCGTGCGTGTCGCCTTGTTGCCGAGCTGGTGGCAGGTGTAGCAGCCGTCGGTCTTGACCACGTCGAGCCACTGACCCTGGGTCTTGATGCTCTCCGGTATGCCGTTGCCGTTGGCCCCGGTCCCGGGGAACAGGGTCGGATCGGGAACCTTCAGCATCGAATACCAGTAGATCGCCGGATAGTATTCGGCCGCCGCAGCGTGGCTCGGCGCCGGGACCGCCGTCAGGTCGAGCAATTTTCCGGGCGCGGTCCGGACCTTCGCCGAGTCGACGAGCCCGTAGCCGCGTACCCAGACGTTGTAGCTGGCGGCAGGAAGATCGGGCACCAGATAGCGTCCGCGATCATCGGTGACCACGATCCTGGCGAACTTCGTTGGAAGGTCGGTGGTCTCGGCGATCACCCAGACGCCGGCTTCCGGCCCGTTCGGCCCGCCGACGACGCCGCCGAGATCGCTATCGCCGACCTGCACCGCCGCGGTCTGCTGGGCGGATGCCGCGGTCGGCACCCCGGCGAGGAGAACCGCAATGCCGATTGCGGCGATGCCCGTGGATGACGCTGTCGTCGTTCTCATGTCGCGTCCCTCTCGTTTCCTCAAATGTCTCGGACGCATATCCGGTCCGCCGCCCGCGCAACGCTGCGGGGTCGGCGGAACCTCACCTGCGCCCGTGGAAGAAGACCTTGAGCCACTTGTGTGCCGCCGGTGCGAGCTGGTGGCGCTCGAGCTGCGCGTCCCACGTGACCAGCTCCTGCGCCGTCGCGGCGGCGATCAGGGCCTTGCGGTCCTCCTCGCTCGCCGCGAACCCCTTCAGGCTCCCGTGCTTGTCGATGTGATCGAGCGCGACGCTGATCCGTCGCACCATGCTGTCGCGCGCGCTGGAATCACTCGTCATGGGCGCCGATCCAAAACGTCTCGCCTGGCCACGGCCGGGCTTGCAGGATGTTCCGGCAAACGCCGCTGCCGGCGTCCGCAGCATAGGCGGCTCGACGGCTCGACGGCAGTCCCTGACGCCCTGCCTCGCACACGATCGAGTGAAGATTGAATCGGTTAACAAACGATGTGGCGCCGCGCGCCTGACCGGCCGCGGCCAGTTCAGAGCATGAACGGGATGAGCGCCTTGACCCGTCGGCGGTAGGCCGGGTAGCGGTCGGGAAATTGGCGGACCATCAGCGCTTCCTCCTGGCGCAGCTTGACCCAGAAGCCGACGACGCAGAGGAGAAGCCCGATCCAGGCATGCAGCCGCCCGATCGCGACCGCGGTGCCCAGCGACATCAGCAGCAAGCCGGTATAGATCGGGTGGCGGACGTAGTTGTAGGGACCGCGCACGATCAGCTCGTGGCCCTGCTTGAAGGTGACGGCCGAGCTCCAATTGTCGCCGAGCGTCCGCCGCGCCCACACGGCGACCACGAGGCCGCAGAGGCACAGCGCTACGCCGCCGCCGGCCGCCGCCGGGCCGTGGGGTATCACCGTCAGGCTCAGCGGATACGGCCACCGCGGTGCGATGAGAAGGGCGGCCGCGGCGGCGAGCGTCACCAGATGCTGGGAACGCGTGAGCCCACCCTGGCGCTCCGCGCTCGGCTTGGCCGACCGCGCCGCCGCGGCCCAGTAGATCGCGAGCGCGATCCAGCACGCTGCGATGAGCCACAAACCGCTCATGCCGCGGTGACGGCGCCCGCCGCAGCCGGTGCACCGCCGATGCCGAGCATCGCGCGCGCTTCCGACGGCGTCGCCGGCTCGAAGCCGAGCGAGCGCATGATCGTCACGCCCTTCTCGACCAGCGCGGCATTGTCCGGCGCCAGCACGCCCTTCTCCAGATAGAGCGTGTCCTCCAGCCCGACGCGCAGGTTGCCGCCCAGCAGCAGGGACTGCGCCAGCATGGGAAACTGCTGGCTCGAGGTGCCGAAGGCCGACCAGCGCGAGCCGGGCGGCAGCAGGTTGCGCATGTAGAGCATCGATTCCGGGATGGCGGAGGCCCCGTAGCGGACGCCGAGCACGATCTGGAAGAAGCCCGGAGACGCGAGCACGCCGGTGTCGAGGAAGTGCCGCGCCAGGTGGATGTCACCGGTGTCGAACACCTCGAGCTCGGGCAGCACCCCGGCCCGGCCGATCAGGCTCGCCATCTCGGCGAGGATCGGCGGCGCATTGACGAAGGCGCTGTCGCCGAACCACATGGTGGCGAAGTCGAGGCTGCAGATGTCGGGCTCGAGCTCGAGCACGTGGCGCACCCGCACCATCGGGGTGCACAGGTTGGATCCGGGTCCCGGAACGTTGGGATCGTCCTCTCCGGGAACGAAGCGGCCGCCCGGCCCGGTCGTCAGATTGATCAGGATGTCGACGCCGCTGTCGCGAATGCGGCTGACGACCTCGCGGTAGAGCTCGAGCTCCATGCTCGGCGCGCCGGTCTTCGGGTCGCGCACGTGGATGTGGGCGACCGCGGCACCGGCGCGGGCGGCGCCGATCGCCGCATCGGCGATCTGCTGGGGCGTGATCGGGATGGCCGGGTGCTTGCCGGTCGACGGGCTGGCTCCGGTGACCGCGCAGGTCAGAATCCTCTTCATCGGTCGGTGCTCCGTTGGGAGTGACGGTGGATCGGTCAGGTGGATCCCGACACCTTCAGGATCTCGATCAGCTTCTCATCGCGCCACCGTTCGAGCTCGGCGACGCTGCGGCCGGCGGCCTCGTCGGCGACGCCGTCGATGATGATCTTCTGCACGTCCGGCGTCAGGCGGGGATTGCCGAGATCGTCGATCCAGCTCTGCATCGGCGCGGCGAGATGCGACATGAAATGCGCCATCCCGCCTTCGCCGCCGGCGAGATGAAAGGTCAGGTGCGGGCCCATCAGCGCCCAGCGCAGCCCCGGACCGTGGGCGATGGCCGCATCGGCATCGGCGACCGTCACCACCCCTTCGGCGACGAGATGGACCGCCTCCCGCCACAGCGCCGCCTGCAGCCGGTTGGCGACGTGGCCGCGCACCTCCTTCTTGATGTGGATCGGCTTCTTGCCGATCGCCGTGTACAGCTCCATCGCGCGGGCGATCGTCGCGGGCGACGTCAGGGCGCCGCCGACGACCTCGACCAGCGGGATCAGGTGCGGCGGATTGAACGGATGCCCGAGGACGCAGCGCTCGGGGTGGCGGCACCGGCTCTGCAGCCGGCTGATGAGCAGGCCCGACGAGCTGGAGGCGAGGATCGCCTCCGCCGGCATGACGGCGTCGAGCTCGGCGAACAGCGCGATCTTGAGATCCTCGCGCTCGGGGCCGCTTTCCTGGACGAATTCCGCGCCGTCGACCGCCGCTGCGGCGTCGCGGTGGAAGGTGAGGCGATCGGGGCTCGCATCCGGCCGGACGGCCCCGAGCCTGGTCAGCGCCGGCCAGGCATTGTCGATGAAGCGACGGGTGAAGCGCTCGCACTGGGGCGACGGATCATAGGCCGCGACCTCGAGGCCACGGGCAAGAAAGTTGGCGGCCCAGCTCGCGCCGATCGTTCCGGCACCGATGATCGCTACGCGGCGTCGCTGCATCCCATCCTCGTCCGGTGTTCCCGTGTCGGGTCGTGCGGTCAAAATGCCCACCACGCGTCAAACTGATACCACGGGATGTACGTGGAGGTGAAATTCAGGCTAGAAATCCCGAAACCGCGTCCTCGATACGATCGCTTCGTCTGCGCCGTCCTCGTCGGGCTGGGGTTCGTACTCATGACGTCATCGCGTTCCTGGGCCGCAATCGGGCTCGCCGTCGCCCTGGCGGGCTGCACCGTGGGGCCCGACTATCAGACGCCGGCGATCGACATGCCCGGCGGGTTCGTCGCCGAGGCCACCGCGGGGTCGACGCGAGCCCGGGGCAGCGGTGCGGTGGATCTGCGCCAGTGGTGGCGCTCCCTGCGCGACAGGGAGCTCGATTCTCTCGTCGATCGGGCGCTCACCTCCAATCTCGATCTCGAAATCGCGCTCACGCGCATCCTGGAAGCGCAAACCCGGATCGTCGTCACCAGCGCCCAGGCGTTGCCGAGAGTTTCGGCGACCGGCGGGGGCGGCGGGGGCACCGGCACGGACGAAACCAAGGGACGCACGGACTCGGTCTTCCGTGCGGGGCAGAATTCCACCGGCCTGCAATCCATCACCCAGTCCGGCGGCCTGGTCGCCGACTGGGAGCTCGATCTGTTCGGCCGGGTGAGACGTCTGGTCGAGGCGGAGATCGCCGACGTCGAGGCGCTCAAGAATGCCCGCGACTGGATCTACGTGACGGTCGCCGCCGATGTGGCGGCGGCCTATCTCGACATGCGCTCGCTGCAAAGCGAGCTCGCCGTCCTCGGGCAGAATATCGAGGTGGCGAAAGACGCTGTCGCCCTGACCCAGTCGCGCTTCGATCGCGGCCTGACCAATGAATTGGACGTGACGCTGGCGGAACGGCAACTGGCGACGCTGCAAGCGGTTCAGGAGCCGCTGAGGGCGCAAATCGAAGCGAGCCAGCACGCCATTGCGACGCTGTTGGGTCAGTACCCCGAGGAGATGAAGCGGGAACTGGCACGTCCCGGGCCAGTCCCGCCGCTGCCGGCGCGTATTCCGATAGGGCTGCCGGTCGACCTGCTGCGCCGGCGCCCAGATATCCTGGAGATCGAGCGGCGGCTCGTCGCGGCCAACGCCCGCATCGGCGCGGCGATCGCCGAACTGTTTCCGACCGTGGTGCTCACCGGGGCAGGAGGGGGCCAAGGCGGCCCCCGTTCGTCGACGACGGTGTCTCCCGCCACGCTGATCTGGACGGTCGGGCCCGCCATATCGGTTCCGGTCCTCGATTTCGGCGCTCTGGACGCGCAGATCGAGGCCGCGGATCTGCGCACCCAGGAAATCCTGCTGGTCTACCGGCAGGCCATCCTGACGGCCGTGCAGCAGGTCGACGACGCCGGTGCCATTTACCACGCGCAACGAGCGCGAGTGGCGAGCCTCGATCGCGCCGTCAGCGTCGCGCGCCAGGCGACGAAGATCGCGACCGAGCGATATGATCGCGGCTTGACCGATTTCCTCAACGTCCTCGACGCCCAGCGCCAGCAGTTCGACCTGGAAGAGAGCCGTGTGGCCGCGGCCCAGGTCGCGGCCCGCGCCCTCGTCGCGCTGTTCAAGGCGCTCGGCGGCGGTTGGCCGTTGCACGAGACGATTCCAGTGATCCGCAGGATGGACCCCGCCGCCATCGCGGCCGCGAAATATCTGCTGGCGCCGCGCGACACGCATTGAGTGAGCCAGGTTGCCGGTCGGCGACCCGACCTGCCGGTTCGAGCCTCGGTCGCAGCGCTTCCGCGCGAGCCCGGATCGCCGTGTTGCCGCTGACGACCGGCCGAATCATGCGGGCGGACGCGCGCCTGCGTCGTGCACCGCAGGGGGCGCCCGGTTACCGGCGGCCGCTTCCTCATGGGCAGGCCGAAGCAGCGCCGGGTGGCCTGCGCAGAAGGTTGAGGATATTCAGGCAACAAATTGATTCATAAGTATAATATCATTATACAACATCCGTCGATCGGCATCCCCGGGGGGGCAGCGGTTGAGTGCTATTTGTGCAACATGTTTTGGGAAACGACATCATTTGCCGATGAATCAAGCGCTTCTCAGTTGCGCCTCGAGTGCTGTTGGTTGAAGTTGAGGTCGGGACGGAGGGGGGCATTCCGTAGGCCGCCCCGTCCGGGATTACGGACCGGATCAGACGGGAAACCGCATGGTCAGGGCCGCGAATCCCGGGCGGGGAGCTTAGGGAACCTTCCGGGGGCTGGGAATATCCGGCGGAGGCTGTATCCTCCCGCGGCAATGAGGTTTGGAGGTCGCGATGAAGATGGTGAAAAGCATGCTCCTTGGCAGCGCAGCGGGTATCGCTGCGGTCGCCGGGGCGCAGGCCGCCGATCTTCCCGTCAAGGCCCACCCAGTCGAATACGTGAAGATTTGCAGTCTCTACGGGGAAGGGTTCTTCTACATCCCGGGCACCGACGCGTGCCTGAAGATCGGCGGCTGGGTGCGGTTCGAAACGCAGTTCAACAACAACGCCAACGACAATCCCTTCGCCAACTCGCTCAACACCCGTTCGCAGTCCTCCGACTTCGCCTCGCGGGCGCGGACCGTGGTCTCGTTCGATACCCGCAGCCAGACCGAGTACGGCACCTTGCGGGCCTATTACCGCGGCGGTTTCGAGCTGACCTCGGGCGCAGCCGGGACCCAGGGAAACGGCTCCTACTACACCGAGCGCGCCTTCATTCAACTCGGCGGCTTCACGTTCGGCAAGAGCATTTCGTTCTTCGATATCTTCTTCAATCAATGGTCCCTGACGGCTGCCGGTTACGGCGCGGCCGGCTCGAACACGGCGTCGCTGTTCGGCACCAATCTCGCCGCATATACGGCCCAGTTCGGCAACGGCATCTCGGCCACGTTGTCGGTCGAGGACAACACCGTCCGCCGCAATGCGCTGTGGGATGCGGCGTCGGTGAACAGTCTGGTCATCGGCAACTATCCGGGCCCGCAGAGCTCGACTCCGCTCGGCTACTACGGCAACTGCGCGACGGCCGTCGGCACGACCGACACCGGAGCGGCCGCCGCGGTTGGGTGTAACGTCGGCGACTATGCGGCGCAGCAGTTCCCCGATCTGGTCGCCAACGTCCGGGTCGATCAGGCGTGGGGTTCCGCACAAGTGGGCGCCGCGCTGCACCAGGTCCGTGGCAACTTCTACGGCGCCAATACCGGCAACGCCCCCACCTTTACCGGCATTGCGCCTGCCGACGCGTGGGGCTGGGCCGTCAACGGCGGCATCCAGCTCAACCTGCCCTGGAATCCCGGCGACAAGTTCTGGGTGGAAGGAACCTATGACGTGGGCGCCAGCTCCTACACCGGCTTCGGCTGGCTGCAGGGCTACAACGGCCCGATGACGCGGTTCAGCGGCGCCGACGTGGCGACCGGCTGGGCCCTGGACGGCGTGTTCGGCACCCAGGCGCAGGGCGGCATCGCGCTGTCGACGGCCTGGGACGTGACGGCGGCGCTCGAGCACTACTGGACGCCGGCTTTGCGCTCGTCGGTGTGGGGCTCGTACACGGTGTGGCAGCCGGGCTCGACCGGAAACAACATCATGTGCGGCAGCGCCACCAACAATCTTGTCGTCGCGGCCACCGGCGCGAAGCTGTCGACGAGCGGCAATGCAGCGGCTCAGGCCGCGTGCAACTTCTCGTTCGACACATGGCAGGTCGGTACGCGGACGATCTGGAACCCGGTCAAGAACCTGGATCTCGGCCTCGAGGTCGCGTACCAGCAGATCGATCCAAAGATGGGCAACCTGATCGGCTATAATTTCGCTGGCAGCGGTACGCGGGCGACTGGCATCTACACTCCGGCCAGCGAAGGCAACTTTTCCGGGATGTTCCGCATCCAGCGCAACTTCTATCCTTGATCGTCTGATTCCGGCTGGATGTTGCGACGCTCGGCGGCCCGCCGCCGAGGTTTCTTGCCTGTTCTGAAACCCGCGTCGGCCGCTTGCCCGCTCAGTGTCGTACCGTCGAATCGCAGGTCGCGAAGAAGCCCGCGATCCGGCGGATCATGTCGGGCCCGACCAGGTGGGGCGCATGCCCCTGATCGGGCACCTCGATGAGATCGATATCGAGATGGCGGGCGCGCATCGCATCTATCGTACGCGCCGACAGGATGTCGGAGTTGGCACCGCGGATCACCATCAGCGGCGTCTTGGCGAGCGCCTCGAATGGCTCCCACAGCGGTTCCAGCGGCCGCTCCAGGTCGAGCTTCTCCAGGGTCCTGGCGAGCCGCGGGTCGTACTGCGGAACCAGGCCGGCGGTCGTCATCTTCCAGGTCAGCCTCGCCTGGTGCAGCCATTCCGTGGGCGTCAGCTTGGGAAACTGGCCGGCGCCCAGGCGCCGGAGGATGTCGGCGCCTTCCTCGAAGCTGCGCGGCGTCGGCAGCCTGCCGAGATAGTTCTTGATCCGCATCAGGCCCTGCGCCTCGATCACCGGCCCGACGTCGTTGAGCACCACCCCGGCGATCGCCGCCGGCCGCATCGGCGCCAGCCGCATGACCACGACGCCGCCGCGCGAGGTCCCGACGAACAGGGCCGGCGCGATCTCCAGCGCGGACAGCACGGCGACCAGATCGCTGAGGTCGACCGACGCCTCATAGTTGTCCGGATTGCGGTCGTAGTCGGAGCGGCCGCGGCCGCGCCCGTCGATGACGACGACCCGGCGCGGCGCGGCCGGATCGGTGGCGAGGGCCCGGGCGAGCTCGTGATAGTCCGCGCCGTTGCGGGCGAGGCCGGGCAGGCAGACGACCGGCAGCTCCGACGCCTGGCGCGGTCCATAGTCGCGCACGAAGAGTCTCAGCCCGTCCGGTGCCGTCACGTGGACGGCGGCAAATCCGTCCTCCGCCTCGGCACGCTGGTCGGCGATCACGTCCGTCATGCGGTCGATCAATTCCCGATGCTGCCGCGGCGCAGGTCGGCCTCGATCATCAGCTTGCTGCCGTGGCCGAGGCGGACCCGATAGACCTGAAGGTTTTCCATGACGCGCTGGACGTAGTTGCGGGTCTCCGAGAACGGAATGCGCTCGACCCAGTCGATCGGATCGACCTTGGGATCGCGCGGGTCACCGTAGCGCTCGACCCATTCGTGCACCCGGCCGCGCCCCGCATTGTAGCCGGCAAACGCCATGATGTAGGAGCCGCGATAGTCCTGCAGCAGATCGCCGAGCTCGCCGGCGCCCATCTGGGTATTGTAGGTCGGATCCGACATCAGGCGCTTCTGATCGAAGCGGACGCCGAACTTCTTGGCCACGTAGCGGCCGGCTTCGGGCGTGACCTGCATCAGGCCGAGCGCGTTGGCGGTCGAGACGTCGTGCGGATCGAATGCGCTTTCCTGGCGGACGATCGAATACACCACGCTGCGGTCGAGCGCGGGCCCGATCGCCCCGAAGGTGGGGACGCCGACGGTCGGAAACGCGTAGTGATCGAAGGTGAAGCCGCGGCCCAGCGCCGCCTTGCCGATCAGCAGCATGCAGCGGGCATCCTCGTGCTGCGCGGTGATCTCGGCGAGCATCATCAGGGCGCCGACGTCGGTCGAGCGCTCGGCGAGATCGGCCACGATCGGGATGACCAGGTTGCGCTCGTTGACGGCGTAGAGAATCTCGACGGCGCGCACCACCTCGAGCGCCATCAGGGAGGCGCGTTGCGCGGGCGTCGGCTCGGGCGGCCGGCGCAGCGCGATCTCGCCGTGGCCGAGCCTGGCGCGGGCGATCTGGCCGTAATAGGCGGTCGGGAATCGCGCGGCCGCCTCCAGGTGGGCGCGCGCATCGTCGCGGCGGCCGAGCTCCTCGAGGGCGCGGGCCTGCCAGTACTCGGAGCGGGCCAGCGTGATCGGGTTGGAGATGCCGTGGCCGATCCGGACGAAATGGCCGAGCGCGGTCGTCGGATCGTTGAGGAAGCGCAGCGCGATCCAGCCGGCGGTGAACTGATGCTCCCCGCGATAGTTCTCCTTGGTCGGGGGCGCGGCGTCGCGTGCCACCAGATAGGCCGAGCGCGCGTCGTTCTGGTCGAGCAGCTTGCGGGCGATCAGCCGGCGCTCCACCCACCACTCGTCGAGATCGTGCAGCACCTCCGGATCGTGCGGCGCCGCCAGCACCAGCCGTGCGGCCTCGTCGATGCGATCCAGGCGCCGCAGCGACTGGATGCGGCTGAACATGTAGCCGGGGTCGCCGCGCGCTTCGGCCGGGACCGCGTCGAGCAGCTGCAGGGCGTTGCCGGCCTTGGCGTTGCTGGCGATCCGCGCCCTGGCGACCGCGATCGCGGTGTCGCCCAGGCGGTGTGCCGCACGCATCGCTCCTTCGGAGTCGTTGGCGTAGAGGCGGCGGTCCATGCGGGCCATGTGGTCGGCGGCGCCGATCAGATCATGGAACGTGTCGAGCGCCTGCGCCTCGAGGTCCTGGGAAAAGCCGTCGGTGCGCCAGGCCTCGCGCACGTAGAACTGCGCGGCGGTGCGGTCGCCCTGAGCGAGCAGCGCGCGGGCCAGCGCGAAACGGCCCCTCGGCGTGGTCGGCTTGATGGTAGCGAAGAAGGCGCGGACGGTGGCCGGGCTGCGGTTCTCGTGCCACAGCGCGTCCTCGGCGCGACGCCGCAGCAGGCCGATGCTCGGCCATCCCGGATTGGTCTCGATGAACGCCACGTAGCGGTCGAAATCGGCGCCGCCGTCGTCACTGCGCAGGAATGCCCATTCGACGAGCTTTCTCGCCACCGGGTCCTGGATCGATGTCTCGATCTCCAGAGCGTCGCCGAACGCGCGCCTGCGAATGCGCTCCAGCGCCTGCCTGACGGCGCCGAGGTCGCCCGACGAGGTGGAGGCGGTGGCCGCGGTTGCCAGCGGAACGCTGTGCCGGGCCGGGGCAGCGGGCTCCGTCGCCGCCATGGTGGGTCGCGCCCGCGGGACCGGCACGGCCTTGGTGCGCTCGGGCGCGGCGGCGGCGTCGCCCCCGAGCACCGCGACCGCCGCGATCGCGACCAGCCAATGAGATACATTGCGCTGCCGTGTCGATGTCTGCACGCCTGGTTCCAGTTCAGTCGTCTCGGCTTCAGTCACGGACGCGGAAAGCGACCGTTGGTCCCGCCCGACGCATCCCACACGGTGATGCCGGGCCGATGATGGCTTGCCGCCATGCGGCCCTCAACGACGCGCCGGGTCCAAACCACCGTGCCGGGAAATCGGTCCGACCCCCTGCCCTTGCGCTGCTCTCAGAACTTTGCGGCGAAATTCCGTCCCTGTCCGTTGTCGCGCGATGTCGTTGACGAATTGTAAATGTCGAAGCGGCCGGCGCTCCGGCGCGGCGACGGCATCACCCGGGCCCGATCGGCCGCCGTCCGACCGTGGCCCGCCTGGCACGCGAGGGCTTTCATCGGACGCCGCCACCCGGTATTGATACGGGCGATGTCGCCGCGCCTCGTCGCGGCCGCGCGCACCATCTTACCGGGGACCGTGACATGACCGCCAGGACGCGTTTTGCGGGTTCGTTCACCGCGCTGGTGACTCCCTTCCGCAATGGCTCGCTCGACGAAGCGGCATTTCGCGGTCTGGTCGACTGGCAGATCGCCGAGGGCACCAAGGGCCTGGTGCCGGTGGGCACCACCGGCGAGAGCCCGACGCTGAGCCACGACGAGCACGATCAGGTGGTCGAATGGTGCATCGATCAGGCCAAGGGACGGGTTCCGGTGGTCGCCGGAGCGGGCTCCAACTCCACTGCCGAGGCGATCACGCTGGCCCGCCATGCGGAAGCCGCGGGCGCCGATGCGGTTCTGGTGGTGACGCCCTACTACAACAAGCCGACCCAGGAAGGCCTCTACCAGCACTTCAAGGCGATCAACGACGCGATCGGCATTCCGATCATCATCTACAACATCCCGCCGCGCTCGGTGATCGACATGTCGGTCGACACCATGGCGCGGCTGTTCGAGCTGAAGAACATCGCCGGCGTCAAGGATGCGACCGCCAGCATGGTGCGGGTGTCGCAGCAGCGCCAGGCGATGGGCGCCGATTTCAACCAGCTGTCGGGCGAGGATGCGACCGCGCTCGGCTTCATGGCGCACGGCGGCCACGGCTGCATCTCGGTCACCTCGAACGTGGCGCCGCGGCTGTGCGCCCAGTTCCAGAATGCCTGCCTGGAAGGCGATTATGCCACCGCGCTCGGGCTTCAGGACAAGCTGATGCCGCTGCACACCGCCCTGTTCATCGAAACCAACCCGGCGCCGGCCAAATACGCCCTGTCGGTGCTCGGCAAGTGCGCCGAGACCGTGCGCCTGCCGATGGTGCCGGTGGGGGAGAAGACCCGCGCGGCGGTGCGCGACGCCATGGTCGATGCCGGGTTGATCAACTAGTCGGATGGCGGCGAAGACCGAACGCACGCTGAAGATCATCGCTGACAATCGCAAGGCGCGGTTCAACTACGCGATCGGCGAGGTGTACGAGGCCGGCATCGCGCTGACCGGCACCGAGATCAAGTCGCTGCGCGCCGGCAAGGCGACGATCGCCGAATCCTACGCCGACGCCCGCGGCGGCGAGATCTGGCTGATCAACTCGAACATTCCCGAATACCTGCAGGCGAGCCGCTTCAATCACGCGCCCAAGCGCCCCCGCAAGCTGCTGCTGCACAAGCGCGAGATCAACAAGCTGATGGGCGCGGTCGAGCGCGAGGGCATGACGCTGGTCCCGCTCAAGCTCTATTTCAATCCGAAGGGACGCGCCAAGATCGAGATCGCGGTCGCCCGCGGCAAGAAACTGCACGACAAGCGCGAGACCGAGAAGAAGCGCAGCTGGGAGCGCGAGCGCGGCCGCCTGATGCGCGAGAAGGGCTGATCAAACGCTCGCATCGAGCCGGGCGCGCACCGCGGCGAACACCGCGGTGAACATCTTCTCCGTCAGCCGGCCGGTGTTGGTGTTGTAGCGCGAGCAGTGATAGCTGTCGTACAGCGCGAGGCTGCCGAGCGCGTGCACGGCGCCGTGGCTGAACGGATGCGCCGACAGCCGGCCGCCCATCGCGGCGACGAAGCTGTCGTGGGCGATCCGCCCGAGGGCCACGACCGCGGTGAGCCGGCGCATGCGCGCGATGTCGCCCTTCAGGAAATCCCGGCAGGTCGCGATCTCCTTCGGCGTCGGCTTGTTCTCCGGCGGCACGCAGCGCACCGCGTTGACGATGCGGCAATCGACCAGCGTCAGTCCGTCGTCGGGCCGCGCCGCATAGTGTCCGCGGGCGAACCCGTGGGCGATGAGCGTCGCATAGAGCAGGTCGCCCGCGTAGTCGCCGGTGAACGGCCGGCCCGTGCGGTTGGCGCCGCGCAGCCCGGGCGCCAGCCCGATGATCGCGAGTCGGGCGTCCGGCGGCCCGAAGGGAGAGACCGGGGCATTGAACCAGGTGGACTCGCGCTCGCGCCAGGCGGCGCGAAACGCCACCAGGCGCGGGCAGCGCGGGCAGTCCCGCCCGGGCTCGAGGGCGCCATCGGCATCGCTCGCCCGGGCCGTCGGCCCGCGGCGGCCAGCCTGATTGCGCGCGACGGGCCCGCCCGGCATCGGGGGCTCGAGACCTCAGTCGTCCTCGAACTCGTCCTCGTCGCTCGGTGCCGGGCTGCGCGGCGGCGCCGCCGGCCGCTGCAGGAACTGCGGCGTGTGCCGCGGCTCGCGGGCGAGCCTCTCGGAGGGGTCGCGGCCGACCTTGGGCTGCAGCTCGACGATGTCGACAAAGATGTCGGCCTGCCGCCGCAGCTCGTCGGCCACCATGGGCGGCTGGGTGGTGACGGTCGACACCACGGTCACCCGCACACCGCGGCGCTGCACCGCCTCGACCAGCGAGCGGAAGTCGCCGTCGCCGGAAAACAGCACCATGTGATCGATGTGCTCGGCGATCTCCATGGCATCGACGGCCAGCTCGATGTCCATGTTGCCCTTGACCTTGCGCCGGCCGGTCTGGTCGATGAACTCCTTGGTGGCCTTGGTGACGACGGTGTAGCCGTTGTAGTCGAGCCAGTCGATCAGCGGCCGGATCGACGAGTATTCCTGGTCCTCGATGACTGCCGTGTAGTAGAACGCCCGCAACAGATACCCACGCGACTGGAACTCGCGGAGCAGCCGCTTGTAGTCGATGTCGAAACCCAGCGTCTTTGCGGTCGCGTAGAGGTTGGCGCCGTCAATGAACAGGGCGATCTTTTCCTGCGGAGGGGACATTTCGCATCTCTCGTGATGAAAACCAATTGCACCCAATAACGTCTCGATGCGCGGGCAGGCATCGTCGCCATTGGGATCCGTTCGCCGATGCACGCGCCAATTGCGCGTCTTGCAAGGCTGACCCGAGGCAACCGACCCGAGGCAACCGACGGCCCCGTAGCCGCCAGTCTGCCGCAATCCATCGACCCGGCCGGACGATGATTCCTATCCGTTTGGGTAACAGACGAGGCCGTTGCCGCCAAGAAAAAACTTCAATCTTGCGCTTTCGCCACGGAGGCGATAGCTAACGGCAAACCTTACCACATGGTTCAACTGGCAGGAGTGGCGAGCCCATGGCCCGTGTCACCGTCGAAGACTGCATCGATAAAGTTGAAAACCGCTTCGATCTCGTGCTGCTGGCGAGCCATCGCGCCCGCATGATCTCGTCGGGCGCGACCATCACCATCGACCGCGACAACGACAAGAATCCAGTGGTGGCGCTGCGCGAGATCGCCGACGAGACGGTATCGCCGGGCGATCTGAAGGAAGACCTGATCCACTCGCTGCAGAAATACGTCGAGATCGACGAGCCGGAATCGGAATCGGTGCCGCTCCTGGTCGGATCCGGCGAGGGCGTCGATGCCGACGACACCGAGGTGGTGGTCGACCGCATGACCGAGGAGGAGCTGATCAAGGGCCTCGAGGGCCTCGCTCCCCCGGAGGAGCAGCCGGAGTCGAACGAGAGCGACGAGGAGGAATAGCGGCACGGGGCTCCCTGACCGCATCCGCGCCGAAGGCCCGCCGCCATGGACTCCTTGCGGTCATGGCAGGTCGTCATGATATCCTCTGATAGTGATTGCTGGCGGCGCCGATGCCGCCGAGGGATGCATGATGGTCCGGCCGGCCACCGATCTGCCGCGCATGCAGAACCAGCCGCGGCGCCGGGCGCCGCTCACCCAGCCTGTTGAGTCTCATGCGGAACCCGTTGCGCTAAAAGAGAAAAATGCCAGGCCGCAGATGATGCGGCAGTACGATCTGGTGGAGCGGGTTCGGCAGTACAATCCGAACGCCGACGAGGCGCTGCTCAACCGCGCCTACGTCTACGCGATGAAGGCGCACGGCACGCAGAAGCGCGCCTCGGGCGACCCGTATTTCTCCCATCCGCTGGAAGTGGCGGCCATCCTCACCGATCTGAAGCTCGACGACGCGACGATCGCGGCGGCGCTGCTGCACGACACGATCGAGGACACGCGGGTCACCCGCGACGAGATCGACCAGCTGTTCGGCCCCGACATCGGCGCGCTGGTCGAGGGCCTCACCAAGCTCAAGAGACTCGACCTCGTCTCCAAGCGGGCCGCTCAGGCGGAAAACCTGCGCAAGCTGCTGCTCGCCATCGCGGACGACGTGCGGGTGCTGCTGATCAAGCTCGCCGACCGTCTGCACAACATGCGCACCCTCGACTTCATGCCGCCGGAGGCGCGCCGGCGCGTCGCCGAGGAGACCCTCGACATCTACGCACCGCTGGCCGGCCGCATGGGCATGCACGAGATGCGCGAGGAGCTCGAGGACCTTTCGTTCCACGAGCTCAATCCCGATGCCTACAAGGTGATGACCCAGCGCCTGGTGGCGCTGGCCGAGCGCAACAGCGCGCTGATCGTCGACATCGAGCAGCAGCTCACCAGGAAGCTCGCCGACCGCGGCATCACGGCGGTGGTCACCGGACGGCAGAAGCGGCCCTATTCGATCTGGCGCAAGATGGAGCGCAAGTCGCTCGGCTTCGAGCAGCTGTCCGACATTCTCGGCTTCCGCGTCATCGTCGACAGCATCGCCGAGTGCTACCAGGCGCTCGGCATCGTGCACACCACCTGGCCGGTGGTGCCGGGCCGCTTCAAGGACTACATCTCGACGCCCAAGCAGAACGACTACCACTCGATCCACACCACCGTGGTCGGCCCCGGCCAGCGCGTCGAGCTGCAGATCCGCACCCGGCAGATGCACGAGATCGCCGAGTACGGCATCGCGGCGCACGCGCTCTACAAGGACGGCCATGGCTCGCCGACCGACATGCTGTCGCGCGAATCCAACGCCTATGCGTGGCTCCGCCGCACCATCGAGCTCCTGGCCGAAGGCTCCAACCCGGAAGAGTTCCTGGAGCACACCAAGCTCGAGCTGTTCCACGACCAGGTGTTCTGCTTCACGCCGGGCGGCAAGCTGATCGCCCTGCCGCGCAAGGCGACGTCGATCGATTTCGCCTATGCGGTCCATACCCACGTCGGCAACACCGCGGTCGGCAGCAAGATCAACGGCAAGATCGCGCCGCTGATCTCCGAGCTCGCCAATGGCGACGAGGTCGAGATCCTCACCTCCAACGCCCAGGTCGCGCCGCCGGCGGCCTGGGAATCGATCGTCGTCACCGGCAAGGCCCGCGCCGCGATCCGCCGGGCGACGCGCGTCGCGGTGCGCACGCAATATGCCGGCCTCGGCCGCCAGATCGTCGAGCGGCTGTTCGCCCGCGCCAAGAAGGACTATTCGGACGAAAAGCTCGCCGGCGCCCTGCCGCGGCTGGCGCGGGCCTCGGTCGAGGACGTGATGGCGGCGGTCGGACGCGGCGAGATGAAGGCCTCGGATGTCGCCCGCGCCATGTACCCCGACTACAAAGAGGAGCGCGCGGTCGCCCCGGTGCCCAAGGGTGATACCGGCTGGTTCGGCCTGAAGACCGGCAAGGCGCTCAAGTTCAAGGTGCCGGGCGCCAAGGACGCCGACGCCGCGATCCCGATCCGCGGCATCAACAGCGACCTGCCGGTGCGCTTTGCGCCCGACGGCGGCGCGGTTCCGGGCGATCGCATCGTCGGCATCCTCACGCCCGGCGAGGGCATCACCATCTATCCGATCCAGTCGGCGGCGCTGAAGGAGTTCGACGATGCGGCGGAGCGCTGGCTCGACGTGCGCTGGGACGTCGACGAGGAAAGCCGGCAGCGCTTCCCGGCGCGGCTTGCCGTACAGTCCGTCAACGAGCCCGGCACGCTCGCCCAGATCGCCCAGGTGATCGCCGAGCACGACGGCAATATCGACAATATCCGCATGACCCGCCGCTCGCCCGACTTCACCGAGCTCGTGATCGATCTCGAGGTCTGGGGCCTCAAGCACCTCACCTCGATCATCTCGCAGCTGCGCGCCAAGAAGGTGGTGGCGAAGGTTGAACGGGTGAACGGGTAGCGCTCAACGCATGATCCTCGGGATCGGCTCCGACCTGGTCGACATCTCCCGCATCGAAGGGGTGATCGCGCGCCACGGCGAGCGCTTCATCGCCCGTGTCTTCACCGAGGCCGAGCGGCTGCGGGCCGAGCGCAAGGCGAACGCCAGCGCGACCTACGCCAAGCGCTTCGCCGCCAAGGAGGCGTGCTCCAAGGCGCTGGGGACGGGTTTGCGCGCCGGCGTATTCTGGCGCGACATGGGGGTCGTCAATCTGCCCGGCGGACGCCCGACCATGCGGCTGACCGGCGGCGCGCTCGCGCGCCTCGCCGCGATCACGCCCGCCGGCTTCGAGGCCCGGATCGATCTCACCATCACGGATGAAGGGCCGCTGGCGCAGGCGTTCGTGGTCATCTCGGCGGTTCCCGCCGCGGCCGCCTGAAACAGACCGGCCGACCATGAGAAAACCGCTGCAGTCGACGCCGAACCTCATGCAGGCGATCCAGGACGCGCTCGCCCTGCATCGCCAAGGACGCCTGGACGAGGCGGACAAGATCTACGGCCGTGTGCTCAAGGCGATCCCCGACCAGTTCGATGCCCTGCATCTGGGCGCGATGCTCAAGCTGCAGCTCGGCCGGGCCGGGGAGGCCTTTCGCCTGATCACCGCGGCGCTGAAGGTCGAGCCGCGCTCGGCCGACGCGCTGTCGAACCTCGGTCTCGTCCTCAAGGCGCTCAAGCGCGACGCCGACGCTCTGGCGAGCTTCGACAAGGCCCTGGCGCTGGTGCCGGATCACGTCGAGGCTCTCAACAATCGTGGCCGCGCGCTCGCCGAGCTGGCGCGCCCCGAGGAGGCGCTCGCCTGCTTCGACCGGGTGCTGAGCCTGCAGCCCCGTCACGTCGAGGCCCTCATCAACCGCGGCAACGCGCTCTGCGACCTGCGGCGGCTCGATGCGGCGCTCGCCGACTACGACGCCGCCCTCGCGGCCTCTCCGGACCATCCGGGAGCGCATTTCAATCGCGGCAACGCGCTCGCGAGCCTCGCCCGCCACACCGACGCGGTCGCCGCCTACGATCGCGCGCTCGCCCAGGCGCCGGCTTACGTGAAAGCCCTGAACAATCGGGGAATCGCGCTCGCCGCACTCAACCGCAAGCACGAGGCGCTGGAGAGCTACGCCAAGGCGATCACCGTCGACGGGAGTGACGCCGACGCCCATTTCAACGAGGCGCTGGCGCTGCTGGCGATCGGAGATTTCGCCCGCGGGCTGGAGCAGTACGAATGGCGCTGGAGGCGGACCGGAATGGCGCCGTGGCGGCGCAGCTTCGGCAGGCCGCTCTGGCTCGGCGAATACCCGCTCGGGCGAAGGACCATCCTGATCCATGCCGAGCAGGGTCTCGGCGATGCCATCCAGTTCGCCCGCTATGTGCCGCTGCTGGCGCGGACGGGCGCGGGCGTCGTCCTCGAGGTGCAACCGGAGCTGACGTCGCTGCTGTCGCGGCTCGACGGGGTCTCCGCGGTGGTCGCCCGCGGCGACAAGCTGCCCGCCTTCGACGTCCACTGCCCGGTGGCGAGCCTGCCGCTCGCGCTCGGGACCACGCCGGCCACCATACCGGCGGCCGTTCCCTACCTGGCGGCGGAGGCGGAGCATCTCGCCACGTGGCGGTCGCGCCTGCAGCCGATCCGTCCGCCGCGGATCGCCATCGCGTGGGCCGGCCGACCGACGCACCCCAATGACCGCAACCGCTCGGTCACGCTCGCCGAGCTCGATCCTGTGCTGTCGACCCCGGACGTCGCGTTCGTCGGCGTTCAACGCGACCTGCCGGACGGGGACTTCGAGCGCATCCGTGGCGAGCCGCGCATCACGCATATCGGCGACGAGCTCGCGGATTTCTCCGACACCGCCGCCGTCGTGGCGCTCGCCGACCTCGTCGTGTCGGTGGACACATCGATCGTCCACCTCGCCGGCGCCATGGGCCGGCCGACCTGGATCCTGCTGCCGTTCGCGCCCGACTGGCGCTGGCAGCTCGACCGCGACGACAGCCCCTGGTATCCGACCGCAAGGCTGTTCCGCCAGGCCACGGCCGGTGACTGGAGCGGGGTGATGGCGCGGGTCAGGACCGAGCTTGCGAAGATCGGCGGATCGCGCCACGGTTGAGCCGGAGCGCGATTCCGCGTCGCCACTGCGTGCCCGCCGGCCTCCATCAGCGATATCGTCAGCCCGATCGCAAACTGGTCGCTCTTTTGTGGTCGGACCATGTGACTTGGCGGTGCGGCGCCCGCACCCCGGGCTTCGTTGCACGGCCCTGCATCGCGGGCTACAAGGGCGCCGGACGGGCCGGACGGGGCAGATGGCAAAAGAAAACGAGAGGCCGATGAGCGTGGCGACCGACCAGAAGCGTCAGGAAGGCGGCTTTGCCGAGACGGTCCGCGTGATCTTTCACGCGTTGATCATCGCCGTCGTGATCCGCACCTTTCTGTTCCAGCCCTTCAACATCCCGTCGGGCTCGATGGAAGCGACGTTGCTGGTCGGCGATTTCCTGTTCGTGTCGAAGTACAGCTACGGCTACACCCATTACTCGCTGCCGTTCTCGCCGCCGATCTTCTCGGGGCGCGTCTTCGGCTCCGAGCCCAAGCGCGGCGATGTCGTGGTGTTCCGCCTGCCCAAGGACGACTCGATCGACTATATCAAGCGCGTGATCGGCCTGCCCGGCGACACCATCCAGATGATCGACGGCGTCCTGCACATCAATGGCGAGGCGGTCAAGCGCGAGCCGGCGCCCGACTATGTGGATAACGACCAGGGGCTGCCGGGGGTCCACATCAAGCGCTGGCACGAGACGCTGCCGAACGGGGTGAGCTACTATACGCTCCAGCAGTACCCGAGCACCCCGTACGACAATACCGATCCCTATCTGGTGCCGGCCGGCCACTTCTTCATGATGGGCGACAACCGACAGAATTCGCAGGACAGCCGGGTTCTCTCGGCGGTCGGATACGTGCCGTTCGAAAACATCATCGGGAGGGCCCAGATCATCTTCTTCTCGATGGGCGAGGGCGGCCACGCCTGGCAGGTGTGGCGCTGGCCGTGGGCGGTGCGCTGGAGCCGGCTGTTCTCGATCGTTCGATGAGCCGTCCGGCCGAGAGCTGCTCCGAGGTCGAGGATCGGATCGGCTATCATTTTGCCGACAAGGCGCTGCTCAAGCGCGCGCTCACCCACATCTCGGCCCTGAGCGGGCCGCAGCACCGGGCCGGCAGCTATCAGCGGCTCGAGTTCCTCGGCGATCACGTGCTCGGCCTCGTGGTCTCCGCCATGCTGTTCCGAGCCTTTCCGGACGCCGACGAGGGCGAGCTGTCGCGGAGGCTCGCCGACCTGGTGCGCAAGGAAACCTGTGCCGACGTGGGGCGCGCGATGGATCTCGGGTCCGCCATGCGGCTCGGCGGGTCGGAGAGCCACGGCGGCGGGCGGCGCCGGATTGCCATCCTCGCCGACGTCTGCGAGGCGCTGATCGGCGCCGTGTTCGTCGACGGCGGCTATGCGGCGGCCGTCGCCCTGATCGAGCGGTTCTGGCATGAGCGGATGCTGAAGCCGGCGCGTCCCCTGCGTGACCCCAAGACGGTCCTGCAGGAGTGGGTGCAGGGTCGCGGGATGCCGGCCCCGAGCTACCGCGAGATCCGCCGCTCGGGTCCCGATCACGATCCGGAATTCTGCGTCGCCGTCGATATCTCCGGTCGCGAGCCGACCGAGGGCGTCGGACGCTCGAAGCGCGCCGCCGAGCAGGCGGCGGCCTCCGCCATGCTGATGCGCGAAGGCATCGCGACGGGTCCGTCCGATGGCTGACGACGTCGCCGCGCCGGCGGTCACCCGCTGCGGATTCATCGCGCTGATCGGCCCGACCAACGCCGGCAAGTCGACGCTGATCAATGCCCTGGTCGGCTCCAAAGTCGCGATCGTCAGCCACAAGGTGCAGACGACGCGGTCGCTGTTGCGCGGTATCGCCATCGAAGGGCGCTCGCAGCTCATCTTCATCGACACGCCCGGCCTGTTCGCGCCCAGGCGCCGTCTCGACCGCGCCATGGTGACGGCCGCCTGGGGCGTGACCCACGACGCCGACCTCACCTGTCTGGTGGTCGACGCCAAGCGCGGGATCGAGGAGGAGACGGCGCAGATCCTGGACAAGCTGTCGGGGGTCGGCCTGCCGCGCATCCTCGTTCTCAACAAGGTCGATCTGGTGGAGAAGCCGTCGCTGCTCGCGCTCGCCGAGCAGGTGAACGGCCGGGTGAGGTTCGAGGCGACCTTCATGGTGTCGGCGCTGACCGGCGACGGGATATCCGACCTCAGGCAATGGCTGGCGGCGCGTGTGGCGGAAGGTCCCTGGCACTATCCGGAGGACCAGCTGACCGATGCGCCGCTGCGTCAGCTCGCCGCCGAGATCACCCGCGAGCAGCTCTACCGCCGCCTGCACCAGGAGTTGCCATACCAGTCGACGGTCGAGACCGAGGCGTGGAAGGAGCTCGCCGACGGCTCGGTGCGCGTCGAGCAGACGATCTACGTGGAGCGCGAGAGCCAGCGCAAGATCGTGCTGGGAAAGGGCGGGCAGGGCATCAAGGCGATCGGCGCCGAGGCCCGCCGCGAGCTCGCCGCCGCGATCGACCAGAAAGTCCATCTGTTCCTGTTCGTCAAGGTGCGGGCCGGCTGGGGCGACGATCCCGAGCGCTACCGCGAGATGGGGCTGGAGTTTCCGGGGGACTGACCGGATCGAGGCAGTGATGGAATGGAGCGATGACGGCATCGTGCTCGGCACCCGGCACCACGGGGAGGCCAACGCCATCCTCGAGGTGATGACGCCGGCGCATGGGCGCCATCTCGGCCTGGTCCGGGGTGGGGCCGGGCAGCGCATGCGCCCGGTGCTGCAGCCGGGCAATACGGTGCGGCTGACCTGGCGGGCGCGGCTCGACGAGCATCTAGGGCATTTTTCCGTCGAGGGCCTCGACCTGCGGGCCGGCGCGTTTCTCGGCCTGTCCCACGCGGTCTTCGGCGTGACCCACTTGGCGGCGCTGTGCCGCCAGCTGCCGGAACGCGACCCGCACGAGTCGATCCATGATGCGCTGCTCGCGGTTCTCGATCGGATCGCCGATCGCCGCCTGGCGGCGGCCGCGGTGGCGCGGTTCGAGCTGCAGCTGCTGGCCGAGCTCGGCTTCGGTCTCGATCTCGACCGCTGCGCCGTGACCGGCTCGTCGCGCGATCTCGTCTACGTGTCGCCGAAGTCGGGCCGGGCGGTGTCGGGTGCCGCAGGCGCGCCATGGCACGATCGGCTGCTGCGGCTGCCGGCGTTCCTGCAAGGCGAGGCGACGGCGGGCGAGCCGTCGGCCGAGGAGCTGGCGGCCGGCTTCGCGCTGACCGGCTTCTTCCTCACCCGGCACGTGCTCGAGCCGCGGGCCGCGCATCTGCCCGAGGCGCGCAGCAGCTTCATCGCGGCGGTGACGCGGCCGCTTCCAGCCGCCGCCGGCGGGTGATCGCATGCTCCCGTGCCGGGCCGCGCTGATCCTCGCGATGCTGGCGTGCGCGCCGGCGTCCTGGCTGGTGTCCTGGCCGGCGGCCGGCCAGCAGCCGGTCGAGGAGGTGCCGCCGCAGCACCTCGCGGCGTGCGGCGCGACCAGGCATCCGCAGCTGCCGCAGCGCTGGGGCGCGACCTTCCTGATGGCGCCGTTCGGCGAGGACCAGCTCGTTCTCGCCGGGATCGTTCACGACGGCGCGATCCCGGCGATGCGGGCGCGGCTCCACGGCCTTGCCCGCGGATCGGCCGACATCCTGGTGGCCGGGTCGCGCACCTTTCTGCTCAGCACGGACAACGGGCGCATCGCGGAGTGTCGCGACATCGGCGATACCGGCTGGCGTTCTCCGCCGGCCGACTGGCTCGGCCGCAAGGCGCAATGCGTCGGCTCCGGGCCGGTCGCCGAGACCGCGGTCGACTGGTGGAAGGCGCCGTCGTCGCCCCCGCTCGCCAACTGGCTGTGGTTCGACGGCCCCGACCGGGCACCGTTCCGGCTGATGTTCGGCAAGCCCGACGACTCGCTCAGTCCGTTGAGCCTGTTCGCCTTCAGCTACCGGGTCCGCTTCGAAGCCCTGCAGGAGACCGATCTGGCGGCGGCGCTGGCGTTCTGCCGCGCCCGGCCGCGCCGCGAGCACGGCGGCGGGCGCGAGGCGCTGCGCCGGACGATCTCCGCCATGGCGCAGTCGGCGACGCGCGAGGATGCCGAGATCAGGCGGCTGATGCCCGAGCTCGAAGCCGATTGCGCCGGGCGGCCGCTGCCACGCTGGCCGGACGAGTTCGGCCTCGCCACCCTGATGACGCCAATCGACGTCCACCACGACCCGTTGCCGGCCGAGGTGCTGTACCGCTGGGGATCGCGGTCGCAGCGGACCCGGATGTCGCTGCCGCCGTCGGGTGCGGACCGCGCCGAGGATGCGCTGCTGATCGGGCCCATGGGCTACGGGGTCACGCATGGGCGCAACGGCCGGACGAGCTGCACCTGGCCGCAGCCCGGCGCCGTCCGTCCCGACTGGACCACGGCCGGCTCGTGCAGCTGCGAGGCGGTGATCAACGGGACGACCCCGATCACGCCCTATGGTCCGACCCAGATCGTTCGCTGTCCGATGACGGCGCCGCGCGTCGTGTGGACCTGGTACACGCTCGAGGGCCGGCCCATCGTCTTCATGGAGACCGCCTCAGGGAGCGAGCGCGGCGCCCTGCTCACGCTGGCGGACTATTACGCCTGGATGCCGGGTCACCGGGCCGCGGATGAGGCCTTCGCCAGGCCGGCGCAGTGCGCGCCGGCGCCGGCCGCGTTCCGCCCCCCCGGTCACGCGCCGCGCTCCGGGCGGCAGCCCTGCGTGCCCTGCCATCTTGGCGCCGCATCGCCGCGGTGATGAGTTTGACGGTCCGGCGGATTGATGTCAGATCCCGCGGCGACACCGGGGGCGAGTGTCGTTCACGCCGTTCGCACCTTCCGAAACAACGTCATGAGCCCTCGTCAATGTCCTGGCACCGCACCGGATGTCTCGTGTTCGCCGCACTCCTCGTCGGGGCCGCCGTGAGCGGCGCGCGGGGCGACGATCGGCCCCGACTGGAAACCCACGAGTCCTATGTCGACGAGATCATGCGCAGGACGACGCTCGCCGTCGACGATCCGGTGGCGGTGTTCGGCTTCGTGCTCGACAGCCTGCCCGACCGCGTGAAGGTCTATCCGACCGAGAACTATTACTATTTCACCTTCGTCCACGACGGCAAATCCTATGACGGCAACATCCGGCTCGACGCCAGCACGCGCGACGACGGCAAGCTGGACTTCGCCTATTCGGAGGAGATGAAGGAGTGGTTCCCGGAGACGCCGGTGAGCTACGTGCAGCTCGACGCCGCAAAGGGCGTGACCGTGGAGAAGCTCGAGCGGCTGGTCTATCGCGTGACCTACCGGCAGAAGAGCGTGGTGTTCGCGCTGAACGATCTCTCGCAGGTCAAGCCGCCGCCCGGCGTGATCGGCGCCGACGAGACGTTCATCGGGCCGGTGTTCGACGATTCGGCGGTCAGGTTCTTTCTCGTCTACAATGCGAAGCTGAAGCTCTTCCACTACATCCTGGACGAGACCGTGGACAATCGCGACGAGCTGCTGCCGAGCCGGCGCACCGACCGCATCCTGATCGGCAAGCGCAGCGGATTCGCCTACTATCGGGATCACCGGCGGCCGCGCAAGATCCTGATCGGCGTGTTCGAGGGCAACGTCTGGGTCAACAATCATTTCGACGGGCCGTTCGATCAGCTGCCTGACAACTTCGTCGAGGGCGACACCCTGCGAAAGATCATTCTCGAGGTTGCGCCGGAGATGAAGGGCAAGATCGACCGCTTCGGCGGCATGCCCGATGGGGCCGAGCGCTACGCCATCGCACCCTACGTGGAGTACCGCAAGGAGTCCGAGCTCGACCTGTTCCACCGCTGCGCCACCCGCGCCGAGCATTCACCGGGCTACTACAATTGCTTCATGGTGGATCACCGCACCGACGGCACGGCCCACTACCGGGCGCGATCGGTGGCCCGGCAGGCCTCGAAGGCGAGGCGGCCGGCCCGCTCATGAGCCTCGTCGCGTCGATCAGATCAGCTATGCTGCCCATTCTCGGCCGGGTGCGCGGGCTCGTTGCGGCGGCATCCGTCGCCCTCGTCTGTTTGGCCGCCGCCGGCGCGCCGGCGGCACCGCTTCACCCGCTCGAGCCGCTGGGGGCCGATGAGCTCGCGGCCGTCAGATCGATCCTTGCAAAGAGCGGCCGGTTCTCGGCGCGCACCGATTTCTCCTGGGTGCAGCTCGACGAGCCGCCCAAGACGGTCGTCGGCGCGTTCAAGCCGGGCGCCGACTTCCCCCGCCGCGCCTACGTGGCGGCGGTCGATTTCGACAGCAAGAAATCCTACGACGTCATCGTCGACCTCAAGACCGGGCAGATCGCGGCGCTGACCGATCTCGGCGACATGGAGCCCGGGATCAGCGATCACGACACCGAGGTCGCTCGCGCCACCGTCGATGCCGACGAGGCCGTCAAGGCGGCGCTGCTGCGGCGCGGTCTGACGATTCCCGGCAAGGTCTCGGATCGGGTCATCATGCAGTTCGCGGCGATCGGACGCGATCCCGGGCTGGAGCGAGGACACAATCGGCTGATCCGTGTCCTGTTCGCCTCCGATCAGGACTCGGTCAACGAGTTCAGCCCGTTCCTCGACGGCATGATGGCCGTCGTCGACGTGTTCGCCGGCCGTGTCGTGAAGCTGATCGACGAGGCCGCCGCGCCGAGCCGGAAGGTGCCCCACGATATCTTCCGCCTGGGCGGGCGGCGGCCGCAGCCGCCGCCGTCCCGGCGCGCCGCGACCGGGGTCACGGTGGCGCACAACACCATCTCGTGGCGGCAATGGACGCTGCGTCTCGGATTCAATCTGCGCGAGGGCCTGGTCCTCTACCAGGTGGCGTTCAGCGACGCCGGCAGGCCGCGCCCGATCCTCTATCGCGCCGCCGTGGCGGACGTAATCACCGCGTACGGCGATCCGAGCGCATCGTGGTCGTGGATGGAGCTGCTCGACGAGGGGGCGTTCGGCCTCGGCGCCTCGTCGATCGACGTCCGGCCCGGCCGCGAGGTGCCGGCAAGCGCGGTGGTGGTGAGCCCGGTGATGCCCGATCCGGCCAAGGCCCGGTTCAGCGCGGTCTCCCGCAACCGGATCTACGCCTACGAACGCGACGGCGGCAACCTGATGCACTACCGTCAGGGCGATCTGACGTTTCACGCCCGCGCAACCGAGCTGGTGATCGGCTTCATGTCGTCGCTCGGGAACTACGTCTACGCCTTCAACTGGATCTTCCGGCAGGACGGTTCGTTCGCTTTCGAGGCCGATCTGGGCGGAGAAATCCTCACCAAGTTCGTGCGCGCCGAGGATTGCGGGGTCTGCCGGGCGATGGCGCAGGGGCCGGGGCCCGGTGGCGAGCCGCGCACCTACGGTCCGGATGGCGACGACCGGTTCGGCACGTTCGTGCATCCCGGTCTGGTCGGCCTCAATCACCAGCACTGGTTCAACCTGCGTCTCGATTTCGACGTCGACGGAACCCGCAACGCGGTCGCCGAGACCAATCTGAAGCGCGTCGAGGAGGGCGCGGCGGGTGCCGGCGCGCGCGGCGCGGACCGGTTCTTCACCGCCGCCCATACGGTGTTCGGCAGGGCGCGGGACGCCCGGCGCGACGTCAGCGACGAGAGCGCGCGGAGCTGGACGATCTACAATCCGTCTTCGCTCGGTGTCGGCGGCCGTCCGGCCGGATACGCGGTGGTGCCCGGCCACAACGGATCGACCGCATTCGGCGAAAGCCGCGAACAGGGCCCGGCCGGATATACCTTCCATCACCTCTGGGTGACGCCCTACCGCGACGGGCAGCTCTATCCGGTCGGCGCCCATCCGAGCCGCGCCGGCAGCGGCTATGCCGACACGCTGTTCCACTACGCCGACGACGAGCCGATCTACGACCGGGACATCGTGGTCTGGTACTCGCTGGGCGAGACGCACTTTCCGCGCCCGGAGGACTATCCGGTCATGAGCAACACGACGTTGTCGGTGGATTTCCGTCCCGACGGGTTCTTCGCGCGCAATCCGGTGCTCGACGCCGCCAAGGTCTACGATAAATAGCTCATGTTCCGTGCTCATGCTCCGGCGAAGTGGACACCGGTCAACGAGAAGGCCGGGGCTGCGTCGTGCAGCCCCGGCCAAGCGCCTGCGCCTCTCGCCGGCGAGGGTGATGTCCCGATCCGACGGAACGGGACATGCCCTTAGGTCAGGACCTCAGCGCCACCAGCGGCGCCGGCTGCCCCAGCGCCAATGGCTGCGGCGCCAGCCGTGCCATCCGACCTGGGTGACGTCGGTGATCTGAAGCGCATCACGGATCGAGATTCCGTTGGCGGGCGCGGCGGATGCGCCGGAGGCACCAAGGACGCCGATTCCGGCTGCGATCAGGGTAGCGAGCAGGATCATTCGCATTCAGTCTCTCCTCTGGATGTTGCTTCGAGTAGCATGAGGCCTCTTCCCAGACCCGGCCGGCGAAGCGTGTCCGGCCGTTTTCTGCGAGTCGCACCGAGCGACGTCACTCGGTACGATCTACCCCCTGGCAAGTTCCAATAGCCTACGATGAAAATCCAGAAGGATAGGTGGACGAGCCGTTCATCGCTTGTTCATCGGCCGCGCAGGCATTAACGAGAGCCATGGGCAAACGTCTGATTCCCCCCGAAGAGCCTGGCGAAATCCAGGATATTGCGCTGCGGGAGGCGCTGGAAAAGCGTTATCTCGAATATGCGCTGTCCACCATCACCAACCGGGCGTTGCCCGACGCGCGCGACGGGCTGAAACCGGTCCATCGCCGCATCCTCTACGGCATGCGGCTGCTGCGGCTCGACCCCAACACGGCCTTCAAGAAATCCGCGAAGATCGTCGGCGACGTGATGGGTACGTTCCATCCGCACGGCGACCAGGCGATCTACGACGCGCTGGTGCGTCTCGCCCAGGATTTCTCGTCACGCTATCCGCTGGTCGACGGCCAGGGCAACTTCGGCAATATCGACGGCGACAGCGCGGCGGCCTACCGCTACACCGAAGCGCGGATGACCGAGGTCGCCCGCCTGCTGCTCGACGGCATCGACGAGGACGCGGTCGATTTCCGTCCCAACTACGACGGCCAGACCAACGAGCCGGTGGTGCTGCCGGCGGCTTTTCCCAATCTGCTCGCCAATGGCTCGCAGGGCATCGCGGTCGGCATGGCGACCTCGATCCCGCCGCACAATGCGGCCGAGCTGTGCGACGCGGCCCTGCATCTGATCGATCATCCGACGGCGCGCGGCCGCACCCTGATGAAATTCGTGCCCGGCCCGGACTTTCCCACCGGCGGCGTCATCGTCGATCCGCCGGAGACGATCGCCGAGGCCTACACCACCGGCCGCGGCTCGTTCCGCGTGCGCGCGCGCTGGCACAAGGAGGACACCGGACGCGGCACCTATGTGATCGTGGTGACCGAGATCCCCTGGCTGGTGCAGAAGGGCCGGCTGGTCGAGCGGCTCGCCGAGCTGCTCAACGAGAAGAAGCTGCCGCTGCTGGAGAATGTGCGCGACGAATCGGCCGAGGACATCCGCCTGGTGCTGGAGCCGCGCTCGCGTACCGTCGATCCGGCGCTGCTGATGGAATCGGTGTTCAAGCTCACCGATCTGGAAAGCCGCATTCCGCTCAACATGAACGTCCTGGTGAAGGGCGGCCGCGTCCCCCGGGTGGTCGGCCTCGCCGAGGCGCTGCGCGAATGGCTCGATCACCGGCGCGACGTGCTGCTGCGGCGCTCGCGCCACCGCCTGGGCGAGATCGAGCATCGCCTCGAGGTGCTGGGCGGCTATCTGATCGCCTATCTCAACATCGACAAGGTGATCAAGATCATCCGCAACGAGGACGAGCCCAGGCCGGTGCTGATGCGGACGTTCCGGCTGACCGAGGTCCAGGCCGAGGCGATCCTCAACATGCGGCTGCGCAACCTGCGCCGGCTCGAGGAGATCGAGATCCGGGCGGAGGAAAAAGCCCTCAAGGCGGAGAAGAAATCGCTCGAGGAGCTGCTGCGCTCCGAGCCACTGCAATGGAAGACGGTGGCCGGCCAGATCCGGGAGGTGCGGGCGGCGTTCGGACCGAAGACCGAGATCGGCAAGCGGCGCAGCGAGTTCGCGCTGGCCCCCGAGCACGACGAGGCCCTGGTCGAGGCGGCGATGATCGAGCGCGAGCCGGTCACCGTCGTGGTGTCGGACAAGGGATGGGTGCGGGCCCTGAAGGGGCACGTGACCGATCTCGCCGGCGTCGTCTTCAAGACCGACGACCGTCTGAGACTCGCGTTCTTCACCGAGACCACGGCGAAGCTCCTGCTGTTCGCCACCAACGGCCGCTTCTACACGCTCGAGGCGTCGAAGCTGCCGGGCGGACGCGGCCACGGCGAGCCGGTCCGGCTGATGATCGACCTCGAGCAGGAGGCCGACATCGTCACCGTGTTCCCGTTCCGCGGCGGGCGAAAATTCCTGGTGGCGAGCGCGAGCGGACGCGGGTTCATCGTCGGCGAGGACGAGTGCCAGGCCAACACCCGCAAGGGCAAGCAGGTGCTCAACGTCGACCTGCCCGACGAGGCCCGGGCGATCGCGCCGGTCGAGGGCGAGCTGGTGGCCGCGGTCGGCGACAACAGGAAGATGCTGATCTTCGGCCTCGATCAGGTGCCCGAGATGACCCGCGGCCGCGGCGTCCGGCTGCAGCGCTACAAGGACGGCGGCCTGTCCGACGTCAAGACCTTCAAGGCGGCCGACGGCCTGACCTGGATCGACCCGGCGGGCCGGACTTTCACGCTGCCGATCCGGGAGCTCGCCGACTGGCGCGGCAATCGCGCCGATTCGGGCCGGTTGGCGCCCAAGGGCTTCGCCAAGATCAACAAGTTCGGCCGTGCGCCGGACGGCGGGCAGGGATAGCGCGATCCGGCGAAAGCCTGCCCTCGGGCTTGAACCGAGGGCGGATGCCGGTTCGCCGTCAACAGCGTGCGCCGCTCAACGATGTCTGCAATCTCAGGAATTCGGCCAGCTCGTCCATCCGGGCGAACACGGCGCGGGCGCCGGCCGCCTGCAGGCGGCCGGCATGTCCCGGTCGGCAATGGCCGCCGCCGCAGAACCCGATCGCCGTCATGCCGGCCGCCCGCGCGGCGGTGATGCCGGGGACGCTGTCCTCGATGACGACGCAGCGGGTCGGCGCCACGTGCATCCGATCGGCAGCAAACAGAAAAAGGTCCGGCGCGGGCTTTCCGCGCGCCACCTCCGTGGCGCTGAACACGTTCGGCTCGAACCGCGCCAGCAGGCCGACCACCCGCAGCGACAGACGCAGCCGGTCGGGCGCGCTGCTGGAGGCCACGCAGATCCGCCCGCCCACGGCGTCGAGCATGTCGCGGACGCCGGGCATGACCTCGAGGGAAGCCTCGAACGCCGCGGCCGTCCGCCGCCGCAGCGTCTCGGCGAAGTCCTCCGGCAGCGGCCGGCCGAAGCGCGCCTCGAGGTCGGCCAGCATGGCGGCCATGCTGAGGCCGACATAGCGCTCGGCGATCTCGGTTTCCGTGACGGCCATTCCCAGGTCCGCCAGGCAGGTGGCCTCGACCCGGATCGACAGCGGCTCGCTGTCGATGAGCACGCCGTCGCAGTCGAAGATCGTCAGCGCCATGGCGGAGGTCTCCGTCGCCGCGGGACGGCGGCGGCGCGGGTCGTTCTCGCCTGCGCGGCGGGGGAATTCAACCCGGCATGATGGTCCGCGCTGTCACCGAAGAGCCCATCGACGCTGAGGCGGCGCGGCTATGCCGACCCCGGGCGATGAACGGGCGCTTGCGGAGAGGCCGGACATCCTCATCACCGGCCCAGGAGGCCTGGCGGTCGAGAGCCCGCAGGAGATTCTCGCCGACAAGGCAGTAGCGATCGTTGCCAGGCCCGCCTTGAAACATCGGGATCTTTGGGACGTCTGGTTTCTGATCGACAGGCACGATGCTCGCATCGACCGCGACATGGTCCGACGCAAGCTTTCGGACTACGGCACGACGGAGGTCGAAGCGAAGGCCAGAAGACGCATGGAGGAATTGATGCAGGCGAGCACGGCGAGGAGCTTCATCGATGAGATGCGGCGTTTCCTGCCCGCCAATCGCGTCGCGGAGGTCACCGCATCGGGATTGCATCATGCGATATTGGCCGAAAGCGGAGAGCTCATCAGACGAGGAGTTCTCCCCTTGACGTCCTGAGCGCGCCGTCGGATCAACTCACCCGCAGAGCGGGCTACCTTCCCGCTACGCGGTCGTGCCGCCGTCGACCGGCAGCGCCGCGCCGGTGACGAACGACGCCTCGTCCGACAGCAGGAACAGCGCGGCGTTCGCCACTTCTTCCGGACGTGCCGGCCGGCCCATGGGATTCTGGCCGGCACGCTGGCGGACCAGTTGCTCCGGGTCCATGCCGTGCGTGCTCTGTTGATCGGGACGAGCGACGAACACGCGCAGCATCGGCGTGTCGGTCGGCCCCGGGCAGACCGCATTGACCCGGATCCCGTCCCTGGCCACGCGCTTGGCCAGAGCGCGGACGAAGCCGACCACGCCGAACTTGACCGCCGAGTAGACCGGGCTGAACGTCGAGCCGACCAGGCCGGACGTCGACGCCGTGAAGAGCAGGCTGCCGCCGCCGCGGGCGCGCAGCTCCGGCAGAGCCGCCTCCGTGGTGATGACCTGCGAGCGCAGGTTGAGGTCGACCGCGAGCGCGAAGTCCGCCATGTCGATGCCTTCGACCGCGGCGGGGCCGGGATGGCCGAGATGGTTCCACACGAAATCGAGGCCCCCGAACGCCGTTGCGGTTTCGCCGACGATTCGTCGCGCCTCGGCATCCTGCCGCAGGTCGGCGACGATGCCCGTGGCCCTGCCGCCCGCCGCGGCGATCTCGCGGACCACCGCCGCGACGCACGCCTCATCGATGTCGACGACGCCGACCGCGGCGCCCTCGCGGGCGAACCGCAGCGCCCCGGCGCGGCCCATTCCCGAACCGGCCGCCGTCACGATGCCCACCTTGTCCCTCATCCGCATGGTTTCTCTCCCAGGACGGTCATCCGCCTGGACGACCTTGTCACGTCCAATGAATAGTTGAACTAGGAGGGAACTGCATATGGCCGCCTGCGATGAGCCTCGGGCCAGCGCCGGGGCGGCTCCAGCCCTGGACCACGATGTCATCATCATCGGGGCGGGCATGTCGGGCATCTACCAGCTCCACCGGTTGCGCGAGCTGGGGGTCCGCGTGCGGGCGTTCGAGGCCGGCACCGGCGTCGGCGGCACCTGGTACTGGAACCGTTATCCGGGCGCGCGCTTCGACTCCGAAAGCTACACGTACGGCGAGTTGCTGGAGGAGTGGAGCTGGTCGGAGCATTTCGCGTCGCAGCCGGAGACGCTGCGCTATCTCAACCGCGTCGCCGACAAATTCGACCTGCGCCGCGACATCCAGTTCCGCGGCCGGGTGACCGCGGCGCACTACCGGGAGGAGGAGCGGGCCTGGGACGTGACCTTGCAGGACGGCGGCCGGCACCGGACGCGCTTCCTGATCACCGCCGTCGGGCCGCTCTCGGCGCCGACCATGCCGCGCATCGACGGGGTGGGAACGTTCGCAGGCCAGGCCTTTCACACCGCGCGATGGCCCCACGAGGCGGTGAGCTTCGCGGGCAAACGGGTTGCGGTGATCGGCACCGGCGCCACCGGCGTGCAGACGATTCAGGAGGTGGCGAAGACCGCCGGTCAGCTGACGATCTTCCAGCGCACGCCGAACTGGTGCGCGCCGCTGCACAACAGCAGGATCGACGACGAGACCCAGCGCGGGATCAAGGCGGGCTACCCGGAGATGTTCGCCCGCTGCCGCAAGACGTTCGCCTGCTTTCTGCACACGCCGGACCCGCGCGGGACGTTCGAGGTTACGGAGGAGCGCGAGGCGTTTTTCGAGAAACTCTACGCGGAGCCCGGCTTCGGCATCTGGCAAGGCAATTTCCGCGATATCCTGGTCGACCGGGCGGCGAACGCCGCCATATCGGAGTTCGTCGCGCGCAAGATCCGCGAGCGGGTGAAGGACCCGAAGGTCGCCGAGAAGCTGGTGCCCAAGGACCACGGGTTCGGCACCCGCCGCGTGCCGCTGGATTCCCCAACATGCTCATGCTGATGGGGCCGCATACCGCTCTGGGCAACATCCCCCGCAGCATCGAATACAACGTCGACTGGGTGACGGGTCTCATCCGCCATATGCGCGAGCGAAACCTGTCCCGGGCCGATGCCCGGCCGGAGGCCGTGGCGGCCTGGACCGAGCACGTCGAGGCAGCCGGAAGGGGGCTCCTGAGCAACGAGGTCGACTCCTGGATGACCGGCATCAACAGCAATGTCCCGGGCAAGCAGACCCGCATCATCGCGCGCTACAGCGGCAGTGCCCCGGCCTACCGCGCACGGGGGAACGAGGTGGCGGCTAAGGGATATCAGGAAGTGATGCTGACGTAGACCACCCGCCCGCCATCGGCCCGGCAGACCGGCTCGAAACCGTTCTCCTGCATCGCCACCGTTTCTATCTCAGGTTGAGGCGATGACCTCAGGGAACAAGAAACTCCGCCTATTGGGGGGTAATTTGCGGCGATTCTGCAATTGCAAATTATTCGCAACAACCCCATGTTAGTCGACGGGTCTTCGGGATTTCAACGTGGTAGGACAATCGGTGGACATGTCGACACACACCGAACGGACCATTGCGGCGGGCCACGAGGCGGCGGCCGGCCGGCAGCGCGGCGTTCGCGCGTTCCTGCCGTTCCTGGGCCCGGCCGTGATCGCGTCGGTCGCCTACATGGACCCGGGCAATTTCGCCACCAACATCGAGGCCGGGGCGAAATACGGCTACATGCTGCTCTGGGTCGTGGTGGCGGCGAACGTGGTCGCGATGCTGTTCCAGGCGCTGTCGGCCAAGCTCGGCATCGTGACCCGCATGAGCCTCGCCACCCAGTGCCGCAAGCGCTTCCCGGCCCCGGTCGTCTACGCCATGTGGATCGTGAGCGAGATCGGCGCCATGGCGACCGACCTCGCCGAGTTTCTCGGCGCCGCGGTGGCGCTGAGCCTGCTGTTCCACCTGCCGCTGCTCGCGAGCCTGACCATCGTGGCGATCGCCACCTACGCGATGCTCAGCCTCCAGGGCGGCTTCCGGCCGATGGAATACCTGATCGGCGGCTTCGTCGGCATCGTCGGGGTGAGCTACCTGATCGAGCTCGCGATTGCGCCGCCGGACTGGCGGCTGTTCGCCTACCACTCGGTCGTCCCCCGGCTCGAGGGCCCCTACAGCGTGATGCTGGCGGTCGGCATCATCGGCGCCACCGTGATGCCGCACGCGATCTACCTGCATTCGAGCCTGACCCACGACCGGGTCCCGGCATCGACGGACGCCGAGCGCCGCCGGGTGCTGCGCTTTTCCAACACCGAGGTCCTGCTGGCGCTGGGCGTGGCCGGACTGATCAACATGGCGATGGTCGCCATGGCGGCCAGGGTGTTCCACGACGGGGCCCATGACACGGTCGCCGACATCGAGACCGCCTACCACACCCTGATTCCGCTGCTCGGGGGCGCCGCCGCCGGCGTGTTCATCGTGTCGCTGCTGGCGTCGGGCTTCTCAAGCTCGGTGGTCGGCACCATGGCGGGGCAGGTCATCATGCAGGACTTCGTGCGGTTCCAGACCCCGCTGTGGCTGCGCCGCCTCGTCACCATGATCCCGTCGTTCGTGGTGGTGGCGCTCGGCGTCAACGCCACGCAGGCCCTGGTCATCAGCCAGGTGGTGCTGAGCCTGGTGCTGCCGGTGCCGATGATCGCGCTGCTGGTGCTCACGGCCCGTCGCGACGTCATGGGCGAGTTCGCCAACAGCCGCCTGACCAGCGTCGCGGCGACCGTCGCGGCGGCGGTCGTGCTGTCCCTCAACGCCCTCCTGCTGCTGCAGGTCGCCGGCGTGCCGCTGCCGTTCCCGGCCGGAGCGTGAGCTTTTCAGGATTCGACCCGGGCCCAGCCGTCCGGCATCAGCCGCTCCTGCGGCAGGTAGCGGCCCTTGTAGTCCATCTTCTTCGAGCCTTTGACCCAGTAGCCGAGGTAGACGTAGGGCAGGCCGAGATCGCCGGCCCGGGCGATGTGGTCGAGGATCATCAGGGTCCCGAGCGAACGGCGGGCGGCTTCCGGCTCGAAGAACGAATAGACCATCGAGAGGCCGTCGCCGAGCACGTCGGTCAGCGCCACGCCGAGCAATTGCCCGGCGCCGCGTCCGGCCGAGCGATCGTTGCTCTGCCGGTACTCGACGATGCGGGTCTCGACGTGGCTGTCCTCGACCATCATGGCGTAGTCGAGCACCGTCATGTCGGCCATGCCGCCGTCGCGGTGGCGCGCATCGAGGTAGCTGCGGAACACCGAGTACTGCTCGGAGGTCGGCACCGCCACCCGCATCTCGGCGAAGATGTCCGCGTTCTGGTCGAGGATGCGCCGCATGTTGCGCGACGGACGGAAATCCTCGACCACCACACGCACCGACACGCAGGCGCGACAGGCCTCGCAGGCCGGCCGGTAGGCGATCGACTGGCTGCGGCGAAAGCCCCCGTGGGTCAGCAGGTTGTTGAGCTCGCCCGCGCGCTCGCCGACCAGATGGGTGAACACCTTGCGCTCCTCCTTGCCGGCCAGATAGGGGCAAGGGGAGGGTGCCGTCAGGTAGAACTGGGGTGTGTCGCGCGAGTGCTGGGTCACGGGTCCAGTGCCGATTCACGTGCCGACCGGAATCCCCCGGCGCACCCGACAGCATCGCGCAATCCGACGGCTCCAGTCAAAGGGCACCTGGGCGGAATTTCGCGCCGCCCGCCCGCCGCATGGCCGCAGTGGGGAGTCGCGGACTGCGCACCGTCAGCCGCCAACCGGGGGCCGGCGCAGGGCGGCGGCGCGGGCCGGGTTGTTGATCATGATGACGCCGACCAGGATGTCGTGGAGCGTGCGCCTGCGCTGATTGATTAGTGCAACCAGAAGTATCAATGGCGTGAGCGTCGATACCGTGAGCCAGAACACCACCGCGTGCGCCGCGCCGAGCAGCCCATAGGCCGGCGCCCCGTACCAGGTGCGCATCTCGAGGTCCATGACGCGCATGCCGAGCGTGGCCGACGCCTCGCTGCCGATGGTGAAGCTGACGTAGCACAGCGCCCACACCACGGCGGCCGGGCCGAGCAGCCAGAACAGGATCAGGCCCAGGCCCAGCGTGAAGACCGCAAAGACCAGGATGAGCACCGCCGCCAGCAGGATCGGGATGGCGACGATGATGAGATCGATGACGAACGCCACGATGCGCCGCGGCAGCACGCCTTCGAACAGCTCCGGCATCGTCACCGGGTCGTAGGCATGCGGCTTGAGCTCGATCGAGACGCCGCTCCGCCTGGGCTCGTTGTCGGCCATCGCTGCGCGACCTCCCGGTGATCGCGGACAAAATGGGTGGCGATGCGCTCCGGCGCAAGCGAAAATGGTGGCGCCGTCGCGCTTTGTGGTTCCACCGACAGGCTGGAACGCGCGAAGGCGGCCACGGATCGAACGCCCGGGGCGACCCGCACACGCGGCACGCGGCGGTGGGGAGACGGCGGTCTCGCGGCGACCACCCGGATGCTTCGCCGACCGGGTGCCGAACCCCGAGGAGTTCCGAAGCCCGACGCCTCCCATCGGCGGCGCCCAGCTCCCCGCTACCGATCTCGTGGTCGTGGCCAATTGCGTATGTGCGCTGGGCCAGCGCGAGGAGTCCCCCGGGCGGCCAGATGACGCCAGTGTCGAGCAATCCGCGGCTCCCTCCCAATGGCAAAGAGTTTCTCATGAGCGATCGCCGGAGCCGGCGTCGATCTACGACACCGCACCAATCGGCCTGGACATCGAGGTTCGCAAACGCGCCATAGAGCAGCAGATTGAAGCCGAGAACGCGCTCCGCCGTCTGAATGAGAAATTGGAACGCGCGCGCAGCCTTCGAACGCATTGTCGACGACGGTTATCGCGCCAGTCAGGTGATCGCGAGCGTCCGTACGATGTTTGGAAAAGACGATGGCGAAAAGGCGAGGCTCGACCTGAACGAACTCATTCGCAAGGTCCTTGCCGTCGTGTATGCCGAAATGGAGAGCCAACGGATTTCGCGGCAGATCAAGCTGTCCGACGGACTCTCCGAGGTCGTGGGCGACCGAGTTCAGTTGCAACAAGTTCTTCTCAACCTGATCATGAACGCGATCGAGGCCATGGCTGTTGTACCGACAGCCCGCGACTATTGGCAGTGACGTCCGAGAGTCACGACACGCAACACCTCCTGATCAAGGTGCAGGATTCCGGAACGGGAATCGATGGCAACGACACCGATCGCATCTTCGATGCATTCTTCACGACCAAGCCCAATGGGATGGGGTTGGGCCTCGCCATCTGTCGTTCGATCGTCGAAGCGCACGACGGGCGCCTCTGGGCGTCGACGGCAATTCCACACGGGTCGATTTTCAACGTGGTCCTCCCGAGGGCCGACGCAGTGGACGGCCCGTGAATCGCGCGACCAGACCTGCAATCGGTGGAATCCTGCGCATCCACTACGGACCAGGATATCGGGTCTATCTGGTGCAGCGCGGCGAGGCGTTGTGCATCCTGCTCTGCGGCGGCGATAAATCCACGCACACCGGCGGAGGCCCAGGACATCTTCAAGGTGCTCGAGGCCTTCATGAAGGTGCCGACGTCGTCGCCAGCGAGGTTGGCGCCTCCGGCGGATGCCGCGGCAAGCCAGCAGCCTTGCGAGCCTGCAGAAACCTGTAGATCACCCGGAATTGCAGCCGGGGCGGCCGATGAAAATGCCGAGGCCCTCGACCCGATGTTGATGTGCCCGGCGCCGCCAGACCTGCCGCCCCGGTGGCCGCCGAGGCAAGTCGGCAGCCTCGGGCGCCTGCAGATACACCGGTAAATCATCCGGGATTGCAGCCGGCGCGGGCGACGAAAATCCCGAGACTCGTCCCGAGCGCCGCCCGACCCGGCTCCCTCGGCGGCCGCCGGGGCTCGCGAGCTCGGCGCGGGAGGGTGAAGCGGAGCGTGCCGCGACGCGATCAGCGGTCAAATCGTGTATCCTGGATCTGGCTCGGATTCTCCATCCTCAAGGTCCCGCATGCGGGAGACACCATGGAGGCCATCGCTTGACCGTCACGCCTGCGCGGATCGCCGAGGCACGTCGCACCATCGCCGGTGCGGTGTTGCGCACGCCGACCTTTCCGGCGCCGCGGCTGTCCGAGCTCACCGGCGCCGATGTTTTCGTCAAGTACGAAAACATGCAGGTGACCAACTCGTTCAAGGAGCGCGGCGCGCTGGTCAAGCTGGCGGCGCTGCCGGAGGCGGCGCGCCGGCGCGGCGTGATCGCGATGTCCGCCGGCAACCATGCCCAGGCGGTGGCCTATCATGCGCGGCGGCTGAAGATGCCCGCCACCATCGTGATGCCGGTGACCACGCCGTTCGTCAAAGTTTCGGCGACAGCGGCGCATGGCGCCGAGGTGGTGCTCCATGGCGAGACGCTGGCGGATTCGCAGCGCCACGCCGAGGCCATCGCGGAGGCGCGCGGTCTCGTCTGGGTGCATCCCTATGACGACCCGGACGTGATCGCCGGGCAGGGCACCATCGCGCTGGAAATGCTCGAGGACGTCCCCGATCTCGACACCTTCGTCATCCCGATCGGCGGCGGCGGCCTGATCGCCGGGAACGCCATCGCGGCGCGGGGGCGCAAACCCGCGGCGCGGATCGTCGGGGTGGAAGCGGCGCTCTATCCGTCGATGTGGAACGCCGTGAACGCCGGCACCCGCCCGATCGGCGGGCCGACGCTCGCCGAGGGCATCGCGGTCAAGAACGTGGGCCGGCTGACCCTGCCGATCGTCCGCGAGCTCGTGAGCGAGATCGTGCTCGTCGACGAGGCGCATCTGGAGCGCGCCGTGAACGCCTATCTGTGCCTGCAGAAGGCGATGGCGGAGGGCGCCGGCGCCGCCGGGCTCGCCGCCATGCTGGCGCAGCCGGAGACATTCCGCGGCCGCAAGGTCGGGCTCATCCTGTGCGGCGGCAACATCGACCCGCGCATCCTCGCCACCATCATGGTGCGCGAGCTCGAGCGCGAGGAGCGCATCGTCTCGTTCCGCCTGACCATCCCGGACCGGCCGGGAGTCCTCGGGCACATCGCGACGCGGCTCGGCGAGCTCGGCGCCAACATCCTGGAAGTCGAGCACAGCCGCATGTTCCTCGATGTTCCGGCCAAGGGCGCCCGGGTCGAGGTCACGGTGGAGACGCGCGATCGCGCCCACGCCGACGCCGTCCTCCAGGCGCTCGAGGCCGACGGATACGCGCCGTTGCGCGCCGACGTCGCCCCGGCGCCGGACGGACGTGCGGGCGGATGACACCGTTGTCACTCTGGCGATCGGGGCGATCTATCGTACGCGCTGGCCCAGACGCTCGGAGCGGACGCCGGGCTGACCGGCCCGCTGATCGAGCGACAGGAAGATGATCTCCACGCGGCCGATCAGGTTCTCCAGCGGGATGTAGCCGACGGCCGCGAGCACCCGGCTGTCCTGCGAGTTCTGGCGGTTGTCGCCCAGCATGAACAGGTTGCCGGCCGGAACCACATAGGGAGGCGTATTGTCATAGAGGCCGGTCTCATACAGCTGCAGCGTGTCGTAGCTCACCCCGTTCGGCAGCGTCTCGCGCCAGCGCTTCACGCGGACCGGCGGCTGCTCGCTGTCGTCGACAAAGTCGGGCGCCCGTTCGCGCTTGACCGGCTGGCCATTGATGTGAAGGACGCCGTCGATCATCTGGATGGTGTCGCCCGGCAGGCCCACCACCCGTTTGACGTAGTCGATCGAATCGTCCTTCGGCAGGCGGAACACGACCACATCGCCGCGTCCTGGATCGGACGCGAGCAGGCGCCCGGCGAACAGTCGGGGCGAGAACGGCAGCGAGTAGTGCGAGAAGCCGTAGCTGAACTTGGACACGAAGAAGCGGTCGCCGACGAGCAGCGTCGGCTCCATGGATGCGGAGGGCATGGAGAACGGCTGGAACAGCAACGTCCTGACCGCGAGGGCGGATGCCATCGAGAGCATGATCACGGCTGCCAGGATGGCGATCGCCGTGCGCCAGAACCCGAATCCCAGCACGCACGCGACCATGCGCCAGGCGATGATCCAGCTCCAGAGCGAGAGGACGACCAGGCTCGCCCCCGCCGCGGCCTCCAGCGCGTTTCGCGTCGGCGCCGTTGCCAGCCCGGAGAGCTCGGCGATGACCGCGATGACCAGATAGACGGCAAGACCGCAGAGCGGAGGCACCAGGCTCCATGCGAGAGCGGCGCGCATCGCCGTCGCGGACGCGCGGCCGCCGACGAGCAGGCCGCTCAACGCGAGAAACAGCCCCATGATGTACAGATACGCAATGCCGGCGATGACGGCGGCAACCGCCAGGGCGGCGATCACGCGCCAATCGCCCCATGGGCCTGCGAAAACGCCGACCGACCAGGTCAGAACGGCCAGTATGGCGTACAGCGCCGCCAGCAGCAGGACGTGACGCTTGGGATCGGTGGCCAGGATCTGTTGGATCGTGCGGCCTGGGTGGAACCAGACCGACAGCCACGGCGATGGCCGCGGCGGCGACCCCTCGGGGATGGTCATGGGCCCCCTCTGACAGTATGTCGTGGAATGCCGACGTGAGGTCGCCGATCAGCCCTTCTTCAGCTTCTCCGCGGCCCTGGGCGCGAAATAGGTCAGCACCCCATCGGCGCCGGCGCGCTTGAACGCCGTGAGGCTTTCCATCATCGCCTTGTCGGCGTCGAGCCAGCCGTTCTGCGCCGCCGCCATGATCATCGCGTACTCGCCGGACACCTGGTAGGCGAAGGTCGGCATCGCGAAGGCGTCCTTGATGCGGCGCAGGATGTCGAGATAGGGCAGGCCCGGCTTGACCATGAGCATGTCGGCGCCCTCGGCGATGTCGAGTTCGGCCTCGCGCAGCGCCTCGTCGGAATTGCCGAAGTCCATCTGATAGGTGCGCTTGTCGCCGGTGAGCGTCGCCGACGAGCCGACCGCGTCGCGGAACGGGCCGTAGAACGCCGAGGCGTATTTTGCCGAATACGCCATGATCTGCACGTCGGTGAATCCGGCGCCGTCGAGGGCCGCCCGGATGGCGCCGACCCGGCCGTCCATCATGTCGGACGGCGCGATGATGTCGCACCCGGCGTCCGCCTGCACCAGTGCCTGACGCGTCAGCACCGCGACCGTCTCGTCGTTGAGGATCTTTCCGTCGCGCAGCAGCCCGTCGTGGCCGTGGCTGGTGTAGGGATCGAGCGCGACGTCGCACAGGATGCCGATCTCCGGGACCGCCTGCTTGATCGCCCGGGTCGCCCGGCAGACCAGGTTCTCGGCGTTGAGCGCCTCGCGGCCGTCCTCGTCGCGCAGGCCGGGATCGGTGTAGGGAAACAGCGCGATCACCGGGATCTCCAGGCGGGCGGCGCGCTCGGCCTCGCGCACCGCCTGGTCGATCGAGAGCCGGTCGACGCCGGGCATCGAGGCGACCGGGACGCACGCGTCGCCGTCGGTCAGGAACAGCGGCCAGATCAGGTCGTCGGTGGTCAGCACGTGCTCTCGTACCAGGCGTCGCGCCCAGTCGGTCCGCCGGTTGCGGCGCGGCCGGATGGTCAGGTCCAGCCGGGCAGGGTCGTGCGCCGGCGCCTCAGCCTCGATCGGGGCGAGGCGTGGCCTGGGCTCGATCGGACGGCCGAACTTGATTGCCATGATGTGTCCCCGATGCCGACGGCTTTTTGCCGGCCTCTTTTTATCCGTTCCAGACTGTGTCCGCCAGTGTTCCGGCCGGGCGTGTTCGGGCCGCGCGAATTCCCGCGCCACGTTGACGCCGGCCGGACGGCCTTCTATCGGTCGGTCGATGGATTTCGAGCTGTCCGAGGAGCAGCGCGCGTTTCAGGCGACGGCGCGGGACTTTGCCCGCGCCGAGATGATGCCGTTCGCCCGGGATTGGGACGAGGACGAGATCTTTCCGGTCGCCGCGCTGCGCAAGGCGGCGGCACTCGGGTTCGGCGGCATCTACGTCAAGGACGATGTCGGCGGCTCGGCGCTCGACCGGCTCGATGCCACCATCATTTTCGAGGAATTGGCGCAGGGCTGCACGTCGACCGCCGCCTACGTGTCGATTCACAACATGGCGGCGTGGATGATCGATGCCTACGGCGCCGAGGATCAGCGCCGGCGGTTCCTGCCGCGGCTGTGCACCATGGAGCACTTCGCGAGCTATTGCCTGACCGAGCCCGGCTCGGGCTCGGATGCCGCGAGCCTGTCGACCCGGGCGGTGCGCGACGGCGACCATTACGTGCTCAGCGGCGCCAAGGCCTTCATCTCCGGCGGCGGCACATCGGACATCTATGTCTGCATGGTGCGCACCGGCGGCGAGGGGCCCCGGGGTATTTCCTGCGTCGTGGTCGAAAAGGGCGCGCCGGGACTGTCGTTCGGCGCCCCCGAGAGGAAGCTCGGCTGGAAGTCGCAGCCGACCGCGATGGTGATGTTCGAGGATTGCCGCGTGCCGGTGGCAAACCGCATCGGCGAGGAAGGCGTCGGCTTCCGCATCGCCATGGCGGGCCTCGACGGCGGACGGCTCAACATCGCGGCCTGCTCGCTCGGCGGCGCGCAGTTCTGCCTCGATCGCACGCTCGACTACATGCGCGAGCGCCGGCAGTTCGGCAGCCGGCTCGCCGACTTCCAGGCGCTGCAGTTCCGCGTCGCCGACTACGCCGCCGAGCTCGAAGCCGCGCGGCTGATGGTGCGCCGCGCCGCCACCGCGGTGACCGGGCGGGAGCCCGGCGCGACGACGCTCGCCGCGATGGCCAAGCGGATCGCCACCGACGTCGGCTTCGAGGTGGTGAACGGCTGCCTGCAGCTCCACGGCGGCTACGGCTATCTGCGCGACCATCCGATCGAGCGCGTGCTGCGCGACGTCCGGGTGCACCAGATTCTCGAGGGCACCAACGAGGTCATGCGCCTGATCATCAGCCGCGCGCTGCTCGGGAGTTCGTCGTGACCGCCGGTCCGCGCCGCGCATGACCGACGAGGCCGAGATCCTGTTCGAGCGGCGTGGCGCGGCCGGCCTCGTCACGCTCAACCGTCCGCAGGCGCTCAATGCGGTGACGCTCGTCATGGTGCGGGCGCTTGTCGCGCGACTGGCCGACTGGGCGCGCGACCCGGCGGTGACCCGGGTGATCGTGTCGGGCGCGGGCGGTCGCGCCTTTTCGGCGGGCGGCGACATCCGGGCGCTCTACGAGCTCGGCCGGGCGGGACGCCAAGACGAGGCGCTGGCGTTCTGGCGCGAGGAGTATCTCCTCAACGCGTTCATCAAGCGCTTTCCCAAACCGTATGTGGCGCTGATCAACGGCATCGACATGGGCGGCGGCGTCGGCGTCTCGATCCACGGGTCGCATCGGGTCGCCGGGGAGAAATTCCTGTTCGCCATGCCGGAGGTCGGCATCGGCTTCTTTCCCGATGTGGGCGCCACCTGGTTCCTGCCGCGCATGCCGGGCGAGACCGGCACCTTCTGCGCGCTCACCGGGGAGCGGCTGAAGGCCGGCGACGCGGTCGCGACGGGCCTTGCGACCCACCACGTCGCCGCCGCGCGGTTCGCCGAGCTGACCGACGCGCTGTGCACGACGGTGCCGGTCGATGCGGTGCTCGGGGCGTTCGCGGAGCCGCCCGTGGAGGCTCCATTGGCGGCGCGGCGCGCCGTGATCGACCGCCTGTTCGCCGCCGACCGGGTCGAGGACATCCTGTCCGCTCTCGACGCCGAGGCGGCGTCCGGCGGGGCCGACGCGGAGTGGGCCGGCGCCACCGCGGCGACGATCCGGGAAAAGTCCCCGCTCAGCCTGAAGATCGCGCTCGCGCAGATGCGGCGCGGCCGCGCATGGTCGTTCGACGCGTGCATGCGGGCGGAATTTCGCATCGTCTCGCGGGTCGTCTACGGTCGCGATTTCTACGAGGGGATTCGCGCCGTGATCATCGACAAGGGCAGCGCACCGGTGTGGCGGCCGTCGCGGCTCGCCGACGTGACCGATGCGCACGTCGAGGCCCACTTCGCTCCGCTCGCGACCGAGCTTGGCCTGCCATGAGCGACCCGATGACGGCGATCGACCGCGAGACCGAGCGCCCGACGGAGGGGCGCTGGACGGTGGCGCTGATCTGGTTCCTCAGGTCGGTCGCCGGCTTGTCGATGGCCAAGGGGCTCTACCATTGGTCGGTGGTCATCGGCGTCGGCGACGGGCCCGGCTCGAGCTTCGAGGCGAGCCCGGCGGCGTTCCAGGCGGCCACCATCTTCTTCGCCGTGATCGACCTCGTCGCCGCCGTCGGGCTGTGGCTCGCGGCCGCGTGGGGCGGCGTGGTGTGGCTCACCGCGGCGATCTCGATGGCCGCCGTCGAGCTGTTCTTTCCGCAGGTCTATGGCGGTGCGGCCCTCATCATCGTGATGGAGATCGGCGCGATCTTCGCCTATGTGGGGCTCGCCTTCATGGCCACGCGCGAACGGTCCGAGTAGCCGGCCGTCCGCCGAACCGACAAGGAGGACCGCCATGGCACGGATCGGATTCATCGGGCTCGGCAACATGGGCCTGCCGATGGCGCTCAACCTCGTCAAGGCCGGCCATTCCCTCGCCGGGTACGACGTCAGCGCGTCGCAAGCGCAACAGCTCGTCGCCGCCGGCGGTTCGGCGGCGGCATCGATCGCCGCGGCGGCGTCGGGCGCCGACGTCGTGATCACCATGCTGCCGGCCGGCAAGGAGGTGCGCGAGGTCTATCTCGGCGCCGCCGGCGTCCTGGCGAGCGTCGCCGCCGACACGCTGCTCGTCGATTCCTCGACCATCGATGTCGCAACCGCGCGCGCGGTCGCGGCCGCCGCCGACGCCAGGGGACTGCCGATGCTCGATGCGCCGGTGTCCGGCGGCGTCGGCGGCGCGCAGGCCGCGACGCTGACCTTCATGGTCGGCGGCCCCGACGCGGCGTTCGCCCGCGCCCGGCCGGTGCTCGACGCCATGGGCAAGACCATCGTGCACGCCGGCGGGCCGGGCAACGGGCAGGCCGCCAAGATCTGCAACAACATGATCCTCGGGATTTCGATGATCGCGGTGAGCGAGGGTTTCCTGCTCGCCGAAAAGCTCGGCCTCGATCACCAGAAGCTGTTCGACATCTCGGCCAAATCGTCGGGCCAGTGCTGGGCGCTCACCAGCTATTGCCCGGTGCCGGGTCCGGTGCCGACGTCGCCGGCGAACCGCGACTATCAGGCGGGCTTCACCGCCGCGATGATGCTCAAGGACCTCAAGCTCGCCCAGGACGCCGCGCGGGAAGCCGGCGCCACCACGCCGCTCGGCGCCGACGCCGCGGCGCTGTACGAGCGCTGCGTCGGAGGCGGATTCGGCGGCCGGGATTTTTCCGCGATCATCCGCTTCCTGCGCGGGTCGTAAACCGACATCGGCGCACGTCGAGGCGCGAACAGCAATTCGTTCACTGTATTCGTGGCGGGGTCGCTTTCGAGCGGCCGGCACCGCGTGGGCACGGCCGGGCGCAGCGATGCGCCGCTTTGGCTCGACTGTTACGGTGAACGAGACGTAACGGAATCTCCTTGTATTCGATGGTCAATCACCTGTTCACCTTGCGAGGTAAACGCACTGTTTATTGTACAATTTAAGCTCATCTTAGATCGTCAGCACTACAGTGCGATGGGATGAGGAGCAGGGCCTCATCAGCGAACAAACATTCAAGACACAAGGGGCGTCAGCCATGAAGACTCTGGTCAAGGCGGTGGAACCGGCGGATCGACAGGCCAAGTTCGATCATATCCAGCCGCTCTATCTCGAGGCGCTGACCTTGGTCGAGCGGTTGCACCGACGGTTGCTCGACGTCATCAAGGACGAGTTCGACCGCCGCGGACGCGCCGACATCAACGCGGTGCAGGCGCTGCTGCTGTTCAACATCGGCGACAAGGAATTGACCGCCGGCGAGCTGCGCAGCCGCGGCTACTATCTCGGCTCCAACGTCTCCTACAACCTGAAGAAGCTCGTCGAGATGGGCTTCCTCGACCACCAGCGATCGCGGGTCGACCGCCGCTCGGTGCGCATCAAGCTCACCCAGAAGGGCAGCGACGTCCGCCACATCGTGGAAAACCTCTACGAGAAGCACGTGCGCACGGTCGAGCAGGTCGGCGGAATCCAGGCGCACGAGTTCGCCGAGCTCAACAAGGCCCTGCAACGCCTCGAGCGGTTCTGGACCGATCAAATCCTCTATCGGCTGTAGTCGCGCCACCGCGCTACGTCGACATTCATCGACGTCGGAAGCCCCGGCCGGCGGCCGGGGCTTTTTTCGTCGCTCGCAACGTCCCTGACGGTCGAGCGGACCGCCATCGCGAGCCACGCGTCGCGATGACGGGTCGCGTCGTTGCGCGATGTCCCGATCGTGTCGCCTCGTCTCCAACCGGGCCCTGTCGTGACGGGCGATCGATGTCTTCACACGCTCGAGCGCCGCGTTGTCGTCGGGCAGGGGCCATGCTAATCCGGCCCGGGGCGATCGGGTTGAACCGGCGTCGAGACGACCCTGCTCGGGATCGACATGGACATGGAACGTGACCGGACGGCGGGGCGCATCGGTCGTCGCGGCTTCCTCGGCGGAATGGCCAAGGTTGCGGCGGGGCTTGCGGGCGGCACTG